>JADWZK010119944.1_pt1 | contig 10296 bp, 7 predicted proteins | sample 8957641 | NCBI WGS metagenome assembly JADWZK01 (sample SAMN16576796, study PRJNA672827) | algae metagenome | host: rhodolith | place: South Korea: Udo, Jeju | collected 2014-09-18 | reverse complement strand
TACGACACCAGTAGAGCCGCCCCGCGGAGCCCACCGCCCTTGCGTCGACCTCCCCGGGCCTGCCACTCCGCCGCCATCAGCACCGTGCACCGAGGGTTCGTCCACCAGGGCGTCGCCTCTGGATCAGCGCACACGCGATCGACGCGGAAGGAGGGAACACCGCCGGACCACGGCCCCGCCACTGGACTGTTTGCGTCCAGGTTGGCGAGGTTTCGGAGGTAAGGGACTTCGTCCGCGTGGCGCGCCATCGGGATATCGGCGTCCACGTAAAATGGGATCCGCCGATAGAGCCCGGGCTCCGTGCGCCGCAACTCCAAGACGCGTGCCCGTTGCGCTGCCGGCACGGCCGCCAGGCGGCGGGAAAAGACCCCCAGGGAAAGGGGCGGTGACGCCAGCTCCATCTCTGTGGGCCATCCGTTTGATGACCATATAGTGGAGTCGAATGGATCCCCCGGGCCGGGCCCGGAAGAGCGCAGGGGGCCATACCGCCCTCCGGTGGGATCACCCGCCAACACCGGAGCGACGGCGGAGGCCCTTGACAGCTCATGCGGCAAGATCGCCGACCGGCCCGGAGTATAGGGATCTTCGGTGGACGCCGCAGGCACCGACCCGGTGGTGGCCACGGCCCCCGTCGTCCCCGGTACGGAGGCGATCGGCGCCAATCCGTACCGGGCGAGCGAGGACGGAGAAGCCGTGCGCAACAGAGCGGCAACGGCCGCCGCCAGCGCATCTCCGTGAGAGCTGATGGAGCGCCTTGGCGGTCACGGCCTCCGTTGTCCGCCATGGTTGGAGTCGGATGCGGGTTGCAGTACAGTACTGTTGGAGCCTCTGGCGGGCGTGATAGTCTACCGCCAGCGCCCGAGTTCGTGGTCGCTCGGGGACGTGCGTCCAGGCAAGGAGGGGGATATGTAGTACCCACTGGGGGCTCCGGTGGTATGATCCGCTCTCCCCAACAGGTACACGGACTGTACTCCGCACAGTAATGCGGAGGCCCTGTAAGACGTCCCCCGAGTGAATTATTCCGAGGGGTACTACCCGGAAATTCACTAAAGGATAATTATCCTAGTAACCCCCACCAATGGATTTCGTTCTGATGTCCTGCGATGCAACTGTCAGGAGATGATGTAATCCTACCTTGTTAGTATGTATATTAGATTTAAACTATTTTTTAGCTCTCTCTTTACGCTGTAAGGCGAATATCTCGAAATAAATACGTACCTCGCGCAGGATCTCCGAGCCCGGGGGGGCAAGGAGTCCTGCTGCGAGGGTGTTAGTCCAACTTCTCGCCTTGGTCTCACGAGGAGGGTACTAGCTACAACCCGTGAGCGGGGGACTCCCCAGAGTGGCTACCGTAGCACACCTGCGTCAGACATCGAGGTCCGCAGGTGTGTTTAGTGGCTACCCGCTGCCGGCGCGCCTACGCCGGGCCGTTCTACGGTAGAGACGCGAGCACCCTCGTGTCCCTCAGCGCTTCGCACGTGCCGCGCGCTGCCGTGTGCCAGGATACTCAGGCGGGTGGGAACCCGTGAGGGGTGGACATCCGCTCTGCCTGACTGGCTCGGAGACTACGCGCTTCTAGCCCGCCACTCTACTGCCCCGTAGGGTTGGGGTTGTGTTTCTCTACCGGGCACGCGCCTCCGGGAGGTACACTTTCGCTAGGCGCCGGCCTCCCTTGCGTAATACTACGTGCTCGGGAGAGCCAGCGGCCTAGGCCGGACGGGCAATCCGGCTCGGGGGTCTTACCAGCCCCTGTCGAACGGATCTTTGACCTCCTCGGCTTAGCCGTACCGGAGTCAAGCGTCCCAAAAGGGTCCCTCCTGGGCAGTCTAGCTGGCTCTCCAGGAGGTGGTACTACATTTCCTGTCTCCCGACCTAGAAGCGAAAGCTCCTCGAGACGATAGCATACGCATTCGCCCCGCGTGTGGAGGTTCCCACCATTTCGAGGGATTGGCACTCGCGACAGTGGTGGACGCTAGAGTGAACGCTTCCGCTTCGAGGCCAACGCCATCGGCTCAGCGGAATTAGGACGCTCCTGCGAGTTTGAGCTCGTTCCGTCGTGGAAACGATCCCCTCACTCGGATCCGCGGATACGACGAGTTACGGTGTTCCACGAACTGAATAAGAACCCATTGAACGTGGCAACCGAAGGCCCTGAACGCCGGTGGATATACCGACCAAAGCACTTCGGTCTCCCGCGCGCATCGGAAGCGTACCCTGCGCGCCCCACTTAGACCCCGAACCCGCGTCCCTGGCACGGTAGGAGAGTCCCCCACGGGTTGGCAGGAGTTGGACTGACCAAGCGGAGGAAGCCCTTGCGACATCAACTCACGCTCGGACGGCAACCCCCCCTCCTTGAGGACCTGAAAGCGGCACGAAGGCCCAGCCCTCCCTCTTCGGGTCTAGCGCCCGGAGAGCCCAGGGTGTTCCAGGGGTTTCTTGGAGCCCGGCGAGCCTAAGGGAGTTCCTTTTCCACTCAACCTTAGAGACTTTACGCATCTCAAATAGCACCCTCTTCTTCCATTCCATTCTATTTCCCCTTCCTTTCCCTCACCTGTGTACCTCCCGTACACCTCCTTTTTCAGTAGGACAGGACCGCCCTCGTAGATAGGGCTAGCGTCTATTGTCCTTCTTGTGCGTTTGTTCGACAACGCAAATTCGCTGAACCGGAAGAAACACCGGGAAAGCGATGTCGAGGCGGAATGCCCCCGCCTCCGAGGGCGGACATCCTCGAGACCCAACTCCCGTTTACGACGGAGCGACCACTCGGTCTCGATCCGCCGGAGGAACTCGATCCACCACGGGACCCGCGCGGGATGCTGGAGGAAGGATCATTCCATCCGCAGAGCCTGCCCAGATGGCAGGGCCATCTGCCCCTTCCCGTAGGCCTTTATCGCCTCCGCCAGTAACGAGGTGGACGGAGACGCAATATGAGGAGCTCGTACGCTCATGCGTGACGAGACCTCCAAGGCGATGGACCGATTCCGCCAGGAGCAAGCCCGCACCCCGCTGACCGCTCATCACGTCGCCAAATAGTGGAGGATATACTTCCTGACGTGATACCGCGGGTGCGAGCAGCTCTGGAGGACTCTTCCCCACGACAGACACTAGGTTCCATGACCTTGGAGGCAGGGCAGGTCCAAGCACTTGCCGAGCAACTGGAACCCGTCTTGCGAGACCGCCTCTTTGGCCCCTTGGGGTCCATCACCTGGCCACCGCCGGCGGACGCACCTGTCCGTACAACGGGGGCACCGTTACGACTGCCTCACCCGATGACGGGCACGCAGAGGAATGGAGAAGGGCCGGTTCGGATTCCACCCAGACCTCATGCGCAATGGCCCCCTTCGGCGCCACGGGAATCAGTCCTCGACCCCAGGGAAGGAAGGCTACCGCCACGTCTTCCCTCAGAAGCTTTTCCCGGAGGTACACGGTCGGCCTTCGTAGGTACGGCACCAATGAGTACACCTCTTCCAGGAGGCCGATGCGTACGTACGAACAGGATGCGGCCGCCGCAGCCTCCCTGCGACGTTACGCCCAAGCGAGTGCTCTCACTGGGGACTCTTCAGGTACCACTCAGCATTGGGCCGGACCTACGGAGGACCATCTTCCCGAGCGGAGACCGCGTAACCGTCTCTTCGCTCGGGCGGTCGACTACCGTACCTATCGGTTACGCTTAACCGGCCCTGGGTATTTGACATCGAGTCAGCACGATAAATTGATCGATACCAAGAAACAAGTCGAAGGGGTAATGTCGGCGGACAAGTTTGCAGGAAGGAACAGTATTCTCGTTCTCAACTTCCTGTATTCGTTCAAATCCGCTTGCGACGACTGCAACGTCTCTGAGGATCAAGCGATTAGACTTCTCAAACACTTCCTAGTCGGATCGCTGCAAAGCGTTTTCCTCTCTTACCTGGGAGTTATGTTCGATGGCTCCCGCCGAGGGATTGATAGCATCCTCAGCTATCCTGACGCCATCTACTGGCTTCTCCTCAATTACGCCACTGAGACAGTCCTGTCAGAGGCATTTCGCAACTTCCAGCGGATGCGGCAGTCGACAAATGAGACGGAGGAGATGTTCGCCCAGCGCGTACGGGAAGAGGCCCGACTGTTGGTTGGAGTGTTTGATGAGGCCGCTGTCATTGCTCAGTTCATTGACGGAGTCGAACCTCACGTCAGGTATCTGTTGCAAGAGCGCCTTAATCAAAACCCCAACATGTCATATCAGGCTATTACAACCGCTGCGCAGAATTACGGCGACGCCGCCCGAGGCAGGCAGACCTCCGGAGAAAGGTCCGGGACACGGAGAGCTCGCGATACACGGTCCACTGGAGCGCTGCTCGCCGCCGCGGACCCCAGTGGGGACGCCCCGGGGTATCCGCTGCGGGAGCTAGAGCTAGGCAACGTCTTCCGCGCGGAGGCGTTGGCAGTGGGGCAACTGTCGCGAACGCCTTCCCGGTCCGCTAACAGCCGCTACGACTCACGCAGTTCGTCGCCTTACCGGAGGGAGAGAAGCCAATCTCCTCAGGCGAGTCGCGACCGCTATGGAGAGTACCTTTGCTTCGCTTGCAGGAAGCCGGGCCACTTTCTCTACGACTGCCCGTGGCTACCAGAGAATGTGCGGCAGATGATCCGCGAAGCCCATGCGGCGTGGGCCCGCAAGCAGGGGCGGACCGTATGGGAACCTCGGAAGCCCGCCATCGAGGCCGCGGAACCTTCGGGCAAAACGGCCGAAGTACGGTTCCAGGAGAAGGCGACCACGGCCCAGCCGCTGCCCCCGGTCTCTATCCTGAAGCCGTCAGACGACCCCTCGGTCAACCCAAAAAAACGACCAGGGGCGGGGCTCATCGGAGTAAGCCCCCGCCGTACAGGCGAAAGGGAGATGATCGCACCTCGGGACCTTTCTGTACCCGCTGCCTTCTTAACAGAAGATGAGGGGACATCTCCCATCTCCCCCGGTGTCATACGGGTCCCCGACGTCCACACCTTTGCAGCCGGATTTCCCAATTTTAAAATCAACGCCTGCGTTGGAATTGAGCGGACGCGAGGAGAACCGGTACAAGTCGTACTCGACACCGGGGCCGGGCCAAATCTGGTCCGAGAAGACTTCCTCCCTAACGGGTGGGAGCAACATCAGCGGCCACTGAAGGTGCAATTCGCCAAAGTGGACGCTAGTGGAAGGCGTTTGCCGCCCCAAGCTGCCATCCCCCTTGTCGTGCGAATGGGCAGGACGATCATGCGCGCGACCTTCTTTGTGGTCACGCGTCTAGCCGTTCCGGTCCTCTTAGGGTGCGCCTTTATCCGCCAGCATGTTCGAGCAATCTTCCCAGGGGACGACAAAGTCGTCCTCACCTCGGAAGAGTCGATACCGTTCGCATGGCAGGAACCGAAAAGGCGTCCCCAAAGAGCGGGGGGCGGAAGGTCATATGTACCACGTCGCCCCCGCCGACGGAAATTGAAGAGACACGACCGAATAAAGGTCGCTCGATCACGAACCATCCCACCCAATGAACGAGCAGCGATCTGGGTGACGGCCCCGGTGAAAGGAACATACCTGATAATGCCAAGGGCAGAGCAACTTCAGCGGAAGGGCCTCGCACTCGCCAACGGCGTCGCGGACATCGCTTGGTGAAAGGCATGAGCCTCGGTACCTTGAAACCGATAGGGTCGACGCAAATAGGGATCAACAGCCTGAAAGAAGCTCACACTCTCCTCGTGGACGAGGGATTTCCTCTTGAGGAGGGGGAAGATGTAGGCCATTCGCCGCTGTTAGCCGAGGTTCAAGGAGAAGGCGAGGAGGAATACAAAATTTTCGAATCCTGGGAGAACCAAATTTCGCAGAGTCTTGAGGCGTTGGAAAACCAAGGCCTCCGTAGTAAGGCGCTCGAGATGCTGCGCCGACACCAGGACATGTGGAGTGGGCACCTGGGTGAGGTGACAGCCACTCAACATCGCATCGACCTGAAGCCGGACACGCGGCCGAGCCGGCAAGCGCCATACCGGGCGGGCCATAGCTCTCGCATCCTCATAAAGAAGGAAATAGAGCGCATGCAGTCGGAAGGTGTCATCGAACCCGCGATGTCGGAGTGGGCGAGCCCGGTGGTCATCGTCCCGAAGAACGACGGCTCGGCGCGCTTCTGCGTTGATTACAGGAAGCTCAACGCAAGTACGATCCGCGATGCATATCCGATACCAAGGATGGACGATTGCATCGACTCACTGGGGGAAGCCAAGATCTTCACTACGCTCGACTGCAATAGTGGCTATTGGCAAATCCCCATCAAGGAGTCGGATCGTCACAAAACCGCGTTCGTCTCACATATGGGATCGTACCATTTTAAGCGCATGCCATTCGGGCTCACTAACGCTCCGGCCACCTTCCAACGTGCAATAGACATCCTACTCTCGGGAGTAAACTGGCAGTTCTGTCTGGTGTATCTCGATGACGTGATAGTCTACTCAAACACGGAAGAGGACCACATCCGGCACGTGGACGAAGTGCTGACGGTACTCGGGAAGGCCGGGCTGTCCCTGAAGTTCGCAAAGAGCCACTTCTTCCGCAGGAGTGTTAACTACCTGGGACACCGCATCACACCGGGTCAATTGAAAGTCGACCTGAAGCGCAGGGACGCGCTGGAAGGTTTCCAATTCCCAAGGACGCAAACTCAGGTGCGAAGCTTCTTGGGAATGTGCAATGTCTTCCGGCGGTTTGTCAAGGACTTCGCGAAGATCGCCGGTCCGCTTAACGAACTTCTTAAGAAGGGCATGCCGGTTGACCTCGAACCCCCGACAGACCAGCAAATTGAAGCGTTTCACGAGTTGAAGAGGAGGCTATTAGAACCGCCAATTCTCCGGCTTCCGGTTTACGACCGTCCATACACGGTTGATGTCGACGCGAGCAAAGATCAACTGGGGTGTGTCCTCCTCCAGGAACAAGCAGACGGAGAGCTTATGCCCGTCGGCTATTGGAGAAGAACCCTCCTCCCGGCGGAGCTCAATTACTCTACGACGGAGAGGGAATGCCTAGCCGTAGTATGGGCTGTGTTGCTCCTCCGACCCTACCTCGAGCGGACCAGGTTCACAGCGCGGACGGATCATCACGCCCTTAAGTGGGCTCTGTTTCTGGCCAACGCCGAGGGCAGACTCGCGAAATGGCGCCTCAGGCTTGCCGAGTTCGACTTCGAGGTCGTGTACCGGCCGGGTGTAAAGCACTCGGTACCAGATGCGCTTTCCCGAGTGGACACCGCGAAGCCAGATCAGGGAGAGATCGACGACCAGATCCCCTGTCTAGCAGTCAGTATCCAGGGATTCGACGACTGGGGGGACATCGGGGACGATTGGCTCGAACTTCAGGCCCACGAACCCGATGTACAAGTCTTAACGGCGACCCATCAGGTGGGCTCAGAACCGATTCTCCCAGAAGAATGGGTGCGGGAACAGGAGAGCGACCCTTTGTGTAAGCAGATCGCGGCGGAGCTCGAGAGGAAGACTAAGTCTCGCTTCGTGCGAAGGAAGGATGGGGTTATCGTACGCATCGCACCACTGGACGAATCCAAACAAATAGTCGTGCCCTCCGCTCTACGACGTCGGGTCCTCCTGATGAACCACGAGCCGGGCTTCAGCCGGGGCACGCTGGGGGGCAACGAACATACGAAACGATGCGTCGCGGGTTCTATTGGCCTTCGATGGTGGCCGACGTGTACCATACGGTACGCCAGTGTGCGTCATGCGCTAAGGATCGGATAGACTTGCGCAAGCATACGACGCCGTTAACACTCTTCCCTGCCCGGGCACCTCTGGAAAGCGTAGCCCTCGACTTGTTAGGGCCGCTTCCGAAGTCGAAAAGAGGGAATACTCACATACTCGTCATCGTGGATCGCTTCTCAAAGCTTTGTAGATTCCTCCCCCTGAGGAGTACTACAGCTGAAAGGGTCGCGAAGGCTTTTTGCAACGAGTGGGTCTTCGTATACGGGCCCCCACAGACCCTACTCACTGACAACGGTCCTCAGCTGACGGCGAAGCTGTTCCTAGAGACCTGCCGGTTGTTGGGGATACGGAACGTGTTCACTTCAACGTATCATCCGCAGACCAATGGACAGACGGAGCGGATCAACCGCACCCTCGCCTCCATGCTCCGCCATTACGTTGCAGACGACCAGGAAGGATGGGACCAATTCCTGCCAGCTCTGTCATACGCTTACAATCGGGGAGTACACAAGTCAACCAGGACGACTCCGTTCGACCTGGTCTTGTCTAGACCTCCGACGCCGCTGGGTGCCGAGAGCGTGAGGGATTGGCCCGCTATTGGACCCTCTTGGTCCAAGGCCACCTTCCTGCGGAAGCTTAGCGAAGCCGTCCGGTCAACCTCGGAGCGAATAGAGCGCGCTCAAACGAGGTATAAGCGGAGTTTCGATCGGAGCGTATTCGAAGCGAATCGGAACCTCAAGGCCGGTGACCAAGCATTCTTGGACGCTAGGAACACTCCCGCCGAGCAGACGCTTTTAGGCCGGCGGAGGACGAAGCTGGACCCGAAGATGATAGGCCCTTATACCGTGCTGGCCAACGACGGAGCAACAGTTGTACTCGACGTCGATGGGTTGCCCGAACGTATTAATTCAGATCGCGTTCGCCCCGCCCCTTCGGGAATGGACACTCTCCCTTCGGAAGGTCGCCGGGAAGACCTTCCGACGGTTTCGGAGTCTGAGATGGAGAGGTCCACTGAGACTCCCCAGGAGCATGGGGAGAGCGAGCTGGCCGCTCCGATCCCCCGCCGTTCCGAGCGCCTGCGTCGTCGCGTGTACTCTTTAACACCGTCGGACGCCCTACCTGGTGGGGGCGCGAACTCGGTTGGAGACCCTTCCCCAGAACAGGAGTGGGTCATAGACAAGCTCCTGAAGCGGGGTATAGACAAGGATGGCCAACACTGGGCCTTCGTGAAGTGGTTCGGGTACCCCGCCACTGAAGGAACATGGGAACCGGAATCCTCCTTACCGCCACGGCTAGTCTCTCGGCTCGCCCGGACGCATAAGGGATCCCCTGTAGAATTGGAATAGATCCACAGCCTTGGGAAGCCTGTACGCCGGAGGGTGGGACCCTACGTCCAACGATCCTCCTCCCGATCTCGCCATCGGGGGCCCGCCTAATTCCAAAAGAACAAGGCCATGGAGTGAGGGTAGGGTCCGGGTCAAATACCCTCAGGCGCGTGCCTGCCGCTCGCCTCCCCGGTCATGGCCAGGGCGGGGTGGACCTATATACATCCCAGGGCTAAGGACTGTCCCGTGCGGGGTTTCCCATGGGACCCTTCGCGATCGAGAGCAAAGACGGTGGCTAGTGGGACATTGTGCACAACTACTTTGACCCGCCATCGGCTGGGAGGGGACCCCGGTGGTCAACCTCTCCCGCGAAGGGGCCCGTTGCGGACTCGCCCGGTCCCGGTTATTTGGGAGGGGAAGCCTACGCGACGGTGGGATATCGGACTCGATCACCGGGAAAAACACGTGAATACGCCTCCACAGCAACGGCTTGCGCGACGATGGGGTCCCGGCATCGACAACCGTCGCGCGTCATCCTTGATCCCTCGGTCCTCCTTTGTCCAGGGCATGGGGAAGGCGGTAGGACCTTGAGTCAACCACCGCCCAGGGACACAGTCTGCTATTCGCCTTTCCTGCGTGATCGGCCAGTTGCAGGACCTGCCTCCATCGATGCGGAGGGATTCGTGAGAGCCGCTCGGACGGCAACACCCCGTGAGGTGTAGAAGAAGGAAGCCGAAGTCCGGCCCCCTCGCCCCCTCTTCCCCTCCACAGGGGATCCCTTTCGCGGTATTGAGAGCATGGGCGCCGCTTGGCATTACTTGTATAATACAGGCGGGGGAGGGGTATCATATCCAGCTGTCCCGCCAAAAATCCTGTAAAAATGGTACAAAAAAATTGAAAAGTGAAAAATATCAGGAAATCAAATTAGTACTACCAAAAGTGGTATGAAAAATTTGCTTACACCACATGTAGATAAAAAGGACCTGTTTAAAAAAAAGGGGGAACCACCTGGTTCTTTAAAGACAAAAAAACCAAGAAAAAGGAAAAAAAAAACTAAAAGAAAAAAAAATTGGGAAAAATAGTTCGGAAGTACCACTTCCGCCCGGACGCTCCCCTGCTTCTCCTACAGCGCTCATCGCCAGGTGATAAGGGAGACAAGGGCGCCGCGGAAGACGTCGATGCCCGCGACGCATTCGCCGCCGCAACGTTCGCCGCCGAAGTGCCCCTCTCTGCGCCGCCGCTGTCGCCCCGTGGATGCCAGCAAGTGCAC
>JADWZK010309567.1_pt1 | contig 10304 bp, 7 predicted proteins | sample 8957641 | NCBI WGS metagenome assembly JADWZK01 (sample SAMN16576796, study PRJNA672827) | algae metagenome | host: rhodolith | place: South Korea: Udo, Jeju | collected 2014-09-18 | reverse complement strand
AACGTCGTCCAACAGTCCCAAGCGAAGCGACAGAAAACAATCGAAGCCGCCAATGAGCTAGTGATTGACCTTACTAACGATAGTGACTAGCGATAGAGAATATCTTCCACCGCTGATAAAGAAACTTCAGAAGAAAATCCCGGGAACGAGGAGCCGAATTCCTGAAAATTCCGAAGTTCACCAGTGTGCTGGGGCAATTTTGTGGGAAAAATCAAAATTCCAGTTTGGCGATTATATGAGCGTTTTTTTTCCAGAATAGGGAAAAACCTCAATTATTATACCTGTACTGTCGCTCGATATGATAGCGCAATACTCAAGGCGGTGCAGAAATCATGGTGCAATGAGAGAATGCACAATAGGAGGTTGATTCGACTGTCAGCCCACACTGTCTGGTGTATGATATTCCTCACACTGTAACCCCTGTTCCCTTAATGGCCACTTGATAAAACTTACAGTAATATGATACGCGGCAATGCGCCGCCGATGAAACCCACGGAAAGAAACTGGTGCAGTATAAATTCCGTGGAGCCAGCGCCGCGAAGCAGGATGTTGTAAGAGATGGCCAAGGCAGCAGCATACGACCTTGGAAGAAGCTGCAACGCAGCTCATGAAGATAATGTTCTTGTTGGGTTCTGCGCTGCGTTTTTTCTATTGCCGAATGTGTGCCCCCATCGTTACTGGTAACATTGCTGGTAACCTCTTTTACCTATTTCAACTCACTACTGGGGCCGCCTTGTTCTAGGTGTGGTTATCCAAATCGTGCCAGCAGAGATAACTATGGCTTCGTATAAAAAGCACTCATTGCACCGGTTATCCATTGGTGTTTGTGGGTCGTAAAACGAAGCGACATTCTTAGGTTTATTACATATATGTGGAAGGCGCGTGGGACGTGTTGTTGCTCTCGTTCGCAGCTGGACGTAATTCTAGGAGTACAGTAAATTAGTGGCCTTGATTCATCCCACTCCCGAACTGCGACGAAACAGTTCAAAGGACTGATGGCCGAAGGGACGAATGTTGGGAATGGACTATCTGCGATAACAACTACAGAACAACGTCAGACAGGAAGGCAGAAGCGGAACTGCCGCGATTGGGGTTCTACGGTACTCACACTCTTATACAAGCTTGCAGTTTATCAAAGTTTCACAATTTAATGAGAAAACGGTAAACTAGAGAGAACGATCAGCCATAAATCATTCCCCAATCATCTGCTTGTAGAACTTCTCCCCAACGGACTTGTCCACCTTGGTTTCGGGCAACTTTTTGAGGACAGCCTTCTTGGAGACTCGAGCGTACGGGTTCAGCTTGTACATAAGCTCCTTATTGCGCAATGGGTTCTTCTTACGCGGAATCCACATCTCTCTTTCCTTGATCGGAGCGATTGCAGATTGAATTTCGTCGGAGTTAATAATACGAGCGATATCGGAGTTCGAAATCATAGGCTTCGGAAGAACAAAGTTCTTCTTACCCGAAGATTCAGTCTCTCCAGTTCCATAAATTTTGTCAAGCTTGTCCACTGCACTCTCCGTCCACACAATAAAACGCCCTACGTGGCCACCAGGGGCAAGCTGAAGGAGGTTAAGCGCGTCAACCGTGCAGTAATCAACACCCGGAAGATTTCGGAAAGCCTTGGTGATACCCTCGTCCTTATCAAACACAATAAGGGGACCCCTGCGCTGCCTGAAGCGGCGGTTACGCATCTTACCCTTACCCGCGCGCAGCTTCCTGGTATACTTCACACGCTCGACGTCGTCATACGCACCGAGACGCTTCAGAAGGGAGACGGCCTTGGAGGTCTTGTTAAGGGACTCGACGGAGTTATCGATAACGAGCGGAACCTCGGCAACGTCCTCAATGTCGTGACCGCGGGCCATGACAAGGGCGGGGAGCGCGCTCGCGGCAAGCGCAGAAACCACAGCGTAACGCTTCTGCTGGAGCGGGACCTTGCGATGCCACTTGCGCCAGATCTTTGTCGGGGCAAACATACGTCCGCCACGGCACATATTTCCGAAAGCACCCTGTCCGGAGCGGTGGGTACCGCCACCGGGAACGCGAGGGATACGGGAGACGGCGCGACCGGTTCCCCAAGACTGGGCGGAGCTCTGCATACCGGCGAGGCGCGATACGGCGTACGGCTGACGGCGATTCTTCGACATGTTCGTGTACACCGAATGCACGACATCGGTACGAATCGGCGCGGTGAAGACCGCAGGCATCGCCGTCGAGCCCGCAGGCTCACCAGTCTCAGCGCTCAGCACAGTGACGACAGGGCGTGTAGCAGCCATTTTGTGTTTTGTGCTTGGATCTCCTTCCCGCAGCGCTATGCGTTCCTTTTGGCGATAGGGTCAACTTGTTGCGGTGATCAATTCGCGATCGCCGAATGCGACCCGTGTCGCCGCCGACGGCCTTCAATTACTTTTGGCATGACGTGGTAATTACAAATAGTAATTGATTTCATTATGTTCTATTGAAAATCGCAAACTTTGAGAAAAGTTTTCAATTCCAGCGGTAAATAAATACCGAACTGTAAGCAACACCTCAGTTTGGGCGCTTGTTGTTGAGCTCGTTTCGCATTGCGAAGCCAGCTTCATCGCATCAATGTCACTCGATCCAGTGAAAGGAATTTTGTTCTTTTAGACCTTTGGATTTCGGGCGCTACTCTCTGGAGTTCTTTAATTACTGGAGTATCGGGCCTTCTCCGCTTGCAGACATGTCGTCAATGCCTGGATTTGTTCCCGGACTCGGGTCAAGCTCTCTTTTCAATCGCCCTATGCATGGATTGTTTTTGAAGTGCAGTCGACGTCCGCGTGCTGAATATGCTCGGAGATGTCCTCAATGCAATTATATTCCGAAAGCATCTGGAATCACAGCTTTCAGGACAGATCCCGACCACGAGGTTTCGACATCATCTGCACTTAACTCGCAAAGAAGTGGTCCTCAAGAAGAATCTGCTTCCGAGAGTGAGGATTCTGTTTTACTTGATGAAGGTGGCTCTGGTACAGCTCATCTGGATTTGGGTCAAAATACTGGGTTCTATGTTTCTCCTGTTCAAGAATATGTCGGTATTCAGCGACCTGGTCAGGAGCAACGAGCCCAAGGCTCAATTGCCAATGCTCCAATTGATCTTTTGGAGCTCGACGGGGCTAGCAGGGAAGTACTGGATTCTGGAAGCTACTCCTCCATTGTCGACGTGAATATTACCGTCGGTGGACTTCTGAATGTGACCGACGAGGACAATAATGAGTTGTTTACCGGAGTGGGTATGGAAGCCCTGATTGAAAATGAGCAGTTGATAGAAAATCTTCGAAAGGAGTTCTCGATTACTACTGCAACTCATGTTCAACTGGCTGCAATCCCGAGAATACAACAAGGAGACGACGTGGTTGTGCAAAGTCATACGGGAACGGGAAAGACTTTGGCTTTTCTGTTGCCGTTGCTGGAGTCAATAGACGCAGAGTTTCCTCATGTCCAGGCTGTTGTAATCGCACCAACGCGAGAGCTGGCCATGCAAATATACGGAGAGTGTACTCGATTATGCACTGGAACAGGCATACTCAGCATGGCACTCATCGGCGGTGCAAATCCCGCACGCCAAATTGAAAAGCTACGGCGTCGCACTCCGCATATCCTCGTTGGCACCCCGGGACGTCTTGCGGAACTAGAGGACCAGCGGGCGTTGCATCTGCGAAAAGTTCGCATGCTTGTCATTGATGAAGTGGACCATTCGCTGCAGGATAATTTCCGAGAGAGCATCGAACGCCTCTTGAACAGAGTACCAAAGAATCGACAGCTGGTTCTAGTTTCCGCAACAGGAGATGTAGACATGGTGGCGGATCTTGCGACGAAGCAGATGCGCGATTCACTTTTATTGCGCGTTGGCGATAAGCAACTGGTGCCAAAGAACATCAGTAATTGGTATGTTGTCGTACCACACAGGTTACGCATCGAAACTCTGAGAAAATTGATGAACGCAAACCCAATTCCCGAAAGAGCAATTTGCTTCGTGAATGAGCCGAGGCGAGTCGACCTCGTTGTTGAGCGGTTGCACAAAATGAGAATTCCTGCCGCAGCGCTGCGCGGGAATGCACACAAATTGGAGCGTGCGGAGGTTATCAAGGCATTTCGGACTGGTCGCGCACGTCTACTGGTCACGACAGAGATCGCGGCTCGCGGCCTCGATGTGCGCGAGGTAACCCACGTTTTTAACCTTGACCTGCCCACCGACGCGGATCATTACATTCATCGCGCCGGGCGATGCGGCCGTGTTGGGGCTGACGGTGTTGTCGTCAGCCTGGCAGTTCCGGAGACGGCATTTGTGATAAACCGGTTGGAAAAGCAGCTGCGGTTGAAGATAACACGAATGGAGCCGCGAGATGGGCGCTATGCTGAACCCTCAGAACATTTTTCAAGTTTTGATCCTGCGAGTGACCGAAACAAGTCCGACGACCGTGGAAGCAGGCCCGATAGAGAAAGGATTCCAAAGAGTAAGCAGGTGCGAGAGGCTGCGCCTGCACGACATGGCACTGGGTTGGAGACAACGAAGTCGAAAGAAGCCAGACTTGGAGCGGCAGTGCAGAGCAAAGATAGTGGTGAGGTGCGTGAGCGAAAGCCTCACAAGAAGAAGAGGCATTCGAAGGGCAGGAAGGCGCAGCCTAAAGTTAGGGTGAGGTCGAATGATATTAGTATTATTGCAAAAGCCCACGGATGGGTGGGTAATCGAGGATCAGGACGGAATAACAGTGACGCTGGGAGCGGTTCTTGACTGCGTAACAGTTTATTATCGTTACAAGTAAACCCTTTAACCCTTGGGAGGTATCCCTTCTATCGCTGGGAGCTTGTAACTCGCGGAACCTTCACTATCACGTGGATATCTGCGGGTATCCCCACTGGAATTCATGAGGAAGGACTGAAGTCCTCGCTAATATTAGATAAAACATAGTACTGTAGGGTTCCCATAGTAGGGTTCGGTCAGAGGATTGCGCCGATACTTATAAATTCTCCACAAAGGTACGCTTCCGGTCGCCCCTCATCAAAGTCGTCACCAGTAGAACTCGAGCACACACGACACTGTAATTATGAGTCGGAGCGCCAATAGAAAGCAGAGATCCGCCAGGGTAGTAAACCGGATTCACTGCCAGAATACATCTGCAGAAAAAAAGTTCCTGGAATTCCTGGAACAATCTACCTTGCTACTCTCGTATTTATCTTTCGCTTGCAGTTTGATCCGAAATTCTTGTTAATAGGCACAATCCTTAGCGATCGAAATGGCGCAAACCGCGATTGTCCCCGACTACGATGTGGAAGGCACGAAGAATGCGATAGGGGTGTTCAAGAAAGCGTTCCCTTCTCTCACCCCGACGACTGCCGTGGCCGCCCCGGGGCGAGTGAACCTGATCGGGGAGCACGTGGACTATTCTCATGGGTTTGTAATGCCCCTTGCTCTGACGAAGAGCACGTACATTGTGGCGGCAAAGCTGACCGACACCACTGATACTTGCAAGGTCGTGTCGAGCATCATGAACGGCGATCCGGTGGAGTTCAAGATCCGACCAGGGCTCAGCGAAAAGGACAGACTAGAGGGAGACAAAAAATGGGCGAACTTTGTGATGGGCATGGCGGGGCTCTATATGGACCGTGGTCATGAAATCGCGCCGTTCGCCGCCGCAATCTGGAGCAACGTCCCATCTGGGGCGGGACTCAGCTCATCCGCGGCGCTGGAGGTGAGCGTTGGCAAAATGCTAGAGGAGATGAACGGGTTGCATGTAACCCCGAAAGACCGCGCGAAGATCGCCCGTCAGTGTGAACACACCTTTGGGGGCGTCAAATGTGGTATCATGGACCAGCTGATTTCGTCGTGCGGGAAGATGGCGCACGCCCTTTTCATAGAGTGCTGCGATCCGCCGATCGTCGCTGAGGTACCCATCGTGGCGCCGGATGCTGTGATTGTCGTCGCAGACACTAGGGAGAAGCACAACTTGTCCGAGTCGGTTTACTCTCAGCGAGTGGCTGAGTGTGAGGAGGCGAGGGAGGCAATGCAGGTCGAAAGTTTGCGTCATGCGACGATGAACAACCTGGAGGGCGTGCGAGAGCAGCTGAACCCGACCACGTTCCGGCGTGCAAAGCACGCCATCTCCGAGAATGACAGGACGGAAAAAGCGAAGGAGGCGTTCGCTAGGGGGGATCTGGCGGCGTTCGGTGACCTGATGAACGAGAGCCATGACTCGCTGAGGGATGACTATGAGGTTAGCAGCAAGGGGTTGAACGCACTTGTTGATATCGCGAGAAAGATTGAAGGGGTCTATGGGGCGCGTATGACAGGAGCAGGGTTCGGGGGATGCACAGTCACTCTGGTTCGGAAGGATGCTGTGGACACGTTGCTTGCAGCGTTTGCCAAGGAATATTCGGAGATCATGAAGTGCGAAAAGGGTATGAAGGACTTGGAGCCGAAATGTTTTGTGACAACCGCTGGAGCTGGCGCCCGTGATCTGACTTCCGAGCTGTAGGCTTCCGGTTGTGGGAAGAAAGAGTAGGCTTGGGAATAGCGACATTCGAATTTGGTTCCGTCATGGTAGCATATTGCAGAGGTCGATGGACCCCTACCGTACACACCGTGGACTGGATAGTTTTGCAATGTCGGACTTGTTTGGAATGCATTGTCCCATTTTATGCGGAGAACTCTCACGTGCAGCTGCACGGAATCGTCAGGAGAGCAGAAAATCTATCATTTCTGAGATGCCACCCTGAGTAAAAGAGTGTAAATTAATTCTGCATTGCAACTTCGCTGGCGCCATCCCGAATGGCGGAACAGTCAACGAGAGGGAACGGCAACTCTGTAAATGCTCATAGTTCTTACGCACTTTACAATACAGGCGGCAACGCCTGGTGCGCTCCTCGGAGACGGTTGTGAGAGGCATAGAGAGATGCGGGACGTGAATTAATTTCATGAGTAGTGTAGCGAGGCCCATGAGGCTATCATAGCAACTACTACCCGAAGGGTACAGTAGTTGTATTTACTGCTTACCGTATCAAGATTTTCCTCTCAAGACGGAGAGCACGGTATGCAAGTTCATAGTGGGACGCTGGGGGATTCCGGGGGCAAATTTGTGGCTGCAGTAGTTGCGCAAAAATCTTGCAGATATCGATACGGTGATGGATGAAGACATGGAACTTGCGCTTCAGTTGAAGGTTGGGCGCTATCGCGATCCTCCCTGGGGGTGGAAGTGTATCATACTGTATGATACGGAAACTCCGAAATTTCGTATTGTAGCCCGGCTGCATCCAGACAGCAACTGGAGCGGCAAGCATTCCCTGTCCCCGGCCGCTTTGCCCCGCCTCGGAGTCGTGAAGGATCGGTTTCTACCGGTGCCGGGTAACGAGCTAACAACGTTCAGTTGAAACCTTGCTGACTCCAAGTGATTGGCCTGCGGCGGGGGCCTACCTATTTTAGGTGCCACCGTGGTCCGTGGGTAGTCAAGAGAAAAGTTAGGGCAGTGTAATAACGAATCGGACGGGGTGCCGTTTGCGGAGCAAGTCATCCAAGTTGAGACCGACATCGCGCAAGACACGTCCTGTTGCCGGTCAGACGTAACGCACTATTGGACTTGAAGATGAGTTGTAGTATGATATGATTGCGCACGGCAGCGACGGGCATTTACGTATAATTCTCAATTCAGTTTTATGCAACTGCACAATTCAACGTCATCAAAAGGTAGCATCGCCCCAATTGTCATAAGCAATCGTGCCGATGCGCATTTCATTTACGGGCGGAGTATGTGAGCCACCTCAGTGCCTTTCGCACTTCTCCCCCCCAGCAGTCCCCCGCTGCGCTCTCTCTCGTGCCCTTCTGCGCCCACTGCCAACGCTGCTACCAACGCAATGTTACACACGGCACTCTCTTCGCGCCGTCAACGCGACCACCTACCTTGCCCGTGCCTCCTTTTTTGCCCCGCCCATCGAGCACAGCACTACTCCCCGCTCCGCACCCTTCCCCGCCTACTTCCGACGCATCCGCATCTTCGGCAAATCCACCCGCTGCGCATCCGCCATCCGTAGCACCGCCCCCGGCGTCCGGGCCATTGCGATTCAAATCGCTGCCGAACCTCGCCGCCGAGCTCGACGAATCCCTCCCCGTCCTGCCGCGGGCATCGTCTGCTTTCGTACGCTCCACGCCGCCGCAGTCACCGCGCCTTTCCCGGCCCGCTTCGAAGCTTCGCCGCACCATGCCGCTGACGAAAATCGGCCGCTACCGGCTCACCCGGGTATTGGGCGTCGGCATGTTCTCCCGTGTCGTGATCGGGGTCGACGACGAGACGGGGGGAGGAGTACGCCGTAAAAGTGATGAACAAACGTCGACTGGAGGAATTGAACATGGACCAATACGCGCGACGGGAGGCCCTGGTCATGCACCGCGTGCGTCACTCAAACATTGTTGAATTCGTGGAGGCCATCCAATCACCGAAAAAACTCTTCCTCGTCATGCGCATCGTTCCGGGCCGCGAGCTTCTCGACGTCGTCGCTAATGGCCCGCTGCCGGAAGCCGAGGCCAAGCATTATATGCGTCAACTCGTTGACGCCGTCTCCCATTTGCACGCGTCTGGTTATTGCCACCGCGACATCAAGCCTGAGAATGTGCTCATCGATGTTAGTACTCGCCGCCTCGTGCTCATCGATTTGGGGCTCTCAGGCATCATCAGGCGCTATTCTCCGATGCTCACTACTTGCGGCTCCGCGCATTACTCGGCCCCGGAGACGACATTCGGCAACCACCATGGGTATGACGGCGTAAAGTCTGACGCTTGGAGCTGCGGCATTCTCGCGTTCATTATGTTGTGCGGGGTGCATCCCTTTGTGGATGGCAGCGGCGAACTTATGCCTGACAATTTGCGCACCGGGATAGTTGATTACCCTATGAACCTTTCCAGTTGCGCTGTGTCGTTCATGAAATGTCTCCTCACTCTTGCGCCGCGCAAGCGATCCACAGTCGCGCAAGTTCGCAACCACCCTTGGTTGAATCCGGTGCCATTCGAGCCCAAGCGTCCGCGCGGAAGTATCGATCACCGGCAGGCGGCCTCGCGTCGCTCGGGTGCCTCGACAAGTTTTTCCAACTTTTTCCCCCGTAACAGCACTGTCGTTGGTGAGAATATGCAAACTCCAGATGAGGAAGAATCACGGCGTAGGCGCTCGAAAGGAAGCACGAGCTCGTTCCTCTGGTTCAAGCGACCGCCACTTAGAAATGAGGAGCTCGCTGAAGATGCGCAGGATGTATCTAGAGCTTCTTTCATTCCTAGGTGGCAGCGACGCTCGTGTGACGCACCGGACGGAGAGGAAGACCCGCGTGATAGAAGCACTTCTATCATTGGGCTTACCACACAGGCGTTTTCGTCGTTCGCATCGAGTATCATTGAGCGACAGCCGCAGCCCAAGCCCCCGGAACCTCCGAAGAGAAGGAATCGGACGAGTCAAGACGGTGGGCGACTTGGAAGGCATCTATCTTTTACTTTTAAAAGAGGCGTGTTCCCGTCGCGAAAGCCACCTAGCTAATCAGTTTCGTTTCGTTCAGCATTGTCAACTAATTTAGAATAATCACGAAACAAACAACGAAACGAAAAACGAAGCGAAATGGATATCCTTATTGTACATTTTCTCTTCCAGTACATGCTTCTTCACAAAATAAAGAGGAATTCTCGACAATTTGGAGATGATCTGTGGTAACAGAAGGAATGTGTCAATAACACAAAACTTCTCAGCAGCAATCTTTACAACATAAAGTGTTCAATCTATTCCTTTACCGAATGTACCGCTTCAGGAATCGGCGGTGAAAATCATTACGAATCGTGTCATTGACAAACCTCTGCGTCGGTTTCCTCTCCCCACGTGCCTGGTCCTTGAAAACAACATCGTCATTCCAGCGCCGCTTCACCGCAAAGCTCGTCGCACTGGTCGCGACGCTCGCAGTATCATCATCACCCACATTGCCAAGCAGCGGGTTGCCCACCGCCGCCCGAGTCTCCTCCTGCCGCTCAAGTTCCTCGCGCTCCTCGGATGCCTTGCGCTCGCGTTCCACCGCCCGTTCTGCGCGGATTTTCTCCAATTCGGCCAACAGCGCCGCGTCATCATCATCCTCGTCGTCATCCTCATCATCCTCATCGTCCTCGCTCTCTTTGCCCTCGGCAACCCCTCCGCCATCATCCTCCGGTGCTTGCAATCGCGCGCGCTTCCTGGGACCGCCACCCGCATCCGGCCCGTCGACGACGTCGTCGTCGTCTAATTCGACGCCATCGCCCAGAGCGCGTACGTCTCAGATTGCG
>JADWZK010177551.1_pt1 | contig 10304 bp, 8 predicted proteins | sample 8957641 | NCBI WGS metagenome assembly JADWZK01 (sample SAMN16576796, study PRJNA672827) | algae metagenome | host: rhodolith | place: South Korea: Udo, Jeju | collected 2014-09-18 | reverse complement strand
TTGTTCCTATTTCTTGCTTTTCGCGCCATCGTTTCCGGCCGCACATGAAAACGAATCACCACATTTTTTGAAAGCAGACCGTTGTCGAGATGGCAATCTTTGGCGTCGGATCGAATGTCAGCCATCAGTATTACTTCATTTTGATTGTGCTGCGACGGTTCGTGACGGATCGGAGAGAAATACAGGACCCAGTGGCTCGCCTCTTGTGACCGCAGAATTGAGGAACGTGTTACGACCGGAAAGTCTCGAAATTTTCTGGGGCGGGAGTTTTGTCTGTATATTCGAGCCACGTGTCATAAGGAAGATTGCTTGTTTCTGCGCTGGATCGATTGCTGTTTCGCGGATGGCATTCTACCGCAGCGGAATAGAGCTTCTAGGGAGAGCACTTACAGAATATGCCGGTCGAGGTTTGTTAATTAGCCGACTGTCTTTTTCTACGTACCGCGAATGTGCCGGAGCGAAGACGCCGCAGGCTCTCTCTCTCGGATTTAGGCGCGAAATAAGGTCATGAAATCCTTCTCGAATCGGGGAGACTTGTGCCTCTCACGCTGAACGGCGGGGCGCGGGAAATCGTCTTACCGGCGCTGGTGATACTTTTCCAAGTGTGGTGGTTGTGATGCGTCCTCATGATTGCTCAAATACCGTGACCGAAGAGAATCGAGATTATTCGCCATCCGTTTTGTGACGCATCGAGACTTCTGTTTCGTGCTGTGCGTTGGCACAGCAACGGTGCGCGGAGAGCGGATGGACAAACCTGTTTTCGGGTAACTTTTCGCAATGTGCTGAGCTCAATTTGCGTCACCTCTGTCGGCTGTCGACGTCGTTAGCTCCAGCTGGGCATAGTTGCGATAGGATCCTGCAGACGCGTACGCGCTCGTGGAGTTGAGCTTTCCGGTCTCCGCGCGGCCACGGGGCTGATCGACGCAGTACAAGCTTGAGCCTGGACGCCGGAACATATGACAGGTTTGGTGCGGGTTGGGCGAGAGTTGCTGTCGATTTGCCGGATGCTTTGGTGCGGGACGTGCATCACGTAGCGCCGAGCACCAGTGATGTGCTTCAATGTTGTTTGCGCGATGCGCTTTGTGTCTCCGAAGATGCACGATGCTGCTGCACTTGCGGAACGAAGCTCTGACAGCGGGGACGCGATCCGGCAAGCGCGAATTTTGGTTTGAGGTGCGGTTGTTGGGCCGCTGCGGTTGAAGCAAGAACGAGGTGCTTCGAGGAAGAGCACCCGAACCGACGCCCAGTTTTCCTGAGTGGGTGCACGCATGCAGCAAAGAAAATCCTCGACTTCCAAGGAGATCTGTGGAAAAACTAAATGACCAACGATGCTTTTTGGTATGAATGTGACGCAGTTGTGTCCTTCACGTCATCGAAGTCTCCCAACCAGCTGAAAGAATTGTGCACTGCATTTCTTTTTTTACATTATGAATAATTGCGAAGTTGGACGACTCCATTCGTCCCTCATCGCATGTGCTGGGACCTGAGCTCGGTAAATATCTTACGTCAGCGTTCACATTACTTATTATTCTAGAGCCACAAGGAGCACTTCACCCCGCAAAGTCGCCGCTTCCGCCGCACGGCCGCGAGGCGATTGGCGCAAAAGGAATTCGTGGGCTGTGGAGCTTAGTTCGGCGACAACGTCAAATATCCAAGGAGATCTGCGGACGCACGCTGCGTTTTCTCCCCACATCAGCCGCTGTTAGAAACTCTTCTGTGTCCACGCTTTCACATCTTCAAGCGCAGAATGTCCGTAACGCAAACATTTACATTCGTTTTTATTCAACTGTTTTCGCTCGCGGATTCCATGTCCGCCACGCTGTGGGCTGGGGAGAATCTCATTCCAAATCGAAGGCTCTTGGGTGCTCTCGCCGTTTTTGGCACCATCTACCCCGACCGCAGTGAATTATTCAGGCAAGCTATCACTTGCCTGAATAATTATCGAATCAGCTGGTTGTGCCAAAAGGTACCACGGTATCTTATGTAGAGGCACTATGGTCCTAACATTTACCTTTTCGTTCTTTTGCGATCCTCTCGGTATACATAGGTGGAAGTTCTAGACTCGGTCGAGCCGAAGAACGGAACGAGCAGGCGCGCGCCCTTTTGGTCAGAAGCGGTTTTGTGTCGTTGTTTTGGCGCCCAACTCATCGCAATGCTTGTTTGACGAATATCGGACTCTGGTAAGCGGCGAAGACAACGAAAATATCTATACCCTGCAGGTGAAGAATGTCGTATATTACAGAGAATTCACGTTTAATCAAGAATCTTATTTGACTTGCCTATGTCTGAGGGGTCCTTGATATGATCGTTGTCGGGGTTCTATTCGAGCATGCGATAGTAACTACATATGTCGGGACATTTGCGCTAAACACATTTCTTCGTCTGCAGCAATATTTTCCGATATTCGTCCCAACGAATTTTGAATGTAACCGAATCGGACGGACACGTCTTGTTCGGTCATTCGTCTTGGCACTGCCGACCAATAGCCCTTAAGCGGGCATTTCTCATCGTGGAATATCATAGGAGATAAACGTTATAGGGCACTGCATGCATTCAAGGGAGACCATACATGATTTTATCATCGATTTCATACTTTAAAAATTCAGTAAAGAGCAAAGACAAACGTAAATCCACTCCTAATAAAACGCGACATTTCGTTTTTTGGCTAATACGAGGGACAATTTGCTGGGACACTGCCGTTGCAGCGACAGCAGGAATCTTGATGAGCATTAAGGTAGGCATGTTGATTCGCACAGGAAACGAGAAAGCTGCGGCGTGCGTTGGCGACAACAACCGCATTACATCGCCTCATGTCCTCCAGCATTGAGAATAGGTGGAGGTAATTCCAGGGGCGGCGGCGAAGGGGGATCGTTTGGGCGAGAGCGAACGAGTTTGGGTGGAGAATCCATGCTGGAAGAGGATTAGGAAGGAGTGGGAGGTTGGGGATGTGATAGAGTTGGGCTTGCCGTCGGGGGGTCGGATGTGTTGCTGCCGAGCATGTAGACTGCTCTTGCATCAAGGATGGGCTTATAAAGACGCCGGGTCACTTTTCGCGATGAGCAGATCTGGGAATGGCCGGTGCGCGTTCGTCTGGACTGACGGAAAACGATGTATTGGCGCAGAGCAGACGGCCCGTAGGAACTTGTCTGCATACAGATTCTTTCATTGGCGTCAGAATCCTGTTCGAGCAGCAAAAGTTGGATCAATGTCTTAAAAATTGTGAATTGCAAGATTGTTTGAGACAGGCAAGCGCCATACTTAGGATTTGCGCTCGCAGAACGTGTCAGCTTACCGTATGATGCTGCATCCGCTACGAACTGGACTTACTTGCCAGCGAGATAAAACACGATTCGTCGGAACCACGGCGTGTGATTCCGTGGTTCCGACGCGCAACGCTGCCGTAAAACGCAGGAGGGACCACGCATCGAATATTTGCAATTGTGGCGTAAATACATGTCCCTTGTAACCAAAAACACTTCCATGTTCTGTTGTGGAATGGAAATGCGCAAGTGGAATGGCCCCTTGGTGATCGTCCCGTGTCACGCGAGCGTTACTCAACTGTATTCGAGCAATTGCATTAACACTGCTGCGACAAGGAGACCGTGTCAGACTGCAATGCGCAGTGGTATGATACCTTCAATATTGGTCGTGGAGAAATGCCTTCTGCGAAAGAAACGTGCAGTGCCTGCATCCTGCGTTGTCGTGCCAGCGTGCAGGTGCTACAGATCCTCACTCACCGCAGGTTTATATTGAAACGGAGCAACTCAATTTTTAATTGTTACGGAAATATGTGCCAATCACTGATTTTTATGGTATGTGCAAAGAGACGAGACAGCTTTTAGTCGTCGAATGTTGGCCATTACGTTACCTAGAAGCGTTTATACGTCGCCCACGAATAGATTGACAACGTACCACATAGGAACAGAGATCCGCCTCTTCTTAGTGCGGTTCTCATTCACGAAACATATAGAATTGCAGCTGGAATCACGACCAGAAGAATCAAGATTAGCCGTATATTTGTTTCATGAATGTTGAAATAAAGTTCACGATTTCATGCTTCTCTTTCTTTGCCGTAGTGTGGCCCTGAGAGGGAATACAGTGTATTCCGAAGCAGTGTGACATGAACTGCGAATGTTGCGTACATTACGATGTGTGAGCACACCCGCATTTTATATTCTGTATCAGATTCTATTATAATTATTCAACAGCTTACTCCGATCCGTCCAGATGTTAGCCCAAATCTAGTTACTACTCGTCGGATGCCGAGTATCGAACGCCAGATATCATATAATGCCCGCTTTGTTATTACACTGCAAATTTTCTTCCACGACATGCACTAATAGGGACAAGCAACTGTTATTATGAGGGTACTGTGTGGTAGCACGTCTTGAAGCTACATCCGCTCTCGGAGTGGGCCATGGATAGATGTTGAACTTAGATTTTGGATATTTCATTGATTCAGGCGCAGGGCCACCGAAGTGTTGCTCTTACATAGCTTGCGGATTTATTTACGGTTTCCAATTATTGGGGACTCTACTGTAGTACAACGGCTCTTGGAACATGTACTGTATAGTGCGCGTTGCCCACGGCGAATAGGAAAGAGCCGAAGTTGCGTACTGTTCCAAAAGTATGGGCGTATTTAGTATAGATGCCCCGTGCTGACGGGTGGTACTTCCCTGTTCGTTCTCGCGTATCTCCAGACTCTCAGCTGAGCGTCTGGAGATATAACAGATTTTTTGTGTTGCTTCACGGTATTCGTATCGATGCAGGCATCGGAAGTCACTGGACACTCTGCTGATTTGTTTCTCTCTGCTTCATTCCGAAGAAGAGCTAAGGCTTCATTTACCATTTGTTGTGCAGTCAGAGTCGAGCGATGGCAAGAAATGGTGCAATTTGGATGATTGGTGAAAAGAGACAAATTGGTGTGTGCCCGGTGACTTCCGTGGCGAATTTATTTTTCTGCTATACCGCATGGGTATATATACTACAAAGAATCAAGGTATGATAGAAAACAAGTCAATCAAGAAAAATCAGATCATAAAGAAATTCCAGATGCATCGAAATGCAATCAGGAATGTTATCCAATAGAAACAAAGAATTAAAGAGCACGCATCCATAAGGCGGCCAGCCTGGCCGGCCGGGTATCATCGTCTGATACCGACGATGCCGCCAGATGGAACTGGCGGCACGGTCAGGACGCGGGACAGCGGCCAAGAGGGCGGCCGTTGTCAGGTAGCGTAACACCATTTCTGCAGCCCTCTGATTCGGAGATTGAACTTAGCCGGCGACAGCAGTGGTCCTAGAATGCATATGTATTATCAGAAGCCAACGATATTCCAAACAGATCCGTTTCCCAAAGTCGCGAGAGACTAGTCTGGTTGAACACTCCTGAAGTGTAAACGGAAAAACCAAGGGTACCCGTCAGTGATAAATTCAGGGACAGGAGGCTCCCTGGCGGCCAACCGCGCTGAGAAGTAGTTCCAGTACTGAGGGTTTTTTTTAAGAGCACGAAGGCCTTTTTTGAAATGTACTGGGCGATAAGTAGGGTGCTTGTTTAGGAGAGCGGTGACCAGAAATTAAGCAACATTGAAGAAACAGAGCGAGAATCTTTATGGGTGAAAGTGCTTCGATTATGTTGTCGAGTTTTGTTGAACGGATTTACAGAAATAGCACCGTCTTGCAGAACAGAAGTTGCAAAACAATCGCACATGTACGTACGATTGTACGGCTTTGCATAGTCTACAGTACACGGTAGACTATGCAAAGTCGTATGACTCTCAATTTTTGTTTTAAAAAGGAACGTTTAGAAAAACGCCGGTAGGCTGGCCATTTGCGACCCAATCGGACCGGCACCGAAGGCGCAAGGAATTCCTTGGAGCTGTTGTAGGCATTCGATTTTTCCGCCAATGCCCATCCCCCCTACAGATTTCTGGTTTGCAGTGGGATTCAAATCGGTCGTTTGATCTTTCTCGATCTTCGTCGCAGCAATGCGGTTTCGTTCATACTTTCTGCGACATTGTCGTAGCTGTTCATACCCGACGCTCTCATGATCCTTGCCGTGTTCTGCATTAATGCGCCAACCGTATTGAAACCAACTGTGCCTCGCTTCAGAAAGCTGCATGGAGGAGTTCTGAGAAGAATCGAAGTATGGCAACTTGTCTTGAGTAATGACAACATCCTAGCTGATTTGCGTAATTCACTACATTCTCCAGTGAGATGGAGTTTGGCAATTTGTCGGGTCAAATTGCCGCTATTGCGGTTTATTGTACACTTTCCGGAACGATATTGGGAACCGTACGAGTTTCGCTTTTGCTTGAATAAGCTTGCTTTGCGTACGTTTGATTTCGAAGTGCGATGCTGGAGTACCGTATTCGGCTGGCTGGGTCGCGTGCCTCTGGTTTGGCAGGAAGTCTGGTGAGTTGACAGAAATGACTCGAGACTGTGGTCAACGTTTCGGGGATGGCAGAAAAAGCACGAATGAAGAAAACTGACGCTATTGTATTGCCGACGAACCTGACTACAAAGCGCTTTTTTGGGTTACTGAAATATATGTTTTGCTAAATTTTCTTGTTTTCTAAAGGTTGGGTGCCATCCCGCTCTTGAGGCAAGGCCTTTCAAAAAACGACAGGTCTTCGTATTCATCATAGTCCGCAAAGTTGCTGATTTTCGGTACCGAATGATCCTTCTGCTTTTGAAAGTTAAGCCGTTACATTTAACTGCTTGTCAAATCTTGTTGCAGTTTTCATCTGTACATACTTCTTCTAAAAAACTGGCAGCGTTTTGTCGTGCTCCCTGTTTTGACTTGCTCTGGCAAGAGCGACTTTAATTTTCCTATGAAGCGCCGCATTGCTGACATTTCCAACCACACAAGGCCAAGTAACCGTTTTCGAAAAGGCATCCGATCTACAGCTTATCTACCCCAAAAATCAGCCTAGCAAACTTGTACAATACTGCATCCCAGATTTCTATCCCGCATTGCATGCAAGCAGAGATGGCTCCTGGACAAAGCACAAACTGGCACTACGGGTAGTCACACCTCTGCGAATACTCCAATTTCCATTGGCACAGAGCGACAGGGACATGCATCATCTGTGGTGATGGAATAGTTTTTTTTACAAGAATCCCCATATCCGAACAGTATGGTGCGATTTCGAAGCATTTGTGTCCATCGTATTTCACTTCTTGTCTATCCATAGTATATCTCAACTACCCGTCTGTCCGACCGGCGTCACATCTATGAAAAAGATCTCACGTCAAGTATTGCACCCACCGTCTATTCCAAGAACATCACGAGAAAGCTCATAATGTACCACATATCTCCGAAAGAACTAACTCAGAGATAGCCGCCGCTGCGCATCGACTCCATTGTGTTGTGCTGCAATCGCTCAGGTCGCCTCATTTGTGCTCCGTTTCTCCTCGGCAAAAGACTCTGTCACGGTTCTTTTAGCATGCCTTCTTCCACGCGCCAAGCATCCCTAACCTGACGGGTCTTTGCGACTTTTGATCTCCTGTCCATCGTGATGGACTTTCTTCCACGTTCAAAAGGGAAATTTCCGTTACGATCTATCTACGCTTCGGAACATAAGGCGTGACAGTTTGCCAATGCTGTACCGCCTCCTCTGCCGCCTAGTGAGAAGAAAAGTTTCCCGCCGAAAGCCCCCGTGGATGATAAGGGTTTTTCGTTCTGTAATGCGCTCCGACCACCAAGATTCGCTCTGGCGAGAACAGACCGTCGGCGACGAGTCCTCTAAGAAGAAAGGCCTTTCGACATCACTGCACCGTATTTTACGGTTAACAGGGTACAGCGATTGTCCTATCTCACTCTTGATTGCAAATAGGTCTCTGTCAACGTCTACGCCCGACAGCGTGAAGACCCCGCGCTGATATTCGGATTCGAATGCAAAATCATGACTGAACAAGCAATCGTCATCTGCGGCTTGTCGGTCCCTTCGCTCGAACCGAAGTACTGGATCGCGACCTTTCGGGCGAGTGGGGGTTTACAAAGAAAAAGGCGAAAAGATCCGTTTACCAATGGTGGTACTGTTGTGATTGATGTTGTTGCTCCCTCCCCCAGCAGGTGCTATTCGAGAGCATTATTCGTACCGTATTTTCCGCCCTTGATTTAGTAGTCAATGTGGGCTACGGAACACGCGACATATCGCAATTTAGGCACCGCCTAGGTCTAAACATTCTACCCGAAGCTTTTCCATGCGGACATGAAAAAAGTTTCGCAGCGTACTCAGAAATTATTCATGTTTCTAGGCTCGAATAAGAATAAAAGTTCGACTCACATTTTGTAGTAATCAGTGCTGCTGTAAGTAGCCGACGGCTGGCGTCCTCTGCTTTTTTATATGTTTTTATTTGAGGAAATGTACTAAATGGAAAAATGTCGAAAAATTCACCAAATATCAAATTCGAATTCTCACTCAAATTTCCCCAGCGCAATGGTGGAATTTATAAATTCAACCGCAAAAATCACTTTCTTCTGTCGGTGAGTTTAGTGCCGGCAAGTTTCGTGCCTTGCGAGTCGGAATCCTACGTCCCACATGGCGGACTTCTCGCTTATCCTGCTCAGCTTCGCGGCCGCGCACCGCGCCGACGCTACACTGGCACTCGGCCGCATTGAGCGCGCCGCCGTTCTTCCTCGCGCAGCTCGCCTCGGCCACCAAGAATTGGAAACTGTTTTCTTTAATCTGCGTTGGAAATTGTTCGCTACCGGTAGTCACTACCATTTGTAAGGTCGATCACCAGCGCCAAAGTTAGAAATTCCACAGCAAAAAAACAGTCTCTACAGCCGCGAGTTTGGTTCTCGACCCAGTGTTCCTTCCCGATGCTGCGATTATGTCAAGAACCTTACCGAGACCAAACTCACCGACTGCAGAAAGTGATTTTGCGGTTGAATTTATAAATTCCACCATGGCGCTGGGGAAATTCGAGTGAGAATTCGAATTTGACATTTAGTGAATTTTCCACATTTTGCCATTTAGTGAATTTCCTCGTTTATTTATTTATTTGGAGCTGGAATTTAGTGCTTGTCGTTCACGGCGATACTAGGAGGCTGCGTTCACCTTCGCAGAGGATCCGGTATAGAGATTATGTGCTTAAATCCCGGTAATGGTTGACTCCGCCCCGCGGAAATAGACACGAGCGACCAAGTAGGGTCTATTCCGTACGAGAAAGGTTCCTGTTGTGTTTCTTATTTTGAAAGGGAAGCAGTTGGGCTGTTCAGTGAATATCTGCCCAAAGGAATCCTGCTCTCATTTGATGTTAAAATGTGGTGATCTCTGTCTTTTGAAATATCAGGACGGCAAATGTCGTCCATTAACGTCATCGCGTTTTACTTTCTTCTGTGTCTGCTTTGTTTTGTCTTACTCTTCTGCGTTTCCTAGAGCGTATCTTCATCCTCTGGAACTGTTTCGCTCGTTTTTACCCGCAGGGAAATGCGTATGCGCAGTCTTTTTTGTTCTGCTCTCCTTCAAGATAGAATTATTCTATATTGCATCACAAATACTGTAGTGTGCTCTAAACGTACAGAAATGTATTTTATTTTAATTCACTTGTACAACAAAGGGCAAAGAGTTGGGTGAATTCCGACTAGCCGGTAGATGATTTGGTGATGGTCTTGGTTGACTTGTGATTCGCTGATAGCATTGTCAAGTTTTGATATCATGAAGCACAATGGAGTGTGAGCCGATATGACAGTGTCTTGTCGCGAAACGTAGGAAATACGACATCTGCAACGTGCAGAAGCGACAAGAAGTTTATGTAGGATTGTTTTGCCCCCCAATATCGTAGAGAGAAGGTGGCAAATGCAGAGGCGGCGGTGCGGGAGGATCTTCTGAGTGCGACTTCTTCATGTGGGGTGGGAATACTTCAGCGACTGGGAAAAGATGAAAAGACGCACTTCCTTGGTGGCAGTGTGCATGAAGGGGAGGTTTGGGGTCAAGTCCTGAATGATGGTTTCGCAGGATGGAGCTTTTCTTAGCTCAGGGATCTTGTCGTCCACGAGGACTCGCGAATTAACGTGGAACCACAGTGGCTGCTGCGCGTGGAATCGCCCAACGGGTGAGCGACAGGCAGAGAAGAAAGCGTGCTGTCAATTAGCTAGCGGAGTAACGACTTGCTGTAATCTAAGTAGGAGGATAATTGAATAAAGTGCTGCTTTGCAAGCCTCTTGGGGGTAAAGCAGATTACATACTTACGTAGCTCAGGGATCGGTTAAGCAGCAGATAATTGCGTTTCTTACGCATAGAGTGTGACACGACCGGAACACGCGCATCAGGCGATGGATTTAATCTTTATTC
>JADWZK010169459.1_pt1 | contig 10322 bp, 9 predicted proteins | sample 8957641 | NCBI WGS metagenome assembly JADWZK01 (sample SAMN16576796, study PRJNA672827) | algae metagenome | host: rhodolith | place: South Korea: Udo, Jeju | collected 2014-09-18 | reverse complement strand
TCAGCTCCACGTGTACAGTGTTAGCCTTAGAACACGTGTAGCCTCTACCCTTTCGTTCCATTCTAGGTATTTAAGCCGAGCACCGGATGCACTCCACTATAGGAAGCTACCGATCCATACCATTTACACCCTTGGCCGAGGTGGGACGTGGGGCGCTTTGCGCCCCACGGCTCGGCACAATGATCATTACGGGGTTTCCCGACCAAGATGGCTTGCGGATGTAATGTTTCCGGTCCGCCTGACGAGAGTTCGGCGTAAAACAATCTCGGGGAAGCTTCGACTGCGGTCTACGGCGGCAAACTCGTGCCGGAGCAAGACGTAAGACCGATATCTGAGCGGGGCAGCAGCGAGACAGATGCTGTGAAGGAGGGCATCAAAAGGCGCCGAATGAGGCGCAAGCAAGAATCGCGGAAGGACAAGGAGAAACGCCGCGTGTTTTTTTTTCGGCAAGGCAACCTTTGGGCACGGCAAGCGTGGCCCATGTCCGCGCAAGGCGCTCCTGAGGTCGACCGGGTTGCTTGCGCCTGTTGTGCTGATAGACGAATGCAACACATCAAAGTGTTGGCACGGTTGCGGAACTGAGCTGGAGCAGATTAACGGTTCGCGTGTGTTTCTTTGTCCAGAAAGCCAAACGGGCGAGAACATCTGCCCAGTTGCCAACATTGACCGCGACGTGAACGGAGCCTCGAATATCGCTAGTATAGGAGTACACCAGCTTCCTGGGGATACCCCCTCCTATATTTTTATAGCGACCCTCAGAGATAGATCACTTTTTTTAAAAAGTGATCTAGAAGAAAATTAAAAATTTTTCTTTCTACTTAACATCTGACTGCCCCGCTCCATACGTTTATTCATTTTTACGATATATTTATTTCGCAATTTTCAAAATTTCCTTAAAACTGAACATTTTTGATCCATTTTGGTGAAAAATTTTTTCGTTTATGCTCATGAGTAATTATGCTACAATTGTAATTGCGAAGTGTGTAATTGATTTCGCCGTCGTCTCAACCTCTGCCCAGTATATCATTCATCCACCTTCGGTTAGAGTGACCATTCCAAGGTAGCCCGAAGTTGCTGTTTTCTCCCCAAGCTTCCTTCCCGGTTACCACGATGGCCACCGATAACAAGAATGAAATGGCGTGCGTGTACGCCTCGCTCATCCTGCACGATGACGGCATCCCAATTACTGTACGTATTTGCGCGATTTTCCTGGAAGCAGAGCGGACTCGTCCGACGTAATTGGTCTTCATGACGCATGGCATTGGATTCTTCATAGATGGAATCATTATGTGGTGACCACTCGCGCGACGCAAGGTCCTAACCGTAAGCGTCCTATTTCGGAAATTGATATTTGCTGCGCTACGCTATTCTTTGTTGAATAGGAGGAGAAGATCAAGTCCCTGACTGAGGCCGCCGGTGTCACCGTCGAGCCATACTGGCCCGGCCTTTTCGCCAAAGTTGTCCAAAATGTGAACATGGACGACCTTATCTCCAACATTGGCTCCGGTCCCGGCCCGAGCGCCGGCGCTGCTGCCGGTGCCGGTGCTGCTGGCGATGCTGCTGCTGCCCCAGCAGAAGAGGAGAAGGAAGAATCGGAGGAAGAGGAGGAGGAGATGGACTTCGATCTCTTCGATTAAGCATGCCAGTAAAGTGAGTTTGCAGGTAGATCAATTGTACCAGTCTTATCTTTACTGAAGCGCAACCTCTAAAATTAGTATTGCTCACCATGTCGACATTCACGCGAACAGTACGCTCGGTGAAGTATAAGAGAACAAGGCGAATGATCAAATGTTATGTGCGAGTAGCTCAGCCTTTCGTCCTCGGGCGTACTTCGAAACGTGCTGTATGTTCCGGACGCAGACCCTCAGCTCCACGTTATCGAGATGAAGGTTTCTCACTTGTCTTGCAACGTAAATATGTAGACCACCCGAGCATTGCCGCCTCGCTGCATCAGCTGGGCAGCGTTCAGCAAGAGAAGGGATACCGAGAGGGTGCGGAAGTTTAGTTCTGCGCGATAGTTGTTGTGAATTTGCGCAGCAATGGGAGAATCATTTCTATCCGCTGGTTTCAATTGTGCAAGTCGACATCTTTGGGCGCACCTTCTCTTTGATGTACCTGCCTCTTTTTATCTAAGACTTCCATGCCGGTCCTTGGTTTGCGTCTAGAAGAATAGCCACGCTCAAAATCTGACTTCTTCTATTTCTAGATCCCTACGCACTAATTGGCTGGTTTATTTCTCCATGCATTCTTTCTTCACTACGCAGGCGAGCTACTGTACCTCGCAAAGCTGACACATGGAGTGGGGTTATTTCCAGAACCATCCGACACGAACGAGGAAATTAGATTGGCGCGCTAGGTGGCAGCTGTATGATACTGTGAACCTTGTGGGTGTACCCAGATAAACGAGCATTTTCAACGTATTCATGAAATCCCGAGTGGACCAGCCCGTCATTCCGAGTCTAGAGCTCGAGCCAGGAATAAGGATTACTCCGCTCTTTGGTTTCGCGGACAATACTGCAAGATGGGAGGAATGACTTATCGTTGCGGAGTAAGTACCTGAGCGAATGGGCAATAGAAACGCGATGCGTTGTTCACGTCTGCGGCATCGTTTACTCCAGGGTCGACCACTGGTTCAACTGGGTTCTAACATGTTCTATCCGTCCACATTCTGGTCGTCTTGTAAATGTGCCACAGGGGTGTGGTCAGAAGGTAACCCTAGCTGCTGGCGATGCTGTTCGCTGCAACATGTGCGGAAGCAGGATTCTCTGGAAGCTGCGAACCAAGAAAGTAGTTCAGTACGAAGCTCGTAATAGGTGTGAGCATAGTCAGGAGGGCACTCAGTAGTTGGTCCTGTGAAGCGTTGTGAAAGATGCCAAGGTGTAACCGGCGGTTATGCACAGAGTACGATTGTTAGGTCCTTTCGGTCTTTGCTTTCAGTTCCTTTGAAAGCAACTTGAACAGGTTTTCTTTGTTTTGCGTTCAAAGGCCCTAGTTCATCATTGTAAAATTCTGATTTCGAAAAACTGGTGGTTAACTTGTTCATAGAGAACCGCGATGAACACATCTATATACTTTGTACAGAAAGTTTACATCATGTCTAGCTCAATAAGCACGTATCCCTTACCGAAAGGGATCTGAATATCGGCCTGCTGTAGGGGACCGAAAGGGCGGACAGACAAGCCATTGCTGTGCTGAGTTCAGAGAAGTGCGCCGCATGCTGGCAAAGTAAATTAAGGACAGAGGCGTCCAGTACAACCTTGAACAGGAAACTTGTATAAAATATCATATTTTTTCGAATTTATAGGACTGAGGCTATCATAATGTCTGGAGTGGCCATACCCAAACCGCAACATGCCTCATGGATTGGCGCTGGCGCCTTAGACGGTCGTTACCATTGACTGTCGATGCTGCGTCATAGAGCACGATGACTTCTTCCGCGTTTGATGAGATCTTGGAAGGATTGCCTGTGCGCGTTGTGGACATATCCAACGTCTGGTCTACTCTCTTCATCGCAAGAACAATTCCGCTCGGCCGCCTGGAGTGGATCTGGAACTCTCGCGGTTCATCTCCGGGAATCATCATTATCGGCAAAAGCTGTCTTCGAACTAACAGGTTCTTTGACTGCCCAGGAACCTCCCGCTCCAGAGCGCGCCTTTCAATGGTATCGAAAGCCGTATTTTCATCTATTTCTTATCCCAATTACTGAACTGGACCCGGTGAGAGATTCCTCAGGATGGACGCGCGTCAGACAATTTGTCGATTCTTGCCGCGAAAAATCACAGGAGTACATTGTCGCCGTCATCGCTTCCGACGCCGTAGCTCGACAGCAACGCAAATTGCTCGAGCGATTGCGAGCAGAAGTCAACATATCTGTCCGCGGCCGTGAGCGCGTCGTCACTGTTCCTGCTGCAACTATCACTCAGGATCAAAAGCCAATAACACACTTGTATAACTCTCCATCCCACCAAGATCTTCTCATCAGGCTAAGGGAATGCTCTCGAGGCGGTGTCGAAGCGCGGGTACAAAAGTACGAGAACGAATTGGCGCGTTTGTACACAAATAGAGCTGCTGGTTCGTGGTCGTTTTGCTATTTCTTCTCAGTGAAAGAAGCGATGGGATTTGTTTTTTGTCAATTGGGACGTCGCGATATTGCGCTCAGGCTTCTCGATGAGTTGCATGCTTATATGGTTGAAAGCGATGAAAAAGAGGAAGCTAGAGTGTTCTGCACGGAAACACCTTGTGCGGCGGCGGCAAATGCCACTAACGTTAATGGTAAGGACTACCATAAACTCTTTATGGACGAGTCCATAACTGAAATGGAAATGCGAACGTATCTGTTTGCTAGGCAGACGGAAATCATGCTGCCGGACAGGAAATTTGCCGACATTGCGGAGAGAGGACTTAAGCTTATTACAGCCATTTCTAGGCGATGTATAGAGGAGTCGGCGAAAGACAGGTCGCCTACTTCGTCATGCTTTCGAGATGCTTGGGTATTTACTGCATCACGTGCTCTGGCATCAACACTTGCACCGGCAATTCCCTCCACTGTTCCTGATACTAACTCTCTATCGCCTCAGTTGCCCACGCCAAAGGAACGGCATACTGCCAGACTCATTGCCGGGTTCCATGTACACGCCCTCAAAGCTTTTCTCGGTCTTGCAAGAATAGTTCTTCCGGGCACCATGGCGCCTCAGAAGGAAAACGAAAAGTCTATTTCAGACGATGCACGAAAAGAGCTCTTGGAGTCATTCAACGACGAGCTCCGTGATGCGCTGAGTACCCCTAATAACGCCGAGATTTTGTACTCCGAAATTGCAAATGCGGCAGCGAGTCTTTACGAAATGGGAGGTCGGTCCAGAGGAGCGGCCGCGCTAGACGGTGATGCAGGCGTCATTCGGTTGCGAAATGGCAGCTTAAGCGAAGCAGAGAAGTTATTGAATGCCCAATGTTCACGTTTCAGTGATGACCACTGTTGGGATGACTTGCATAAGCGGAAGCGAAAGGAGTTGGCGCGTGCTGAGAAGCAGCTTGACAAGGTACAGGAATATCTAGTGAGTTGCCTTTCTATGCTCTTCATGACACGAGAAGCACGGAGCATGAATCTATCGCAGCGAAATTCACCAGCTAATTTTGAGGCAGACAAAGAGCATGCGGCGATGTGGTCGAAGGAGGCGTACGAAGCCGCGGCTAAACTTCCCCGAGTGATGAAGTACAAGGCGGAAAAACTGGTGTCTGTTTCCGTGCGACCGAATACAAAAACTGGTGTGAAGGTGACCCTGCCGAAGCTGTTGTCGTCATTCAGTCGGATATTCCTGCGGATTTGCAATTCGATTCTCTTTTTGTAGAGCTGAAGAGTGCTTTGGCGGCGAATGGGGAGAGAAAACCTCCGTCAGCGCTGCATAGAGAGACGTCAGAGTCTCCATCTGCCTTGCGGTGTACCCCCTTAACTCTGAACAGTAGAAGTGGAACGATCACAGCTAAGCCTGGTGTCAACGAGGTTCCAGTCTATCTCTCAGAAGTTCCTTGGTCTGGCCGTTACACCATAAGTCTCGTAGCTCTATTTATGGGCAAATTGAAGTTGGTTCAAGTGGCTCCGAAACTTGAAACAAGCGCAACTGTGTCGGTGAGAGGTTCAGCATCGCAGAAAGAGTCATTCCATAAATCAGCGAGCCCCACGCCGCCAACTGATCTCGGAAAAGCTGCAGTTAGATTCCCTTGCTTCTATGCAAAACCCAGAGTTGTTCCGACGTCAGTGACAATAAGACAAGATATTCCTATTTATTTGGTGCAAGAGCCTGTTCAAGTCGTTCAGGTTGATGTGAAATCTGAAATTTACGGCATTTCAAAAGGAGCTTTGCTTCAAGTCAACGTGCGTTTCGAAGCCGAAAAGGAGACTGATGAGAAAAATATTCTCGAATTCCTAGACATCTCAAGAGCAGAATACGGGGCACGTGATGGCGAGGTTCTGATGTCTCCAGTCTCCTTCCACTGCAAAACCAATGAGGAACGTCAGGTTGAAGTCGTCATCGACGAAAACGTAGATGCTGGGAGTACTTTAACTGCTCGTCTTTCACTGCAAGTCCCGCAAGGCGTTTGTTCCCGAGCGCTGGATCAAAAAATCGCCAACGAGCCGAAATGCATTCTGAGAGCTGACCTTGTAGGTCACGAGCTGTCAAGTCCCTCCAAGCGAAGTTTCACGTGCTCAACTGAGGGCTCCGTATCTGTCCGGATTCCTGTGAGCATTTATGCCCACTCAGATTTAAACACAAGATCAGCCGAAATTATACCATCGACTCATGGTTTAGACGATTCGGAAGTTGCCGAAGGAGGGACACTGGTCTGTACTTTGCAATCTGAGGTCGTTGGGAATCAGTCAATCATCTTGCAAAGTGCAAGTTTGGATCTTCCGCCCTGGCTTCAACTTTGCGAAGGCGAATATCCTCCGCATGCCGATCTCCTACCATGCGCTGTTCATAACGGCTGTCGATTTAGTTTTGTGTTCGACGTCAATGTGTGCACCAACCGGTCATCTCCAGGAAGTCAGCGGGACTCATTCTCGCTTTCAAATATAACCGAAAGCCTCTCTCATCGGAGGTTCGGGAGGCGATCAAGAAGCTCTGCGGGGGATGATGACAATTTAGATCAGGAACTGGACAATAAGCCTCTTGATCGGAACCGACGCAGTCAATCAGAAGGAGATCCCAAAACTGCAGGCGAAAATCCTGAAGAGTCGGTGGATCTTGAAGGTGTTTCGATTCCAGGAGATCATGAAATGACAATTGACGTTGAAATGGAGGATGCCTTGGAACCAATGGAGACCACAGAGACAGCCCAGGGCCGGTCTAAATCCCCTGATGGTGGAGAGCTTGGGGATGTTGTTGATCTATCCAATGGTGTGGAGGGTAATTTCGCAGAGTCAAGAGCGCAAATTCCCCATCTCTATTCTCGGAACAAGACTCTTTTGCGACCCTGAGAGTTGACTTTTCTATCGAGGGCGTGGAAGGAGCCACCAGGATAGAACGACTCATCTCGATGAACGCGTTTAGGCCGCAATGTCGTCTTTATCGGGTTGAACGGGTGTGTCCAGATAAAATCTATGCTGGTGAACCCGTTGAACTTCAATTTTGTATTTCAGTTGCAAGAAATAGAACCTTCACAGAAGAAGAGACTGGACAATGTGAGGTTTTGCAATACGAGATCGAAGCAGATCCGCGTCACTGGGTTATTGCCGGACGAAAACGTGGAAGAATCACTATATCAAGAGAAACTTCCGATGTCGGAACAGCTGCAATATTGCCCTTGATGACTGGCCGTGTAGTCGTGCCAACTATTCGGTTGTTCTCTGAATCTGGCAGTGCAGTTCCTGCAAACAGTTGTGAAAACTTGAATGAGTGCATGCAGGTCGTTGTATTGCCGTGTGCGAATGTAACAACCGTTTGTAACCAGAGGAAAACAAACGATCTCGACGGCCTGTTTCTTGGGGGGAGTCTAAACGGGTCGCATACAGGACATTTGGGGCCAAAAGCGCATATGCCAGCCGTCGTCACTTTCGATTCCTTCTTTGACTCTTAATAGTAGGTTTTCATTGAGTGCATGTACCGACCAGCCTATTTGCTTCACATAAAAAAAAATAATAACGCGGAGGTGCAGTTGCATAACGCTTTTCCAATCCGTGTCGTAGCCGCTTGAAGTTCACATGCTGCAGAGCAGTTTGCTATAGAGAAGTACCTTGAAAGAAAGTGTATTTGCCGTGTTGAACCCGTGCAGTAAACGCTTCTGTCGAAAACAGTTTTAAATGTATCAAAAAATACCAGAGATATCTGTGAAACCGGTCAAGGGTGAGGATACGCAAGGTTCTAGCACCCACGCCGTATTCTGCACTTCATCCTGACTACGTGAAGGTTCTTTTCTATGCTTCGATGCAGCTTTGCTATGCAACTCCTATGATTGTGTGCAATCTGTCGATAGTCTGGAAACGAGATCAAGCATTCTCCCAGTAGATGTTGCAGTCATGAGAGAGTAGTCAATCTGCATCGAAGGAGCGATGATGGTACACTCTTAATATTCCCGAACAAACCACCATACTTCTCTTAACATCTGCATTTGTCTAAGAAGGCTCCTCTCTTTTGAAAAATGGTGAAGAGTGCTTAAAACAGAGTTATCTTGTAATGGAATCCGCTAACACTGGAATACAGTCCGCAAATTATAAAACCATAAAATTCATCCACATCATTCGCAGCTTCCTCGTTTTGCGATGCAGAACGCAGTTAAGAAAGTCTCGATGTGTTGAACACAAATGGTCCACAAGTTTTGATAAAGCAAGTCGAAAAAATCGGGAGAAGTCCGGCTTCGAAACTTTATCGCTCTCGTCTTAAAACTTTTGATTTTCACAAAAACCTGTTTGGAACTAAGTTATGTGTTTTCGTCAAGACGCAGAATCGAAGTTTGCCAAACTTAAATTGCGTAACAGCGTGTAAAGGAAAGCTAATAAAGACAGACGATTTCCGGTATTGCGTCAGTTGTTGCTGCTCCTACCGCACATGTGCCACATGTCTCTTTTTTCATTATCAGTCCAAAACAAAAATATGGGCCATGCGCATCTTCTGGGCCACTGACGATAGTAAACTTTGGAAGTCCAGGAGAAAAGCATTTGTTAAATTTACGTTACCAATAACATTCCCATCTTGAATAACGATCCACCTGGAAATAACCCGGCCCGTAAAAATACCTTCTGTCAAGCATATCAAGTCATCGACGACACTTGCAATGCAAATGTTAATATTATGTACAAGGTCATGGGTATCTGCGGCATGTGAGAAGTAGGGGGAGCAGTTTCGCATTGGAGGCGCAAACTTTAACTATGCATTCCTCTAACGTTGTCCTTCTCTTCAGCGCTGCCTGTATCGCGCTCGCCTCTGCAGCATCCTGGAACTATGACAAATTCAAGAACCCGGACGGCACGCCTTATAACATCCAGGGTCCTACCGTCATTACCCAAGGCCCCGACCTCCGCTTCTACGTTGGCACCAAGGGTCGTATTGAGGCTCTCACGGTCACCGACGATTACGTTGTCAGCAGTTCCTGCGTGAGCACCGGCATCGACCGCAATCGCACTGTCATGGGCATCACTTTCGACCCCAAGTTCTTTAGGGCGGACAACGTCATCTTCTTCGCCTCCACCTCAGTCCTCGAATTCGCCGGCGGCCGAAGCGCCATTCCCGACCACAATTCATGGGCGTGGGCGAACGGTCGAATCGACATCATTCGCGGCAACGGGAACAGATGGGGCTCTTGCCTCTCGCGTGTTGGCTCAATGGTGACTGGCCTACCCGTCTCCAACCACAATCACGGTGTGAATGGGCTCGAAATCGGGAACAATGGAAACCTGCTCGTAAGTATCGGTGGAATGACCAACGCCGGTCACAGCGAACAAGGCGACGGAGATGGCGGATACCCTGCCACCCCGCTCTCTGGCGCGCTCCTCGAGGTCAATTTCATGAAGAGCAACTTCGTGGGCCATGTACTTTACACCGTGCCAGATGGCCGCGCTACTCAAATCAAGAACAAGCCGGATGTTAAAATATATGCTTCCGGCTTCATGAACGCGTGGAGCGTGCGCGTGCATTCCAACCGCGGTATTTATATGGTCGACAATGGTCCGAACCCGGGTTATGGAAAGCAGAGCACCTCATGCACAACTCACTTGCAGACTCAGCCGCACTTCCCGGATAAATTCCTACGCGTGTCACGCAACAAGTGGTACGGTCATCCGAATAGAAACCGCGGAATATTCTTTCGTGGCGAGGGGCGACAGTGCGTCTTTCAGCCTATCGGCACCACACGCGGCGGGAAATCGGCCGAATTGCAGAGCATTGAATCGTCCACTAATGGACTCGTTGAGTACTCGGCCAATGTGCATGGCGACGCGTTCAAGGGTGCCATGTGCTTTGCGCGTATCGGATTCGGCGGTAATTCCGGAGACGGCGGCAACTCGTTCGCTCTCCATCTTAACAGAACTGGCCGTAGGGTGAGGTCGCGCGAGGAAATCGATGCGAAGCAGGGTGGCCTCGATATGACCATGGATCGCTTCGGCTCCCTTGTCGTCACCGAATACATTGGTGGTCGAATCAAGGTTTTCCGTGCCGCTCCAGCGCCGGGTTCCAATTTTGTGCGGGACACTGTCGCACTCGTTTCCGTGGTACCGAAGCGTGGACCGCCCAGGGGTGGTAATAGGGTCATCGTGACCGCCAAGCTCCCCGCAGATACGGCCAGCTACATGGTTCGAGTGAAATTCGGGGGAGTTGGCGCTCGTCGGGTTACGG
>JADWZK010295111.1_pt1 | contig 10323 bp, 10 predicted proteins | sample 8957641 | NCBI WGS metagenome assembly JADWZK01 (sample SAMN16576796, study PRJNA672827) | algae metagenome | host: rhodolith | place: South Korea: Udo, Jeju | collected 2014-09-18 | reverse complement strand
CTTACTCTACCGCCGGCCATCAGCACCGCGCAATCAGCAGCAAAAATCTCGTGAGCGTTATTTTTGCGGAGGCGTGCGCCATCTACGGTGTAATTATGGCTATTATCCTGCAGGCAAAGATTGTCGAGGGTTGAGGGGGTCCCCGCCCTCTGCGTACAACGGCTATGCCATTCTCGCTGCCGGTATCACCGTAGGGTTTTCGAACCTTGTGTGCGGTCTCAGCGTCGGCGTTGTGGGGTCCTCGTGTGCACTTTCAGATGCGCAGAACCCAGCGCTTTTTGTGAAAATTTTGATCGTAGAAATCTTCGCCTCCGCTCTTGGTCTCTTTGGCGTTATTGTCGGCATTATCATGTCGTCCAAGGTTGCGGCATGAAACCGTTTTAATTTTTCTAACACGCCACCCTGTGCGAATTCACGGGTCGTTTTCATACTACCATGTGCTGATGTCGTGTGGCTCTCTCTCTGCGCGCAATCTCCGCTGATGCGTCTGTTCTCATTTTTGGTCTGGCAAAGTTGGGCGACTCCGCGCAGGCTAACTGTTTCGTCAATGTTGCTACACGTAAGTAAAGATGGGTATTTGCGTTTTAATTATAACAAAATATCGGGTGTATTATCGTCTTTGCAAACGTGATACATCTTCTATTCCTCTGTTTTGTGCGTTCTCCTTCAGTACCAAAGCTGGGTGCGTGGACTTCTATCGGTGGTGGTGAAGCCGTCCCAGATATTTTGTTCTACAGTAAGCATTTGGTTATTCTTCTGTGTCTATGAGTTCAGACAGCCGAGGAATAATCTGTCGAAAGCTTGGTCGTTTTTCTGGGTCCAGCAACCAGCATTCGTGCATAATTTGTCGGTATTTGGTGCAGCATTGGTCGTCTACACCAGGCATATCACCCTCCACGACTGCCTTGTACACTTGAAGTTGGGGCATTCCGTCAAATGCTGGTTTTCGAGTATATAGCTCCCACATGACCGTGCCGTACGAAAATAGGTCTACTTTTTCGGTGTACTTCTCATGTTTAAGAACTTCCGGTGCAGCAAACTGTACCGTGCCCACAGCTGTCATGACCTTATCTTCTGCCTGAAAACGTGACAAGCCAAAGTCGCATATCTTCACATTCATTCCCCGATCTACCAACAAGTTTGTTGTTTTGAGATCACGATGAATCATAGGTGGAGAAAGCGAATGCAAATACGCCATGCCCTGAGCCGTATCAAGCGCCCATTGCATTCGAAGAGAGAGCTCCAGCTTGACCTGTTTCCCCTTCGAATTTGCTACGAGCAAATCGTGCACGTTTCCTCGTGCCATCAGCTCTGTCACTATACAGACCTCATCCGGCATCATCGCGATGCCCATAAACAAGACAATATTCGGATGTCTCAGTTTGCAATTAAGTTCAGCTTCTTTTGCAATTACGTCAAAGTCTTGCCCCCCCTTTGCATTGGGGTTTCTTTTGATAGTCTTCACCGCCACCTTGGTACCATTGAAGTGACCTTCATTTACTGAGCCAAAAGAGCTGTGACCTATAGTCTTGCCTATTGTGATGTCCTCGCGGTTGATAAGCCAGTGCTCGGAAAGACCGAACGGGTCCCCATGTTTGGGCTGACCTAAACTGTCGAGACCTGCTGCGGCTGCGGCAGCAGCACGACGTCGAGCAGCCACAGCAGCAGGGCCGCGCTGTGGTGGGCGACTCTCGGAGCGTTCCATCGCAATGGCTTCTTCGGCTTGGGCAGCAGCGAGGGTGCGGGCCTCAATAGCAGCGAACTTGGGTGAGACAACAGGGATGTGGCGGATGCTGTGATGCTGATATTCTCCGTCGTCATCGAAACACGGTTTGATGTCGAAAGACCCGCTCTCGGCAAGTATGGGCTTTTGCAGGTCGGGTGACTTCTCTGGTTTGGACTTTCGAAGCGGGGACCGTATTGACCTCGGTGACCATTTGTGAGATGAAGGGGAATCGCTCCCCGGTGACGACGCAGCGGCCTGAAAGCTGCCATCAGCAGGCCATTTGCGCGACTTGGAGGACGTGTTGCCCATGGAAAATTGTCAAAGATCAGAAGCCTGTTCTTAGTACTGCGAAGTTGGCGAAGAAGAGTTGACACTGGAAACATGCATCGTTCTCGTGAAACCGTGCTTTTCGCGGCATGTTCGGCTGAAAGCTTTAAGCGAGGAAGATGCAAGCCGAGACATGATCCCAAATATGCAGCACTGCGATAATTTGGTGCATTGTTAGTCGACGTGTGGCTGAATTCAAAATTGGAATGCGAAAAGGGGTAGTTCCGAAAAGGGTGCTCGGTCACGAAAATTTCTGGTAGCCATATTGCATCGAGGTGCCATGCAAACTGTGGTGATTTCCCCACAATATTTGTAACTGTTACGGGCTTTCTCTCTCAAGTACAGTCGAGGGCGGAAGTCGCCCCGGATAACATGAGCGGACACGGCCAAACATTTTGCTGCCAACTGGGTGATGAAGTATGCTAGGAAAATCATTATGGTTCGAAGCTTTTCGCTTATTCTATTGTCAACGACTATGCAGACAACCCAGGGAATGCAGCTCACAAAAATAAAATAGCTCCTGGTCCTCTTGCGCAATGACTTTCTTTAGTGTGCTCTCCATGGCGGAGTTACCACGTGAGCATCTGATTTCTGTGAGGAAAGCATTCATTGCTGTTCTTTCTGCCAGCTTACTGTAATGCGCAAAGTTGATTGCGATTTTTATTGCAAAGCCAAGCCGCCTACACCAGCTCCTGAACCAATCAATCATCGCATTCTTTACGCTACTGTAGCTCATACGTTCATTCTCGTGCGGTACCTCTTCGCGCATTGTCCAAGTACTCCCGAAGGTTAATCCACGTCGAAGCTTCGTTCCCACCTCCTGCGAATTCTTGGGCTTCATTCTTCGTCACTCCCGCACTTCCCACAACTACAATGGCCGGAAATGGGCCCTCCTCTTCCGGGCTGCGTCGGTAAGTTGCGCGTCTTCGCATTACCTTGCGCTGTCTTCTGGCAATTCGTCGTCCCAGTGGCCTAACCCCCGATTTTGCGTCATTGCGTATAACTACAGTCGCGCAACGGCAGGATCTAGCGCAGCCGGTGGACGCGCTTCTAGCGATGCCGGCCGTGTCGCGGCTGGCGGTAGCGCCAACTCCTTCTCCGTCCGCATGTATACCGACGACGCCCCTGGGCTTAAGGTTGGACCCATGGCCGTGCTTCTCACCAGCCTTGTCTACATCGCCGCTGTCGTGCTCTTGCACATTTCATCAAAGCTTCGGTAAATTGTGTGTGAAGTGCTGCAATTTTGGCGTTTGACACACAACTGAGGTAGAGGAAGCTGATTATCGCCAACATTGAGTGGAATAGCGCTCGCGTTGACGGAAGCAGCCAAACAATGCCATTTTCCTCTAGGCTAATGAACACTTGGAAGTGTTTTTATTGCTGCGTAGAATCTAATATTTGAAGTAAAGTGTGGTGTACATCTTGGTGACTTGTTCGCATCTCGAGTGTTTACGAGGAGATCTAAAGAGGTGCGGCATCGCGCTTTTCTAGACCGGTAGTCCACCGTGGAACGTATCGCGTAACTGCTTTGTCTTTATTGCTCCTCGAACGTGAACAACACTGGTTCACCATTTCACATCAATTCACGCTGCCTGAAACCAAGGTGCGTTGTGGTCAGGAAGGTAAGGTTCTTCAAAGTACCGTGTACATTACAGTACGTGTTAGTGTTGTGGACATTTTCTTGTTTTCCGATTGTTTTTGACACGGCAGACGTACGGATTTCCGCTGTGTCGTGTTGGTGAAAGTCGTCCTGGACCTTGACCCGTCCATTTTCTCTGCGAAACCGGCTTGGCGAAGGACGTGGATTGCCGTAGACTCCGCGCAACGCGTGGAGTTTCAGTCGACTCCAGATATAATGGCGACGATGGTGGCGATCGGGGTGTTCTTCATCTCTGCGGCGCCGAGTCTCGCGCTATTATTCGGCGTTTTGCTGCCCAACTCGCATCTGTTTGTTCTGTCTATTCTCGGTGCTTTTATGTGGAGTCTAGCGATGATGCTCTCAGGCATAATTTGGCTAATGATTCCACCACTGCGCAACGTATACGCCTGGTCGCTTTTTATAGCCGTAACGATGCAAGAACTTATGCGTTTCGTGCTACACCGGATATTCCGCATAATGTCGCGGCACGGGGACGGGGTGGAAGCTTTTCTCCGCCCTGGTGTCAAAAATGACCTTCTAACCGGGATGTCAATCGGTGTTGGGTTCGCCTTTCTTAGCGCTATGGTCAACTTCTACGCCACGGTCGTCGATGAGTTCGCATCCAATACTGCCATTTACACGGAGAGATGCAGCATCAATTTCGTCGTTGCCGCCTCAGGCAACGCGCTGGCGTTCTCCCTGCTGCACATTTCGCTCGGTATCCTCGTATGGCCTGCGTACTCGGAGGACCCGAGTTCGTTAAAGGTTCTTTTTGGCTACGTGCTACATCTAGGGATTTCGTTGGCCACTCTGGGGAGCTCTAGGAAATTCGGGTGTACGTGGGTTCTTATTCTGGTTTTCGCGCTCGTGTTCATCGTAATGGGGATTACCGCTGTGCAATCGAAGAGACGTGTGAAGAAGGAGACAGATTAGCCTGTACCACTACGCACGCATCCGCTTTACAAGTTCCCTGCATTGCTCTGTTATCGCACACATATATATATTGTACTTTACATAGCACCATATTTCCGGCCGAACAGTGCAGTTTTGCTCTAAACCAACAACTCAACTCCTGCGGCACAGATCGCCGCCAGGCCACCTCCGAAAAGCCATCTCATGTCACTAATTGCGAGCCCTGCAACCCGCTCGTAAGCACAAACACTAACGCCAACAAATCCCATCGCACGTCGCAAAATCAGGAGACAAGAAACAACTCGAACTATCAGCAACCATAACAATCCGCCGCCAATATTAAAAAAGAGCACTCAACTCGTACTTACATCGTTGCAGCACCCGGGTCGTCTCCTCAATTTCAGTTGCACAGTCATTGCATGTATGTGGCGGTTGCGTTACAACGATAAGTGTGGCGAGCGCGAGCCTCTGAATGCGCACATGGTCGCCGAGGGTAAGCACTTGTGCCTTATTACTGCGCGATGCAAGGACATCGTCAGCGACATTCATGAGCCCCTGAAGGTCTGCGACGAGACTGGACTCCCCTGCGCCGCGCGTGGAGTACCATGTCGTGCCGAGCGTACCGCCGAACGAACCACGGCCCCTGTCGCGGACCAACACGGCCTGTTCAATCCCCACGTGCCGCTCGACTGTGCAGCGCGGAAAAATGGGTGTGCTTTTCTATGCGTTAGTCTCCCCTTTGAGGCAGGCGTGACCTGAGCAACGTCGAGACAGGACGCAGGAATGATATTACGTACGGTGAAGGAGTAAAGGGCGCACGGCGCCCTCCATTGCTGGTCGAATACGCGCGCCAAATCCTTTGAATAGCGCCTCGACGCCCTCAGTCCCCGCAAGCTGCACAGTGGCGAGAGGCAGCGAGTATTCTTCTCGGAAGGCGTGCAGTAATTCCGTGCCTATCACGCGTCCATACAATTCGCCCTGAGCGCCATCAATGGAAGTGATGAATATATAGTAGGCGTTAGCGCTGGTTTGCGGGCCGGGTCGCAGAGCAGTGGAGAGTGGTTGTTGTTGAAGTGAACATTGGACTTACGTCATCGACATCGTGGAAGGATACACAACGCAGATACTCCGCATCTGGGTCTGCGTGTGCGGCAGAGTCCTCAACTACGGTAATTGCAAAATGCTCCATCTCAAGATAGGACACTGGGATCCCAATGCTTCGAGTCGACAACTGACATAACGCTGTTAGAAGACCAGCGATTAAGCGTGGCTTGTTCAAATTCTTTGTGAGCGACTTGCGGAACAGGACAATCCCACCACGCCCAGAAATTATCAGGAAACTGTGCAGCATATTGAGCAACTTCCCACCCTACCGTCGCTAGGCATAGGGGTGCTTGAGCAACGCAGTTTTGATTGCGCTGTCTCCTTAGTCGTGTATATGTTTTCTGAAACTTCGAGGGTACCGTTCCGCGGCAACTTGGTTGAATTGGGTGACTTTTCTCAAAAACTTCAATTTACGTAAAAAAGAGCATCATTTCTCTCACCTGTCACACAAATTCCCGAATCCAATCTGCGTCGTCACGATGTACTTATTGCATCTCCTTCACTTCACGAGTTTTTTCCCGATTCACGGTCGACACAATGGCATCCACAAAGCGCGCTGGTGCGCCGACTGATCGCGTAGGGGTGGTGATTTTAGCAGCGGGCTACGGCACGCGCCTCGCACGGGACATTTCGAACAGCCCAACTTTCGGGCATCTGATCGACACTCCCAAGCCACTATTGCCTGTCGGCGGTCGAGTGATTCTCTCTCATTGGATCACCGCCTTCTCTGCACTTCCCCGCTCTCTCGGAGGTCGTCGTTGTGACAAACGATGTCCATCTCGCCCTGTACACAGCATGGGCGAAAGATGTACCGAACTGCCGCGTTCTCTCCGACGGCACAACCTCGAACGCGACGCGCCTTGGTGCCGTCGCCGCCATGCAGCTCGGCATCGAAGCGCTGTCGCCTACGAACGATCTCGCCGTGATTGTCGCCGGCGACACAATCCTGCCCGGTCTCGACATTTGCTCGCAATTGTCCGACTTCGTTGCGTCATCTGCTCCGCTCGGCGTCTTTGCGTACGCACTCCGTGATCCTACAGACTGCGTCCGTCGCGGCATGTTTCGCGCCGATGAAAAAGGATTTGCCACGGAGCTAGTCGAGAAACCCGCATCCATTGCCGAATCCCCTTCCAATCTCGCCTCCGCCCCCGTGTACGTGTTGCGTCGCTCGCACTGGGGTGAATTTCGGGAGTTCCTCGCGGAGAAGAAGGAAGCTCCGCTTGCGCAGCGCGATGCCCCTGGTTTCTGGGTGCGTTGGGCAATTTCACGCGCGTCCTGCAAACTACTCACTGTAGCAGAGCGCGTCGATATCGGCGGTCTCGCCCACTATCGCGATGCGTTGTGGCGCTTCGGCGGCGTCACCGGGGCAAAGCGAGCGCCAAATGAGCCGGCGGTTGGGCGCGCTTTCCCGAGGGCTGGACTTCTCGGTAATCCAAGTGATGGGTACCGCGGAAAGACTATCGCGGTCGCGCTCGCATCAGAGGGGTTTGCGGAGGTTATCGCAACTCCAGCGGAGAAGTTTTCCGTACGTCGCAATGAGGCACATGAGTTGCCTGACGTTTTCGCGAACATTTGGGAATTGTCGAAATGCGTTGAAAGATATGGAGTCCACTACGGTGCTCGACAACTTGTTCTGGCGGCGGCGTCGGCTTTTGCAGAACTTGTTACGAGCACAAGAAGCGCTGTTGGTGATACTGTGAATGGAGTGGAGAAGATTGGTGGCGATTTTGGCAACTGTCAGTTGACGTACTCTACGACAATTCCTGTGCGACTTGGATTGGCGGGGTCATCGGCGCTGATTCTTGCTACTTTTCGCGCTCTAGCAAGATTTCATGGCACCTCGTTGCACCAGTTGGATAGCGATATTGCGTCCTGGCCGGATCGTTTGCATGCTGTTGAGACTGATTTGGTCGGAATTGAATGCGGACTCCAGGACAGAGTAGCGCAGGTGTATCAGGGATGCACTTTCATGGATTTTTCGGGGGAGGGATGCAGGGGCGTGTATGAACGTTTGGACGAGACCCAGTTGCCGCAGTTGTGGATTGGATACCGAGCGGACTTTCGAGTGGGGGAACATTCGGGCAAAGTGCATTCAACTCTCCGAAAACGATTCCGGATGGGAGATCCCGTTGTTCTGGAGAAAATGAGGGAACTCGGAAACATTGCAGAGCGTGGTCGCAAGGCGCTTTGCAAAGGGGGCGATATATCAATATTGTCTGAGCTTATGCGTCAGAACTTTGCGCTGCGCTTGGAGCTTGTTGGAAAAGAAGCTGTAGGGGAGGGAAACTTGCACCTCGTGGAAACTGCAAGGCTCGCTGGATTTGCTGCGAAGATGAGTGGAAGTGGAGGAGCCATTATTTGCGTACCAGACCCCGTAAGGAGTCTTTCTGAGGACGAGATTGCTGTTGCTAAGAAGCAGTTTCAAGAAGCTGGTTTGGTGCTGAAAGAAGTGGAAGTTCTGCCAAGATGCGACTGGTCAAGTGCATAAGGTATTTCATTTACGCAATTTTGCTACGTGATGTGAGGGCGGAAAAAGAAACTAACAGCGAAAGGCCATTCGCAGACTCTGCATCTCCCTGCTCATGCCTAATAGATCCAAAGATTTTTGACAGAGGCTGGCAGGTTTGTGCAAGGCCGGCTCAATTTTTGTTATTCCAAGCATGTGCAGCTTTCTGACGGTGGATATCTAACCCTGCATACTGTTGAAATTCATGTCCTACTGCTCCTGTTCAGCCTACTGCCGCCTATATTGAAATGAAAAAAGTTAGCTGTTAGCTCGCATTAACAGAAAGCGGAAGTGGCAATTCCAAGTACACGTAAGGATAAAAGTCGCCACTGGCAGCAAGTCCAGGAACATTCGTTGTCTCCTCCTCCTTCTCCGAAGCCCACGATCCACCAAGGTGGGAGAACATGTCCTTCAGCTGAGCGCGCAAGCGAGCGTCGGCTTTCGGGGCGGGGGCAAGTAAAACGACATCAAAATTGATGGGAAGTCCGTACCGCAGAACACTTTCAGCAAATGCGCGAATCGCCTTGAGATGGACCATCGCCAGGAAAGATTCAGCATAATTGGCCTCTGCCCATTTTGTGAATGTAAGAAGCTGTTCGTCGGCTTCGTCCGCAAGCTTGGCCTCCTCATCGGCGCTCCGGCTCTGTGCGTTGGGATCGAACTGGAACTCACGGACCGTGTATCGCTTGTCACGACAAGCTGCTTTGAAGTCATCCACTGACTTTCGGAATATAGTCACTGCAATCAGAGTGTACTCATTATCGGACGCAATATCGCGAGCTGAGCGCGGAACGACGAGGTCCGCAATTGTCTCGTAGCACTCCATGAACTCGTCCACGGTGTAGGATGGCATGACGACATAGAGGGTGGTGAGATACTCAGACTCAACGACATCCTTTCCTCCACAAGCGTGGCCAGACTGCGCGTCATGAGATTGCCCTGCGAGCGACGCTCAATGGCTGTGAGCGCTTGACGGGTGGCAGTGTACTCCGTGAGCTGCACCTTCATATCGTCTTCAATGCGAGCGACCTGGTCGACGATGGCCTGACGAATGTCGGAGAGGGAATCTGCAGAGTTAAATTTGGCCTCGTCCCACTCGAAGAATGACATATAACTGGAAACATCTTCACCCTCAATGAGCGGCACCGCCTTGTCATCTTTCACGAGGTCGCGGTACTGGCGCAACACACGGTCCGTCGTAGCCTCGACGGTGCGGTCGTCGCGGGATGCGGCATCGGCTACCGCGATGAGCGAATCAAGAGTCCCGGCGCGTAGCGCGGTTGGGAGTTCCAGGCGGTACGCTTCGCACAGACGGAGCTTGTCAGACAGCGTGCTCAGCAGGTTCGTCTTGTACTCGTCGCCCGACGACGCGGCCCCGTCATCGTCGTCCGCGCCGCGTTTGGTCCCCTTCTTCTTCTTCGAGCTGCCGCCGCTGCCGCCGCCCTTTTTCTTCCCCTTTGCCGACGATGCGGCGGTCGACGACCCCGCGCCGCCGCGGCCGCGCTTGATCGGGATGTTCACGACAAGCCGCTGGCGGCCGCCCTTTGAGTGCTTTGTCGCCTTGGACACCTTTCCGCTCTTCTCCCCCTTGAATGACTTCTCGCTCCTGGACCCCTTGGCGCCCTTGCCCCTGACCGTCTTCCCCATCCTCGGCGGTTTCCCAGAACTCACCTTCGCCTTCGGCGGCGGTCGCGGTGGCAGCCGTGGCGGCGGAGGAGAATCGGAGTCCGCTGCGCCGCGCCCGGCGTCCGAGGACGAGGAAGTGTCATCGTCACCAGCCATCGCGCTTGCGCGTCACTGTCTCGGAGAATTGGCGACGAGGTGCCAACTTGGGCGGGCGAATGCCGCTCGCAAGAAATGGTGCAGACAGAAAAAGGGTGTCGCTGCTGAATCATAAATTCGTCGTGTGCCTGCTGGAGAAGACGGGCACCCACGCGCAGCCGAAAAGGGCTCGATTTTTAACTGAATTATTACATTCTCATTTTTTCATGAACGAACACTGCGCCTTCCACAGAAATCCGCATCCCGCGCTCTACTTGTACATCCAACCGCCGCCCTCATGCCCACCAGTGCTCTTCTCCGTTCGCCGCTCCCGCGACCCTTCGCCCG
>JADWZK010311526.1_pt1 | contig 10347 bp, 9 predicted proteins | sample 8957641 | NCBI WGS metagenome assembly JADWZK01 (sample SAMN16576796, study PRJNA672827) | algae metagenome | host: rhodolith | place: South Korea: Udo, Jeju | collected 2014-09-18 | reverse complement strand
CTTTTTGGGTGAAAGTTATTTAAATAAATAAAATGAAGTTCTTTATCTGGTGTTCGGATCAACGCTACAATTTTTCGCTCTTGTAGTAGGAATTGAAGTTCAAACGAGTCAAGAAGTCTTCAAGATGAGGGTGTGAACCATTTGCTACCAACTTCTCAAGAACATCGATCAGAAAGGCGGACCGACGTTTCAGACCCTCAGTTGATGAAAAAAGAAGTTCAATAATGTTAGTTTCTTCGACCACAGAAGATTCGGAAGCATTCTCAATGACTCTCGTAATGTTTGATTCCACACTGAAGATGATTTTCAAAGCCCCGGTAATGACATTCATTACACTTTTCTGTCGTTCACCGAGCAAAACACGGCGAATCGAGTCACGTAAGTAATTCATGTGCTCATCGCGAAGCTCCCAAATGCTCGATATTCCACTCCAGGAAGATGCGAATCCCGTCCATGAAAGCCCATGGATTTGATTGAACTCAAAGCCTCCAACGATAGACACAAAATGTTCCGCATGCCAGCAAAATTGCCACAAACTTACACGGCAGTTCCTCTTCGAAAGAAACGAGCGATTCCACGGTTTCGCCGAACTGCGCAAAACGCTATTTCGGCGGGTTACCATGAAAAGTGATCGGAGGCACCTTTGAGCTCGGCGAACGGATAAGAAGAAGTCGAAAATTTTGGAGTACATAGCAAGTGCATCAGAAGAAATGATGAGGTTGAGAGGAAAGTCGACCTGGTACTCAACTTTCATTTGGCTCTCCCACAAAGCGGTTTTGCTCATTTCGCTGCTTCCAACACTGATTGAAAATTTGTCAGACAAAGCGCCGTAGTCATTGTTCACTACTCCCAATGCCGTTCTCAGACATGTTGCAAGATGACGCCTCTTTCGGAAAGCGACACCACCCGGCCCGGCCGTGCCATAAAATGTTCTGGCCGCAGTCACTCGCCTCGTGATAAACTTTTCATGTTCGCTAGAAGTCGCATCTGCATCGCATATCTGTTCCACGAGCACATCCGCGAAGTCCCCAGCTCCCAACAGAGCGAAATCGCCAAGCAATCGCAACTGTTCCAAAATCTTGAGCTCTGCCACGAAGTGATTCAATATTTTCCGCTGGGTAAAGAGATCGATACGGCGCAGGTTACCAATGATCATGCGCTCTAAAAAAGTATGAAGAGACGAGCTTGTCTCGATATTGGCAGGCATTGTGCAAGACGTGCTATTGGAACCTTGAGCAGTATAACGGAAAGAGAAAAGCTGGCTTCGATCTCTAGCGGCGACGGTCTCATTTCTTTCCTCACACGGGGTTCTAAAAAATATCCCTTTTTCGAAGCCCTTGGTATTGCTCGTTGATTTCTTCGCTTTCACTTCCGCGACTTCGCATCGGTCCTCCGCCAGTTCAGAGCTGAGTAACGAACTGTCTCGCGATAAACTCTTCACATGAGTATTTTCCAAAACACCGATGTTTTCATCCTCGAGGCTCATTGCTAGTCTTGTTAATTTAAATGCGATTTCATTCAATATAACCATTGACAATCGGTCAGAAAACAGAGGTGGATTCATGTGTAGGAGAGGATCGTTCGGGGACAGCATTTCTAAGAGGCCTCGACTACGCCCCGCCCGTAAAATGAATAACGCCGACTCCAAACGAAACATTTCAGGGACACAATTCACATCTTTAGGATGTTTTTGACTTTGCCCTGTGCCACGTAAGTGACAAAGAAACTCCGAATCAGTCACGTCTTTGCCAAGGCTTGTTCCAAAAAATTCAGAGCCCACATCACGCGCAGAAGAAGCATGAAAAAACCAGTCCCATATCATTTCCATGTAAGGCCCCAAGGCTACATGAAAAAGTTTTTGAATGACATCAGCTCCTTGGGATTTCGGCAATGCTTCATGAAGAATATCCAGAATAGCGCAAGCAGAACCTGAAGATTGCTCAATTGCAGCTAAAACTTCCAGCGTGGCAAGCATATCGTCCTTTGATTGTTCCGCAGCAAACACTAAAGCGGAACGAACCACTTCTGGTTCAAGATTACTGCTCAGCACTTCCAGAATTCGAAGCAGATAGACCTGAGCCATGTCTTCACTGAACAAGGCAATCGATGACAAAACCCGGTTGGAGTAGTGCGAATAAGTGACCGAAAAACAAACCAGGACTCGGTACAGAGAACCACAGCTTACTGCTCTGTTCCGCAGATCATCCACACTGCGATTATGTCCTGTACCCCAACGAACGCAGCCTTCCAGAAGGCCAGCAGAGACAATGAATTCTGTTTCGCGCTTTGAACATGCACCGCAGCTACTGGCATGCCTTGTTCTTCTCTTTTCCATTTCATCACAGTTTCTCCCAGTTTGCGGTACAATTGAAATGGTTTCGTTCTTTCGAGATTCGGGGCCATTCATCAAAAAATGCAGGATTTCCTGGATTTCTCTTGGTACGTGTCCCTTGTCATCTGGCAAGACGATGTCAGGCCAATCTCGCCGCCTAGGAGGAGGGGGCGCAGATTTAGTCTCTCCTTGCACGCTGGAGATACGTTTTCCTCCTGAAGTACTAGTATTCAACTCGCTAGGGCTACACCCGGATTTCGGCACATCAAATACCCGTCTTCTAAGAAACTTCTTCGCAGCTTCCAATACAAAATCGTAGTGGTCTGTCAGAGATGCAACGGTAGTACACTCTAAATTTTCAAACGGGTTGAGTTTTGGGTCGCGACTAGGAAATAAAGGCGTCCGAGCAAATCTTCGTTCCTGCACAGGTTCATTTGCAGGCAGAAAAGGAAACAAATTGGACTTGCATCCCACCGGTGAATCGCTCTTCCTGGCACAGAGTGCAAGAAGCAGCAACATTGAGTTGTCATTTTGAGAATCCTCAACAAGTCTTCTTAGTTCAACTGCGACGTCGCGCTTCCCTTGGACCTGAAATTCCACAACCAGATCCAGGAGCATAGTAGTGCCATTTTGCAAAGTTCCTTCACTCTGAGTCCGGCGTTGGCAATCTAACAGAATTTCATAGGATTCCTTCCACTTCGCTCCGCTCAGATTTTTCGCCAGGGACAATACAGACGTTTCCAAAGCATTCATGACAGTTGTTGCTTTTCGGACACATTCTACACGAGCAGTCTTGAAAACGGGCTGGCACTGAGCGGTGAGGTAAAAATTCGGGGTGCGTTTAAGAGTGAGAAACGTGCGGATAATGGACGGACGAGCATCAGGAGAATACGGGTCCTCCACAAGGGTTCCCGCTACATATCATACAGATTTCCCGCCAAAGTTCAACAAAACTCGCCCTGTAAGCAAACATATGCAGTCACGATTGATAGAGAAAGATCCCAGATCGTATGCGTATCATATACAGGTCTTCTAGCCGTTGAGACCTGTACAACATGTCATACAGTACGCAAACAGCAATGGATCCCAACGCAACGGCCTGCGCTGAATGGTAAATTTTCCGGTACTGTAGCATGAAGAGGGGGAGTGTATGACCCATAGCTAGCGGACTAATACTTGCGCGTTACATATATGAGCAGATTCCGCACATGTCCTTTCATACTGCCGTTCCGAACGGAACGTTCAAGTTATTTTTGGGCGGGATGTATTGGATTGTTTTCGCGGGAACGGTTGTGAGTGGCCACAAGGCTACAGTTCCGAGGCATCGGAGTATTAGATTAATACTCCGCAAATGGCGCAAGGCGTACCCCGTACGTCTTTCACCGGCCATCTTCCCCACAACGCACCCCCACAGCCAAGGGCTTCCATCCTCGACCAAACCGGCGGAGCATTCCCCGGTAACCCCTCTCTCTCATCAAATCCAAACTGCAGTTCTTCGACTCTTTTCACGCTTGATTTTCTTCACGATGGCGGACAAGAATAATACTATTCCTGAAATGCTCGGCGGTCGCGTGAGGAAGCGCAGGATGTCTGTTGCTGCTGACCTCCCTTCGAAAAGAGCAAAGACTGTAATCGGATCCGTTGCGGCATCTTCAGACCAGAAAGTGGTTGCGAAGCCTGCAGCGAAACCTACACTGACGCCGCCGCAAAGCCTGCCCCTGCACCTGTCGCGAAGCCCTCTGTCAAGCCTGTTGCAGAATTTGTGGCGGAGCCCGCCACGAAGGATGTTGTGAAACCAGTCGCACCCAAGGGACGGACGCTGTCCTCCCGCCAACTGCGTCTAACCGAACTTCTGAAGCGTGATCGGCAGCAACGCTTTGAACGATCCACGCCTGCTCCTTCAATCATCAAAGGGGCGCCTCATATGGATGCGCGCCGACCAAGTTACCGCGCGAAGCAGACTATTCCGAAGCGTTTCACTGATGCGGAGCTTTCGTTGTGCACCCCGGAAAGACCTTCCAATGATACATCGTCCGGAGCATCGTCCAGCTCGGCAGCTCTCCCACCCAAGTACGCTCAGACGTCCGGTCTGATACCGTGAAGACGGCGATGCGTGCCTCGCTAAGCCGCGAAACGGACAGCGTGGATTCTGTCGTAACCCCATCGTCGAATCTTGTGTCAACTCGAATCCGCCCTTCTGGATCTGAAGCCATAAGATATTCTCGATCAATGCTGCCGTCTTCGCATCTCAGTCTTCTCGACATTTTGGCTGGCATCGAAACGGCTGCTAATTTACTGAGAACTCGTCAAGAGGCAATGACTTTTGCTGCGGTGAAAACTATTGTGGCCAAGAATTCGAAACGGGACTTCTCTTTCCGGCATTTGTCTCAGCTTGCGCACCTTGTACCAGAAGCTCTTTGTGTGCTCCCTTCAAGGAATCCTCGCCTCGCTAGTCGCGAACATCTCATTCTTCGTCTTGACAACGTCGACCAGAGCTTGAAGTCTGCTGATGGAAGCGCTAACACGTCGTTCACTAGTGCTGTAGGAGGCAATGCCACTCGGGGCAGGCGCCGTTTGCTCCATGACCGTCTCTTGGAGCATGTGCGGGAGCATCACGACGCTTTCTTGAAATTGAAAGGCGTTACCACTCACGAGAGTAACATGTGGCATCAGGATTTCGACTTGGAAGCAGATGTTCCCCAATTAGGAGCCCCTCCATTGTATCCGATATCCACCCCGAAGCCTACTTCAGCTCCGGTCGAGGTTGTCATTCCCAAGGAAAGCGAAGCATCAACAAAGGCTCCAGTTGTCGCTGCCAAAGATGCAGCTCCGGTATCTGCGGGTGCGGAATTGCAGAAAACAGATTCTGGGGATGACGGTGATCGTGTATTCCTCTCTCCCTCTTGGAGCGCGTTCGTGCCCGTTCTGCGGCTAGAAACGCAACCGTTTTGTCGAAGAATCAAGACTACAGGACAAACCCCGATTATCTCGCAAGGTTACCGGCAACCATGGACGCGGTTGCATCCATCTCCGAAACGACAGACGGCAAGCATTTGGCTGGAGTCAATTGATTGCTCGTTTGGTCAAGCTGCATCCTCGCAAGTGGCCTGAAGAAGAATTGGAGCGTCAGCTAACCTCCATCACGGAAATTGCAGATGAATGGTGTGCTAAGGTGACGCTCTCTGGTCCTAAGGCTCGCTTTGCATTTCGTGTGAAGAATGAGAAAAAGTTCTCTTCTCAGAGAGCGAAAGTGGTCTCTCGGGTGTCATAAAGTACCTTTTTTTAAAACTAACAGACTTGATTCTTCAACATTTTTAATATCTATTGGAGCTTGCGTAATAATCCATACACCCTCCGTATTATTAAACTACCAACGCTATGCTTCCCGATTTTTTTCCAATACTTGAACAGAATCTCCACTTCTGCGGGTGGCTCAGCAGCATCTTTTACTTAATTCTACCATACGACATGGAATCAACCTTAACGTCCTGCATGAGACTCAAGAATCCAGTGTCACATTGCGATATGCAAAGTCAGTAGGGTGGCAAGAAAAGAACTTGATTGATAAGCTTAGGTCCTAGATAAGTCATTTTGAGGTCCGTCTTCCCTTACCTTGCCCTCAAGAACATAAGAATATGTTACGACGAGACTGCCTTGTACATCAATAAGGACGAAACTAGGTTTTTGGACAATGCCTCCTACCATTGTTGGTGCTCCAGTGGCCTGCGAAAAACACAATCGATGTAATGATTGTAAGCGAAAAACGTCAGATGCAAACATTTGCACATTATGTTCCTCCGAAAAAGAAACCTCGATGAACATACAGAACCTGGATTTATGAAAAGACCTCCTGATGTGCCTTGCCGAATACTCAGTTCATGTGTATGCCCAGTAATCAGGATATCGACGCCCATTTCCCTGTGCAGATCACAGGTGCAGCAAATTGGTCACCATTAGCAAAGAAATATATTGGTCACGCACAGTCCCAGATATGACTCTTGAGCACAGTATTGTATTACCTTCGTAATGTTTCCAAAGCGGATTCGTCTCCCCAAGGTGTCACTTGGTGTCCATGACACAATCCTACCGATAAACTCTCAATATTAACCACGCTTTTGGCCGGACGCTCAGTCTGTGTGGCAGAAAATAAGAAATCATAGTCAGAGGCAGTCAACCCGCTTCAAAGTTAAGAAGGTGTTTTCACGTACAGAAACGTCCATGTCACCAGCAACGATACTCACATCGGGGCTAATGGAGCGTAGGTACTCTTCAACGGACAGAGTGCACAAATTTCCCGTACACAATATGTGCTGGATTTTTCCTGCTACAAGCATACCTTTGAAGCTTTCACATATCTCCGGGGATCGGTGCGGAATATGGAAATCTCCAATCGCCAAAGCCAGCTGTGAACATCATAAGCTCATTCAATCAGTGCCCAGAATTTACGTTCCGATATCGCGCACAGGACACAGATTGTTTAAAAGTGACTCTGACTCACAACCATAACGCACTCACGTCCTCAAAACACTTGAACCCTGGTCTTCGGAAAAGAGATGTCGTCTTAACGTACCCAGCCCAAGATCATTGCTCTGGAATCCGATTCTTTTCTTGGTGTCTCATACCTACGCTCAGTGTGACACGTGGGTTTATCATTGCTGTTTTTTCACCTTCAGTCTCTTCCTCGTCGATTTTCATAGATCTTCACAATATCGGAAGGGTACCAAAAGTCGCCAAAGGGCTCGTTCGACCCTGCGCCGGCGGATCTTCGGTGCACAGGAACAATGAAGCCTCTCTTTGCGCTTGCGGAGCCGAAATCCGCATCGCTCCTCACCACAGGGCGAAAGGAATTTTCTTTTGCGGATTTTGACTTTGTCTCTTGTCTGCGTTGTTTCGTTCTCGATTCGCATGTTTTCAGTTCTGCGATACGAAAGCATTATTCACGAATTTGATCCATGGTTCAACTATCGTAGCACACGGTATGTGAGATGAAACGTTTAGCCATTGGGTCTGGATCGCAACGCCTGGATCTGTCATTCCGTTCCTCTGACTCTTCATTTTCTATTTTTTCCCTTTAAACAATAGAGTGCTTGTCGATCAGGGCTCATACAAATTCTGGAATTGGTTTGACTCGAGATCATGGTACCCTTTGGGGCGAATTGTTGGAGGGACCGTTTACCCAGGTATTATGTATACCGCCGCATTCATGTACTATTGCCTTCAGACGCTTGGTATTGATGTACATATTCGGGAAGTATGCGTTCTTACGGCACCAATATTTTCTGCCTTAACCGCCTTATCTGCATATGCCCTCACAGTAGAGTCCAAAGACAGTGCTGCGGGTATCATCGCTGCCGCTATCATTTCCCTTGTACCTGGATACATCTCCCGCTCTGTAGCTGGCTCCTACGATAATGAAGCAGTTGCCATTACTGCCATGATCTTTTGCTTCTACATGTGGACAAAGGCTGTCAAAACAGGATCACTTATGTGGTCGGGACTATGCACTCTGTCGTACTTGTACATGGTGGCTTGTTGGGGTGGATACATCTTTCTCATCAACCTCATTCCAGTGTACGTTCTCGTCATGCTGTTTACTGGAAGATATTCGGACCGACTTTACATTGCATACAACACATTCTATGTGCTTGGGTCACTACTGTCTATGCAGATTCGTTTTGTCGGATTCAATGCGGTCCAGACTAGCGAGCATCTTGGTGCATTCGGAACTTTTGGACTGCTCAACTTGTATTGCGTCGCTACTTGGGTTCGAAATATGGCTGGGCCCAGAGTGTTCAAAGCTTGCATGCGATGGCTGGCGTTGATGGCCCTGTCAATCATCGGGTTTGTTGTTGTCCTGTCTGTGCTGTCTGGATTTGGAGGAGGAATGACTGGTCGAATTCGAACTCTTCTGGATCCCACCTATGCAACCAAACATATTCCGATTATTGCTTCTGTGTCAGAACATCAGCCGACTGCGTGGGGATCTTATTTCTTTGACCTGCACATCACAGTTTACCTGATGCCGATTGGGCTCTACTTTTGCTTCAAGAAACTATCGGACGCGAACATGTTTCTCATTACTTACGGAGCGTTTGCCGTGTACTTCTCCGGAGTTATGGTGCGTCTGATGTTGGTACTTGCTCCTGCTGCAGCCATGCTCACTGCTATCGGAATTTCAGAGTCGCTCAAGTTCTTCATGAGGTCGCTTGTGGCTTCTGAAAACAGCGAACAGACTGTCCAGCCAGTGCAAAGACCCAGCAGTGACCGACGACCGGCTGCGTCGCGAAGGGCGAGAAATCGAAATACGAGATCGAACGTGCCCGCAACTGTGGATGAAATTCCGCCGGCCCCAACTGTGCAGGTTCGAAGGCAAAGCCCGAGGGTTACGATCCCCCCTACAGTTGCTGCTATGATGATTCTAGGATGCTGTTTTCTCCTGTTTCAGTACGTGCGGCATTCCATCTGGGCCACGTCCGAAGCGTACAGCAGCCCATCCGTTGTGTTGAGCGCGCGTGGAAGAGATGGGGAGCGAATTTTCTTTGACGATTATCGTGAGGGTTACTATTGGTTGCGTCAAAACACACTGGACGATGCAAAGATTATGTCATGGTGGGACTACGGCTATCAAATCTCTGGGATGGGAAACCGAACAGTAATAGTTGATAACAACACGTGGAATAACTCGCACATTGCTACAGTGGGCAAGGCGATGAATTCTCCGGAGGAAACGGCTTATCGCATTGCACGAAACTGATGTGGATTACGTCTCATTATATTCGGAGGTTACATTGGATACAGCAGCGACGACATCAACAAGTTTTTGTGGATGGTGCGAATCAGCAACTCAGTGGACCCGTCGGTAAAGGAACGGGACTACCTGAATCGGCATGGTGGCTATACTGTGGACGATTCTGCAGGACCTGCGCTAAAGAAATCTTTAATGTACAAACTAAGTTATTATCGATTTGGGGATGTTGCGACCCAGGGAGGTGGAAGTTACGGACACGACAGGGTGCGACAGACGCCGATTACGGATGCTAAGTCAATCAAGTTGAAGTATTTTGAGGAAGCGTTCACCAGCGAGAATTGGATAGTACGGATATATCGTGTGAAAAAACCGGATTCGATGGGGTGGGCTTAGGAAGGTAATTGAATTTGCAGTCTTCTGCGTTTGAAGAGTAAAATGATCTAACTGCAATGGAAGACGCAAAAGCTCATTCCAAAATGTCTTTTTTAGAGTGCATGTGGTACCAGTTACTGGACGCGCGCTGTCAAAATATCGATAAACAAAAGGAAGCAAAGAGGCCAAGGTCTCCGCCTGAATGTTATCTGTTATACAGCAGAAACTTCTTCAAGCGGGAAAAGCGGAAACGAAACAAAATAGGCCTTGAATTTCTCCGAGATGACTTGCGCGTCACTTTCTCGCCAGACTGCGGCGGGACGTGGACCGGCTGCTCATTGACTTGCATCGACGGTGTATCATGTTTCTGGGTTGCAGCCTTTGCCTCGCGACGAGAAGGGGAGTTATTTCGTTTCGACGTGGTGCGCAGCTCGGTACAAGACGTGGCCTTGCGCTTTCTGTCGACGTCGTCAGGGTTGTTCAGGGCAGCGTTAGGGTCTTTTCTTCGTATAGTGCCGGAATGAAAGCCCTGGGTTACGGAAGTGAGGTTTGACTTTAGAGGAGAGTTAGGCACAGTGGAGGAATCGGAATCAATATCGGATGTAAGCGATTTTGTGGACGAAGTTGGAGTTATTCGAATTCGAAGGTTCTTTCCCGACGATGACCTCGAGAGGCGCAGGGATCCCGGCGGGTTGCGGGAACGATCCGATAGGTTACTCGGCTGGCGGTCCATGGACGCACGAAAGGCTCTTTCCTCCAGAGCAACGGGAAAGAAGGCGGCATTGGCGCTGATCAACTGGACGTCGTGCAGCGAGGATGAGGACGGACGGCGCTGAGGGGCCTTGACACTCCTTCTCCGCCTCGCCTCATCAGACCAGAGCTGGAAGGTCTGGGC
>JADWZK010273767.1_pt1 | contig 10350 bp, 10 predicted proteins | sample 8957641 | NCBI WGS metagenome assembly JADWZK01 (sample SAMN16576796, study PRJNA672827) | algae metagenome | host: rhodolith | place: South Korea: Udo, Jeju | collected 2014-09-18 | reverse complement strand
CGGACAGCCACACGACGATAATTTTTGGCATCGAGCCATCCGCCGACTGCTTGCCGTCCCCGGCTCGTTCGCCCACTCCGGTGAGCATCAAAACAGCGACACAGACACGGTTTTCCTTCGCTCGCGGGCTCTTCCACTCGCTCATGACGAAGAGCAGCCTGAATTCCAGAGCCTGCATCACCAGTTCGGTTCCGGAATCCCCGGAATCCCCGACAAAGCAAGCTCGGCCTCTTAGTCCACATCAAAGTCGTAGACGTCGATGCCTTCGTCCTTGTCCACATTGACGCCAGAGGCGGTGGTCTCGGCGCGCAATTTACCTATTGTTGCAGCTCCAAAACAATTATTAGATCGCATTGGAAAAAATAAAAAAACCACTGAAGTGTACATACAATTTGATGACGGGGCTCCATGTTTCTCCTCGAGAAGTTAATTGAATCTCTCCCGGAATGTTTCCATAGCAACATGGGAGAAAGTTTTCTGATACTTGGGGTGACGGCACCGTCTCTCTGACTTGTCATCCGCCTTCACAACACCGATGGCTACAAGCTTTGCCGAAATCTGGGCGGCTTGGGGGTTGGTGGCGATGGAGTTCTTCATCGACCTTTACCGCATTAGAGCCATTGCAGGTTGTGATAGGCGATGGATTCGAGTGGGAGCGGCCGATGCAAGCAGAAGTACTACTAGTACAACTTGTATCATAATCATGTGTACAGATTGCCGCTAAACGAAAATGTATGCAAATGCAGTTTGAATAATGCAAACATTGATTTCATTGCCCACTGAAGGACCACAAAGAAACAAATTCCCACAAAAACGGCCGTCAGTTCAGCAATGCCGTTTTCGTTAATGGCAATGCCGTGTAGGAAAAACGGCATTGCCGAAACGGCACAAAAACACGCACTACAATTTGGTCAAAAAATATAATGAATTATTACACAACTTCTCCGTAAACGTTTAGAACTACTTCACTTGTAACAAACACGCCTATAAAATATTAACAACCCTATCAGTGGAAGATAATATACAATCGCGAGGTTGTCCGTTTTCGAAAAAATTCCGATTTTTGAGTAACAATTGGCCCAACTAATGACTTTTCCTTCCTTCTTTTGTCATGCTGTGTTCTTTTTGTGTATACATTTATATTGCGTCTTTTGTTGCGCCTCAAAGTAAATCTGAGGAGCTGTAGAGCATTTTTTCGAAATAAGGCTCAGAAATATCGTTAAAGAAAGGAAACAGTGCTGTGTATGCGGGCTGAAAATCTAAATTTTGCAGAACAGTATGTTGCCCTGATTTAAAGTGGAACATACGTATATCATACATTATATCATTTCGTTCAATTTTGGCTTATCATACGCTGGATTTTGTGGGATACGGAATATGCCGAGGAATACTATTGGATGCAGTCACGAATGACGGTATCACGTCTTTGACGAGAAAACCAACTTAAAATATATTGTGCGCAGGAATGGTCACCGCGAACAGCATCGCGATGGTTCCCAATTTAATTTAAAAGTGCACTGAGAGCGAGTGCACTGCAGTTCGCGGCGACCATTCCTGCGAATGGACGACGACAGCGACAGAGTCAGAGCCGAGGCCATCGTGGCGTACGGTGCAGCAATGCTCGGTCGGGAGCCGTGGCTCACCGTCGTCAACAGCTCGCGGCGCTTTCGCGCACTGTTTGGCGTCAGTCTCGTCATCAGTTGCCGAGAAATGGCGAGGCAAAGGAGGCCTAAAGAAGCGAAACCTGCTTTGAGCGATCATGTACATCAAGATAAAAGCCTCGGAGCACGTCCACGACACTCTTGCCGGGGTGAATGAAAAACATATAGAAGGTGGCAGTGGACATTCCTGAAGTTAATTGCTCTTTTAAAAATGGTCAGTTTTTTATCTATGTTTCAATTTAGCCCTTTTTAATCTCTATTCTCACTAAATTCTCTTTTTCTTTTTTAAAGATTCGTCTTTCTGAATTAGAAAAGAATGATCCGATCGAAGAATGCAGGATGTCTGTGGATGGAAAAGACTGCTCCATCCAAGAACGTACACCTTCGATAAGCGATGGTATAGTCATAAGTTTCACGGACCCTGAGTCCGGTATGAAGTTGCCGTGTCCGTTGAGAGTACAAAACTTGTATGGCCCAGCGGCCAGTGGCCGCGTAAAAATTCCAGTGATGTGCCTATTTTCAGAAGTGGGCTGAAGCAATTGCTTCTCGAGGGCGAGTTCGTTGTAGACGACGAAAGTTACGTGAAAACGAGGTGCATAAAAGCACCAAGTGAACAGTATCTAAATTACACTACGATGTCAAGAATACGCGCTAAACACGAAATATCTAGCCAACGAAGCAGTTCTCCGTCCTCAAAAACGGCTTCCGTCGTGATCTTTGACTTCACGGAGAATGGTTTTTCGCCCTCCTTAACGTAACACATTTATTGTTTCAAGATGAGCCCCTCTTCGGTGTTAATTTTTAGTCATTTTCGTACCGAATGTGCTCTATTGCAACAAAAATTGAATGCAATACAGATAGCTACCGATCACAGTCATAATGTTAATTGGTGACATTTTAAAAAACGCCAATTTCCCGCAGCTCTCGCGAAAGTACTACATTCAGTCTGATACCACCGTGCGAATAGATATACCTGTAATGAAGTTCAGCGTTGTGATAAAAACAGGCTAAAATCGAGTTTATCTGAAAAATTGGATCGTGGACTTAGTTTTTACTTTATTTTAGAGAGATGCTCACCTTGTAGGATTCAGACGCTCTTGTAGTCTGTTCCGGCACACGAGCGTACGAGCGAGTTCGCCCTTGCTTGTACTCTCTTTTTGACACCTCTATATCCTTTAAGTAAAATAATCTGCTCGCTGAAATTGCCTCCCTTTTAAAGAACACAAATTAATTAGCGCATGGCTAGCTCGAACATTCCTCGCTGAACTGCAAAGTAAGCAATATCGTATTGCGTGTTTAGAACGAAGTTACGTCTATTAGACGAGTTCTGCGAAAAAGAAATAGTTCGCAAACGGGCAAGGTGATATGCAAATCTCAAGTCGATGCTTGAAAGTATATTTTCCCACTCAGCTGGGCCTTTCCTTCATCCATGCCAAGCATTGGTATCTTATTTCTAATTTCCTGTCTGATAGATGCTCTACTACTACACCTACGCCGGGCACCTTAATCTTCTCCTGAAGATAAAACTGTACTTCCCCGTGGGATATGAAGCTACATTTCTGCAAAGTCAAGACCAGAAACTTTATATATAAGTCGTTACTTCAGCTTCGATCCGGGCTCAAAGTCTATGTATATAACTTCATTCTGAAGTTAATGCTGCAAATAGCGTTTGAGGAGAAAAATCTCGTCCTTTGCCTGTAATTTCTCTACGCTTCCAGGTTTTTGAGGCTGCATAATTCTATGGCTTTAGCAGTACGTGGAGTAAAGGAGCTATCCTTTTCTTGCTGCTATTTCGAACTGCTTACTTGTCTCCATGAACATAAGGCGGAAAACAATCTACTGTGCCCAGATATATATCTTATGCGCCTTTTTACATAATATACAATTCGTCTCCAAAATCAATAATTTGCTTTTCTGAGGCCATGTAAGTTTTCTGTCTGTTGAATTTAGCGGAATTATTATCGTTTCACATCCGTTAAGCACCAATACGCAGCAGAAGAAATTTTCGTTAGGACCTCCTTCCTTCCCTCCGAAGACAATTAAAGCTTGCTTATTCAAAGCATAATTTTCTCTCTTCGGAAAAGACCATTCATTGACTTCTTTGTCATCTGGAAGGTCTTTCTTTTCCATAACCGTAGCGCTCTATTTAGCAAGTAATTACACGCATCTTATGCTCCCTATGATGATCGTCTATATCATTATTGACAATTTCGGCTTCGGCAATGTCATGATTCCCACTTTCGTCATACCTCTTGTGGAGCCTTAGCCTCGAGAGTCGATTGCTGTCGAACTTTTTTCGCGACACGAACGAAAGAGAAAGAGCAATTCTGAAATTGGAAAATTGTAATGTAGAGAAACTGGTAGAAAAAGAGCCAAGAAGCAGAAGGCGTTTAAGAGCGCAATAAGCGCGACGATGCACTGTATCGTAATAGACACAACTCAAGATCGCGGAATAATTTTTGGTGAACACTGTACACACCTCATGCTAGTTCATGCGCACTTCTCTTTAAATGTATTTTACGCATTAAATGTGCAAGCATTTATAATGGATTAGTTCAATAAATTTTGCTCTTGACTCTCTGTTTCTTCTCTCTAATTTCCTCGCTTCGTTATTTCATATCTTAAGTTCCTCCTTTCACAGTCTTCTATTTTCTTGGAGTTTTATATATACATTTTTACCTTTTTGTTGTTTGGTGGCATGTGCTACTCGTTTTCATCTCTATGAAATGAGACTTCGACGCCTCTGGTGCAACGACAGCGTCTGATGCTGCTGTGCGACTTGCTGAAAACACCGCGCGAAATTCGAATTTTTCGAGTTCTCATGTACCGAAATCGAAGCCGAAGGATTTCGGGTAGACCAAGGACTACTGTGGAAAGTCCCGTAAAGAGAATGCTTGCGCTTCTTTCGTATTATACTGGCTATGATCGAACCTTTATATTTTCATTATCCATGTCGCCATAATTATGCAGTATTTGTTCTGCACCGTTAAAAGAGCCAGTTTTTACTTCAGTTTCCCGGTTTAACTCGCAAGCACCTCGGGCTTCTGGTGACATATGCAACAATCCCCATTTCCTTCCAGGAGAGAAGTCAGCCATCGTAATGGAAATAGCCTAAGAGTAAAAGTATCCTCGCCTATGCCTTTTTCTTCTTGCGCTGGTTGACAGCTCAACTCCTAAGCGCACGACTGTCGTCTACTACAGCGCTCGCGCCTGACCCTTCCGGTTAGCCTGTTCATTTAAGTTTCGATAAGTAACAATCGGACCGAGAAAACCCCTGGGAAGTTGTGACCCCGCGGGGCTCGCGGCCTGTCGCCGGTTTCGCGACCCGGCGACAGCAGCAACTACATTGCCATAACATTGCAATCTAAGATTCCTCGTCTCGACAGCCGGTTTTATTGGGATTTGATTTCATCCTTCGTCATGTAAAAGCAATACATTAAATGGATCATAACAAATACTTATTCCGATAGTTCAATCTTGGTCTAATATGAATTCTAGCATGCAGAAATCGAATGTAATAGACGACAAAGGTGGATCTGAGACCCCAGTATCAACTAAAATTTCGAAGAAGACATACTATGCAATCCTTGTATCGAAGTCACGGCTTGCAAAGCAAGGAGAAAGAATGACAGTTTCGCTCTGTTCACCGATATCTGGCCTGCGATACCTTTTACCCAACCGGAAGCTGTCTTGAAAGCTCGGTCTCGCAATGGCAAATGGCATTACTGATGCTAGGAAAACCAGACTCTTTCGGTTCTATGTCGCGAATATCAGACGGTACCCTCGGTTCTCGCACTTCTGCACGGTTAGGAGCCAGATTTTAAGGAAGGGGCAGCTTGGCCAGAGATTAAAGAAGAAGACAGACGAGTTTCTCCAGAAGGATTGCGCGAAAAGTCTCTGGACAAGTGGGCGACCTAATCTCAGACGGAGATTTAAAGAAGACTCACGCAACTGGGAGGAGATTCTGGAGGAGAATCTCAAGAGCTGTCTGAAAAACTCTGAAGACAGACATTTTAGAGATGCTACGCAGGCATCAGGGTATGTTAAAAGGTCATCTTGGCGAAGTGAAAGCCACGGCGCATCGAATCTACATAGAAGCAGGCACCTCACCGATACGAAAAGAACCGTATTGCTCCGAACACAAAGCGCGGGAGCTCATAAGAGGCGAATTATATCGAATGTGTGCGCAAGGATTCATTGCACCAGCTATGTCTGAATGGGCAATTTCTGTAGTATTAGTACCGAAAACGGGTGGTACACCGCGCCTTTGTGCGGAACATAGGATGTCAAAAGAATTCTCCACTCTAGTCTGTATCTCCGCGTATCTGCAAATACCAATACCAGATGAGGATAGAGAGAAGACGACATTCTTGTCTCAGTGGGATCCCACAGTTGATCCGAGGCGTTTCGGTTTGAAAATGCACCGTCGACGTTTCAACAGGCTTTGGATATTCTTTTATCCGGAGTTCAGTGACAATTCTGCCTCCTCTACCCGTATGACGCAAATATTTATTCCAATTCCGAAATAAAACGCATCGAACACGTCGATCATGTTCTTTCGATCTTTCGACGGGCAGGATTATCACTGGAGTTCCGGAAAAGCCACTTCTCTAAGAATTTTGTGAATTATTTGGGTCACACGATACGACCGGGCAAACTGAAATTGCGATGAAGCGGACTGAAGCTTTGGAGGGCTTCTAGTTTCCTAAGACCCAAACACAAGTACGAAGTTTCCTTGGCCTCTGCAATGTGCACTGTCAGTTCGTGAAAGGATTTGCGAAGGTAGTAGCACCGCCCAACGATTTGTTTAAGAAAGGGATATCCGGACGCTTTAGCCGCCCCGTCGGACGAGCAGATGAAGTCCTTCCTCAATTTGAAGCATGCGCTTCTCAACACGCCCATAATCTGTTTATCTCAGCATGGCAAACCATATGCTATTGATTTAGACGCAAGCAAGGGAAAGCTGGGGTGGGCTTTGCTGCAAGAATAAGAAGGCGGGAAACTCTCACTTGTTGAGTATTTGGAGTAGAACACTCAACCAAGGGGAACGAATTACTCCGCCACGGAAAGAGAATGTCTGGGCGTCGTCTGGTCGATTCTTCATCTTAGACCGTACCTGGAAAGAACGAGGTTTACTGTGAAAACTGATCACGCGCTGAAGTATGAATGTTTTCTGGCGAATGCCCCAGGCAGGCTAGCGAAGTGGAGACTTCGACTCGCGGAGAATGATTTCGATGTTTTGCATCGCACTGGTGTGAAAAGTTAAGTTGTAGGGGCGCTTTCCCAAATAGAAACCACGGGTGGAGAATCGGGCCCATTTGATGATTCCATCTCTTGCCCAGAGACTCTCCCTGCGAACGATCAATATTGCTCTGTTGAGCAGATATTACTAATAGAAGAAGAGGATTAGTACTTTCACTCTTGTCTCACGGGCGAATGCATTCCTTATGAGGACCGCAATCTCGTTGCGGAGCCAATATCAGCACAAATTGCTTCTCGAGCAATCATACGACTCAATGTGTCAGATATTGCGGATCGAGGCCGAAAGAAGTACTTCGTTGGGATTCCTGATACGAGAAGATGGAATTCTCGCGCGGAAAGCTATCTATTATGATAGATACAAGGTTTTTGTCCCAAAGAGCCTTCGAAATAGGATTCTAGTCGTAGCCATAGTCCAGCAGTATCGGGATATCTTGCAAAAAAAGGATTTTTCTGACGATACGCCAAGAGTGTTGCTGGCCCTCACTGGTATTCTATGTGCACAACACGGTACATCGTCGTGTGTCTTGCGCGGAAGATCGAATAGATCTGATGAAGCTTGCGAATCTTTTGAAATTTTTCCAGCTCAAGCTCCCCTTGAAAGTGTCGCTGTGGACCTTCTTGGTCCACTTCCGAAATCGAAATCTGGATTAGATTTATTCTAGTATGAATGGACCGTTTCTAAGCTTTGTCGATTCAAAGCTCTTCGCTCCACTACTGCCCCGAAAATTGCTAAGGCCTTTTTTGCGAAGATTAGGTCTTTACCTATGGACCCTGAAAACATTTCTAACAGACAATGGACCTCAGCTAGCCGCAAATTCTTCCAGGATTCATGTCGCTTGCTTGGCATAAAGAAGGGGTATACCCACTGCATACCATCCTCAGACGAATGGTCCGACAGAAAGACTCAATAGAACACTTTGCTCTATGTTGAGACATTATGTCGTAGATGACCAGCAGAAAAGGGAAGAATACCTTCCTGCGTTTGCGCATGCGTATAACCGAAGTATAAACTCTAGTTCTGGCACGACTCTCTTTGATCTCGTACTTCCGCGTTCACCACCCACCTTCGGCACGGAAGGCTCACAACTGGAACCGTCTAGTAGCATGTCATGGTCAAAACAGGATTATCTGGAAATCCTTGAGGCTTCCATCTCGAGGGCAAAACTCGCGTCTGCTGAAACCCCAAGAGAGGTCAAAAAAGATTTTCAAGAGAAAGTTAGTACTTTCCCAAACAAAAATCTTAAAGGAGGCAATCTTGTATCTTTGGACGTGCGGGAGAGACGGCGGAGAAAGTCATGCTGAGGAGGCGCAGGCATAAATAAGATCTCAAGACCATGAGCCCTGTCGTGGTTATCGGAAATCACGGCCACACATTCGAATTGCCGTGAACAGGATACCAGAATGCGTCACGTCTGACAGAGTCAGACCTGCTACCGGCAGGGTCGACCATCAGAGTGCCCTTGATCCTGATACCGATAATATTTCAAATGAGATAACTAAGCCTCTACAGGAAAACACTTTATCTTTGGACCACCAGAACCCCCACCGTCACACACTCCAGGCGAGCTTAAGGATAATTCCATATCTTCCGAACAACCAGAGGGTAATCAATATGTACCAAAATCCACGGAGTAGTTTGTAATTGAGAACCTAGAGAAGCTGGGAGAAGACAAATGCGGTAAAGAGTATGTGTTTTTGAAATGGTTCCAGTTCTCAAAAGAAGAGAATGCGTAGGAACCCATTCCGATGGCAATATACCGGCTCCTTTGTTAGCACTATTTTTGAAATCAAGAAAGGCAAAGAGAGTAACTCGGTTACTTGGATCATCCCCGTACTTCGACGGAGAAAAGCACTAAGAGGCAATGGATGCGAGAATACAATTCTATCACGACGAGTTCCAGAGTTGAGACCGCGTTGTCATACATTCATTTGCCACGGAACAAAAATATGATAGCTTATATTGCCCTCGTGGGTAATAATACCAGGGATCCAAAACAAGGTCATATTTCTGTCTGGCACAGAAACACCGATGGTTGTCATAAATCTTTCCGGCGCCCGATGGATTTATGATAAGATGGTCCGACGCCGTAAAAATCATGCTGATGTGATTATCATACCTCTATCGGCTGGGAACAGGTTCCCACATAATATACCCGTGTCATTACTTGTCCAGTCTCAGACAGATGGGTATTATTCTGCACTACATCCCGACGCGTGGTGGTATTTTATGAGTGAAATGGAACATAGACCAGATCTCTTATGAAGACATACTAAGATAGTGATAGCACATTGCTACGCGGAGGGATGATTAAGAACCTACTTTAGGCTAGCGATTTGGACCATTACGAAGAATAAATTGTTTTATTCAGAACGAGCGAAGGAGGCGCTATTCAAAGTTGAAATACTACGGCGACAGAGTGCCGCAAAAAGCAAACGAAAGGTAGCACAAGCGAATTCAGGATTTTGAGTATCCCACCAGAATCGGGAATGATACTCATTATTTTTCAGTATAACATTAGGGTCCGAACTTCTAGCAGACCTCTAATCCTGGCGAAAATATCTGTGGCTCCAACGCGCCTCCACATCTTTGTGTAGGACCACCGCGCCTATCGGCCGACGACACCTGGCATCGGCGATCGCGCGGGGTATTATACACCGGGGAGCCGACCTGGTCGTATGATACAGTGGTGTGGACGCGTATGTACGCCCAGTATTTGATAATTGCGGAAACAGCTGTATGCCACGTGAGTCGACCGCTGAGCTTTATAATTTGGTATTAGGGGTTAATTTAGTAATTTTAGATATGATGAATTCCTGTTTCCTACCTCAGAAATAAAATTGCAACTCGAGAGCGATCTCCGAGCCCGGAAAGGGGAGGAGTTCGGCCACAAGGGCGTTAGTACGAGTTCTATTTTGGTCTCGTACTACTGCATCGGCACTAAGCCCGTGAGGGGAGCTTCTTCAAGCGAAGGCACTCTGGGAGCGCCCTCTACGTGCTCCTAGGCGAGACTACAGGCGCGCCGGGTGAATCCCGCTACAGGTGTGCCCGTGCCTGGCCGCTCGCCGGCGGTGGCACGGGCTGGGGAGGCACACCTCAGGTGTGGGCCTCCCTCCGAAGCTACCTAGCGCCTTTAACGTGTGGGCCTTGCCTCGGGCCAGGCTTCTACGTTCGGTAGCGGTGCAACTCGAGGGGTTGGCAGCGGCTCTGCCCGTCTTCTCGGAGCTACCCGCGTATAGGGCACACTTCCTCACCCCTGTGGAGTAGTGGTGTGTATTTCCCGCTCGGGGGAGTCAGGAAGGTCTACGTCGCTCTGCGTACGTGGTCGTGGTGTGTACAGCTACACGCTGTGGGAGTGGCATCCCCGTGGTCCCGCGTGCGTCTGAGGTTGGCTTACGACATTCCACCTCCCGCCGCAGGTCCCCGGAC
>JADWZK010013142.1_pt1 | contig 10359 bp, 14 predicted proteins | sample 8957641 | NCBI WGS metagenome assembly JADWZK01 (sample SAMN16576796, study PRJNA672827) | algae metagenome | host: rhodolith | place: South Korea: Udo, Jeju | collected 2014-09-18 | reverse complement strand
TTGTGCAAACCTTGCAGGGGTTGAGCGCTCCTATTGGAAGAGGATATTCAATATCGAAAGCTCCTTCGTGCTCCAATGCTGTGCTCCCAAAATTGCTACTGCGCATCTCGCTTTCGTTGTGCTCGAAAGCATATTCCGCTTAGATATCAAAGGTGCAAAAAAGTCGAGTTGTCGAAAATGGATATTTTTCATTGTCCGATATTCTGCTTGTGGAGAATACATTCAAATTCTGAAATTGTGTCGTGTGAAGCGCGAGAACAAATGCTCTTCACAATCATGCTCGATTGTACCTTGATCATTGATGGAGAAAAGTACTTTAAATACAGAATCAGTACGATAAACGACGAAGCGGCGATTTGGATCTAGAAATTGCGTTTCACAAACACGTCGTTCACCGTACACCGCCAAAGCAGTGTTCCAGGACACATCGAACATCTCCATATATTCCAATTATGCCGTTAGATCTGGCTTCGGGTAATGTTTTGCCTTCGTCAAACTCCAAAATTCCTTGGCGATGAAGGCATCGAAGAAGTGGACACCTTGTGGGGAAAAACCACGCATTGCAAGTAGGCAATGCTGTAAGAAGGAAGAAATGAAGACCCCGTTCTTCTACAGAATAGCCCTCCCTTACTTTCTTGTTCAGAGGTATCGACGGATATCTTCAGACATGTCTTTCGACACCAATAATCCCGCTGGAAAGACTTATGCATCTGCCGTAAAGTAGCCCAAGGGTGGCCCCCTCACTCATTTTTATCTCTTCACATCCCTTTACTTATTGTGCGCCTGGATGTTGGAGGCTGCCACATTTTCAAAAATTCCAAGAATACCCGAATGTTTTATTAGAGGAAGGCAGTGCTGTTGCACGTGAATAATGCATATTAGCGTAGCAATCTCTTCTGAGTACGTTTCTAATGAGAGAATTAAGTGTGTTAGCAAATGGACCGTTAATATAGAACTGTTATACAGGCGATACACTGGTTGCCGCCACAGCAGCCCCAGTCATAGCAACTTCAAGAGCGATGAAGGCTGTTAGTCCCACGGCCATAACACTGAGAACAACGATTGCAGACACAGTTCCACCAGTGAGAGGTGTTACTTCGGGAACTGAAGGCTGAGATCTTACATCAATTTTCTTTGGCGTTACCACCCAGCCCGTCCATTCCACATCTGTCACGTTTCGTTCTTGCAGGACTTGCACGATGTTTTGCGTTCGGATGTAATCCACATATGATCCAGCCACCAAGTCCACAGAAAGAGAGGTAACAAACGCGGTAATTGAAAATGTCGCAGACCCATTGAACAGTTTGATGAGTTCCACCGCGCTTGGAACTGCAGTCCTGCTCGGAGTCGATGATCTCGATCCCGATGAAGAGGGGGACTCTGAGGGCGATGATGCCACAGTCGCCAACTGAACAGAAGATGATTGCGCAGGGGTCGATTGTACCGGCAGAGATTGCGACAAAAGCGGTGATGCCCGAACAGAATCAAAATGTGTGTCCGCAAAAGCACGCACAGCTGCGTTTGGTGCTATAGGTACCAGAGTTGAGTTGCGCGCGAGTACAGCAGGACCGTCCTCCACGCTGGTAAGGAACCACATTGTCTCTTCCGATAGCGTATTTGCAGAGCTCAGTGCAATAAATTCATCTGCAATGCGCTGTGTGAGCCCACAACTATTGGTTATGTTCTGCCCCGCAATTTGGATGACCATAGTCATTCTCACAAAGTTTGCTGTGCTCACCAACTGCCCCTCTGATTGAATCTGGGCCTTATCCAGACAGTATCCAGTAGATACACTAACTTCTGGTGCAAATATTGGCAATGCGCTTGGGCTTCCGGAAGCTGTAGCTGAAGCAAACGGCAGCACCACAGAAAAAGACGGAGTGGCCGACGGAGGTCGCAGGGAACTTGTGCTCGGAGGTATTGTGAGCCGTACATCCGGACTCTGCGACGCTGTTGCGGACGCAGACGGAAGAGATAACAGAGATGTCGCCGACGGCGAGACGTGGAATATGAAGACGGCACAGATAATGACAATGATGGCGTCATTGACTCACTCTGAGATGCTTTTGCTGAAGTTGAACTCTGGGTGGATGGCGTCTTTGACGGAGGTGCTGTTACAGAAGGCGAAGTTGAACTCAGAGTGGATGGTGTCTTTGAGAGCGACGTTATTGCAGAAGGCGAATTTGAAAACCGTGCCGTCCCACTTGAGCTTTCACTTGCGGATGAACTCGGAAACGGAACGCTGGAGCCTGAATTCTTCGGGACTGGGATTGCGGTGACTTCTTCGGAAGGCCAAATCGGAACAGGGACCGCAGTAAAGACATTAGTTGCAGACGGGGATGAGGTAATTGAAGATGTGACCGACGTAATGGGCTCAGAAATGATTGCTCGAGATGCCGTTGCTCTGGACGACTCAGTTGGTGACGCTATTCCAGATACGACCGGAATTGGAATTGCAGTGATTTCTCCTGTCGGGACAGGCGGTATAGGCACTGCTGTGAAAACATTCGTCGCGGACGGAGACGCACCAGTGATATGCTTTCCGTAGCGACAGCGCCGCTTGTCGACGAGAAGGAAGGCACGAAGATGCTTGCAGAAACACCAGTACTGGGAGACGAAGACGGTTTCTTTCTGGGAGCTGCTCGCGAAATGCTTGGCGATGCTGAAGCAGACGACGAGGAACCAATCGTAGCTGTTGCAGTTGCTGGTACACTCGCCGACATGGAGGCAGATGCCCCAAGTGAGGAAGTCGCCGACATAGATACAGATGCGGCAGGTGACACGGGCCAGTCAGCCGAAGCCGTTGATGAAATTGTTGAAGTAATACTTGCAGACGACGACGAAGATGAAGACGCAGACGAACCAACTGTGGCTATTGCAGTGCTGGATGCAGATGCGCTCGATGTAGCAGACGCAGATGAACCAACTGTGGCCGTTGCAGTGCTGAATGCAGATACGCTCGGTGTAGCAGACGCAGATGAACCAACTGTTGCCGTCGCTGTGCTGGATGCTGACGCGCTTGGTGACACTGACAAGAAAATTAATTCGGCGGAACTCGAAACCGATCTTTCCGCAGTGATCGACGCCGTTGGCAATGTGGTCGGTGATGTCGACGTGCCATTCGAAAGGAATTGAGAGCCCGAAGGAGATGCAATTTCACTCACAGATGCAAGTGGAGATTTCTTCAGAGAAACGCTTGTACTAGGTGATATTCCTGCGGATGGCGAGGCAGTGGCAGTCATTCTTGGAAGACGCGTAGCAGTCGGAGAAGTAGATGTGCCTGGCGTCAACAAATCGGCAGAAGGCCAATTGACAGAGCCGCGGGGTGAACGACTTGACGAGAACGACGTGCTTGGTCGGGAAGAAAAATTAATTGCTGGTGTCATGATTGGAAGAGCAGAACTTGAAAGCGGACTTCTACTCACGGAGGACGAAGGAAACGGAGGAATTGAACTTTTTGATGCTCTAGCGCTCCCAGAGATTGAATATGACGCACTTTGGCGGGGAGTGAAACTTGCGTTCCAGTTACTTGTCAACTCGGGAGAAACATCTCCCGCAGTACTCGCTGCGCCTATTTGGCTAGCGGCCAAAGCAAGAGAAGGAACGGGTGTACGTCGGGCAGGAGAAGCTACCGGCCAATTTGACGGTTCAGGTGACACTTCATCCCAATTCGGAAGAACCGTGGGTGTGACTGATCGCCTCGACGCAGACGTCACACTTGGCGAGACGGAGTCCCCAGGGGGGATTGAAATCTTCGGAGGAGGCAATAGTGAAATGGCCACAATAGATGGAAAAGCACTCGCGGAGAATGACGGTGTAGTTGAAAAACTTGGCTGGTCGGACAGAGGTGGCGGAATTGAAATTCGCACCGGAGGTAGTAACGAAACTGGAGCGACAGACGGAAACACATTCAAACTTGAACTCGATTCGCTGCCTGATAGCGGCACCCCGCTTGAACGATGTGAAGATGAGGGGGTCCAAATAGTAGTCCCGACCGGAAAATCTTCAGAGTATTGAACTTCCATTGTGATTAGAGGCGTCCAATTCGACGCCGACTGACGGCTCGCTAATGGTGCATTGGAAAAACTCCCCTTGCCGACTTGTGGTGGAATTGAAATCCGTAAAGGAGGCAGTAATGAGATGACAGCCACAGACGGAAAAGGGCTCAACCTTGCACTGGACGGTGTGTTGCATGGTCTTGCCTCGTATGTAGGAGTCTCGATAGTATTCCAGACAGGTGACTCAAGTATCACTCCAGAATAATGAACTTCCTCCGTGACGAATGGCGCCCGAGTTAAAACTTTCAGATTGCTTGTTAACGGCGTCCCTGAAATGCTTGGCATGCCAGATGGAGGACTGGCAGATGGAAGCCGAGCAGGCGGAACAGAAATTCGCAATGGCGGCAGCAGAGAGATGGCAGCGACTGACGGGAAAGTACTCGATCGCGGACTCTCTTTGCCGCTGGGTGATTTCGCGTGCTCGAAATCCTCTGCCCCGATATAGCTCGAATCAGGGAACTCCGAGAAGAGAAGCTCCGCTGTCATCATTGGAATTTTGACTTCATTTTCTCTGGATGATGGCGTAACGCTTGGAGTCCAGTTCGGACTTTCTTCAGCTTTAGCAACGACACTTGCAGAGCTCGAAAGATGGGGTCTTAATGTCTGCGGTGGTGTTGCAGATGACATAGGCCATGCAGGGGACGGTGCAGAAGACATAGAAGACGAAACAGACAGTGCTGCACTCGGAGTCGGAACTCCAGAGACCGATGTAAATACAGGTATAGAAATTGCAACCGGTGGAATCAGGGTTTGTTTAGCAACATCAACAGCAGGCCATGGAGAAGAACTGGGAAGTCCCTGTGAGGCTGATGTGCTTGCGGTAACTGTAACCTTCAAGCTTGGGTTCCAAGTAGGTCTCCTGCTTGATTCCTGGTCGAGGTCTGGGCTCCAATCAGTTGTCCAGTCTGGACCAGTAGTCAATCCGGGCAGCTCAGCAGATGTTTCCGGCCATTTCAGGGACGTTGATGGCCTGGCAAGATAAGATATAGATGGAGAAGCAGAGGTAAAGCTGGACTCGGTTGCCCATGGTGATCTGTGGGGAGCACTCACCGAGAACGCTGCAGATGGCGTGGACGGTGACGACGAGGATCTTGGTCTAGAGCTCATCGTTTGACTGAGGCTAGGATTCCAGTGCAGGGTCCATAGAGGTGATTCTCCCATAATCCCAGTTAAATCGGGTTCCATGGAGATCATCGCGGGCCTTGCGACTCTTGCAGATGGGGTAACAGTTGCACTCCAGATAGGATTCGAGCTTACTGCGGGACTTTCTTGCACCGGAAAAAAGGGTGCTGGTGTAGGCAGCACAGTTAAATCAGGCAAGTCTCGCGTTTCCACTGATGGAAAAAGTGACGAACGTGAGCTTGGACTTATCGTTTCGCTGAAGCTGGGACTCCAATTCCAATCAGGTGAATAGACAACAACGGCACTGTATTCTGCTTCCAGGGAGATTACCAAAGCCGAAGAAGGGCTTACCCTTGGGGTGATTGTTGCAAAGCGAGATGCCCCTTCTTCTATTAGACTCATGCTCGAGCTTGGACTAATGCTCGAACTCCAATTTTTCGCCGATTCAGGAGATTCTGCAGCAAACTCGGTGAACTCAGGCTGCAATGAAGAAGTCTGGCGAGCAGAAATAGAAGGAAAGGGGCTCCTACCAGCTGAGATAAGGCTCGTGCTTGATCTTGGGCTTGCCATCGGGCTCCAGTATGCAATCGTTTCTGGGGTTTCGTCAGCAAAACCGCTGACTTGAGGCGCTGATGACGAAATTGGATCTTCAAAATTTGAAGGCGACGTTGTTGGAGTGGTTGCAGTTGCGTGTGGGGTACTGCTTCCAGGGGCTGAGGAAGCTACAGAGACGGAACTTGTCCTCGGGGCGAGAAAGACGCTGAACGTAGAGGAAATGCAGTCGGACTCCTGCTCCGACTTGCTGAAACACTGCTTGAGATTGGGTTTGCACTCGATGTTGGGGTGACGCCAGGAATCCAGTTCAGAGTCACAGCAGGAGAATCCATAATATAATCTGTCCATAGAGGTTCAGGAATCGGCGTAGGCCCCTCCGAATTGGACGGGTTTGAGCTCGATCTGCCGGTCACCGCTGATCTTGGTGTCTTGCTTACAACAGCCGAGAATGAATAGCTTGCAGATATTTCGACTCTCTTTGAGGGCACTAAAGACATTACAAGCGACACCGATGGGGTCGAGCTCCAGTTCGGGCTCACTGTGACGGAAGTCGTACTTGGACTCAACATAGATTGTGGACTGAAGATTGGACTCCACTCTGCAGTATAGTCTGGAGTTGCGCTCGCAGGTCTCAGCGATTGCGCCACTAGTTCAGAATTTGATGGACTGGGGATCGGCTTCGATGAAGTACTAGGACTTGGGCTTGGGTCCTTCGCTGGTGTTGGGCTAACACTTGCTGATGGAAGAGTAGAAGGTGTGAACGCAGTCCAATCCGGCGACGTATCCGGCCAGTCGGGGCTCACCGCGAGCCAGTTCGATGATGGTGCTGGCAATTTAGATACAGATAAAGACGCCGAGGGAAAGCTCGTCGTGGTCAATGTCTGTGATTTCCTCGGAAACAACGAATATGATACCGATCCAGAGGCTGATGCTGTACTAGAAGGTGTGAACGTAATTGATGGTTCCATAAACGAGCTCGGAGTCCATATAGAAGTCCAATCCGCACTCGCAGTCCAGTCTGGCGTGACAAATGTTTCAGAAGCATGAGCTTCCAGAGTAATCATCAATATCATTGTGGGGCTCATCCTTGCAAAGCTCCAAGACGAGGAGGCAGAAGCAGAAACTGAAGCAACAATTGATGAGAGTAATGACATAGAAGGTAGAAATGATGCGATCGGGGTCCAATATGGGCTTTCTTCTGATGAAGCAAGCCAATCTGTTGATGGCGTTGCACTTGGAGATGCGCTTCCAGAGACTGATGAAAATATTGGTATTGAAACTGTAGCAGGCGGGATAAGAGATTGCCTAACGATATCAACAGAAGGCCATGACAAAGGACTTGAAACCGACTTTGAAGACGAAATGCTCGGAGTTGCGCTCACCGATATGCTTGGGCTTGCTGCCGTACTTCTAGACACCGATGGTAATTCTGGCACAGAGAGAGAAGCAGGCAGGATCATTGACTGCTTAGCAACATCAATGGAAGGCCAAGACAAAGGACTCGAAACGGATTGTGCTATCGACATACTTGATGCTGAGCTCTCTGACATGCTTGGGCCGGCAGCAGTACTTCCAGAGACGGATGGCCATATTAGTACAGACACTGCAGAAGATGAGGTCGTGGATTGCATAGTAACATCAATAGAAGGCCATGACAAGCGACTCGAAACAGAATGCGATGCCGATATACCCGGAGATGAACTCACTGATGACCTTGGACTTGGGGTCCAATTCGGTCTAAAACTTGGTTCCGGACTCAAAATGGAGAATAGGTTTGATGGAGAGCTTGACGACGTAGTGGGCGGGTACATCAATGAACTTAGGCTCGGGATCGAATGATGACTTAAGCTGGGATTCCAGCTCGTAGTCCAGTCAGGTGTTTCTCCGGCAGTCGTTGCATATACAGCTTCCGATGAGGTAGCCATTGGCATTGTGAGGCTCGTAGTTGGCGTTGCGCTTGCACTCCAAACAGGTCTAGAGCTTGACAAAAGACTTTCCTCAGTCGGAGAAACTGCAACTGGTGTGGGAAAGACAGAAACATCACGCCACTCTTGGCTGAAGCTGCTACTTTCACTAGCGCTTGAACTCAAACTCGGACTCAAGCTTGGTATTTCAGCTGTTGGATTCACGCTTTCAGTTTCAAAAGTCCATGGAGGTGTGCTAACATTAACGATGGTTCCCGGGAACAAACTCCAGTTTGGACTTGGACTACGGTTGGGACTTCCATTCGCAGATATTGTAGTGAGAATCGCAGCCTCCGTTTCCATAGCTTCAGCAGTAGTAGCAGCGTCAAGACTGACTCCCGGGGTCGAACTCCAATTTGGACTTGATCTCCAATTGGGACTGACGCTTGCTGAAAATCTAGATGGAATCACAGCTTTCGTTTCCAAAGCGGCAGGAGCGCGTAGGCTGACACCTGGGGTCGAACTCCAGATCGGACTTGGGTTCCAGTGGGGAGACACACTCACAGTCATTGTTTCTAGCATCAATGAGTCCGTTTCCACAGGATCCGAAGGTACAGCAGTAAAACGGTTGATGACAGGGCTTGGACTCCAACTCGGAGATGGGGTCCAATTCGAACGTATCGTCTCAAAAGCAGAGGGCAGAATCATTGTCTCTGTCTCCACGGCCTCCGGAGTTACCGGAACACCGATCTCATCAATTTTGCTCGGGCTCCAGCTCGATCTTGGCGTGAAATTCGTGTTTGTCATCGCCGAAGCTCTTGTTGCTGCCAATGCCTCCGTCTCTGTAACCTCTGTAGTAGGAGTAGCATCAACGCTGACTTCCGGAGTTGAACTCCACTTGGGACTTGGACTCCACTTTAGACTGTGTGCAGACACAGTAGTTGGAATCGCAGCTTCTGTCTCTGCCACCTCCGCGGTGGGAGTAGTATCGACGCTGACTTCCGGAATCGAACTCCAGATGGGACTCAGACTCCAATAGGGACTCAGGCTCGAAGACGCAGTAGTTTGAATCGCAGTCTCCGTCTCCGTCACCTCTGCGGTGGGCGTTGCGTCAAGGTTAACGCCCAGGGTGAAACTCCAGTTGGGACTTACGCTCGCATGCACTGCAGTCGGGTTCGTTGTCTCAGTCTCCATAGCCTCAGGCGTAGAAGTTGTGTCAATACTGAAGCTCGAACTTGGGCTCCAGTTGGGACTCGGGCTCCAATTTGGGCTCTTGGTTTCGGCTGCTGCAGTTACATGTACCGTTTCAAAAGGAAGTGCATCTGCGGACGCCCCCATACTTGGAGACGTGCTCCAGCTTGGACTTGAGCTCCACTTGGGGCTCGCGGTAGCAGCAACGCTTTGTGACACAGAAGCGCTTGGACTCCAGTTCGGACTCACCGTGGCAGAAGTCATGCTCGGGGAAGGAGTTGAGCTGGGCGAACCAATTTGCGACGCGGTTGATGGAACACTTGTAGAAGCGCTCGGCATGACGCTCTCGCTTGCACTTGACGTAGGCGTGGGGGATATCAGCGATATCGAAATTTCGGCTTCTTCAGACATGACTGCTTCCACGGATATAACTGCTTCGGCCTCCTCTGTTGCAGACACCTGCTTGACAGAGTTCTCCAGATGAACATCGAGGTCTCTCCTTGTGCGACGCCGGAGAAGTTCCAACGGACTCTCATAGCGCAGTATGGCAGACATCGCCTCCGACGCAAGTTGATACAGTCTTTCGGATGAAAGGATTGACTTGGGTTCAGGTATAACAATCGGACCCAATAGAGGATTGTAACCTCCATTCCAATCTTTCCCACGTAGGGATTCTCGGTGGTGTACGTTTGCAGACGCATCCCTTTTGCCAAAAATTGAGTCCCTGCCCGAGGTCGCGGACGAAGCGGAATCGTGGGATGAATGTGAGGTTCTTGAGCCTCCGCGATCTACGCCGTTAGCGTTCGCAAATGAGATAACCGGGCTGATGAATCCACTCAAAACCAAGGTCCAAAATATAACGGATAACCCGATCATTCTTGTCAAAGCATTCTTTCCAAGAACCGCAGTCTGGAAGACGGGGCCCAATTCTTCACAGACACGCCCTTGTGCTTTCGCATGGGCGACGATGAAAAGTGAAGTCTGCTTTGCGGAAGGTCTTCAAGTTGGAGAGCGATCGACTGAAAAAGTTTCGGATGTTGACTAAGCCTTGTCTTGTAAGCTGCCGCACGTAGTAGTAATGGCGAACCTTGCAAGGGCAACGTCCTAGAGTTTCAAACCGCCGGAGCGATTAAAACAGCGCTTTGCAGCCCGCACGCTCGAAGTATGCCGGGCCAAGCAGTTTTATCTTGACGTTGGGAGGTGACTGTGCGTTGTCACTGTCCTGGTTTTGAGCTCGGTGGGGTCTTTGATCTTGAAGAACGCGAACGGGGATTATTGGGGTGCAAGTGTGCGAAGGCAACTCGCGCAAGGGCCGTGCGCACCGCAGATTGATGTGCGTGGACATGCCACCTACAAACTTTCGACTTTCCGCTTGGAATGAATGGTTCAGGAGATCCCAAGATAACTGAGAATAACGGCATTGTCAGTCGCGGTGAAGGTTAAGTGCGGAGCTAAAGTGAAGGATTCAATTTGAGTGGGATCTGGTTGGTGCGGGTGTCGGTTATGCTGAGCGGAGGTCGGTGCGTGTG
>JADWZK010224264.1_pt1 | contig 10364 bp, 8 predicted proteins | sample 8957641 | NCBI WGS metagenome assembly JADWZK01 (sample SAMN16576796, study PRJNA672827) | algae metagenome | host: rhodolith | place: South Korea: Udo, Jeju | collected 2014-09-18 | reverse complement strand
CCCAGCCAGGCGATCTGGCAGAGAGCGCCGGGTTCCTTCCAAGTTTCTGGATGGCGATGCTCCATCATCCGCCACAAACCTCAATATCGCAGAAAGGTTATCAGCGAGACCCCGCACTAACTCGTCCCACTCTCTTCCATCTCCTCTTCTCTCATCAGCCCCCCTACTCTCCGTCTCCCAACAACATCCGAACACCGCCCTCTTCGTCAACCGCTTCTCGTCCCAGGCAATAACTAAAGTGGTTCAATTCGTCCAGGCAGGGGCTGGCACGCACAAGCGGAAGCGAACTACCATGCTCCCGACCCCCTACTCTCAATCTTCTGCTCCAACCATCGGTTCTGTCCCTGCCATATCGGCCAGAAAGAAGAAGCGAAGGCGCGTCTCTAAGAGCGACGACCCGTTTGCAGACCGCAAGAAAAGCAAGGGTGGTGCATACTTAGCCCCAAACTGGGCCGATATTCAAGTACCGGCGTCAAAGCCTTCTGCCGAACCTACGGCTAGCCCTCCGCAAAAGTCCCTCCGCTCTATTGTTTTCGATACTACCAGCAGCTCCGAGGCGAGTCTTTGTCGCCAACTCAACCTCGTGCGTTCTTGATTCAGCAGCACAGACGCGAAAGAGCTGCACGCGCTGATGATTCTGCAGCCCTGCATGCAGACCATCTCACTGCGCCTCATCCTATACGCCGAAAGGCAAAAGGTTGGCTCTTGGTCGATGTTGATAGCGAGCCACCTTCCCCTACTGCTATTCCTAATGTTGATGAAGACAAAGTCAATAACATTCAGACTTTATTTCCCTTTGAAAAAGACCCAACTTCGCCGCCGCCGTCGGACTTGGCCCGCAACGACAACGTCCGTGTGGTAACTGGTGAAACGAATATCAATTCGAGGTCGGAACATCCCATCTTTAGTTCTGCACGTATTTCTGCTGTGGAAGGCACGGTTGTGCCTGACGAAAACGTCTTATCGTGTCCTTCGCGAATTGAGCTCCCTGACTGTTCCAGCGTTGCTCGGGAAGGCAGCGAGAGCCCTCCAAGTCTGGACTTGCCGCTTCCGAACCCGAAAGTCGCGCAGAGCTCGTCGACCCTCATTGGTCAGGCAGCTTCCAATGTTTCTGTGCTTGATGCCCAGTCATTGCAACATTCGTCGCCTCCGGCGCCTGGTCCACTTGTGCTCGGCTCCTCTGAAACACAGGGATTTCCAGCAGGAAACACAGTGCCAGAGATTGGTGTTCCGACAGAAAACGAGACTATCACTCCTAACGCTGTACAGGATTCCTCTCCAACACCTGTCCCAACCACCAGCCAAACCGCCCCAGCCGAAGCGGCGAACGAGAACGTCAACTACAACAAGAGGTCTGCCAGTCGTGCAGTCGAAATGTGGAATAATACCACGTCGCAACCTAGTTTCAAACGCGTCCGTATTCCAGATATCACGTCTTATCTATTGCAAAACCCGAATTGTTGGGTGAACCCTCCAAGCCGATTTATTGGTGAATTGTCCGTGTCTCGCTTTCAGTCTCTAACGGAGCAGGAATACTGGGCGAACGATGCGACGCAAACCACCGATAAACGCCGTGTGATGATGCACGATACTTGTGGCACTATTTTGTTGTTCGCTGAGAGTCCCACCATACAGTCTGTCGATGTCTTGCTATCCCAGCGCCCTGAACTGGAAATCGTTTCATCGTCGTATCTGAAAAGCATTGGTTTTGGCGAACAAAATTCATGGTTCAGTGGCGAGGACGGCAATGCTGATGCTGTGACGTCTCCCAAATCTGCTAGGGAAGATGTAGAGCTCAACCGCGATGAATTACGCACGGAAGCGATGGCACTTCTTGAGCTTGCGAAAACTTCGAACTTATCATCTGAGCGCATCGGTCATGAAGCCTTGAATTCTGTGCAGAACGTCTCTGGGCATGCTTCAGGTCAGCAGTCGTCTGAAACTCCCATTGCGGAACGAGCGAAAAAAGTGAACACTCTCAACGCTGCAATCCAAGATGTTTTTGATTCCGATGGTAGTCTATCTTCCAGCCCTAAGATCTTTGGTTTGAAGCGTATGCAGTCTGATGGAAGGCTTTCTGCAAATGAGCCATGCAAGAAACGTACAAAAGTCTCAGATGTTTCTACGGATGATGACAATACCATTGCTTCCGGGATTGAAATTCTGGAGGGAGAGCAGTCACTATTTGGACCCTTGAAGCGCGAATTTTTCAGGCTCAAGCATTTGAGCGCTTCCTCGGACTCCGAAGAATATGGCAAAGACCCCACGGATTACTTGCACAGGACTACTGAACCGGTCATGCAGAAAAGTCTTCCCTTGAAATTAAGATTACGAAAAAGGGACAATGAGGAGGACTCTAACATGTTCGAACGGCGCAGGGTGGAGGACCGCGGCGGCTCTGAGACCCGCTGTGTATCCTCAGAAAGGATGAATTCTGGTGAGCATTTTAGGACTGTCGATTCGAGGTCGGTTTCGTCCAGTTTTCATGAAAGCGGCAGTGTTCCAAGTGTATTGTTGCGCCTTCCATTGAAAACCGCCGACAAATGCAAATCTGCGTCAGCAGTGGCTCCTGGTTTGCATGTCTACACATGGGATATATCTGAATGCATGAAGTCCGCACGTCCCATCGATATCACAACCGTTTGTAAGATGTGTGCAACGAATTCCGACGTTTTTGTTTATCATGGACAAGACACAGACGCCTGGAAAACTGTTTGTACTAGTTCTGATATTGTCCATTGGGCCAATAACGATGCCCCGACACCTCGACGGAGCAGGAGAATACGCATATTGGACGTACGGACGTCGAAATTGCTGCCGTTTAAGATATCGCCGACTGTCAAATCTCTTGACTCTTTTTGCAAGACAGGAACGCGGGAGTATTCTCTGAGCAATTTTTGGAGTGTGTGAAATCCCAGACTGTACCGATTTTTCCATACAACTATCTGTCAAGCCGAGCAACAAGATTGGCAAACGACTACGGCTTGGTCTCATCTTTTGAACCATCTCCCGGAAGTTTGTTTAGAACTTTGGTGACTCACAAGATGATTATGCCCCTACATCGACTCGGTCATCCTGAAGAAGTTTTCCTTCGTAACGAGAGGCCAACGCTGTGGAATACCGTCACAAACACCATAGTGAGGAATGACCGAGGTCCCGCGAAAGAAGTACTTACCGTCCAACTCATGAAGCCGTCGAGATACCAAGTTTATTTTGGACAGGATGTTCTCCTCGACCTGGCCAATTCGCAGCATCTCGAACTAGTGCCAATATCAGTTCTTGCTCCTGCGGGAATTGCTTCTTATTGGAGTAAAAGAAAGAAAACCCATTTGACTGGTGAAGAAATGCCGGAGAATGCTACGATTGAAGATGTACTGCGCGAGAACAGGACTCTCGAACTTTATGTCGGACAAGGTATAGCACGCAGACGGAATAACTCCGAAGGACCGTCATATTTTTCTGTCGTACAGAAAGCTATAGAGCGTTACAGGCGCTCTAGCGTGGGCATGTACAAGCAGCATTTTACTCTTGCTTATCGTGGGGAGGAGGTGACAAAGCTTATTCAGAAAGGCTGGATCCCGATGGTCGTACCCGCGAATACTCGCTTGTCTACAGCATTGATCTTTTGGGATGTTTGTAATGGGCGATTGTTTTCTCCGAGCGAAAAGGATGGCTTTAATTTGGGCGATTTCCTGGCTCGTTATGAAGGAATTTACGAGCCTTACGTTGGGCAGAACTTATCGAGGGGTATTGCGGAGGAAGTGAGAGTCTGGTTTGAACTATTGAAGTGGAGTCCCGGTTGTCAAGGTAGTGCATTTGTACCAATCTTGGCAAAGCAGAAGCCCTGTGTTCCGTCTAAACCGGTACAGAAACGCGCCAGAGGCAAAGAAAAAACTGCTGCAGTCGTCAATGACAAGGGCAGGCACGTCAAAATCGTGCGTGCCTCTCAATCAGTTTCGGAGAAATCAGTTGAAAAGGATCGAGTGGTAAAGCCTGTCGTGGATGCGCCGTCTAGCATAAAAGATACAAGGGATGTAGCTGAACAGACCCGGAGTCGCAATGAAGCCCACCCGATGTTCGCTGATGTCACAGGCGCCAATGACGAAGAAGATGTGTCACGAGAGAAGTTCAGGGGCTTCTTAGTTTCGAAGAAAAAAGCACAAGACCTCCAGCATCTTAGTGCAACCTCCCGAGTCCTTGTTCGTCACAAGCCAACGGGTTTGGTTCTTCGGAAAAACGAATCTCCAGCACTCAAAAATCTGTCTAAGTTTTTGGCGAATAACAATGATTATGAAATCTTCGATGAATATTCCTGCTCTTCTGCGGAGGAATCTCGCAGCGGCAGTATTACAGGTCTTGACGAAGCAGACGTATTTATTCGCTCTAAACTTGCTGGCCAACGTGCAGCAAATCACCTGCAGTACATGGTGGGTGAAATTTTGCATACAACTCGTATTGGAGACCCTTTGCAAAAAATCAAAGAATCGCTTGAAGAAGAACTGTCTAAATGTGGAAACTTTGGCAATTTGCTGACGAAGTTGCGCTCTGCTGAGTTTGTTTCTCTTGCGGAAGAATTTCTTGATCTTCTGGAAGGTCTTGATGTCTACAACTTTTTTACGGAGGACTCGGAAAACATGTTTGGTACTCCAGATTTGTTGTCTATTCGCGATGAGTTTCTTCTTGGATCTTCGTTTTTGGTGCATGATGCGATGAAACGGTTTCGCGAAGCTTGCGCTGCCGTGATACAGTATAATCCCGCTGGGACAATATCGCATGAAGAGATTATGCGAATATATCCGCAAGGCGAACAATTGTACGCTTCTTTCTTTGATGACAATTTGGAAACCATGAGAGCGGATGGCGCCCTTTTCAAAATTCGAGAATTGGCAGCGGACGCTGAGAAGCAAATGGAAACGTCGAGTTTTTCGAAAGGCAAATCTCCGGAAGAACACTCGCGGGAGTTATTGCCTGGACCTGCAAAGATATTCCAACGGAATCCGTATCTGAACTATCGGGATGATGCCGGATATTCGCACATGGGTAAGCCACAGAGTGCTCGGGTCCTAGGATTACTTATTGATGATGACCAATCGTGTCTCAAAGACATTGAAAGAAAGCACTGGGCGGTCGATACTAATTGTCATCTTTGCTCCAAACGAATCGTCGACGTGTACAGTAATTCGTTGCCTTGTGCTAATAGGGTCTATGGAACTTGTCAGCGCATAGTCTGCAGAGGATGCTTGCAGAGAAACCAAAAGCTTGATGTTGATACATTTGTCGCAATTCGGGCATCTGGAACGTGGCATTGTGTACACTGCACTAGTGCCTGTCGGAAACAAAAAACGTGCTTGTTCTAAAAATGATGCCAAGATTTCTGATCCGCAGATACGGGAAATTTCCTTCGCTTTTGATGTCGCTAACATCGACCATGAAGCAAGCATTGAGGCTGTGTTTGCGCGATGCCAGGAGAATGGGATGTTTGAAGCTTTTGAGGATGGCATACGTGTTTCTGGGACCGAGGGTCATGCAGCAGAAGACGGAATATGGCGATGTGAAACAAAGTTGCCAGTGGGTGGTTATCGTGTCCGAATTAACGTCGGTGGAGAATGGTTCACCAGCTCTGTTCTCCACGTATTTCCCTCGCATAGAAGAACCAAACAGCCCGCGGGAAAAGCTGTAGACAGTTCACCAAATGCGACTACATTCACCGAGATGGAACTGGATCCAGCACGTTGTTTCCGTCAACCCACGGTGAAGTGGGAAGAGGGGTCAAGCACAGGGGAAGGAAATGTCGTTTCTCTTCGTTCAGGTCCGATTCGTGAAAGTAGCAGAACTGAAGGATACAACTGGACGTCTTCGAAGCGGCACAAAATCAAAAGGTGGCGCCCCAAGGTCGACGGGCGTATTCCGGGGCAAGTAGCAACTATTGTTACGACAAACGCGGAACCTTTTCTGCCTGAAAATGAAGTTGCACCAGGTGGGAGTTCTTCCGGTCTTTTTACATCAATGATGAAAGAGAACAAACAATATTCAGAGTTCAGCAAGGAACTAACGGCGAGGAAGTACGACAAGATGCTAAAGCATTCTTTGTGGGGCCTTGTTGTGTGTCGGAGCATGATTCACGGAAGTGGTCTGTTTACGGTATCTGGGTACGGCAAAGGTGATTTGATTGTGGAGTATGCGGGGGATTTAATTCGAACCCCAATTGCAGATTTGAGGGAAGCGCGATACGAGGCTGCTGGTTTAGGCACGTACTTGTTCAAGGTGAACGAGAGCCATATCGTGGATGCCACTGTGCGAAGCAATCGAGCTCGCTTCGTGAATCATTGTTGTGATCCGAATATGGCGGCGGAAATTATATCTGTTCGTGGTCGAGATCTGGTTGTGCTAAGAGCAATCCGACCAATTCCTCCTTTCTCGGAGCTGACCTTTGACTATCAGTTGCCGCTCGAGGAGAAGAAGTTGCAGTGTCAGTGCAAATCATGGAACTGCAAGGGAGTGATGAATTAATTTTTGACATGCCCTTGTACTACTAAAAGTGTTACACACTCCTTTGTTTCTTTTTTTTTTTAACTAAGTTAACTGCCAGTTCATAGTTCTAGGAAGTAATACAGTACCGCAATAAATCAACAATATTTGAAAAAGGAAAAAATAGGAGCTGCGCCTTTCGCTAAACATCCATGGAAGTCAAGCGATCGTATCTTCACATAAGCCAAAGGTAGAGAAGAGAGAAAGTACAGAAAATAACGAACCTACGATAGGGCAAAGAAATTTGAACATAGGAAATTAAAAGCAACAGAAGCTTTTATAAATATGGGAACCGAAGTAAACGACCACACTGACTAACTAAAAAAGAGCAGCGTGGCCAAAGGGAAATGCCCTTACTGACAAAAAGAAGGCTTGAATGATTTCAGGGTAGGACACAAATATGATACTTTGAATCGCGAGTCACTGAAGCAGCGTGCGCTGCACTTGCTGCTCGTTCTCCAAAGCACGCTCCATCTGCCTGCGAATCGTCTGTTGCCGCCGGCGCATGTTGCTGCGACCATATGTGTAGCATTGGCCCCGCTTTGGACCTTTCACGCAGACACATGTCAGCATAAGGGAGCAAAAAGGTCAGTAAGAAGGCCAAGGAGAATACACTATTACACAATCAACAATTGGGAAGGAAGCATCACGTACAAACTCCGCGACAGTGGCAGCACGTCCAGCCATCTTCGTAGGTCCAACCATTCTCAGCGAAACAACGCACACAGACAACCTTGCGACACACGGCTTCCTTAATCCTTGCACACGCATGAACCTTGACGTTTTTCGCAGAACGGCAGCAAACGTGACAGTGCATGCTCGGCGCAGCGTCAGAGTAATGCTTGATGGTGATATGCTTACGCGGCTTTATGATCCCCGCAATAGAAACACCCAACGATGGAGAAGGGGCACATTGAGAAGGGACCGGCTGAGAAGAGACCGGCTGAGAAGCAACGGGCGGAGGTGCAAATCTCCTTGCCGCAATACCTTGGCTGCAGAGGGCGTGAGGAGGGGGCACAGAACTCGGGGGGGAACCATAGCGAAGGCCGGCGAGAGCCGAAGCGGCGCCCATAGCGCTCGAGGACGGTGTGGTAGGTGGGTCGACTGTAAGCGGAGGAACGGCAAGGACGTGGAAACGCGGACACCAGTGCGGGCCGGAAGAAGAGGGTCTCACGCGCGGTCGGCTCAAGTGAGCGGACGAGGGTTAAGAGCATATCATCAAGCTCGGGGGTTGAACTCGGACCACCCGGGGCGGGGTGGGTGTGGGATCCCCTCCTTGGCGATTGGCCATGGGCCGCATTGATCGGTGGTGCGATGCCGGAGGATGGAAAGTGAGCTGGAGTTGAGTTGGAGTTCTGAAATAGGGCATCGAAGGGAAAGGGCCCTCGAAGCCGGGGTGGTCTATGCATTTGAGAATGGATGCTTAGGTCGACGAGTGGAAAGGGTGGACGGCACTAACCTGAATTGCGGGGTCGGCCAGTGGAGGATGCGAATTTGTTGCAAATTGGGTTCAATTCGGCGGAAAAAGAAGACATCGTGTGGACTTCAAGACGCAACGACAGCTGGGGCTGTGGAAAGCGACTGACGGAGGGGGCGCATTTGAATTACATTGTTCCTGGAAGAGGACGAGGACGATGTAGCGAAGCTGAAGTAGAGTGCGGAACTGAACTACTGTACAGTAGTGACGATTGCGGTGTACGCGGTGGTGCCTTGTAAATCATGCCTCGTAAATCAGATGCATGTTGCACACGTGTGCAACACGTGGATTTTGCGGAAGGTGACCTACGTCGCCGAGAGGACTACCATACAGTACCATACAGTACCAACTGCAGGAGGTTCACTCTTTGGGGAGCGTGTGCACGGGTAGCTTCAATCTGCAACCGGCGTTTGAATGGCCGGGTCTTGGCGCGTTTCGAACAAACCGGAGACAGGAAGACTGCGCGGAGCGCATGAGAATGAGAATTTTACGTTGTTTGCGATGGAGCCCTGTGTTTCGGAAAGTGCGGATCAATCCTCAATGGAGGCCATTTTGATTGACAATGAGTCCAAATTAGTTGATTCTCGATAACCAATCAACTTATCGAGAATCAACTATCTCGCGGCCGTCACCGCGAGATAGTTCATTCTCGACAAGTCGATTCCGATTGCTTTGAGCCAAGTTGTTGTACTTCCACTGCACCCTCACGGCCACACCCCGACACATCACAACTTTCTGTAGTTCCGTCAACAGAGCCATCTATCGCTTCTTCACCGTGCTCTGAACAATGGCCGCTGGCGCGATTCATTCCCGTCGCTTTTCGCGTCTATTGCTGCCATCCTTGGCTCTTCTCGCGCTCCTGGCACCCGCAACAGCAGGCATGTATGGGGAGCATGTAACAGAACTCACAGAGTCCAATTTCGATTCTGAAGTGATAAACTCGGCGGAGACCTGGGTCGTGAAATTCTATGCCCCTTGGTGCGGTCACTGCCAGTCCTCTGCTCCGGCCTTCTCCAAAGCCGCAAAGCGTCTGCATGGCGTTGCACGTCTCGGCGTCGTCAACTGTGATGACCACGGCTCCCTGGCCCAGCGCTTCGGCGTCCGCGGATTCCCGACAATCAAAACCTTCGCTGGCGAAGGACGTCGTGCCCGCCGCCCGTCAGACTATAACGGCGATCGCTCCGCTGGCGCCATTTCCCGCCACGCTCAGCAACTATCACCCAGCTTTGTAGCGCGTGTGATGTCCGATGGCGTCGACTTCCTTCTTCAACGATCTCCCGAAACTCGCGCACATCCTGCTCTTCACCGATAAGACAGAGACATCTGGGTTGTACAAGGGCATGGCTGCACGCTTCCGCAAGTCGCTCGCGTTTGGTGAGGCCCGCAAGAAGGACGGCTCCGCTGCTGCAGAGCGATTCAGCGTCACTACCTTTCCCACTATCCTCGTCTTCCCTCCGGGCAAGAGTGCTAGTGAGGACGCTGTCAAATATGCTGGCGCGATGAACCCTGACGCTCTTATCTCGCACTTCGGTACTGTAGCAAAGCAGGGCGCAGACGCTGCTGGAGCAGGTGCGACTGAGGCGCCCCGGAAGAGGAACGGAAGCCCGTGTTTGCGCAGCCAAAGGCGTACGACGGCGAGGTGGAGAGCATTGCATCAAAGGCGGAATACTTGGACAAGTGCGGGTCGCGCAACGACGGGCGTCTCTGCGTGCTTGGGCTGCTGCCCGGTGGGGATAGTCATACGCTCAAGTCAGCGCTTGCAGAAGCTGCGAAGCGCTATATGTACGATAATCTGGCGTTTGCAGTTATTGATACGAATGATGAGAAGGCCAAGGAGTTTGCGAGCGTGTTCGGGGATACTACGTTTGTCGCCGTTCGCGCACGAAAGGGCAAGTTCTCGGTCATGCCGAAAAGCGACGCTGACGTTGACATTGCCGCCGTCACGGCATTCGTTGATCGTATTGTAGGAGGGGAAGTGCGCTATTCCAAACTTGACGAGCTTCCTGCGTGGGAGGCGGAGAAGAAAGCGGAAAGTGAGCAGAAGAGTGAACAGAAACAGGGAGCGCCAAATGCCACGAAGGAAGAAAACGCCGACGAGGGCCAGTGCGGGACTGAGCCGCCGAAGAATGGCGGCAGCTGCAGTGCTCCTGATGCTGGTACCGCCGGTACGGACGCTGGTACAACAGGGAAGACTGACTTGTAGACGAGTTTGGAATTGTAGATTTATGTAAAGCATTGATCGTTTCAGCTTTCAACCCATATTTTCCGCCCTCCACGCGGTTTTTTGTTTGATCTTGGTATGGGATCATACCAGCGGGGCGCATTTTTGCTTCAGCACTCTGCGTATTCTGCATTCTGT
>JADWZK010255122.1_pt1 | contig 10383 bp, 12 predicted proteins | sample 8957641 | NCBI WGS metagenome assembly JADWZK01 (sample SAMN16576796, study PRJNA672827) | algae metagenome | host: rhodolith | place: South Korea: Udo, Jeju | collected 2014-09-18 | reverse complement strand
ATAGGACCTTCTTCTTTCGAAGTAACTGATGCCGACGGAACTGTTTTAGCGACAAGAAAGCAGCTCCCTGTCGTTTCTGCGTATGCTTTAACTGTTCACAGGTGTCAAGGATTGACATTGGAAAAGGTTGCTATGGACTTCCAGAAAAGTTGGAAAGTGGAGACCACCAGGAATGGTGTACGTTGCTCTTTCACGCTGCACATCACTGAAAGGACTGTGGGTGCGTGGTTTGCGGAAAGAGCACGTTGTTGTCAGCAATAACGCGAATCTTCTCATGAATAGTATTTCGTGCTTGAAGAAGCACTACTCGCACAGAGTAATTGGCATTCCAAGTCCTGAGATTGAAAAAGAGCCTTGCGAAGAGGGACTAGAGTCAGTAAAAGGCAAACGAGTACTTGATGCTGAAAAGTGTGACTCTCATCAGCCTTTCAATACACGACGGAAGTGCAATGATAGGAGAGAAAAAACTTTCAATTATTTAAGTACAATCTTTATAGCTCTGATAACATAATATTTCGTGGTACTTAGCTAATCGGTAAATCAAGAGCCCATGGATTATCTAATCGGAATATTCGATTTTCCACACCAAATTTCACCAACCCACTTGTGGACTTCGGAGTTTTGAGGAATTTGGCTTCTCGTTCCTGGGATTTTCTCCCACAGTTTCTTTAGTCGGCGGCGGAAAGTATTATCTATCAATAGTCACTATTGTTAGTAAGGTCAGTCACTAGAGTAGTGGCGACTTAACGGGTTTCTACCGCTTCGCATGGGACAGTCGGACGCTGTAGGGCTTGGAAAAATTGGCCATGAAGTTCCCTCGCATGTCGCACGCGTGACACATTCGCGGCATCGATTTCCATGGCTGCTATAGATTTTTCACCTTGCGTCTAGGCCTGGCGTACATCCTCGGTGGAATGAGGTTATATTCCTTGAGCTGCTCCGCATGGCCGGCCAAATACAGGCGCATATTGACGCCTGTGTGCTGCGCACACCATGTCTGGAGGTCCAAAACCGTCCCGAGCCACCGATGGTCTATCACGTTCCGGTAATGGGGTACGTTCACCAGCCTTGACGCCACCTTTATGGCCGCGACGGCATGGCTGCAGGGCCGCATTAGCTCTTCGTAATGGCGACATGGGCAATCCACCGCGTAGCTAGGTGTCACGGTAACCCTTCCACACCGAGCCGCCCACAGAGTTCTGCTGCTGGAACTTGACTACGCGCAGGCCTACGCCGTCGGAAAGGGCAGCGTTGACGCGGAAGGCGCACTCATCGCCCAGGCTGCAGCTAATATAGAAGCGCTGTGGTTTCCGGTCCTTGACCTTGTGTTCCTTCCCAATACCTAGATTATGCCGAACGACAGTGGCGAGAAGCTCGTCGAAGTCGGCACCTCGGTACTCGCAGACCTGCAGAACGACTATGCCCACGGCGGAAGGTAAGAGATCTGCTGAGACCCAAACTGGCCAACTGCAGCGAGTGCATTCCGCAGTCAAATATCGAAATTCCACAGGCGCGCTGTGAAATTTGGTGCGGAAAATCAAAGTTAACGATTTGAGAATATATGGCCTTTTCATTTACCAATTAGCGAATAACCTCATATTTCATATTCTTCAGCAGAGCGAAACAGGAGAGCGAGAAGTGCAAAGTTCGTATACGATTCGGATATCTTATGATTGAAATTCGTGCATTGCATTTGTCATAACCGTGCACTCTGAAAGGCATCTACTAATCGATTGAGCTGTGCAAACGTTGAGCTTTATATCAGTTTTTGATCATTCAGCATTCTGCAAATGGTCTTTGCTCCAAAGCCCGATTCATCTGATTTCAAAGTCGCGTAGTGTTTCTGGACTTTTCTCTTTGTCGGCCATCCTTGATACTGACAGTTTTTGTAAATGGTACTCCAAAGCGAATACCACTCCGAAAACCCATTCATGTCCAGGTGATGCTCTGTCTTTATGCGAATATCGCAGACTATGGCGGCTTGAAATATATCCAATTCTTGAACCTTTCCGTTATGCTCGCATGTGCTTTTTTGAAGATCTGAGACTGCAAGCATCGCGCTGCCGACAGAATTTTGAATCCATCCAAGAGAGATACTCGCGATACATTTTCAACATTCAATTCACAAAACATTATATCTCCTTGCCGAACGGATGATTTTTGAAAGCTTGCCAGTATGCAATTAGGTGATATGGGCTTTCTAAGAAAATAGGAACAAACCGGAAGTACGAAGCCAGAGCCAATGACCTCCTTTTTCTCATTAAAAACTTGCAAGCAGGTTCCTTTTCTTGCTCCGTGCAAAATTCTGGACCACCACAATTATTTCCGGGCTGAAAGCTGCATCCATCGCTTTCAAAACCATTCTTCGCCATCTTCTCGAGTTCAGTTTCGCAGAAGCCTCCTAGATCAACCTGCGAAAGGACACAAAATAGGGCGAAGTGAAGGTCCTTCTTGTTTCTATCTGGTTTTCGTATAACAAGCCTTACAGTGTGGTCGTCTTTGAGGGTTCTGTATCCTTTTTCTCCTGCTCTGAGCTGCAGCAAAGGGAACTTGACCCGTTGATCCCTTAATTCCTTCGGGAGCAAAGAGCTGCACTTGATTCCTTTGGCCGTTACTTTATGCTCGTCCCTGTACGCATTCATAGTGTTTCGTATTGCAATCAACAGAACGGGAGCTGGAACATTAGTTAAAGTTCTGTCCAGTCTTGAGCCAGGATGGGAAGTAATACCGGAAGCATCCAGAAGAAGTGAAAGGCATTTTGCCACAATACTGTATTTTATGCGATATGTGTCATTTTCTGGCCTCAATATCGCAGGAACATGCACAAAACGCGACTCATCAGAAGACACTGGATCTCCACTGTTTGAGTTCGATGCGAAATGCGTTTCTTCTTCAGTGGGAAAGAGATCTTTCTCATTCTGCTCTGTGACGGTAGAGTGACCGTTTTCATTCGCTGAACAGGTTTTCGGTATCTGCTTTCCTTCTGACGGGGACAAAGGAGTAAGTTTGGGACCCCACAAAGTAAACTCTTCAATGTTTGGCCCTTTCTGTTTCCGTGTTTTTGGAAAAATCGCGAGTGAAATTTGCGCCTAGAGATGGATCCTCTCGTGCCTTCTCTTCGACGAATCGAGCAGTTTGCACGATTAAAGACAATGCTGACGATATTAGCGCTGCCGATTGGCACAATGCGTCTTCGCTGCTTTCACTTCGCAGGGAGAGAGCACATTTAGTGGCGTTTTGGTATTGCATGATTGATAGAGATCAACTTGCTGTTGCAATATGTCATTGATCCTTTGGATAATACAAGATCCGCCGGACTATATTCCTCTTCTGACACGATTGTATGCGTTCTTACACGTGTGAAACGTGTCTCCGAAACATATAGACTCCATGTTGCATGAAGTGCTGTGCATATCGATGCAGTCGACTGACTCTGCGAAATATTAGAAGGAGCATCCGGGCGAAAAAATGTCAAACATTTCCCTGTGAACAGTCCAGGACCTTCTTTCCGCTCAAAACGAGTTCAGAAAGGCCGACACTTTTGATTTTTCGCATTGGAACAGCGCAAAATGCACCTCTGCCGCTCCAAAATCGGCAATCAGTTTGTTTGATGAAAGTGACGTCCACCGGCTATCTGCGTTGCTCACTTGTGATCTCGAAGAATATGATCAAGGTCTATTTCCTCGACAACAAATCACGTTCGACGTGGTACACCAGCGAAGGCCACGCACACATCACGGTCGTGGAGGCAAACCTCGCGCAATGAGTGAAGCAGAGTTGTACAAGTGCAACGCGCCAGATATTGCTGCTACAATATGCCGGCGCATTATATCTTATTGCGATGGAAAATTAGAGAATGTCCCTGATCGTCTGACAGGAATACTTTCCGACTGCACTAACGGCAATGAAGACATTCTGACAAAAATAGACCAAGAACAGAAGGAGAAAAGAATTCTGCGCTACTTCCAGGAAATTCTAGTGGGCATCGGACATCCTACTACGAAATTATACCCAATCCGTATCTTGTCATTTGTTTTAAAGCCCCTCGAGCTGAAAAGAGGAATAACGGGAGCTGCGCACTGCGCAGGCATGCTGCTTGCACTTGAGTGGACGAAGCTGGACCTGTGCTCTGCACATGCATTGGCTCGATGGAGTACAGACTTCTGAGAACTTCGGAAACAAAGGACAAAAGTCGTCAATGTGTCCATATAAGTGGCTTTAAAATTGTTATTAAGGCGTTTTCATCGTCATTTGAAATGGATTTCGCGTTTGCCTCTCGCCTACTGGCATGTGTTTTCCAGCGTAATACCAGGGAGGCAATCACGGAGTATTTTCACAGTCTTCCGAGAATACATAATTCGCACAAAGGCTCTGTTACTGTCGTTGCAACTTCCGAGAAGATTTTTCATGGTTACTCTGTTCTATTTGTACCAGTGCGCCGTATTACGAAAGGGGCTAAACGAAATATATGCACTTTTTGTGATAATACTCTTGGTTCCCAATGTCATCATACTAGATCAATTGCGAATGTTTCGGAAGATGCGCTGGGCACAGCGGGGATGGCCTTCAGGCAGAAAGAAGAACAAGAGAACGAAATCCTTTTTTAAATGCTGACAGTTGTCAAAATGCAATCTCGAAATTGCCTCTCTCTCCTGTTAACTGTGCAAAATCAATAGAGCTGGACGAAAGAGTTTGCCATCTTGTTCGCCAGGGGCAGTCATTCCTCGTCAATGCCCCGCATACGTGCGCACAATGTGGGAGCTCGAGGCTGGAAGGGACACGAAAGATGTGGAAAGATGGAGTACTGATGTGCACAATTAGTCCGTGTCGAATGCATATAGAAGTGTTCGAATGTAGTAACTCCAACTGTTCTTCAAAAGTTTTGGCTGAAGGCAGGGATCACTACATTGTTATTGACAGGGTTTCAAGCGCAGCCACGCATGCTCTCATAAGAAGGGAGCTTTTCGGAGTTGCCATTTCAAACGGCACACTCACTGGGCGATTAAATCACTTTCATTCGTTTGTGACTGCCAATGCGTTTGTTGGTGTGATTCCTGAAGCTCCTGTGTGTCGTTCAGTCCGTACGCTGCTAAAGCTATGTTCCATAACGCTTCGGCTTATCTGCATGTCTCCAGCAGAACAGCTTTTTCAATGCAATGTCTGTGAATTCAACGGGAACATCCGCGTCGATCAAATCAACGCTCTCTGTATGGACGGTATAAGCCAGGGATTCGTCAAGACGGGAACGAAGCCATTCACTAATATATCAGAACCGTGTATATCACTAAAGAATTCTAATTCAGCTGCAAAAGGCAGGGCTGAAGACATGTCAAGGCCCTTGACGTGTTTCACAAGAGAGCTTCTTGATGCAATAAGAGGAAATTCTCAGGTATGTACTAGTGCCAATGAAAAAGATTTTGCTTCAGCAGCAAGAATGGTATCAGAAATTGCCGTTCCAGCTGAATATTTCTCCTCTATTTCTGTTTGTGGAAAAACAAGAGGAGACGTATCCGAAGATATTGGAGAAAACTGAGAAAAATTCGTCATCTAGTCTCTTCTTTCTTCGATGTGCCGATCCTGCTTTTGCGAATATTGCGACCCATAGCTTCAGCTACAAAAGATAACCGAGTGAGATGCCATATTAAGAGAACGCTGAACCTTCTAAGGATGAAGATTGACAAAACTGACCGCGACGATGGAATATGCTGGAACAGATTGATTTCAACCTCCATGAGTACTCATGTTCGGTACGACTTATACAAACTATTCAAGACTTTTATTCAAGGTCCTGTTCTGCAGTTTGTGCTGAAGTCAGATATTCCCTTAATACAGACTTTGTCGCCTATATGTTGCGAAGGAACTTTACACGATCTTATGAATATCCTGAATCATCCTGATTCCATTGGAAGTCAGCATTCTTCCCTTCTTTCCCTGAACACTTTGCGAGCTGGTTTCGCAAGTATCGCAGAACTTGAAAGAGATACAAATGTATCTTTTCCCAGAAAAAGCATTGGGTCAATTTTTAAAGAGTGTGCACTACTTGTGGATCGATTTCACGCATTATATGACAGGAAATCGAGGCCGGAGTCGGCATTTCTATATCGAAATCGGTGGTCTTCGACAAACGCGCATACTTTAAGAATGCTGATGTCACAGCGGTATCCTGATATCTCGCACGAATCGGGAAATTTGTACACGTTTGCAATGAAAACTGGTTCCTATTTCCCAGGCCGCCCCCAGGTACGTCCCTTGCCATTCAATGACGAGGAGGCAAGCGAAGCAGATTTTGAAAGAGCTGCTCAGTGCTCAAAAGATTTCTTGCAGTGCCAGACATCATTTACACCGGGGGCGTTAACATTTTGCTGCTCATGTTCTCACACAAAGGTACTCGGGTTCAAAGTGCTGCACCGCAACGAAGGTCCAAGAGCAATAATGGATACCGTTATTTCGAGATTTGGACATCCGCCAAAATACCTCATATACGATTTTTGTTGTGGACTCTTTTTGGCCGCAATACACAGATTATGGTGGGCCCTTGCTAATGTTTATGTAGTTTGTGATGGGTTTCACATTCGAAATCACTCTTGCTCTCCTACGTACTCTCCAAATGCTCACAAAGCGCTACGTACGGTGAACACGGTGGCGCATGAGCAGAGAAACCGGGCAATTTGCAAGCTGGGCATTTCTCTCCGGAACTGCAGTCAACATTTATACACCTCTTTGCTGGCGTATCAAACCATCGTGTTGAACATCAGAGCTCAAGCAAAGGGGACGACTACATTCCAGAGAAGGCCTCAGAAATACTCCGATTTCGACATAGAGTGGTGTTCTTTTCAGTGCCTTCGACTTCCCTGCTCATGTTGCTTTTCATGAGATAAACTCCTTCTCCTTCGCCAGGGATTGAGATAAGTAAATATTCGAATGCAAAACATGGAAGAGATGGACTATTAAAAAAGCTATGTGCTCACTGAAAATGGATACCACATGGTGTGAACACGGTGTTTTACTATTTAGAAGTGTTCTATTCAGGGAAAGTCTGCAGTACGATGCATACGTTGATGAGGCCAAAATGTTATCGAAAATTGGATTCTCATGAAGCGTTATTGATTCTACGTGCTTACAGCACTGCAATTCCAGATTTCGACTCGTATGCGAATCCGATGCTTAGAATTTCCGGTTCTTACAGAAGTATTATTTGATGTTGAGACTCGCACACGAATCCAATGCGTGCATGACACCTCTCATACTATTCTGTATTATATGCGTGCAAAGCACGTACATATGGAAGAATTTTTCTACCTGTTGGTTTGATGACCTCGGTTGATCTGATCCATGCTTACAGTGGCGTCTACTAAAAAGACTTGTATACGAATCGAAAATTAAAAAATATCCGCCACTATTCCAAATTCGAGTCTAAAGTCCATGATTCCGTGCTTAGTTCACACCTCAAGCGGACAGATCTTTTACTCGCTATCCCCAAAGAAGTACTTGTCCGTGATGTAGAAAATTAATGTCGACATTTCCACATACTCGATCACTTCTTCGGCTCTGTACTTACCAGGAGTGACTCTAAAACGTTGCATAAACACCTCAGGGTCTCCTATTGGACCCGGATTCGCCTGCAGTTTCTCAAATTCTCTCTCAGCATGCTTGAGGACTTCAGTATTCCTTGCAGCCACTTCCTCAATATTTGGTAATATTTCAGGCACTTTGGCTACCACAGGGATGATCATTTCTTCCTTCTTCGGATACAAAAGCCACGAGAATATTCTTGACCCACAAGCTCTCCCTCCAATTGGCAAATCTAGAGCGAAGGGAAATTTCGTACTCATTATCAGAATGTCTCCACAGTGCAGACGAAATTTCCTGTTTCCTTTACCAAAATACCCAGCCATCGTGAGCACTTTGTCCTTCCCAAAAGTCTGTACGTTATTTCCGCCACTCGCAATGAACATATGCTCTCTTTCCGTAGTTGAATCTTCTTCTGGGCGGCTTTGCCTTGGACCGAAGAACCAAAAGCACCTGCATGACGCATCTTCACTTTTGTCAGCGAAATATTCTTGAGAAAAGCCTCCATTCGAAGGTAAGAATAACTGCGGGGTAGATACGCTGTAAGCGAATTTTTTTGTGCTCGTCAATAGCTCTGCAATCGTACACATGGCCGACGTCAAAGCAGAAGATGATGGTAGTCCTTTCTTGAGCGTAAATATCCCCGCTGTTGCATGTGCTTCTATTGGGGTCTGAACAAGTACCCTGTCCACGCTTTGTTCATTATCTTTCCACCAAGAGAGTGGAAAACCGGGCTCTTTCTCTAACTCGTGCATTCTCACGTACAATTGACCTTCATAGCCCTCACACTCAAGGCTGTTGAGCCATTTTTGACGCGATTTCGAAACAACAATAGCATTCATCGTTAGTTCAGCTTCATCATAACCTGCAGCGCCCTGACAGAGCTTTCCAGAAGTGGAAACATCACATTGGGCATGAGCAGTGTCCTTTTCAGCGCTAAATGGCCCTTCATTGACGTTTACCGTCTGCACACTCTTCGTCGATTCTTTTTTGCCGAGGATTTCGGAATCAGTAGTTTTGTGCGCCACATCAGCTGCATTTCGTGGAGATGATTTGGTCAAATTTTCTGTGTGATCTTCATGATCATCTTCGTCACAGAACCATTTTCGTATCTTCGCGTCAAGATCATCAGAATCTGAGGTAGACATCTGGGTATTTGACATGACTTTGGTAGTCGGCAGCATCCAAGCTGTAAACTCAGTGGAAAAAGAGAGCTCGAATTCGCATTGATGGAGTATGACGCGGATGAAGAAAGATTCTGGAAGTATCCCCCACAGCTTACCGAGAAGATGCATGTTCCTTGCATCTGGACTTCCCCGCATCTATAGTCGTATACGATTTAACTGACAGTCATGACTTCGTTGTCAAACTATTTGAGTCTTTCAATCATAACGAGGTCATATGTCCTTTCCCTGAGATAAATTTGAGGTTCTCTGTTGCAGATTTACTGTAGTGTTCGAAACATAATGGGGGCCCTCCCATATCACGAACCTCACTTACTTAAACAACTAGAGATAGGAGAAATCCAAAACGGTTTTCCCATCCCTTATTTCGTCACGATGCTACCTAGAAGTGCAATTCCGTGCATTGCGGACATTGCTCGTGCTTCCCGCAATCATGAAGAGCAAGAAGAAAGTGCCCTGGAGCTCGAGGAGATCTCATCTTCGAAAAATGTAAGAAAGAGGCCGCCTTCTACACCAGCAGAGTTTCTACTGGGCCCGGAGTTTCATCGGAAGATTCCAAAGCCGCTCGCGATGAATAAGGGGCTGGAGAACTGCGAAACAAATCAGGGAATTAGTCCAGATTGGACTCTTAGACCACTACCGCGTGACGTTCTCGAGAAGGTCGAAAGCCTCCAATCAATGGTAATATACCTGCCGGCGACAAGAAAATCCGTTAAGGAAATTGAACTGACTGGAACGGATCTCGACCGCCTAAGAGGAGCTAGGGTTCTTTCATGGCTTTCGGATCAAGAGATCGATAGCTTCACTGGCCTTATTAATGATCGCAGTAGAAGAGCAATGGAATTTGACGACTGGGTACCGGACAAACCGTCAAAAGTCCGCGATATATTCAAGAGGAGAAGGGTTCGCGCACACATTTTCAGCACTAATGTTTTCTCGGTTTTTTAGAGGAAAGCAAATGGAGGATATCTACCTCTTCGGAAATGGCGTCGAAAAATTGCTGACTTTAAATCCATTCGTGTGTTTATGTTTCCAGCGCTTGTGGACTCAAACCACTGGGTATTGGCTGTTATAGATATGGACGGTGAGCAGTTCATATATTACGACCCCAAGGGTGCATACGATGATCACGGGGTTATAGAGTGTGCGCGCGAATGGCTCGAAAAAGAAGTGGAAGAATCTTCGGATCAGGACCAAATGGCCGAGATTAAACCCGGCTCATGGCCTGTTTTCACCAAACCTGGAAGTCTTCCGAAGCAAAAGAATAATTCTTCGCGTGGCATTTGTGTTCTATACGTTGCGGAACACTTTGAAAGAGGGGTGAAGCCAGTGTTCTCGCAGAAGCATGTTCAAATATTGAGATACAGAACCGTTTGGATCCTCTCCTGTCAGAAGATTCTTGACACTAAAGATCCTTAGTTTTTATAGTCTCTACTATGTCGTTTCTAATTGTATTGTATTGTATTCTGCGTAATCCCCTAAGTGAGATGAGCAGAGTCTATATGGTGTGATTTCCTTCCACTCTTCTCTATTCATGGCGAGGTTTATCGCTGTGTGAACATCCAGGTCAGGCACATCACCGAAGAGGGATTCTGGTGCTTGTTTGACACACTGAAGTGGGAAACTGATA
>JADWZK010209705.1_pt1 | contig 10383 bp, 7 predicted proteins | sample 8957641 | NCBI WGS metagenome assembly JADWZK01 (sample SAMN16576796, study PRJNA672827) | algae metagenome | host: rhodolith | place: South Korea: Udo, Jeju | collected 2014-09-18 | reverse complement strand
GAGAAGGGAAGGGAGAGATTGGCGAGAAAGGAAGAGGCGAAGTCCGGGTTCTCGAGACAGGAGAGCCTGTTTGATCTCGGGAAGCTGGACCCTGCGGTGCGCGAAAAATTAGTCGCCGTTTTTGAGGGACGTAGGCAAAATGAAATGCGGTCGCGGAGGACTACTATGACCCCCCAGCTCGGCGTGGATGAGGTTGACGCAAAGGTGGATGAACCATTCGAGTGGGTTCTTAAAGCTACTGGTACAATTGCAGCCCGTGGGGCTCCTTCCGCGCGAGTGCTGGATGCGATTCGCTATTATGCTGATCATGACATTCCACTTGTGCGATATGCCGCTCACAAGTCGTTGTACGCGCTCACTGGTGATGTCGCACATGCTCGTAAGCTTATCCAAGCGCTCGGATACGGAATTGAGCATCACTACTCGCAGAGAGTTGTGATCCGCGACTTAGGAGACCTCGGATATGCGGATGGCGCCCAAGCTGTCGCTGAGTGTCCGATGGTTGAGAACAGTTTTAAAGTGCTTGCATTGAAGAGTATGCTATCCAAGCGCAAGAATGATCCACAGGATCCGGACGTGAGGAACGTATTAAAGCATATGGATTCGCTGTTATAGACGGGACACGCCTGTTCGCAATTGAGTCTCGTTAGGAAGACAATCCATTCGCAGAAAAACAACCTCGATAAAAACCAAAAGAAAAAGCGTAGAGCAAGCTTGACTGCGATAGCAGAATAATACGCGGCCAGTACGTGCTGGGATGCCACAGCTTTATTACAATGCTGCTCCTACTTGAGAGGAATGAAACGCGACGAATGGGTGGCACCGATACCGGGGCGACCGTGACGGACAAACTTGTAACTGCAGCTGTACTCGGCAAGGTAGGTTCCAATCATTTCTGGCTTGACTTCGACAGAGTTAAAGGTCTTGCCGTTGTGAACTCCAATGATGGAGCCAATCATTTCCGGGACGATGATCATGTTACGAAGATGGGTCTTGACGACCTCGGGCTTCTCATGCTCGGGCGCCTTCTTTCTTGGCCTTGTTCAATTTCTTGATGAGGGCCATCGGCTTACGCGTAAGTCCACGTTGAACTTCCTTCGCGCGCGCGATGAGAGCAGCGGCAGAAGTTCCACCGGCTTCAAAGTGAGGAGAGCATCGAGATCGACGCCTCGGAAAGTAAACTTCCTGAAAGTACGGCGCTTGCCAATGGGGGCGGCGGCACCTTCAACCATGATTGCAAAATTTTCAGGGCTTGTTCCTTGGAATGGGCACAGCGGGGGATGGGGAAGAGGGCGGTGAAGTAGCTCGCAATTTTGTTGGGCCGTGCACCGACGACGGCCAGGGGTCTATGATACAATTCTGTAATTATCTTCTCTTTCGTTTGTTTTTCGGGTATACTGTAATTCTCTGATTCGGGCGACCCTACACCTGTCCAAGTTTCGCGAGTGACACGTGTACTCGAGAGCGAAATAATCCGGATGGCCCTCCGCCTCCGCGTCGGAGCGACAGGAACCCTTAAAGACTTCACTCAGAATCTGTCGCTTGCTAATCGTTTACTTGCTTCTATGTTATGGCACAGAAAAGAACTGTACTTTCAAACTGCACCACTTCCTAAAGAGTTGACACTCTGAATAAGAATTGTTTGTTTGTTAGGCATAATTTCCATCCCTACGCAAGTCCAATCCCGCATTGCAGCCGAGCATTTCGGACAATGGCAGTAGCGAAGTGCTCAGCGGTAGTGTTTAGACGTTGTACTGTAGCACAGGGAGAAACAAAATTCAGTTCAGGGGCTAGATTATGCAGAGTGTACGAATGCGTACTATCACTTCGTCTGTACTTCGAGGCCGCTCTCTTGTAGCGCGTAATCACTCTCTCAGCTGCCGTGAAGTTGCCGGAGCCGCGAGGAGCAACGCGTGAAAGACAGTATAAGAACGTCTTCTGGTCAGGATGAGCAATGTAGGAATCATATTTCACATCGGCTACATATCGAGCCATGTTCTCGTACGTCTTGGGGTAGTACCCGAATGGCATCAGCTCCATCACGGTAGAATTGGACCGAAGAAAAATCATATTCGCCAGAGCGGGACCAGACCCAGCAACCAAAATGTCTGCCTTCTGCATAGCATCAATTTGAAACTTCAACCTCTTTCCATCCAGGGTTACAGCATTGATCTTTACTGCCAACCCTTTGAACTTTTGGACACGCTTCTTAATTTCTTTACGGAGATGTCCGATGTTTGTAATGTAGCCTTCCACCCCCAGTTCAGTTGAATGCCGGGGCATTTTTTTGCGATTCACAAACATAACATTGACATTGCATCCCTTCCCCTTCACACGTTCTCGAGCAGTCTTCGGGATCTTATTAACGCCATTCTTCTCGAATATTTTGAGTGCGCGTAGGGTTTCTGGGTTGATGGCAAACTTTGTTCGTGGTGAACGAGTCAGCACAATCGATCGAAAGCATTGAACACTCTCGGAATTTTCATCCGCACGATATTCTTGAGGTATGCGGCGTATTTTATGCGCATAGTTGTCCGTCGGGATCAGCGACATAAACTGCTGAATCCAAGAGGTTTTTCTTGCCTGCTTCTGAATTTCCGGATGGACAAAGACTGCGGGGCGAATTTTCGCATTGAGCAACGGAAAGCTGTCGCAACTTCGCCCTATCCGCGAGTGACATGTCTTGGAAAGACTGCGCTCTCCTGAAAGCATATCAAGGGCGACAAGTTGGGGTGCAAAATCTGTGATAAACTTGTGGACGGCAACGGGCGCCGGTTCGCTTCCAAACAAATCCTGGTTACGAAGCGTTGGAGGTGCTTCAGTGTCCTCCAGGGAAAACTCAAGCTTATGGATGCCACAATGGAAAGAGAGCATTTCATCATAGCGACGCGTCCACGCGGGAAGTACAACAGTACCATCATTCCGCACACATGCGTTCAAGACGCGACATATTCTTGCCGGGTGAAGCTCGTGTCCAAATGTCACCAATCCACCATAAAACTTGGTGCTGCCAACTTGAACTGCATAAGGAGGGCTATCTGGAGACTCCTCTTCCTCTTGAAGTTCCGATTCCTCCACCTCGTTCGTCTGATAGGGGGAAATTTCAGGATCCAAATAAGCTTGGGGATAATTGAAAAGAGGAGAAACTTGTGGACTTTTGGCCGGAGTTATTGAAACAGCTTGACTAATTTTGTCCGCAGGGATAAAGCAGGGAGTACTGCACCAGAAGTTAGAGTCGAGAGGAATGGAATGATGTGAAATGTAAGCAAAAACAATTTCCTCCATCTTCCATGTTGCAGTCTATAAGAAGGCGGCATCATCTCGAGGTGTTCGTGTCTTCCTCACTCAGTTGACGTCAAACGTCATAGGCTACCCTTTACCATCGTTTCAGCACTGTTCGCCCTTTGAGCTTCTATCTAATATTACCACCCTATTGCGCACAACAGAAATTGCGGTAATGGTGTCATTCTGAATTTCACAAAACAAAAAATGGCAAAATCCTTGCGTGTAATACAGACGGGTGTCTGAGCTGGTAACATTGTGAGGCGCCACTGAGAATCATTGCAAAGGAAGGCCAATTCTAATCAACACGAAGTTTCTTATAAAAAAAATTGAAACCCGTCCAATTTGATGAACTCGGTGAAGAGACGGGAGTTGGCGCGAAGGGTAGCACTGATGAAGTACGGTATTGCGGCAAAGAGGGCCGATCTTGAGTTGATAATTACTATTATATTCTAGTAATTTCCAAAAAAATAATTAAATGACACGTGGGCAACGCTGGAGACCACAATTGAACACGTGGGTAAACACATATGATGAGCACAACGAATGTTCTGATTGGCCAGTATGCCCCGCCGACGACCGCCGTAGCAATAGCCATATTGTTCCCAATCTTGACTCCAGCCTTCCATGAACATTTGGTGAATACCAAGGTACCGGTACTTTCCGCCGGTCTCCAAGACTTTCGTATCGATCCAGACGTCACCCGAACCCTGTCTCAAGATGGGACGCCGTAAGTTTGTTCAGCGCCACGAGAACGCGTTTGGGTTTGTGGCTTCGATGCCGAATACGAAATTGAAGTTGCTAACGAGGTGACCGAATTTTCTTTGATTCTTTCTCAGGTCCCGCGCGTTGCTATCGATATTGCAAGAACAAGCCGTACCCGAAATCGCGGTACTGCAGGGGTGTACCTGACCCGAAAATCCGAATCTTCGATCTCGGTCGTAAGAAGGCAGGCGTCGACGAGTTTCCGTTCGCGGCGCATCTCGTGTCCGATGAGAAGGAGCAGCTCTCCTCCGAGGCGCTTGAAGCTGCCCGTGTTGCATGCAACAAGTACATGACCAAGACCGCCGGAAAGGACGCCTTCCATCTCCGCGTGCGCGCTCATCCGTTCCACGTTTTGCGTATCAACAAAAATGCTTTCGTGTGCCGGTGCTGATCGTCTCCAGACTGGAATGCGTGGTGCGTTCGGAAAGCCGCTCGGTACCGTGGCGCGTGTGCGTATCGGCCAGACTCTGCTCTCCATCCGTTCTAAGGAGGCGAACAAGGCCAACTGCCTGGAGGCGCTCCGTCGCGCGAAATACAAATTCCCAGGACGACAGAAAGTGTTTATTTCCAACAAGTGGGGCTTCACCAAGTTCTCGAAAGAGGAGTATCTTGAGCTTAAGGAGGCTGGTCGTATTATCCCGGATGGTTCCTATTGCAAGATCATGAACAACAAGGGCCCTCTTAACCTTTGAACAGCTTCTCACGAGATGTACTCGACATTAAGGGAAAAAGATGCCCTTGTGTTGTACGTTGAAGTAGAAAATGTTTAAGCGTTCCGCTGTGCTCGTGATAACTAAAGGAATCTATTTCGTAGCAATCTACTTGTGTGAAACCAGACCTCCACGAAAAAGAGGGCGTGAACTAGAATAGTATTTACAGTAAAGCGACCTATGATCGTGAGCTGACTTTACTGGAGCTTGTATACAGCACTTAACCTCCCTTGCACTAATTGAAAGTAAGACAAAGCTACATGCACGATGGACGGAGCTATGAAAGAAACGCAAACAAAGGCAGACTCGTCACTGCCTGAAAAGGACCTTAAGCGTCTGATCGCTGTAGCTACCTCAGCGAAGACCCAGGCGTTCGTTTTTGTCTCTCACTTTGGAATCTTTCAAACTCTTTGTGCCGGTCGTAATAGAAGTTCACACTTCAATTGTTTTCATTCTGTGTTTCATTTGCAGGTATGCCCCGTACTCAAAATTTCGGGTTGGTGCCGCCCTTCTTGCCATCAGCGGAGAGGTCTATTCGGGAGCAAATGTTGAAAATTGCTCGTAAGCTTCGTTGCCCTAAGTCAGATATCTTTTTGTGCCTTCTAAAAACCGTAGCTAACATTTTCTTTCACAGATATGGCCTTACTATTTGTGCGGAGCGCACTGCGATCGTTAAAGCTGTGACGGCAGGCGAACGCAAGTTTCGGGCCGTAGCGGTCACTACGGACATCAGCACGGAATTCGTATATCCATGTGGTAAGTTCTATTCTCTGTTCTGAGTTTTTAGTAATCTCAGAAAAATTATGCTTTTTCTTCGCTGTCAACTAACTTTGAACGTTCCGCGACTACAGGAGCGTGCAGGCAAGTCTTGTCCGAGTTCGGAGATATGGATGTCTACTGCTTGCAGCCGAACGGAAAGATTGATAGACAGGCCCTTTCATCCTTGCTTCCGTTTTCCTTCGACAAGGAAGCGCTCAATGGCTCGACGGGGTCGACTGCCTGACAAAACGTACCAGGAACGGTTGCCTCGGACTCTGAAATCTGATTCTTGCGTAGTACACGTGTGCCTTCTCACGTTTTCCTTTTGAAAAGCTGACGGATGCGGACCCGAAGAAAGTGAGTACGAAGTAGCCGAGTGCACAATGTGACGTTGCCATTCGGCAGCTATGCCAGTTCTTCATGAATCTGTAAAGCTTGCACTTGGACAAGAACCGGCAGCCATTGACGCACTAATTTCTTTTCTTCCAGAATCGAAACAAAGCCTTCCCGTCCTTCCTTTACCGCCGCCCCGAAGTCCTGGCGAGAGCTTGGGAATTCTAGTTGGGCGAATACTTCCCAAGAGCGATGGAACAGTCGTAATTTCTCAAGGGCGCAAGAAATACTGCCAAGTTGTGTTTGCCCCACCTTTGTCAATTAAGTATCGCGCAGCTCTCGTGTATTGTTCCGACTTTCGCATTGTGAGGTCGCTCAATGCAGGTGCCGTTCTCGAAGTTTTTTCTTCCCATGTCAAAGTTCTGTTTGAGTGCTCTTTTTATGGACACCCTAGGGACTTGAGAATATTACCCTTGGCTCACGTCGCTTTTCAAAGCAAAGAACCAACTAAGCGGAGAGATGTTTCAGCGCGTGTCACTGCGAAGAGTCCTATTATGGGCACTGGACGGAACTCACGCTTCATGTTGGAAATTTCAAACATGACTGAGGCTGCAGCAAATGAAACTGTAGCTGTTTTTGTTATTTTTATGGGTGCAGATGCTCTAGAATGGTGGCCTTTCTTGCATGTTGGGTCGGCTTACGCTTTTATCGGCCTCACGCTTGCGACGTTGCCGCACTTCGGCAATCAGTATGTTTACAAAGTTACAGACGACACAGTGAACATCCATGACTATCCTTCAGCTATTTCTTATACCGGAGGTGGTAATCGACAGGTTCCAAACCCTCCTGTCCAAACGGCGAGTGCCGCGAACAAAATTTCTTCCGCGCCGCCCGCTAAGCGCATGCGTTGCAATGTTGTTTTGTCGTCTCCTAAGAACCCAATGACAACTTCCTCGTCTGTGAACTGTGGTGCATTCAATTGGAGCCAGCGGACGATAACTTATCAGGGTGTGATAACGGAAATATTGAGCGACGGGCGAATACGGCTGGATGATGCTGTCTATCTGCACTTAGGTGGCGACTATTCGTGGTGCGCAGGCGGTGAAAAAACAATTGTTTGCTTCCGAGTTGGCGCGCGTATTGAAGCTCTAAATGTCTTAATTGCGTTCCAGCGAGGAGTACCGACTACAGTTTTTCCAACTGCCAGGACCATCGTCAACGTCATCTACTTTGGCACTGTACCAGAAGGCGGTATTGTGCGAACAAGGAAGTGGCACCGCAGCCCCTGGTTTCGGTACTGGAGGCATCTTTCCCCTGCCCAAGTCCTTTGGGCTCAAGAACTTTACGACACCCTACCGCGTAAGTTCAGGCTCTGGCTTGTACCTACACAGTGTGACACACCTGAGTCCATCCCTTCACTTTCCCAGGCTTCTGATTTGGCCGATCGAATGCTTGGCAGCAAGGACGATGCCGGACTGGTTGAATTTTTGATGGAGCTTCTCACGGGAACGAACAACTTATTCCAGCAGAGTCAAGCTCCGACCCATTTTTACTCTGATTTTTTGAAAAGGAACCATTCTTTGCGTAGTCAGTTCACTGAAGATGCCTCAAGCTACCCGTATCCGGCCACTATTGCAGAGCTTTCCGCTGCGGTCGATGTAAAGTGGATTGCTTCTTCGAGTGGAAAGGCAAGTCGAGATCCAGCGATATGTAATGCAATGCACAGTCGGGTGCATGTTGAAATGTTTTCAGAGAAGGATTTGTCAGAAGTACTTTCCAGTGCATCTCATCGCAAGGAAACTGACCATTCGGCTATGAACTCACGAGAAGCGAGAAGCCAGTACAGCAGTGATATCGTCTTGATCGGCATGTTGGAAGGATGTAGCGATGATAATGCGACAGCTCAAATCTCGGACGCCACTGGAACTGTACTCGTCGAACTGACTGGGAATTTAGACCCTTCTTTGCTTGGGGCCATTATTGTTGTGGAGTTGTTTCAAGTTGCTGTTGAATTTTTTCCGTGCATTGCGGTAAGGAATACCACGTTTATTTTGAATCCAGCAAGCATAAAGGTTCTCATCGACGGTCCATATGTAGACTTCGATGTCGACGAACGAAGCAGCAGTGGTGAAAAAAATTTCTCGCAGAAACCAGCCACACAGGCCGGTTTTTCAAATCGAGACGCAAATTTGCGTCTCCATATGACTCAAAGTGGAAATGACGAATCTGCTGTCCCAGGCATGACTGAAACAGAGTTTGAAAATGATGAATACCCACTTGCTGCTATCTGTATCGAGAAAGTTTCCTCCATAGCCCAGCACTCAGACGGACAGTCGAGATTTCGACTTCATGGCCACCTCATTGCATTTTGTGAAAATCGATATAAGTCTGTCTGGAAAGCTTTGAATCACGGGCAAGAGTTTTGGAAGTGCTGCTTGGTTGTGCATGGAAATGCTGCTTGCAAAATGCGGGCATCCCTTAAAGAAGGACTTGTCTATGCGATCGGATGCAGCGATTTCGGAGACTGCGATAATATTGGGGAGCTATGTCAGAAGAGAGCAGGACAGGCTGCTGAGAATGGACGACCTCTTTTGCTTTATTCCGTATCTACTCTGAACGGATTATGGGTGCAAGGTTTGCAAAAAGGTGAATATATGCGCTTTGCAACTAACGGGCAGTCCAAGCCGAATTTGCCTGCAAGTCCAGGCGAGGAAACTGGTATTGTCCGTGAAAGTACATCGGATCTGAAAAAGGCGGTAGAATGCTGTGTTTGTCTATCGCAGCAGCGAGCGCAGCGCTCTTTTTTAGAGCTGTTGTCTCCACAGTGGAAGCCGTTGGAAACATCAAGTGCTAATTCTGTCACTTCCGACGATATCAACGACAGTCTGCTATCTGTGGAAGGCATTTTTCTTCATTCGGATACGCTCCATGAGACAAATCGAATAAGTGACGTAGGACGTAAGAATGCGCCAATTGATTTCCAAGTTGTTCTTCGTGACAAGGAAACTTCCGTGCTGATGGTTCACGTATTGTTCTTTGCAACAGATTCGAAACCTCGTGGTCTTGTTCCTGGGAGCACCATTCAACTAGTCAATGTGGTACGTCGAGTGATGGGAGGAAATGGGAACGTCACGTTTACGTCCTGTGAAATGACCAGAGTTATCAGAGTTCCCTGTGACGATTGTTGTGATCCCCAACCGTCGCTTTGCTGTCATCGCCCTCTTTTGCAAAACCAAAATATGCTCGAAAAATTTCCGTCTTGTTTTCTGTGGAGCTTTTGCGCAGGTGCCAGAAGAGCTTCGCACTCCACCGATTCCAAGATGCATGGAATTGTTCGAGTCAACTTGGTAGAGCTAAAGGAAATTAAGTTCTTTGTAAACTACCACCGTGCAGGGTGTACGAATTGTAAATCCGTTGATGAGGCTGATTGGTGTGCAGGCGCGCACGCAATTGCAACAGTTGAGGATGGTACGACCCACGGTGAAGTTGAATGCCAAACTTTTCAAAGTACAATGGAACTACTAGGCGCGACAGAAGATGACAGCCGAGTGATTCGCCAAGAACTACCTCTGTGGCAACCTGCACGTGACGCCCTCACCAACTGGACGAATGCGACGAACCCTTTATGTACGTCCAACAGTAGGGCTGATGTTTCCCTTAAGCGACTATTATGTACATTTCAAAGGTCAGTATACATGCTTGCGAGAAATCTGACTCCCACGCAACAAATCGCTGGATGCTCTGAGTCTCCGTTGATTGACGAAGCAGAAGTACGCGGTCATAATCTTGGTTTTGGTCGAAGACTTTGGACAGCAGAATCTTGCGCAATGCATCAGGTTCGCGTGGAAGCATTGGTTGTGTTCGAGGAAGATTGCTGGTTGACGTCTAAGGACAGAGCCCTGGTTTCAAACCCGTTTTCCATCAAAGAACGCTTCAACAGAGATTTTAAATGATGCCACTTGATTACGTTATGTTTTTGCCCGTCGCTTTACCCCAAACATACAGTATCGCTTCGCCTCACCCCCGCGCTAACTCCTGATGTGCAATTTCTCCAGCTTGCCAATAAATTTGGCCGTCAGATTGGCACTCGGGATCGTAAATGAACGCTAAATGTTATCTTTAGCTTACCCATATATCTTCGGTTCTTGTTCATGTTTGAAGTTCAAAACATAGGACCTTGGTATCCTGCTTGCGAAAATGAGACGTGCTCGGATTCGGGATTGTGCCTGAATACGCTGTGCGAAGCGACCGGTTGGACAAAGCAGTATCTCTCTCTGGACGGTCGTCTCCTGAAAAATCGGCCGCGGGCTTGGACAGCGGCAGGCGCAGTAACTAGCGCCTTATTCCGTTGTCTGTTGGTGAGAAAAGTTTGGTGAAGAGTTTGACTGTTAAGGTGCCGAAACGCAAAATTATGGCGACAATTTGGTCTGCGAATACTACACTGAACGGAGAATATTTCAATTGCCTCCGTGGCTACTGTTGGCTGAACGATAAGATTATAAACTCGTTCGCCGCTCTTATTAACGAGCGCAAC
>JADWZK010114022.1_pt1 | contig 10388 bp, 7 predicted proteins | sample 8957641 | NCBI WGS metagenome assembly JADWZK01 (sample SAMN16576796, study PRJNA672827) | algae metagenome | host: rhodolith | place: South Korea: Udo, Jeju | collected 2014-09-18 | reverse complement strand
GGACGTAGGTAGCTTTGGAAGGGTCAAACTGGGAAGTAGGAACCGGGATCAAAAAGGGGAGCTCAGTGAAGAGCGGGGTTGCTTTCACGGAAGTTCTGACTAAGGAAGAACTGTCTATAATCGAACGCGCTCGCCAGTGTCGGGCGGAAGCGTTGGTTCGTTTTCGTAAAAAGAAGGCTATTAGAAGCTTTGGCAGAAGAGTTCGGTACGAATGCCGGAAACGCATTGCAACCACTAGGCCCAGGGTTAACGGCCGTTTCGCGAAGAAGTCAGATATCGAAGCTCTTCAAAAGTCGTAAGGGGAATTATTGCACAGCACCTGCAGTTGTGCAGCACGAGAATGAACTGTACAGAAGGGGAGTTGTGTGTGTTCTGACGGTACAGTTTTTTGGCTTGTTTCTCCTAGTTGAACACTTGTGAGAAGCACTAGGAGATAGTAATTTTTTTCTATAAACCAGTGAATATTCATTCCAAAACTTATATATGTTCTACACTACCCAATGTCTCGTGTGCTTGGCAAGCTCCGGCGTCTTTGGTTGATCGAAGGGGGCGGTCGAACGGAACGAGCCCTTGATGGTGGAGGTCTGACAGAATAGGGCCTCCCAGAGTTGTCATTGGATTGTATGGGATCACTGTGGGCATCGGTCATCATGTGGGCAGAGCGGGATGCATTTCCTCGAGAGGAATTATTCGCGGCAGTATGAATTCCTCGGCTACTGCCTCCAAAGTATGGGGATGTAAATACAGCTTCTTCATCATCTTCTGGCAGCACGATGGGCAATGAGCCACTGCTATCCTTATTTCTTCGATTCCCCATTTCAGTGACATTACCATTTCGCTTCGAAGGTCCTAAAGCGTTTGTTCGAGATTGCAATGTCAGCTTCATCTGCCCCTGCCTTAGTTCATGGACCTTTGAAGCCATAAATAATGAAGAGGTGACGGATCCGTATCTGCTAATTTCGCAATGTATGTCCAAAACTTTTCTGCTGCACAGTTCCTCAATTATTCGATGCACATCATTGTCCTTCAGTGCACCTCGCCCAGCTCCAAACCCGGAGCAATGCAAGTGCTCATCTTTCTTCACGCGAGATTTGCGACCCATGTATATTTCGACAACATACGACGCTGTAGCTCCCGTGGGACCGCTCCGGTTACGTGACTGGCACATTTCCACAATATCCACAAGGGCTTGAGCGTGCGACGTTACATCGACGTTGCATATTACTCCACCATTGTTCTTGCAGTTGTCGCACTTGGGACTGCACAAACTGGAGTCAAATTGCTCATTAAAATGGGCCAAGAGTTGACTCCGACGGCACTGAATATCATTTAGACAATAAGCAGCCATCTTTGCAAGACCTTGCATATTTCGGTCAACTTGATCTTCTGTTAAAATGCGAGCGGGCCCAGAAGAAGAGTTTCTTGACGAATTTCTTGAATTTCTTCTGCCACCATAAGGACTTCCTCCAGGGGCATCCGCCAATATCATGTTCAAAACCTTGATTCTGTCCGACATATTGAAATACAAAACGCACCGACTTGTTTCACCATCTCGACCTGCTCGTCCACTTTCTTGGTAGTACCCTTCAAGATTTTTCGGTAATGTGTGATGATAGACAAATCTCACATTCGCTTTGTCAATGCCCATCCCGAAAGCTAATGTGCTGCAGATGATTTGCGCATCTCCGTTTGACCAACAGACTTGATTCTTCCTTCTCGTCTCGTCCGGGAGACCAGCATGGTATGGCAAAGCTCTTAATCCATGTTTTTGAACGAGATCCTGAGCAATGAGGACACAATCTTTTTGACTGAAGCAATAAATAATTCCAGCATCTCGGGTATGAATGGTTTTGATTTCTTTGGCAATGTCTTCTGTGACGCTCTTGGTTTTCTTTCTTACTTCGTAAATCAGATTGGTACGATTAAAACTCTGTTTAAACATGACGCAGTTTCGAGTCATTCGCAATTGGATCTTGATATCTTCTCGAACTTCTATTGTAGCCGTAGCTGTCAAAGCCATAATTGGAATACTTGGAAATCGCTGCTTGAAAATTGCAAGTTGTTTGTAGTCAGGCCGAAAGTCATGACCCCATTGCGAGACACAATGAGCTTCATCGATGACGAAACGTTGCAGCAATCCTTTACGAGCGAGCTCCAAAAGCCGGTCAAAAAATGCTGGACTTCTCGTAATCTTTTCAGGCGTCACATAGACCAGTTTGCTTACAGGTTGATTCGACCGCAAGTCCCTCGAAATCTCCGATCTGGCATCTGCAGGAGTTGCAGATGTAAGGGCTGCACAAGGTACCCCTTTCGACCATAAATGTTCCACTTGGTCTTGAATCAACGAAACCAAAGGCGATACAACAATAGTCACACCGATACCAAGAACGGCAGGCAGTTGATAGCATAAAGATTTCCCACCGCCTGTCGGCATGAGAACGAATACATCACGTCCTGATAACGCAGCATTCATAGCTTCCCGCTGATTCGGCCGAAAGCCGGGGTTTTTGAAAAGAGTACGATTTTTCAGCTTGAGGTTGAATGACCAAGAAAACTTTTGACAATTGTCATCATTCCATTCCATTGCACTTGCATCTTCTTGGGTTCCTCCTCGTTCACTGCGAAGGCCGAGACTTCTGCTCGCGGGAGCTTTTGTTGGAGTAAACGCCATGGGCATTTCTTCATCATCTTCAAATTGCTCTTTTAGAGGCTCCTCAGGTTCATTTGAAGTAGCTCCTGAGAATGGATTCAATAAGTCAATATTGATGGGAGCCGTGGACATATTGTGGTGCGGAGGATTAATGTGCCCAGTACCGGGACCCAGAACATTGGCCGCAACACCTTCTCGCCAGGGCGTGCTGCTCTGATCTGGAACAGGTCTTGGGGGCGGAAAATAATTGTTTGTAATGTTGATGTTGCTGTTAGGCGGGCAATCAACATTCATTGCTTGGTGCTGGGGCGGAGGAACGCTCACGGCAGTTCTAAGCTGACGAACATTTGGTATTGATTCATTTTGCTGAAACACTCCTGGTTGGTTTGGAGGCCGAAACGGGGATGACGAAGCCCCTGTCATTCCAGCGCTCTGAATTTCATTCTGCGTAAGGCTGCTTGACGAAAAGTTCGGGATGGAAGAGTTCTCCTTCATTTCTTCTTGCACTAGTTGCGCTTCAAGACGCTCCAACTGCGCTTGGGTGGCGATTTTCTTCTGTGCATATTTTCTATGCATGTCGTCGTCCACATCACTACTCAAAATGTCAAGAATAGTTACCAAACTTTCCTTAACGGCAAGAATGCGCCTCTTCAATTGCTTAACGGCTGTACTCATGGAAGGAAGACCACGTGAGTTGCCGGTCACAGTAGACACCGCTGGAAGAGATGGAGGGACATACTGATGAGGGCTCTGATTACCGTTTGTCGCAGCCCTCGCCGAGTTTTGAATCTGCTTCCGAGAGCTTTCTTCAGCGATCATTGAATCCACATCTAAGTCCGCAAAGAATTGGTCCTCTGAAGAAAACATGACTTGGTTCGTTATCGGGTGAGGAGTATCGTTCATAGTGCTGCTGCATATCGTGTCAAAATTTGAGCGCTGATTCGGCGTGCGACCTGTATTGGAATGCATAGAATTGCCTGGAGCAAGCTTAGACGGTGATATGGAAGACATAGCGGATTTGCGCTGAGGCTGAATAACCGATTCTGATATTTGCCCAGTCCGCGCAGTTGGATAGTTCACGTTCTCAGGCACGGTCGCAGGGAAGTTTTCAATGTCGTCCACATTATTTTCGGGTGTTGGAGAATCAACAAGGTTTACGACTTCAACGTTTGATCCACTATTCCTGCACGTTGCAGAATCCAATTCATAGCTTGCTCCTTCGACTGACGTGGGATGATTTCCAGATCGTGATACGGACCCTGACCTTGGGCGTTTATTCGTCGATTGCACAACTGAAAAATGTTCCCGAGATTTTGCGGCCGCAGCCCGCTGAAACATAGAGCTCTCCCCATCCTCAACATCCGCCATTGCATGTTGATCGATTTCTTCGCGATTTTTGCGCTTTTGCAATGGAGATTCTCGCTGACCACCGCCACCATCCCTGCCGGTGCCGTGTATATTCCCCCTACGCAAATTTGAGGTACCTTCAATGCTTATCCTCGGATGTGGCTGTCCAGGATGCATTGTGTGAGGGCTGTTGAACGGAGCTTGGGTACTTCCTGCAGGATGTGGTTGCGGAGGCAGTGCTTGCTCCCGATCATTCCTCGGCGTCGGAAGGGAACGGCCTAGCTGCTGCACTGGCTGATGCTGTTGTGTTGGTGGCGGCGGCGGTACCGGTGTGGCGCGGTTCTGCGCATTCGATCGCAAGGGAGGTCTCGGAGGCGGGCTTGTGAAAGCAGCGCTACTGGAGTTCCCGCAACGGCCAAATATCATGGGCGCTGACGGCCCAGCTTGACTTTTTGTTTCGGGTTTCGCAAAAAATGCAATTGTCGAACGCAAATTGGTCGACCCCCTTCTTCCTCTGCTGCTTATGCCGGCCTCCATCGTTGTAGCTGAAGTTCACATTCAGCAGCGAATAGTTCCTTTTCTCCTTGTGCGCTGTTCTTTTGCCACGAGTGGCAAAAACTGCACAAAATGACACATTGAACGGGAAAGCGACGCTCGGTTGGTCGAGCTCAGTAGTACCGCACTCGTTGCAGCATTGGAGGACCCTCGTGTTCTTTTCAGTTTTGGCGGGTGATTTGGTTTTCGGATGCTTGTGAAATTTACAGTAGAGCGTGCATCCCGAAAACAGATGTTTATGATACCTTTAGATGAAATCGAATTACAGTACGTTGCGCCGCACGTTGTACTGTAAGAAGAACGACCGAACTGTAAGAAACGGCGATTCTCTGCATCGAAAGTTGGACGGAACAGATACTGTATAAATACAGGGAATCGCCGTCGGCGGATCTACTGCTCAGGCGAGTGGTGGAAGTAACGACGACGAAGATCAATTGACCGATTTCTTTTGCAGGTAAGGGCAGGTCTCCATTTTAGTCGTGAACAACCGTGCACCCCATGACGACAAACATTGCCCCGTCGAAAAAGGCGGCCGAGACACCGTGTTTTCCACTCGAAGTGCTCCAGGATACTTTTGTGTGCTGCGAAGCTGGATGCACGGTGGTGTGGACTGAATGATAGGCCTGATGGGTTCATTGCAAAATGTTGCCAGCAGGAAAGCATCCGACAATTGTCTAACCCTCCTGTGCAGTTCATTCTTTTTCTCTGAAAGATTTTTCAGGGTTTTTTGAATCAAGTGTACACCTTATGTTTCACAGGGGGAGGTAAGTCGCGTTTTTTTTTTCAACATATTGAGAACTCCGGATGATGACCTACAACGAAAAATATTAGATGACGAGCTTCATTGCACATTGAAGGTAACAGTTCTTGCTACCTGTGCATGCAGAGAAATCGCTTGATTGCTCGACGGATTACTGTTCCACTATATATCCTTGCGTCAGTGCTTATCTCGATTATCTAACGGAACCAATGTAATTTTTATTTGTTTGTTCCGTTGTGGCAGGTATTTGCCTACGTTCTGTTAACCTATTTGTGCGTATAGTCATTTCTCGCATTTCTCGCAAGTGTGAATGCGCAGCACGTCAGGCGAAGAAGTGATTAAACATGGCATTTGTCCGAATTCATATCTGTCGGCGCGTATTGCACCATCAGTAATGTCATGACGATACAGCACAGAGCTACCATCTCAATTCAAATGATCTTTGCCTTTTTCGTAAGACCATCTCATGATTCTAACACAGCAGGGCGTCTGTTCCATTGATCTCTTCCAACAGTTACAGGCTTACATCCCATCTTTCTCAATAGTTTGTGGTTTTAATTAGCTTTGATAAATAAATGTTGCTTCACACTGAGTTGATTTCTTTCCCATACTGTATAGCCATCCGTTCATGATTAATGTGAATCTTTCAGTGACCTGTTCCAGGAGGCGGAAGCGTATCTGCTATCTGCCCGAAGGTAATAAAGTCAAGTACTTTCAGTTAGCTTCTTTTAATAAATTTCTGTTGAGCGTCTTAACAGTGTGCCAGTTTCCGTAACCAACTTCTGCAGTACGGAGTACGTAGCAAGTGCCTTGCAATGCGTGAACCTCCTCCACGCAAGACTATGCCAACGATTCAGTGTGCTGTGGTGCTGATATACCTGATGCAGGTTCTCCAACACCATCAGGTTCTGCGGTAGACGCTGCGGCAAAGTCTAAAGCATCCTGTTGCTGCTGCTCCTCCCGCACTGGGGCAGCCGCCACGGTGGACCGGTCAATGCAAGACGAAAGCTCGTTGAAAAGCTGGCCGACATCAGAATCTGATATTTTCTCCAGGGCATCACGGATACCAATGGCCGTCTGAATTAGCTTCTGTAGATTCGCGCGCTTCGTCATGTGCTCTTGTTCCGCTTCCTTCTGAAGATCGACAAGTTTTGCAGAATATTCTGCCTTTTTCGCCAAACTGCGCATTGCGCTCTCGCGATTCTTAAGCACTCGAATGCGCCGCCGTTCCTCAGCAGACACCTCTGGGTTCGCAGCACGTCGACCTCCGCGACGGCGTTTTGCAGGCCGCTCCGCAGTCTCCTTCACAGCATCGCCTTCCGCGAGATTTTGCTCAGCCTCTTGTCCCATTGCAGCAGCCACAACCGCAACAGCGGCATCAAATAAATTGGGTGTCTCTGGTATCTCGTTGCTTACTTGCCCAGCTTCCTGGTCCATTCCGTTCGGCGACGGCATTACCAGAGCAAACTTTTCCGCGGGAGCCGGTCTTGGGGAACCGGGAACTTCCTCCTCCTTCTCCATAACTTCGACACTGGCGCAGCGAATTATGTAGCGTCTGGGAATAAAGAAGAAAAAAGTGAATGTGACAAGCGCGTCGCGGGCGCGCGCCGCAGGCTCGTTGACCACGCGATCACTATTCAGGGCGCCAGCACAGAGTGCCCTCAACCAGCTGAAAGACCAAAATTCGAGGTTTGTTCGTATGAAGAGAGCATTTTTTTTTCATACATATTTTCCAAATCTACTTTACTCTAATAATTTGAATGGTGCGCTTTTCGGGGGTAAAGAACGCCCCAAAGAAACCCTTCAACCTGCAACTGCAGTTGAAGTGTGGGGTACTGCCGACTTCACCGCTGGACTTCCGTGAGTGGAAAACAAATAAGTCTTTAAACTATTGCTCTTCGTCAAACTCTTTTGTGTTGTGGTCTCAAGAAGTGACCCACAGACCTCCCGGCTTGCTGGCGGTGGTAATCATATGCTGTATTATTGTCGCGTTCCAAAAATGCCAGCAATAGCCCCTAGGACAGACAGCCATTCCAGGGTTTGTCGCATTGCAACTTCGGTCTCACAAAGTACAGATACACGGGTTAAAGGTGTGTCTTGCCGATTTTTCAGGGGGCAGTAAAGCCTCCGTTCACTAATTTGCGCCGTATTTTTTAATGCGCCTAGCTTTTCTCCACGTACAGAAGTTAGGCACACATCATGAAGTCTTCCCTCCCGCTCTCTACCTTTCGTGCGCCTTGTATTTCAGCTCGATAAATTCTGAACTGATAAGAAAAATACCCTTTTTTAAAAAAGACATGAAGTGCATTAATAGGCCACTGCCCTATTGACGCAGAGTACACGTCTCGCATGCCAGAATCATATCAAAGTTTGCCCAATTAGCGCGTAGTGCAGATTCTAGTGGTGTCATAACGATACAGCACAATACCTTTTCCCGAACGTGCGCAAGTCACCGCGTTCAGACCCATGTCGTGAACATGAGTGTCCGTCGCAGAAGTCTCTGAATGTGCTGCCTCCGTTGACCGCTGTCTGCGCATAGCGCCCACAGAGAAGAGCAAGCTTCTCTTGTGCTCTTGCTACACGCGAAATACCTGCATGATGCAGTCTTACGATCAGCCGCCGTTGAGTATCGTGTTCCCGCAATGCGAAGAATCCGACTCAAGTTGTGGTGAAACTATTGAAGCGGAGGACTCAGGGCGTGGTGGTTATCACCCAGCTAAGGTCGGGGAAACATTCAAGAGCGGACGCTATCGTGCGCTTTGTCGTCTGGGCAGCGGCCACTTCTCGACCGTCTGGCTTTGCTTTGACAATGTTGAGAGTAGAGATGGCAATCCGTATCGCTATACTTCCCACGCCAACAATGCCAGACCGGCCTCTTCTCAGCTGGAACCCAAGAATCGTGACGATGATGAGGCTGTAAGTGGTAAGAACGGTGAAAGTACGCGTGCTATGCGTGGAAGAGTGGTGGCTCTGAAGATTCAAAAATCCGCGCCGGGATATACCGATGCAGCGAATGATGAAATAAGAATTCTGGACAGCATCCGCAAGGCAGATGACCGTGGCATCCAGCCTGTTGTTAGACTTTTGGACCACTTTGACCATTACGGTGTCAATGGCCGTCACGTATGCCTTGTCTTTGACGTCATGGGTGGCTCTCTTTTACATTTGATCAAGCGCTTCAATTTTGGTGGTGTTCACCCTGACCTTGTCAAAAGAATTACCTACGACATCCTCGTTGGCCTTGACTTCCTGCATACGCAGGCGTCCATCATCCACACCGACCTGAAACCGGAAAACATTCTGATGCGTCTTCCGCCTGCCATGCTGTACGAACTTGACGTGCGAGGTGCAGAATTCGCAAATGAGCTGGTAAGTCGCAAATTCGCACGCAATGGATCAACGTCGAGCTCGAGGAACGCTCTGGTAACCCAAACTGAGGAAATGGTAAACACGCAGGAGATTCGCGAGTCGAAGGGGCAGAAGAAGCGAAGGCGCAGGAAGGTCAAAGCGCAAGCAGCGCGTGCATTGCTTGAATCTGAACGTGCTGCTACTGCTTGGCGTGATGAGTCCGAGGTGAACGGAGGCGGTGCGAGCAGCGGTCAAGACAGCGACAAGGGCGGACGCTTAAATGGAGAAAACGGTGCCCTGAAGCACGAGTGGGAACCTGGTGACCGCGATGAAGAGAGCCGATCGATAGCTCATGCGCGGAGGCCGCCGTTCCGACGGGGGTCACGCGAATATAGCCTAACAGAGCTGCAGTTTAACTTGAAGGAAATATTGGATATAGACGCTGTGTTTGCCAATGGGCGATGCAGCATCGTTGACCTAGGCAACGCGTGCTGGATTAATCACCAGTTTACCGGCGACATTCAGACGCGCCAGTACAGGAGCCCGGAGGTGATCATGGGGGCACCCTACGGGACGGCGGCGGATATGTGGTCGGTCGCTTGTCTGGTATTTGAGCTCTTGACAGGGGAGTATTTGTTTGATCCTCATTCTGGCATGGATTATGACCGTGATGAAGACCATTTGGCGCAAATGATGGAGCTCCTAGGGCCAATGCCGAGATGGCTCACCTCTCGCGGACGATACGCCAGGGATTTGTTTAATCGCAATGGGGAACTTCGCAACCTTCGCTTTCTCAGGGACTTCCCCCTGCACATGGTATTGATGGACAGGTTTCGCTACTCACCGGATCAGGCGGAGGAAATTGCTTCTTTTCTGCTGCCCATGTTGGTGTTCGATCCGCAGAAACGGGCGACTGCGCGAAATTGTCTTGCTCATCCTTTCCTAACTAATGTTTCCCGCAGATAGCAGACTCATAGAGCATGATGGTTAACTTTCGTCGCTGTATAAGAACGATTTTTTTTTGGGTGAAGGCAATGTATTCGGATGAGCAGAGAGTAAAACGATGGAGATGCAGTACTGTAGTTGCAAATGTGTATGGTCCGTCTATGGATACTGTAGCTTCAGTCCGCAATGCTCCACGTCGGTTTTATATACCATTCATGTTCAGGAACTAACGAGCTGTGCAGCTTGTGTCTTTGCGAGGACCTAAATAGGATTTCTAATTTCTGGGATACCGAACCCGGGGTTCGTTCTTCCAAGGTGGACTTTACCTTGAAGGAGTCGCGGGACTGTATCGGCTCGAGTCGTTCCTTACAGTACAGTACACATCACCAAAACAGGACAAAAAAGAAAGGAAAAATATAGAGAATTACTCAAAATGATTGAACCAGGTCGGGTGCTCACACATCTCGTGGAGTGGATTCAACCGAGACCTCAATTGCCATCTGCGGAGTCCAAGTTTCGCTACCGGCCATTCTCTTCCTGCCTCATTGACTTGTGCGCCGAGCAGTAGATCCCGTCGCGAAAATGGGTCTGCTGCCGGGCGTGTGCGCGGGCGGTTGCAATGGCTCGCGAGCCTGCTCGCGGGCCTGATGCTGCGCGCCGGATTAACTCCGCCCGACGACAGCCTGCTGGTGCGCGCTGTGGCCGGCACGCTGGTCATGCTACTGCTGTCGCTCGCCTCGGCCGCCTGACTACGTCTGTCCTGCAGTCGCGAGACGCGCCAGA
>JADWZK010342024.1_pt1 | contig 10412 bp, 6 predicted proteins | sample 8957641 | NCBI WGS metagenome assembly JADWZK01 (sample SAMN16576796, study PRJNA672827) | algae metagenome | host: rhodolith | place: South Korea: Udo, Jeju | collected 2014-09-18 | reverse complement strand
TCGTACTCATTTCGCACCTTGCGTCATATGTCCCAGCCGTGGATGTTGCCCCCTGAAGGTACTTGTCCTTTGTGTAAGTGCTCGAGAAAAACGCCGACGGCCTCTGGCAAAGTGGTGAAGCCCCTGAGTGTTGCATCACCGACTTCTCCATTGGCGTTTTTCGCCTCTAGCGCGTTTCCTTCGATGAAATTCGTCTATATTTTAAGCTCTACACCTTCGGGGTTCTGTCACCATCAACGTTTTTCTTAAATGCAGACAGAAACGGTAGGCATGTGATCGGTTTCCAGCCATCAAACGCGAACTTCGCCATGGTGTGCTGCAGTCGCCGGACGTTTATTCCGATATTCTAGGTGACGCGCCGACTGTGACATGGGTTTGTGTCGACTAAACGATACCGACGGTAGGCGATAATGTCGCGGGAGCTAGGGTTTCTCGGCCTTTTCTCCTTAAAACCTTTTCTGCTTAGCCGGCCATTAATCATCATTCTCGTCCAAGGAAGCGTCACTGCTCTTCAGGAGTCAGTTCTCACGCGTTCTCCGATTACTCAGCCGAGCTGATCTCAACGACCCTAATACTATTTTTTATCCGTGTCATCCGAAGAGAAGAATCGTCCCCAGGCGTTTGCGTGAATACTCAGAAGGCAGGCGGTTTGTACTGGCCTCGTGTAGTCCGGATGGCCTCTTCTTCTCAGATTCCTGACCAGAGCGTCTGTTTTCCATAAGCGATGGAATCTTCCGGACTTCTTTCTTCAAAGAAGCGACTTTATCGCGTGGGGTCGCGACTCTGCCAAGTTTTGTGAACCTAGCTTCACTTTCAGTGGTACCTATGTTTAGTTCTAGAGTAACGGAGGCCTAAACGCGCATAGCATTGGATTGAAACTCGTCGGACAGGACCCCGCGGACTTCCGGTTTCAGAGGAAGCAGAAATTTCCGATGCCCCGAAGGGGTATCGCTTGTGAAAGTGTGCGATCCGTTATCCTCAGCAACTCGTTGTGACGAAATTTCTGGACAAGCTCCTGGTGAATCTGTCAATAACGATAACGGCAAAACCTCGTTTCCACTATAGTGATTTAGCCTTCAGGTGTGTATTTATCGACAGGACGAACCGTAAATACCGGGACGAGCCCAGGCACCTGTCCAGAATCATGATGGTACTGGCGCTTTGCGGCTCACGAGCACAACTGTTTGACAAGGCGCACTATATCGCCCCCGCTCTCCAATAAAATGGACACTGCATCCAATAACGTTTCCCTTTGGGGATTGTGATGAAGTGTAATATGCGTTGAAAAATAACGAGCGTAAAGCGCTCACTCACATACACCCAAAATGTTCACAATGTAGCGCCGATTGAAAAGGCTCTTGCAGGCCAGCAGGGACCTAATTACATGTTACCAGAACTGGAACGCATGTCGCCCGGGTCGGGTGAAATTTCATCTGCCTAAGAATTGAATGCGTTTTCTCTGGCAAAAATTAAAACGTGAACCTGTTTGCCTGCACCCGTAGTGGGATCAACTGTGGCGAGCGCGAGAGATTTAGAGAAGTCTATGGTGCACAGAAAAATTCAAGTTTTCCCTCGCTATGACTTAATGACGCCAGGGCTGTAAGCAAACCCATCTGAGAACGTCGCCCAACCGGTAAAGTACGCTGAAATAGTTTCTTCCGACACGATCGAGCGCCGAGTAAATTCACGCTCACATAGCAGTGAAACTGCTATAAAACTCTGTAAAAACAATCGATGGGAAGTTTAAGAGGAAACCCTGCTGATATCGCATTTTTATTACTGCGCTTTGCGCTCCTTTCCGATAGAGGACGGGGTCACAGGCCAATGGTTGGGCACCGGAATTCTACAGCTTGTTCCCTTTTTTTCTGTGTTGTACTCATAGGTCACTGTAGCATTGGAATTGTCACGATAACAAGTGCGCCCGAATCCAACCGCGAAACATGAGTAACTGCGGATACCTCCGAAAGAAATGCTCTCTATCTTCCATACGTCTTTTCGTTGATGCCGTCATTATTTAAATTTCACAGCTGAAGTTCATGATGGCATTTGCCCTGGTAGGTATTTGGCACACAACTCTTGGCCTGTTTCCCAGGCATACGTCATCTTATGCCTCTATCGGCGATTCGTTGGCGCAACATGAAAAACCAAGGTTTCGGAAGATCAAGTGTTTCGAATTCCATCACACTCCTTTTGGTTTATGTACTATAAAAGTACTGCATATGTTCGTGACACATTTGTTCAGTATAACAATGCGATTCTGCTTCACGTACATGTACATATGCATCATGACATGCCAAAATAGTTTGACGATGTCAGACTTTTCATCGACTACAATTCCCGGTGAGAGTCACATCTCAGTTCCTGATGCCATCAGGAAACTGAGATGTGAACTCTGGGTTTTTATATTCGTGCTTTGTGGCATCAGATCTCAAGGTATCTATTTCCTCATTTCATGTATTTTCGTCATTTCCCAGAGATGATTAAGTTCCAATACTACTGCCGGGGCCATTTTCATGCTGCGCTCAAAGTGCATTACGGAAAGTGCCTAAATATCCCAAATGCGGCGAAATTTCTTGCGTTATGTCATTTAGATAAACCACTGAAATATTGCCCATCGTCTACCTTCGGTTTGATGAAAACGAAGATGGGTATCATGAGGAAAACTGGAAGAATATAATAAAAACAATTTTCGACAAGAAAAATACCATTGGACATCAGAGACCATGAGCAATGTAATCATACGTCTAGCATGCTCTCATTTTTTACCTCGAAAATCGTTTCAAAAAATACTTCTATCTTTTGGTCATGATGGAGGTCCAAAACGTTTTTGATTTCGATGATCCTTCATAATAATGTATCGTTTGTTTCTATGCCCAAAAGATAGGTTTGTCACGATATTATAATAGTTTACCATTGATTAAGTTTCATAATTGCAACCTGAGGATTACTAGGCTAATCGTAGGTTTTGTTTTATACGGATTCTTTGCGGACGGAAGGAAACATATCCTCTCTCGTTTTCTTATTTTCCACTGACAAAAATTTAAAATCTCGTTCAAAAATAAAAATAATTGAATTTCCCCAACACAAGTCTTGACACTCTGATACACACCCATTGCGATTTAGAATCCCCCATTATTCGCAGAACACATGGTAACCGTTCGGAAGAATGGCGTCTCCTCTGACTACAAATAGCCGTTGCCATTGCATGATGCCGAGGGAAATGCCTCTCTCTATGGCCATCAAATTTCTGCGTGTCCAGTCCCTCTCTTCAAGAGGGCTTTTGAGTCTAAATTCCCACTCGATTTCTTCCCGCTGCGTCTCGCCAATTCTTCTGCTTTTGTTTTCTTTTTCCATGTACGCAGGAGTTTTACGTTGTATCGTTTCCTTTTTCTCTGTACTTCTTTGCACCTTCGGATTCCCTCTTCTGTCTTCAACGAAATACGGTGCTCTTGTTCTTTCTGCTATACGTCTTGCTCCGTGAGTCTTGGCCGCGCTTGGTTCAGATTTAATGAGCCATTTACTCTCTTTTCAGTGCTGTTGACGCACTGCTGAAAATTCCTAGAAGCAGATATCGTGACCTATGGTATACTTCTAATAGCAGTGTGGGACAATATGGTCGCGAACAAGGTTGGCTCATTGTATTAGTGCCAGAAAATGAGTATGTCTTTTATAACGCCATTACTTTTTTCTCAGTGGAGTCATAATTAAAAACAAATAATTAATTCGTGTAATATCTAGTAATGACAAAGCTATCCGTATTGTCGTATTTACGATATTTTAAGTATCATCGGTCAATTTATCTTATACTGTACGTAGAAAATTTGAATACATTGACTAAGTTGTTATATTTCGCTGCGCGAAGGTAAAATCAATGTTTTAGGCGGTGAGCGTAGTATAGATTTTTGTATGCTCCAAAACAACATGCATGGAAGCATTTGCCGGTGAAGCACAACAGAAGAACCGTTTCGAGGGAATCATTTTGTTTCAAAAATCCTTACTTGTCTGACGTCACTGTTTTCAGCTTTGAATGTAGTACAAGTCACCATGTGCCGAAAAAAATATGTAGCGAGTATTGATGCACTATGATATTGATATTTTAATGTAAAAGTGGAAACTAGCGCCAATAATCATATATTTTCTGACGCAGAATGGCAACATAAAATTAAGTGAACGATTCAGTGATGATATCACATGAAAATTTACCGTCGAAGACGTCGGTGTGATATCGAACGCTGGTGTTGGCCGTGGTCTCTGACTGAATAGGTCAATGCAGCATGAAAATTGTGTTAAAAATGCTCCCACGTCTTCGTTTTTATAGAGTATTCAGGATCACAGTGTTCAGGGGGCAAATGCTGTACCTTTAATCCAATTCGCACAAAATACGCGAGCACATGAATGATCTTCAACGGGCTAGAAATAGAAACGCTTTATCCGGGGAGGCTTTGCGAGGACCGTCACTTCTCCGCTATTCATGTCCGCAGCATGGCCACGAGAAGAGAACTGGAGGCCTGCTCTAATTGGAAAAGAACTATAAGGGAGTATTAGAGCTGCATCGCAATTTTTGCCGTATAGAAGTCCAAATAGCGTACGAAATTGTTCATTTCTGCAGCTCTTGCTTCTCCTTTCTCGATGGTTGCACAAGAAATGCCAGGCAAACCTTTTCCACTTTACTGATCTAAAAGCGATTGAGCCTCTTTTGACGGCTCCAGCCTCGACAATCGCTTTCCTGCAGGTCTAAGGTGAACGACTACAGCAATTTTGAAAACTATTCCGTGTCTCGCCGTTGTTTCCAATGGAATCGTATGGGTGGAGAAAAGTACATGTAAAAATGTCGACATTTAAAAATTTATCATATACCAAAAATCTTCATTTATACAATTCCCGAATGGTTTGCACTTTATTAGTGTCAAATATTGGCTTCAATAGACAATCGAAGATATTGTTGCATCGTAGATCATTTCAAGCACTGCGGCCTAGTGAAGTAGGAACTGAAGAAAATCGAAAAGAATTTATGCTTATGTGCTCCACATCATAGAAGAAGAAGTCCATCTGTCATTCAGCACAATGATTATCACATGTGTTTTAAACCATCTGTCTAGTAAAACAAAGGATAAGCTGTAGAAAACGATTAGCTCATTAGAAAGAATCCAAAAGTGCAAGCATGATGCTTTTGAAGTAATTCTGAATATGAACATGAGCAAAAAGGGAATTTTCAGTACATAGCACAATATGAACTCCTAAAATGGCAAGATATGTAACCCGACGGTGCCTTTTACGGCTCCCGGCTTCAAATAGAACAAATTGTAAAAACTCAACCTCGAAACACATGGCTGAGAAGAACAAATCAGAATACTTTCGAGATCCTCTGACGATACTGTTAGCATCAATCTTCCTGGGGAGCGCAAGGGAAAGCACATTTTTATAAATTCTTTGAAAGCAGTATTTTGGGCCCATATCGCGTGTATGTAGTTATCCTGCATTTTCTTATTAAAATTGGGCAAAACTCAGCATAACAATTGTGGAACATATTAGAAAGGGGGGTTTTCCCAGTCATTAGTAATTAGATTAAATTTTGTGCCGATGAATGCACTGTAAGCATTATTTCGAAGGCTGCGATCTGCGGCGGTGATGGTGGTTATGCTACGAGTAATCGCCGATTCATTTGATTCGCCAATGAGCCTGAAGTCGAGTGCCGATTTTCGGCAAGAGAGAAGTAAGGGCTTTCCACCATCAATTCTATGCCTTGCTTGTATGAAGCGTAGGGTTGGTGCCCATCGAAAGCAGGTGGTATCTTGTCTATGAATACAGAGGAGTAGCCTCCCGCGCCCTCTCGGGATGTGACTCGAAAACTCATGATGGTCGGTGTGGCGGCCAGGGAACGCGTAGGGTGCGTGGCTCAGGGCCCTCACAGCGCGCGGCATAAATGGTTATGCTATCATGCGAGCCCTTGTTCTTTTCCTTCGCCTTGCCCGTCATTTCTGCGGGAGCAGAGGTTCTTAAACGTTAGCGCGTTTGTGCCGCTTGACAATGCAAGACGATGACAGAGTGTTGCGGCGGATTTTGGCGTGAAAGACTCGACAGTCTTCGCGAGAGAACTGTACTCTTTGGTGCGGAACCACGTGTAGACCTAAAACACTTGTCCGATCCTGCACTACCGCACTGGCACGCCACGATCACCGGTGTGATCGTGCCGGCTGGTTTTCATCCGCTCATCGGCACTGCGCTCACGCGCCGCGCTACACCAGCGCTACGCCGTACATTTACCTGCTCTCCTCGCCGCAGGACTCTCGTATTGGATATGCCTTCGGGCGGTTCGGGACCGCGCTCTACGATGCCATCGTTGCCGCCATCGTTCTGAATTGCACCCTTCCGAGCCCTTAATTGCGTCGGTCTTCGTTCCCCTTCCTCTGGCTGTTACCCAGCGTGGTTTTCTGCTGTACACGTTCTCCTGGATCTACTCCGAGCATCTCGCTCCGCACTGCAGGAAGCCGTCGCCGCTTGCTTTCGGAGTACGTGAGTCGAGCCAAATGGTGATTCTGTAGCCCTGCGTGGCTGCTTTCTGACAAATTTGCCCCGCGCTTTCCCATCGTCATTACGCGCCTCTCGGCGCGCGCTGGTAGAACTGACAAAGACACACTCTTACGGCTCTCCACGTTTCCGAGCAACGCCCCATACTCAATCGAGCCGCTTTGTATACAAAGGGCGTGACGGCGATAGAGAAGGACATTAAATTGATCAAGAGACTGCGCATCCTTTAGGGAATCGAACCGTGCCTCTACAGATAGACCCAAATTCTTGAATAAGGATTCCGGTAGCCACGCCCGGGTGCGAGCCAGCGATGACGGGAAGTGCATTGCATCGCCGAGATGCCTGGAGTAAATTCAAGAGAACTTGGACGGCAGAAAAACGGGCTGGGCAAAAGCCCGAGCAAGTTACACGCAGTGCGGCGCAATCAAGAGCCCGCCGGGGGGCATTCAGAAAGAGCCCGGCGGCAAGGAAATGATACGGCGCGGCGCATGCAGAGCGGCGCTGGAGCGCGGCGCCAATGAGCGGATGAAAAACGCAGCGGGCAGGATCGCACGGGTGATCGTGGTGCTCGCAGACGAGAACAGCGCGAGTGGTGCGGGTGTTTCTTTATGACGCGGTGATGCGAAATTGTATAGGTGTGAAGTGCAAGTTGTGAAACCAATATTTTGAGATGGACCTAGTCGGTGGGGCGACAGGCCCATGGCGCTATACAGGCACATGACGAAGTATCTGATGTCTAAATTCGCCTCGTTTGAGGACTTATAAAGCAGGAATCTATGCGACCATCGCAAGTGTCACCCGGCTTTCGCACGTACTTGCTGCATGTGGAGATATCTGTATTTCCACTGACCACAAGAATATCCTGTATCTGCTTTCGCCCTCCCGTTTCGTCGCGAACGTCTCGCGAAACATCGTCCATAAAACTCAGCGTTTTGCTCTTTGTCTCGCAGATAAAACCCCCGACACTGCGTTCAACGTTAAGCATATTCCAGGAGCGTTTTAATATCTGGGCCGACTTTCTCACTCGCCAGGATGCTTCTGGAAGTGCCCAGTCTCCTGCTATAGAGCTACGTGCCCCTTTAGTGCATGTCATCACCGCAAATTTTCTCGAGCTGCCATCTCTTCCCACCATTTCCAAGTCCCATATTGACGTAAAACATGCTCGCCGGTGTTTCACTCATATCATATTTTGGCAGCTTAATCTGGATATACAAACACGGCAAGATGTACTAGCAATATTTTCAAGGAGAAGCTCTACTGCTCCACAGTGGAAGCGGATATCGGGGCCTCGTTCAAAGTAACTTCGAATGGCTCCGAGATTCCTCGCCCTCTCGCCCAGCAGATATAAACATGTCCGAGCTGCTACGCATCGGCTCTGCATACGCTGTAGAATCCCGATCCTGTAATAAGTAGATCCTAATTCTCAAGGACTACTCCGTCTACATATTTAACCTCACTTGTCCCTCCCGGGTAACAGATATTAATACGCAACACATTTCTCAAGTTCACAGGAGTCAATATTTCCCAAGCAAGATTCTCAAACATGGTATAATGCGTATGCGTACTTAGCACCCCATACTGATTGCGAACATTTTCCCGGGAGGCCGAATTACAGTAGAGAGGACGAAAAATTACATTATTCAAGAATATTCACTGGCCAAGCATTCAGCAAAAGACGCTGGAGTTGTCGAACGGCATCCGTGGGCGAAGGAAGCATGAGGAACTATATGCAGAAGCAAAACCAAAGTTCGCAAGAACGTTTTGGAAAAGGGCTTGAGCCTGAAAGATGCCGAAAGCACACTGTAAGCCATCTCAAAGCGGAAACGTCTGCGCTCAGTTGAATTCACAGATACTTCTTCAAAGCAATGAAGATACCGCTTTAAACAGGATGCTGAGCACCACGACATTTCAAAGAGGTGTACCAACAGTGCTGACAGCTGAAAAGAAGCAATGATTGCAGGACGTATATTTATTGCTGCCAAAAGAGGACTTAATGCATGCAGATCATGTGCGGGACAAGTATAATAACCCAAAACGCACAACTGTCAATTAGCACTGATAGTTTCGGCTGACTCAAATTTACCAAATGTTTTGGACATTGGCCATTTACGACGTTTCAGTTTCCTTATATATGATTTATTATAGTCCAATATACACAACAGCAAGTATGTCGGAAGAAAGAGAAGAAATAGGGGTACTTGGCTGTGTTACTGTATTAGGTATTTAGAACCTGAGAGTCCGATTCATTTCGTGTATTGCTCAAATTCACGTTGTGGGAAGAGCACCAACAGATGGATGCCTAAACTAAGACCAGTATCTTGAACGAGCTGTCGGCTGCTTAAAACGAATGCGTCAGAAAAATAAAAATCTCACTAAATGAGAAATCGAAAAAATGAAAAATTTAAGTTTTCACTTTCAGCATATCGGCATGAATATCTGCAAAGATATGACAGCCATACGTAATGTATTTTTCAAAATATGATCAATATAAGCCAGTACTGTAAGTTTCGTGGATATATTTTGTACGTTTGCTTACATCGAGAAGTATAGTCGTTTTTATTATATATTTTTACTTTCTCATTTCGTGAGAATTTTTTCTTTTCTTGCGCACCTGATTTACTTTCGTTTTCGTTCTGCAATGTTTCTCCGATCATAGGCCACAGTTCTGTAAGAATTTTATGCATGCTTTCTCGTTTTTCTATAGAAGTGAATCACCACTTCTCCAGAGTCTTTGCACAATGCTCACACGGCACCCTCAAATTCGTTGTAAGGGCGGTTCTTCATGTGATGCATGCATTCAAAACACGGGTGCTCCAGAAAACTATTCAATCTGAATGAGAACATGAATAAATTTCTCACATAAGAGGTGCTTTAATTCCCCTGCAAGAATGCGTATCTCAATATTTGCTCATATATTGCAGTATGCATTGATCTAACTCCCAACATGCGATAAATGTAAAACAGGGTGTACAATATGCGCAGATATTTTGTTACGTATGATTAAACTTGTAATATTTTCCTTTTCTTATGTAGTGAGAGATTGCTTTTTCCAGCGGGCCCATATTTCGATGTGTTGCCATGCCAACACAACTGAGCAAGGCTTCCAGTGACTGACTACTGCGAAGCGCGGCTTTCTTCATTTTATAACCAAAGCGACCCACGTCTGGAATATATCGAAGGGATAAATTCTATACCATGCGTATTCACTCTGGATACATACGCTACGGCGCAAAATGCGCGGAAATTCTATTTTCAGATATCACTAGAGTGGCAACAGAACTCCCGATCTCAGCTTTTCTCTGGGCCCATAACGACTCAGCCACGTGTCCTGTGTGGAGTGGTGGCTGAGAAGTTGACCTTTCTTCTATGCATATCAAACACAGCTCGGAGGCAGTCACTCCGGAAGGTTATTGGCCCAACTCCGCCTAAGCAATTCAGGAGATCATGAACAACTCCCCATCTGTTTGCCTCGGTGGACGCGAATGGTTGACCTAATTGTATTGCTCTCGAAATCTGCCGGGAGAAGTTGCAATCATGCTGGGATTGCAAGCGTGATTGCCGTCCGGTGCCTGATTGCAATAAATATTGCTGACGTGTAACCAACCTAAAATTGGAAGTGTGATTGCAAAAGAGATAGAGATTGCACGGACGGTTGGAAACGTATGGGGAAGACCTCTGGATTGACTTCATCCATTAGAAACATTTCAGTACGTTATCCTACAGTTCGTTTCGCGACTACTGACGCACTCTGCAAGATTTTCCAGCATGTATAATTTGTTTTTATTAATTGGCATGCACTGTTCCTCGGCAATGGGTCCGTCCCGAGTTCACAACGTTCAATTCGTAGGGACTTGTATGACCACCCGCGCCTCCTGGCATTGGCC
>JADWZK010018150.1_pt1 | contig 10429 bp, 8 predicted proteins | sample 8957641 | NCBI WGS metagenome assembly JADWZK01 (sample SAMN16576796, study PRJNA672827) | algae metagenome | host: rhodolith | place: South Korea: Udo, Jeju | collected 2014-09-18 | reverse complement strand
CTCCCGCTCACGCTGGAAAACGTCGAGATGGTCCTCGACGAGATGCGGCCGTACCTCATGTCCGACGGCGGCAACGTCAGCGTCCTCGACATCGACGGCGCCACCGTGAAGCTGCAGTTGGAGGGCGCGTGCGGGTCGTGTCCCAGCTCGATGATGACCATGACGATGGGGCTCGAGCGTCGTCTTTTGGAGCGTATTCCGGAAATAGAGAGCGTCGTCCAGGCAGAACCTGAGGCCCCGGATCTTTCTCCAGAGGGTATTGAGCAGACTCTTGATGAGGTGCGCCCGTTTTTGAATGTTGCAGGTGGGACTATTGAACTAATTGATCTCAACATTGACTCTGCCGTCCCGACAGCGAAGCTCAAGATGACTGGTTCTGGTGCTGCCATCAACTCTGTCAAGATTGAGATCACCCATAGGCTCAAGCGCAACTGGGTGAAACTCGCAAACGTTGTTTTCATCTGAGAGTCGAGAGCGAAAAACTGATTTTTATGCAATGCGAGACAGCGTGAAGCTTAGGGGCCCAGGGGTGATGTTCATGTAAAACCAATTAAAATTAGTTTATTTTAGTGTACTGCGAAAGCATCTTATTTGTAATCTCGCTTCTTATTCTTCGCCATTTGCCGATCACGACGGCTCAGTTTGTTACTACGCCTTCTCTTGTGCAGAACCATGGCATTTGCCTTCGTCTTCTTTTTCTGCTTATTAGAACTCCCACCTCCTTTCTTTGAACCCTTCCTGCTTCCATACTTTTCACGGCCTTCTCGTCCTGCGATTACTTTCTCGAGTTTTTCTTCAAGTGTTTTGCGCTCCCTTCGAATTATGCCCTGAATATTTTCAGGGTCCACAGTAGCTCCTGAATCCTTCGTCCGCAGTGTCCCTGCAGATTCAGCCGCCCTCGCAGCTTGTCGAGCACGAATACGAGCGAAGTCCTCATCAGTCAAAATTCGAATAGTATCCTCTCTGGGCGCAGCTTCAGTTACCGCCGCCGTTACTTCTCCATCATTTTCCCCGCCATCTTCTCCATCTGGCACTTCGTCTTTAGCTTCATCATCACTGGAGCCCTCTTCCGGAACCGACCCGTCGGCGACCTCCGACCCGTCAGCGACCTCCACGGCGTCGTCTTCCCCTTCCACAGCTACGACCGCCTTATTCGCACTTACTCCATCGTCCTCCGCATCTGACTGTTCATTGTCTGAGCCTTCCTCATTTTCGCTACTACTTTCAGCAAGCAACTCTATACCATCAACCCCAGTTGCATATTTCAGACTTCCATACGTTGGCGCTGGTGCCGTGGTCCCCTTTTGGACAGCTTCCGCAGCTAGACGGCCTCTATCACGCTTGTGCAGCAACTTGGGATGCAGCTCCCGATAAAGAGCAATAAGAGACCTCGCCGCCATAGCAACACCCTTGTCGCGGTCCGACTTATACTGCACAAGGTCTTCGAGAAGTGGTGCTTCCTGTTCATCTTCCCGTTTATCCTCATTCTCAGCATCAAAAATCGCGAGAGGTACACGCGAACAAATTGCGCGAATAGTATTAATACCAGCTGCAACCGACGGCGGCGAACTGCGCTCGGATACAAACTTATCCGCAATACCTTTCAAAATCGGGTGAAGAACGTCCCCAGGCACGAGATCATGGCACGCTTGTGTGAGGTAGGCCAAAACGCGAGTTACTTCCGGTTGTGCCGGCTGCAAATACCGCTGTAGATACGAGTATACATCAAACAAAATAAGATGGCTTCCGCCAATAAGCCTTGTGAGCAAATTAATAAAGATAAGCCTCGTCTCGTATTTCTCCTTCTTCCGCAAGGTCTGTAAACTGCTGAAAAGCTTCTCAGCAAAGTGCTGCGGGTCATTCAACAGGGCCATAGCTGCAGTAGTGGCTTGGTCACTGGCAACAACACCTCTCTCTGACGGCGCGGCCTTGTGTCGCGTGGCGCGAGCAATAACCCTCTCCATGCGCTTTCTCTTCTTACTTGTCTTCTTCCCAGTCATTGAATACGCTTTCCACATGTCCGCTGCCTTTCGTCCATCCTGCCCTTTCCTTGCACCCACATCCTCGTCATCATCAGAATCGTCGTCATCATCCGCATCCCGAATATTAGAGTCCAGCAAAAAGCGTGCTGAGATGACGGCGACTGGAGTGGATTGGTGAAAACATGCAGAAGCAATCATGTTTGCGCAGCGCGGGTCGTTCCAAATTCCTTTCCGGAAAAGGTCCACGAGAACATACAAGCTGCGCTTCACGAGGATTTCGCTCGGGTCCTGCAGCATCTCAAAAAGAAACGCCTGCAGGGAGCGACGCGCCCCGTCACCGCTGATTTGCACGCGCTTGAGATCGGAAATTATATGACCATGAAGCATGCGACGAAGCGGCTTGTCGTTGCATGCCAGAAGGCGGAAGAAGAGCGGAATGACAGCCTTCACATCCGCAGCATCGCGTGCGCGCATTAGTGCCAACAGCCGTACAAGCGCGCGGCGCAGGTCCGGGTGCATTGTGGGTGCCGACTCGGCGAGCAGAGAGGTGATTGCGGGTGAAATGCTCGCACCCTCATCTTTGTAACTTGGCGCCACGCACCCCATGAACGAGGCGACTTCTGCTAGACGGGACGAGGCCTCTGACGGCTGGAGACGAGCCGCTTCGAGCAGCGCGGTGAAATGCCGCCGTTGCATCAGGAATTCCTCGCGATAGGACGTCGGGTCCTTCCTGCACCGCTCTTGAAGCAGCATCAAATCCACGTCCATTTCGTGACCGATGTGGGGTCTTCGACCTACGCTGACTTCTTCCAGCGCAGATTCCCAGCTCCTCCACCGAGGGGCTTCCTCTGTTTTAACCGGTGACTCCTTCACCACCTCCGCAGAATACCGACGTCGACATCCTGAGCTACCCAACCCATCCAATGGAATTGGATCTGCGCTTAATGTATGACCAAGCGCCAATCCCTAACGACACGTGTGTTAATTGGTATCACCAATCAGGGTTCACACTTGTGTTAGCCTAGCAAGCAGATGCACCTGTAGGCTCATCTTTTTTGAACGAGAGCAACACGTTCTCCGCCATGCTGAACTTTGCAAAGTTCAGCATTGAAAACAATGCCAAAGCGGAAGACATGCGATAAATGCACAAGACCTTGCCGCGCCTGCCTCTGTCATGCGTTTCCATCAGAGCTAAAAAAATATATCAACTTGTGTTCTGGTTGTACAGACCGCCGCGGAAGCGAAATGCAAGGTTGGTACCGCCTGGCTCTTGCCGCATGTTCTGGCGAACTGCACAGTGATCCGGCCAAAGGAGCTCACCTCTCTGATTCCAGAAAATTCAGCCGTTCTTTTTCCTGGGGCTGACTCGGTATCTGTAGAAACGCTGCTTCCCCGTCCGAAATGCATTATTTTGATCGACGGGACTTGGGACTCTGCCAAGCGGCTTTTGACCAACTCGCCCACTCTGCGCGGGTTACCAAGAGCACATCTTCCTTCGAAGGATGGCGCCCCTCTCTTTCGCGTTCGCAGACCTCCAGCTAACGTTCCTGGAGCGCGTTCGACCGCCGAGGCTGCCGCGGACGCTGTCGAAGTACTTGACGGGGAAGCAGGAGTAGATGCTGCTCGAGCATTGCGCCATGCGGTTCATGAGGCGAGCGAATTACAGCTGCGATTCGTGCGGATGAAAGGTGCGGACAAAGTTCCGCACAGGACGGAGCGACGCGGGTATGTGCCTGGATTGTACGAAGAGTCCCAGTCTAAACGGGAAGGAGACGGAGAGGCAGTGCTTGCAAAAGTAGAAGACTCCTCCACATGAGAACGAGAGGATCATTTTCTGTTTCGGCAGTTAAGTTTGACTTTTTTGTATTTATCTGTTTTATATAGATTCTGGTGCCTGGATCACTTTGACTTCAGAGTGCTGAGTAGGGGCAAGGAGACGGGTTCAATTACTATGTCCGATGATATGCGTAAAGCGCATCTAACTTCCTGCAATTTCTATTGTACACGTTCGAGCAGCTCTACCTGCTGCGGGAGCTCGCGAACGCAGCGGTGAGGAGGCCCGCAACGGCAACAATACCCGACACGATGGAGATGCCGATGACGCCGTCCTTCGTGATCTTATCCTCAACAATATCCAGCAGAGAAATCGCTTGCCGGTTGTTAGGAGAAATGCGCAACAACCGCTCCAGACATCTTCGGCTTTGTACTACATCATCGAGCCGGTAGTAACCAAGCGCCATGTAATACAGGCAGTCGCGATCAGAGTACCGGTCTTCCAGGAGGCCCTGCATCATGATTACGCCCTTCTTAATATTTGTGCGCTGCATCGTGAGAATCGCATTGGCAAAAAAGCAATCCCATTGTACAAACGGTCAGCGTGACTGGCTGCGGCACTATTACATGGAGCAAACGAATCGCACCGCAAAACGTACCTCTTTCGAGCGAATGAGCGCCCACGCGTAGTTGAACTTTGCTGTGGGGTTCGGGCGCGCCTTCATGCACTCTTTCATGTACATTTCTTCGAATCTCTGTGCGCGACAAAAACAAGAATTAAGTCAGCAAGAGCCGCAAAAATATCACCAGAAAGCGGACGCCAGGTGCCAGCAGGCAGGCGCTGTCTGTACGCACATCGAGCTGCGCGCCAAGATCGACCTCAGCGACGTCTTCATCGAGTTCAGCGCGTCTCTGCGCCGTTGATGCGGAAGAAGATGCCGCCGGTGGCGGCGGCGGCGGCGGTGCAGATTCACGCCCAACCGGCGGCGGCGGCGGCGGAATTTGGCGAGACGACATGTTTCGGCGAACAGGTCTGCGCTAGGTCGCTCGAATGCGCTCGGTGGGAAAAGGAGGACGCGTGAAAACCAACGCGGTGCAGCCTTGACGGCAATTTTGGACAGCGTTTCTTCCTTCGTGCGTAGGGATTCAGTGTGCTGGAGGTCCAAAAAATAGGTGCTCAACTGCATGTTTTTGTGGGCATTGCCAACGACTGTGATTAGGAATTCGTTGGGCCGCGTCAGCCAGAATAGCCCGTTTTCGGGGTATTGAACACGTGGGCAGCATACGTATACGTGTATGCACTAACATTGTAATGCACTAAGTGCACACGCAATTGAGTAATTAGAAAAGTAATGTCAAGATTGCCTTGCAGAGAGATCAAAGAGGCAGTTGGCCCCGGTGCAAATCTATCTGACTTTCATGACGTAAGAATGAATAAATTAACTCAGTACTGAGTCCCCACATATTCATTTCCGCGTGGATCCGAAGCAAATTACTGCAGCTTTCTGAATGAGGCAACAGAAGACACTTCAGTTCCTCGAATAATAGCGCAATTCTACGAGCCTTATCTCGTGTAGTCCTGGTTACTGTGGGGTAAGTTCAGAAACCCCAGGATACACGCAGACATCTTTAAGAGATATATAAAGATGCGATGTGACGCCATTCGCACACAATTGATGCTCGCCAATCCCGTGCCCCCATCACATGTCCGGTAAATCTTTGCAGTCAGGAAGAGATTTTTCCAAGAAACTTCATTTATCGACGACACTCTAAAAAATCAAGGTACTCTATTCGGTTTCCACTAACTCTATTGCATCCTGTTCCACCTCGCCTATCTATCTCACTTTCAACAGGAAGGGTAACACATGATGACCGCGCACTGCAGTCAATATGAGACACTGAACCAAAGACACGAGCTACATTCCCCTGATTCATCTGATGCCCGATGGCGCTCCACATCCTAGCCGCGAATACCTTACTTGTTGGGACGCGGCAGTTTTATGCCAAGCGCCTTCTCAATCTTCGCAATAATCTAAAGCCAGGAAATGCAGAAACAGTTGAAATGCGCGTTAGAGACATACAATGATCACCGCGCGACGGAAAGGACAAGCGAGTGGACAGACATACCTGGCCATTGGGAATTGCCTTGCCGTTCTCGTATTGATTGATAACCACAGGCTTCTCGTTGATAGCTTTCGCCAGCGCTGCCTGAGTCAACTTCTTCGCGGTGCGGCCCTGCTGAATAGCCCTTCCCAGGCTGAGGCCACTCTTCTTGTCTGTGTCATGTAAAACGATTAAAAAAAGTTAGCCTGACTGCAGAAAAAACGTTGTATCTGACTTAGTCAAAGTGGAACACGTTTGCACTTACGAGATAGAACTTCCGTCTCACTATCAAGCTTGGACATATTTCCACCGGTTTTCCCTGATGCGTTCGAGGCCGCCCCGTCTGCACACAAAAATCCATAAAGCATTCACAGATAAACAAAAAAAAAAAATCTACTGTGTTAGCTCCCGCGGCATCTGTCTCGCAAGAATGCTCCTATTGCCATCCCGACGTACGTTTCTTATCGCCCGGTGCGGGGCGATTGCTGCTGCTAGCACCGCCACCACCGCCGCCACCACTGCCGCCGCCACCACCACCTTTCTTATTCTTACTGATTACGACTGTAGAGCAACACAAACGGGAAAAACAACGCTGGTCAGAATTTCAGAGTGAAACACACGAACACGAACACGAAAGGGGTGAGGTGCACGCACTTCGCTCCCAGTCCTGTCCACTCTGCATGGTGAATGCGGTTTGTTTTAGCCAAGAGAGGTTCCCTGCTTGTTACGGTCCTGCTCGCTATCGCTGGTATGCGAAGACAGGAGCACAGTTGCGGATCTGGTGCACGGTTTAAGACGAAAGATGCAACAGTTACAGCTGAAAATCCACGTGTCTGATTGGGCCACGTTGGGCAAAGTATGCTTTGATGAAGCGAGCCAGCGCAGGCACTGCGAAGACGACGGGCGTAAGTCGCCTACAGCGCATTTGACGCCTAACCCAAAATTTTGCCTTGCACTTGAACTGACGAAAGTTACGGGCGACATTTGCGAGACCCAGGAACATGAAGATCAGCCAATCCTAATACCTTTACTTAATGTCAACCAGTTGAGAGTAACTCATAGATCGCAACTTGTAGGTTTGCAAAGCCACAATTCGCAAAGAAACGCCGCAATTCCGTTCAAAATAGAGGAAAGAATAAAAACAGGCACCCGACCGTCGCACATTCGTTCTTTATCTCAGCGAAATACACAGCTATCGCAGCGGCGCCGAGGTTCGAGCAGCCGCTCAAGCGACATGAAACCTATGCGATGACGGTCTGGCCGTACTTCCAGTTAGCCGGGACCTGCTTGGTGATCTTGTAGTAGCGAGCGAGGCGGTGGATGCGGCTTTCGATAAGAATGAGGCGGAACTTGGCGTCCTTATCCTTACGGTTTCTGTCCAGATGCTTTCGCACGGACACGGCCTTCTTGATCAGCATGTAAAGGTCCTCGGGGATGTTGGGCGCGAGGCCGTTGGCCTTGAGGATGCGCAGGATCTTGTTGCCGGTAACGCTGCGGACCTGCGTAACGCCCTGAGAGTCACGAAGATACACGCCGATCTGCGACGGCACCAGGCCCTTCTTCGCGAGCTTGCAAATCTGGTTGCACACCTCCTGCGGCGAGATTTTCAACCACGATGGAGGGTTGCGCTTGTAAGGCAACGACGCCTTCGAGATACCCTTCCTGTGACGCGCGGATTAGCCGTGTTCGCAAGCACGCGTCGAGCCGCCATCGCACGAGAATGAGGGAGCGGTACAAATGTCAGCTACTCCGTCCTGGTCGAGGATGCTACCAAGCCGGTCCAGCGCCGACATCGCGCGTAAGCGCCTTCTTGCGCCATTTGTGCGCGTAGCGCCACCGCAGCGGCCGCCAAGCAGACTGCAAGACTTACCCCTTACTGTGCATGCGCCCCATGGTGGCAGTGTATTTGTCCGATCAATGTCGGGTACTGCACAAGATTTCTGGGTCGGGTTCGGGCTACCTTGGGCGTAGTATGAAGGTCGTCGTCACCGCGCCGTATCCGAATAGTGGGATCGACGGCGTTCTCGGGTGTTGACCGCCGAGCTAGGGTTTATTTCATTTTGTGTATGATACGTGTACATTGAAATTTTTCAATTTTCCGTGAAAAAGTTTCAATAAACTTTTCGAAAATATCTATGAAAAGGATATACACGTTGCAGTCGTGTCCTTCTAGGCAGCCGGAATGGTGCCTTTCTATTGGTAGCGATGGAAGATCTCGTCCAAAGCACATCAAGGGGAGAAACTACCGTATCGACGATCCCGTTAGGCCCAATCTTAACCCAATAATCCGCGCGTCATGGGAACGGAGAAGGTCATCAGGAACCATATTCTCTTTTTTCCTGCGCCTTATTTAAGGTGAGGGCTCTAATTACATCGCTTCTCTGTTTGATACAGCCATGACGGACGAGCTGCCTAAAGGACTTACGAAAGGAGAAGATGGCAAGGTACGATGCAATTTTGGCATCAATGATCTATACAGGAACTATCATGACACTGAATGGGGGGTTCCAGAAGACGACGACTTCAAGCTTTATGAGAACATTTGTTTGGAAGGATTCCAGGCCGGTCTCAGTTGGGCAACTATTCTGAAGAAGCGTGAGAGTTTTCGCGAGGCATTCGATGGATTTGACTTTAACATCGTGTCGAAGTACACAGATAAGGACGTCGCGCGCATCCTAGCGAATCCAGGGGTAGTTCGCCATAGGCGCAAAATTGAGTCGGCAATCAACAACGCAAAACGAGCAATTGAGTTGAAAGAGGAATACGGATCTTTGGCGGGATTCGTGTGGCAATTTGAGCCTCCGAAAGAGTCTAGGCCGACCAAGTTTGACAAGGATACGCTCTACAAAATTACGAAAACGGCGGAATCGGAAGCGATGAGCAAGGCGTTGAAGAAAAGAGGGTGGTCGTTTATCGGACCGACTACTGCGCATGCATTTATGCAGGCGATGGGCCTTGTGAATGATCACATAGAAAGGTGCGAGTTTCGGAATCGATGTGCCCGACTACGCCGCGATTTCGTACTGCCTAAAGATCGTTGATTTTGTAGTATTTTTCAGATGGGGTTGTAGAGAGTAGTTTCGCTCTATTGACATGTCGTAAATCTGATCAAGTGGCTGGCAACACGAGAATGAGGTCATTGTTCCGTTTTTCTGATGTATGCATTGCAGTCCTATTGGACCTTGCATGCTCCAAAATGGTAGATTTCAATTGGCAGCTGACATGAATAGGGTCGTCTCTGTGGAACCTCATCTGCAGACTACTGATGGGTAAGAAGAAAAGGAGTAGAGTCCAGATACAATTGCTGTGAGGCAGAGTGCGCGGACACAGTCATGGACGACGAAATTCCAAAAGGATTGGTTCGAGGAGAAGACGGAAAATTGCGCTGTGGTTTTGGAAATCAAAGCGACATATACCAGCTGTACCACGATACTGAATGGGGCGTCCCGCAAGACGATGACATCAAGCTATTTGAGAAAATCTGCCTGGAAGGATTCCAGGCCGGTCTCAGCTGGTTGACAATCTTGAAGAAGCGGGAGAGTTTTCGTGAAGCATTCGATAGATTCGATTTCAACATCGTGTCGAAATACACAGATAAGGACGTCACGCGTATCCTAGCGAATCCAGGGGTAGTTCGCCACAGGCGCAAAATTGAGTCGGCAATCAACAACGCAAAACGAGCAATTGAGTTGAAAGAGGAATACGGATCTTTGGCGGGATTTGTATGGCAATTTGAGCCTCCAAAAGAGTCCAGGCCGACCAAATTTGACAAGGACACGATCTATAAAAGTACGAAAACGGCGGAATCGGAAGCGATGAGCAAAGCGTTGAAGAAGAAGGGGTGGTCTTTTATCGGACCGACTACTGCGCATGCATTTATGCAGGCGATGGGCCTTGTGAATGATCACATAGAAGGGTGCGAGTTTCGGAATCGGTGTGCGCAACTGCGCAATTGTATTTCAGCAGTACAAACCCTTTCGCCTTCGACGGCATTTATTCACTGTTTTTTAAGTTTTGATTTCAGGCCCGACGCTGACCTAGACATGCAGCTAGGTCGAATTTTTCCGGGGCACTACCAGCTGCATCGCAAAGACAAAATGAATTAAAGCTCTGTGGAGGACGATCAATGTTCCATACTGTCTTCAGTGTCTCTCTTTTCTCGAAATTGGCCATGCTCAGATTGTGCGGAGGACACCCACTCCATGTGACCACGTCATGAGGAGCACCTGTTTCTTCCGCCGTCATTCGCACAACAGGATTCGAAATTCTGGATGAGAAAGGTTCCTCCCGGATGAACTCTGAAGAGGACCGATAGTTTGCGAGCCGCCATTTCGCCTGACCGGCTAGTCTCCCCATGAAGGAGTCTTTCCATTTTTGCCAGTGGAATTCTGCCACATTCACGTCACCTGAAATAGTGTTCTTGCAAATTCGAAGCGATACCTTACCAAGTAGTATGTCAATACGTACAGACAGCTCTTGAGGTGCATGAACAGGTTCGACTGTAAAGCACATTTTTTCGTGGTGCCCAGTCATCTGCTTCTGCTCGACTTGAATTACTTGCATCGGGCTGG
>JADWZK010209032.1_pt1 | contig 10430 bp, 10 predicted proteins | sample 8957641 | NCBI WGS metagenome assembly JADWZK01 (sample SAMN16576796, study PRJNA672827) | algae metagenome | host: rhodolith | place: South Korea: Udo, Jeju | collected 2014-09-18 | reverse complement strand
CATTTTCGAGAACTGACGCTTGTCCATGTTGTTGTTTTTCGCTTATTTATTGAGATCTTTCTCGGCATTTGACTGATTCACATCGAAGCTTCCGTAAGATGGCTTGAAAAGTGAAAAGTATGGAAATATCCTGACATTTTTCAAAATTCTTCGGTTTCATTACTATCTGTAATTAATACCATCCAGGTACAGGTACCTGTACAGGTAATCAAAAAAAGAAAAATTACTGTACAAGATTTCAGCTGATCCAAATCTACAGATATATTTGGTTTTATGATCCATATCGACCGAGAGAAAATGGATCGCGAATATACCATATTTCCGAAGGATGTGTACCACAGCTTACAGTCGAGGGAGAGCTTGAATTATAGCATACTCTGCAAGTGCTGAAATAATTCTTCACTGTCCCTGGACTGTAAGAGAGTGGTACAAATCCCTCCGAAATGCGGAATGCGCCTCTACAGACGTCTCAGGTACGTCAGCCCTATCAATTCCAAAGTACTGTCTTCTATTCCTCCACCTCAGAAGATAAGTGAACACAAAGCTAACACAAAAAGAGCTTTCAGTAGGGCCCTGTCCTTCTTCAGAATCGACAGCAAGATATTTTCTTCGAAATGAGATAAGCGCCTTTAGAATACATGCAGGCAGCGTCATGTTGACTTGGAAGAGAAGAAACGTTAAATGGCTTCGTAAAGTGGGACAGTATTCCGAATACACTTCTTTGATAGCAGTGCTCCGTCTTCGCCATTTCCGAAGGATTCCTTGCCAAAGTCGTCCAAGCCTCGGACCTCGTCATTGTACGAGAAACGAAGAATCATGCACAACAACAGAGAGCAAAAGATCCCATCAGGGACATTGTTCGCCCAGACGCTGAAATCCACACCGACGCCCAAAGCCAAGTATACACTGTACACGACATCCATCACAACGGAGGCAAAAACCCACCCGATGCTGAGCGCACCCTTGTGTCCATATATGAACGTAACGCAAATTTGGGGAATCCACATGACAGCGTTCAAAACCGCCGACAGCAGCCCGCAAGCATGAGCGAAATGCCGCGAGAAGGAACTATTAGAGCCAAAGTAGACAACAAAGAATGCACCCCAGAGGGACGAAAGAGTAGCCAGAAACACGAACAGGTAAAAGAAATGACGAGCGCTGAAGAAAGAGTAGAAAAAGTTGCTCCTCAGCTCCAGCTCGCTCTCGTCCATAGATTCCACCGAGTCGTGGTGGTACTTCAGAAACCAGTACCACATAGTCCCACAAAGAAAGGCAGAGCCAACCATTTGCAACATCGGTTGCCCGCGCATGAAGCAACGATACGCCGACCCATCGCATGCTAGCAAATCGGTCCCTGCGGTCATAACGATGTCAAGTGCAGCCAGGTGTGAGTACAGGCCGCCGAAGAACAAGAGCCATGGCGAGACGCCCACGACAGACCGGTCTGTTGCCATTTCCAGATGCTGCGGGATGAATTGTCCCAGCTGCAACAAAGTGATGAGGAGCCCAAAGCCATCGCACGCAAGCGAGGTACAATCGGCGTCCTTCGTCATGGGTGCGTCCGCTCAAGTCACTTGTCGAAACCCTGCGACAGGATACACTGAAACTACTCGCTTGTTTCCGGCTTCGGCCGCCTGAACACAGTCAAGGCGGGGTTCGGCACTTCAAAGGTACATGAGCGATGTGAACCAGTGCGCCGGCCAATGTGGCCGATGGACTCTGCAAGAAGCGCAAATCGTCGGAGCTCCACTATCCCATCTCCTGGACCAGGACGACATGCTGGGCAAATATCCAATTCCGATGCCCGTATAATACCAAATGCGGCATTATCAAGCACTGTTAGGACGTTACCGTATGGCACACTATGATACGCAATCGCCATTGGAAACCTGGCATACCAGTAAATCAAGGAAACAATTCATATTTGAAACAGATTTGAAACAGATTCAAGGTAAAAAAATAGCTTACGTGTTGAAAGGTACAGATACTCAACGTCACTGATTGGACAAGGCGGGGCCTCGTCCAGCAGACAATTCACTATCATATACGCCATAAGAAAATAGCCAAGTGTCCAATTCCAACGGCATTTTGAATTCTAACCCAGTTTTTGTGTTTCCAGAAATATTTCGAAAATATTTCAATATTTTCCTGATTGAAGAAAGCAGTCACTATGTTTGACTTGTCAGGTTCTAATTCGCTGAATGCTGACATAGACGACCTGAGATGTAGGACTCAAAAATATTTCGAGAAATGTCTCAAACATTCCGACAAAACCCTCTCCAAATGGCTCCTTTTTGAAAATAGTTTGTTTTTCCTTCGTTCATGGAGAAGTTTTGTGACTTTCGGCAAAAATGAGGTCGTCCGGCGACGCATCGGGTCGTTGGTTGTTGTTGCCTGTTCCGGAACAGTGTCATACACGTGCTCTAAATTTTTGCGTCCATCAATGGAGCTGCGGAAGCCCATACGCGAGGCATTCCTCTGCGGGCAATTCTTTCAACCACTCGACGCTCGCCGACCTTCTGTCGTCGGAAAATCGCCGCTCTTTCTGTACATCGCGGTTCAGCGCGAAGCGGCAAGCCGCGCTTGTGCCAATTGAACATTAGTCATGAAGGACTCTGTTCGGATCGTCGTCGTCGGTGATGGTACGTGGCACTCCTTTTCCACTTCTGTGCTGTTCCGTTTCCGCAATGGCATTGTCTGAGCTCGCCTCCTGACTTGCGAATGAATTGCTGTCCAGCATTGAAACACGAGCTAACATAACCGGTGTTGTCGCGGCGAAATCGAAACGTAGAAAAAGTAGGGAAAACCTCCATTGTTGAGGTCCTCATCACAGCAACCTTTGAAGAGGTCGTGCAACCTGTTTTGCCGGTCTTAGTCGTCCCAAAAGATGTCACACCGGATCGCGTTCATGTATCCATTGTGGATACGCCGGGTGCTATGTCACAGGTTAGCAAGGTCGATGAAGAGCTGAAACTCGCAGATGTCATCGTGCTTGTCTACAGCGTAAATGACGAAGAGACCCAAAAGCGCATCAGCTCGTATTGGCTAAAGAAATTCCGTGCTAGTGGACTCAAGGTTCCAATTATTCTGGTCGGCAACAAGATTGACACCCGCGGCGGAGTTGCGGACCCGACAAATGCGGCTAAAATGGAGGAATTTATCAAGCCAATTATGGACACTTATCGCGAGGTTGACGTCTGCATCGAGTGCTCAGCGAAGACGGTATCGAATATTTCCGAGGTGTTTTACTTTGCGCAAAAGGCCGTCCTTCACCCCACTGGTCCACTCTATGATGTGGACAAGCACGCTTTGAAACCATCGGCCGCTGCTGCGTTAAGGCGTATCTTCCGTATTTGCGATAAGGATCGCGACGGCGGGCTCAATGACAAGGAACTGAACGATTTTCAGTATACGTGCTTCAATGTTCATCTTCAGCCGGAGGAGTTGGCAGGTGTCAAGAAAGTTGTCCATGAAAACATAAAGGATGCTGGGATCAGACCGGATGGGTCGATCTCTGTAGAGGGCTTTATATTTTTGCATACCCTCTTTGTCCAGAAGGGAAGATTGGAAACCACGTGGATCGTGTTGCGGAAATTTGGGTACGACGATAACATGAGACTTGTTCTCGATGAGAAAGATAAGGTCAAGTATGCGGTTGATCAGAGCGTCGAATTAAGCGCGAAGAGCAAAGAATTCTTGTCCGAGGTGTTCATGATCGCCGACAAGGACGGAGACGGAATGCTGTCCCGACAGGAACTTAAGACCGTATTTGCCGACTATCCCGATCTCCCTTTCTCAGTCGCAAAGCCCACAAGTCCGAGCGTCCGCCTGACGCATATGGGACCAAAGGGACAGGAGGAGTATTTCCCATTGGAGGCCTTTATGGCTCGCTGGGCCTTGTATGTGCAAGATAGCCCTAACGATGCCCTTCTCGCTCTTTTGTATATTGGGTATACTGATAGCCCGCAATCGGCTTTGAAGGTTACAAAATCTCGTGTGAAGGATCGGTATTACAAGAATGTGAGCAGGGAAGTGTTATCTGTTCTCGTGCTTGGCGACAATTATCGCGGTAAATCCGACATCATTCGAGGGTTGGCCGAGCACCCAGCGACAGGCGAAGACACCCCCGGACTTGCTGCTGCGGCGACGATTAAGGATCTAAACGGTTCCCCGAACAGCAAAGTTCTCATAATGCGTGACCAGCGCGATATTACTCCGCAAACCTTAGCCCAGCGGAAACCGACTTTGGAAATCGCGGACGTCATTTGCATCGCTTTCGACGCGTCATCCAAAACTTCTTTCGAATATGCTAAGAGTCTGTGGCATGGGCTTGATGAGATGAGGAGTAACTTCAAGGTCCCAGTCGTTTTCGTCGCGTCTGTGGAGCAAGGGCAGGATGCGTCTGTCACGGAGGAGGCGGATGCACTTTGTTTCGGGGCGGAATTGCCCTCACCGGTGCGAGTGTCAATGGGAGATGACGAAACGGCTAACCTGTACGCAGATCTGCTCGGGGTGGCAACCCATCCAGAAGTGGCATGTCCGGGCTACTACGAGACATCGGGATCAAGCTCATCGGCAACAATTATCAAGGTCGCTGTTGGTACTCTGGCGGTTAGCGGCTTGTTGTACGGCGCGAAACGACTCTACGATTATTTCACCACGAAGCCGAACACAAACTAATCGTTGCCGCGGAAGAAGGCCCCGTCGAATTTTAGATTACTATTCATAACAGCGCCCAAATCAGTAAAGATGTATTTTCTTCCCTCGAAGTGGCATCCAGTCCCCGAGAAGATACAGCGGAGCGGGAGTTCGGCTCGCTCAAAAAATTCACTTCTACGGGACAGAAAATTGGTGAATGTTTGTCTGGGACCGTAAAATTCTGTTTGTTCTGTGTCGAAAAGTAAACAGTAATTGGCTTCATGTTTTTTTGTGAAACTTAAGGTTCCTTTATACCTCCATACTAATCTGTTTCTGGAATGCTCTTCGTAATCGACCTTCCCTGTCCGTGCGGCATCCGGCAGAAATGACGGAATAGCATGCAGAGCCTCACCGGGCGCGCAGAAAGCAGGGCATTTGTCCGCTATGTAGAATACTCCCATGATTGCCAAGGAATTGCCGGTATAGCCCACAACCCCGTGCCGTCGTCCGCGTCGCGCAAACGTTTGGAGCAGCATTGTAATGTCATGCATACTGCATTTATTTCCCAAATGGCACTCGCAGCGTTTCGAGGGCCTATTCTTTTTTTCCACTTTATCCTGTCTTTCGAGAGACAAATTGCTGCATTTACGTCTGGATCAATTACTGAGGTCACCAGATCGATTCCGGCGTTGGCTTGGCGCAATTCAGCAATACTTGGCGCACCGTTCGACGCTCGTCCGCTCTTAGAATGTGCCCGAGCCAGTTCCAGCTAAGGTCTCTCGCGCGTGATAGAACGTTCAAAGTAGGCGTTCATGCCTCGTCAGCCATCTCTCTACCAGTTACTTTCGACAGCATGTTAGAGCACGTTGAGTTCAGTTTTCTGGCTACTTTGTCGGTTAATTTCCAGAATTCGCAGACGTACAGCAGAGTTGAAACCACAGAAGACCTGAAGGGGCGGATACGCAGGCTTGTCTGTAACTTTGCATCAGTCAGCACCCTTTTTAGATCCCGAAAGCGGGACCAGGCGTTTGTGATGCGGTGGTTCACATGGGTTAGAGGGTCTCCGTCTCCTGGCTGCATGAATCCAAGGTATTTGAAGTGTAATGAGTACGACAAGTCTTCTTCTCCAAGACGCACGTGCTCTGGCTGCTTTTATGCCGCTTTTCTTTTCGCCTCTCTCACCAATTTGTCTGCAATAGATCCGCCACGGGACGCGGCCTTAAGCTGTGGGAGTGCAACTAGGCCCCACTGCTCATTTGCCAGGCACAGGGGTTGTCGCGGTTCATCGTCAAAGTATTCGACAGAAACGCACATGCGTTTTCTGTGCTTTACCTTGGCGACAGTGCCCATATGTCAGTCGAATCGGCCGGGATCGTCCCATTTTCGAATCGCGATTTTGGCATCCATCGCAGGGGCAGGGTGACCGGTGATCGGCAGTTGATGGGGGAGACTTGCAGTGTAGTCGACGGTGAGTTGCTATGGAGCTTTCGTTTTCGTACAGGAACTTTCTTTTGCAGCCAAGGCACTGAAACGTAAAATCCATTTCCTCAACATCTTCCTTCGACGTGCGAGTAACTCTTTGCCCCTTTTGGACTGCTGTACGAAACTCTTGTGGGCGGCAGCATTTGTCCTTCCTCATAGTTTGCCGCAAGACTTGCAAGGAGAGCCGCTCTTGAGCTGCTTCTGCGTTCTGTCCAGCGCTATAATGAAACACAGAGGACTCAGTATATCGAGAGTCCGCCGCAGTTCCATGTTGCGATCCGGCATTGAGTGCAGGAAGCAAGGTCTTCCCGCTTACCTTCCCTACCTCCTGGGCGTCCCTTTTGCGACGTCTTCCCACGTAGTATCCGGGGAAACCCTGAGACGCACGTTGAGACGCTCATCGCAGGACAGGAAAATCTTGGAGCAGCACTACGAATCTATCGCAAGCATGTGGAAATTCGATTGAACCCGTTGTCAGCCAGTTTGAAGTATATTTCGACGCCCGAATCGTGAATAAAATTTACGGTATGCGACGGATATGTGCTGCACACAGAGACACTGTTCTCGTGCTGCGCCTGCTCATAGCGGCGCACCCCGGAGCTTCCTTTTCCGGTCCGCGCACTTTGCGGAGCGCAACCTACACTGCGTGGGTTGCCCTCCTATAACGCGACTGTTGCGTGCACTCTCACCGGACCGCTATCCGAATAAGCCATTATCGGTCCACGTAGACCCAACTAGGGAAGCACCAGTAATCTAGCAGGATAGACGGACTGAAGTAAAAAGGCAGGCAAGTGTCTGATCGTATCTTCGGCGCCTACCTTGGATGGTACTGACCTTGGCACAGCAACGGTGATATGCGCGGGCGACCACTTCAGGGAGTTGGTCGAAACACTATGAGTATTCCAAACAGAAGCCTTTCGTACAGCGTGGTCGCTGCATCAATTGCAAAGGAAAGCACACGGAATCAGTCCATATGTTTGAGCTCTCACGAGTTAGGAGTAGTGACCGCGTGTTAGAGATAGGGGATTTGGACAATAGTGGTCGCAAACTATCCCAAAAAAAAGTCCAGTACCCTTCGCGTTCTTCCGCGCCTGGATACCACTTGAGTGTGCATTCATTTCTCATTTCAGTTCAATCACAGAAGTCCCCACCGTTCTGCACGCTTGGCAGTCTAAAGAAACCCTCTTACTGTAATCCGAGATCGACAATTCGGGTCTGCAGCCAAGACGAACGAACTTCTCCACTTCGAACAGGCCTGATGCTGTAGAAGAAATCAATTGTTCAGTTTGCATTTCCTGAAGTACCGAATACGTGATTTCCACGGAGAAACCAACGAAGAAGATTGCCAAGGTGATGCATATTGTCCACAGTGCCTCGGTAGTTGCGGGACGTATTCGATCTTGAGTCTAAATCACATGCTGGTTTCTGAAGCACTAAAGAGCCCCGCAGTACTCACCCGACAAAGCTCTGTCACGCAAATCAGTCTAGCATATTTGGACAGTTCGATATTAGATTGAATTCTGAACTGTGCGTCCTGAAAAAAGGCTCTGAGCCAATCATCCGGTTGACTGTGTGCACTACATCTGGAAAATCTCTCCCCAATCCAGCGCTGGAACAAACACTACTTGAGAAGCGCAATACACGCAAAAGCATGAGAGAATTGCAAGATAAAACAGAGAGGCATAAGCGAGGCGACGTGATAAAGAATTTCCTGATAGCTGAATGTTTAATACGAACACGAAGATCCTTTAAAGCGTTGGTAGCGGACGAGCAAGGACAAAGTTCACGGAAATTCTTTTTGCTATTGATCGTGCGACCCTACCTGAATTGGAGCCCCGTTGCGTCGTATGGGAGGTTCATTGAAAGCTCCCCCACATACATATTGTCATTACACAATACTTACGCTGTTCATGCCGAGGATGTGTCCGGAAAAAGGGAAATCTGCCGCAATGCTCTTTGTCTAGTAAAAGTCAGTGCACAGATTTGCCGAGTGCAATGCTGGTATCAACCCGTTCCACAGGTGCAATGTACACGACGACCGTGGTGATGCGCAGGATAACGAATGACGTTGCATTGACAGTTTAGATGAGCGGCAAGAACGGGTAGAACACCGGAGTAGAACTGAGAGGTGTTCGCAGCGGTCGGCCGTGGGAACAGCTTCTACTCCACCTTGACAACAACTTGTTGGCCCATCCAGTGCCTGCATTGTCAGAGCTGTTCAGATTGACTTCCGCCTCACTTTCCACGTCTCTCTTTTCATCGCTTTCGCTTTTGCAAAATTCTTTGCCTCCGCTTCAGACGCACACAAATTCGCAGCCACGGCGACTGCTTTCCACTTCTTGGTCAATGCATCAAACGCAGTAAGATCGCTGCAGCGAGTACACGCACCGACAGATCCTCTCACGGGGTTGAATCATCCACGATCTGAGCGAAGTGAGTCGGGGAGTAGGACAGTTGGTTGGCAAGTGTGCGTAAGTAGGATTACTTCACTGACAAAGTTCACACACCACAGCGCAATGTTACCGCGTTCTCTGTATGGGTAATGTGGCTCCGGAATTCAGGGCGCGCCATTGCTACGATTTGTGGGGAAAAAGGTCTGGTGAATTCCGTTGTCTGCGAATTACCAGGAGAGCGAAAAAAGAGATAGTTGCCCAACGCCGACGGGTGAATGTGATGCTCGGCCCGGGTGTTCAGAGACGTCCACAACGATTGTATGGGACATGACCTCTGAATGAAACGGGGAATCCGAACAGGATGAAGAATATAGTTAGCAATCGAGCACAGTCCCTTGCGTGATAAAGGTCTTGTCATACGCTCATTGCACCGCCCGGTTCGACCTACAGCCTAAAGGCCTGTCATTGCATCAAATTGGGCAGGGATAAACTAAGACGTTGGAACACGAACTTCTTTGTCTGTCTTCAACAAAGAAAAATTCTTGTCGTCTGCGGCCCAGTGCAGCCCAGTGCCCTCTTTAGGCTACAGGTCCGGGGTGGGACTATTTTACCGGTTGACGGCAGTTACCCAGCAACGAAATTTTGGTAGAGAATTACCAATGGACTTCAACCGAGAGTGTCGCTAAGGCAATTGAAAGCAATGCTGGTGCATCAAAATCAATTGAAAGTTTAACAGCTCCTTTTTCGACACATATCACGGTTTCATCATGTCTGGAATAACCCGCAAATCATGGCTGTTAATCAGTGTACTCTCGAAGTATCCAATATAGTGCGAGGGAGGGAGAATATCCACAGGAGTCGGAGAATCTTTTGAGAACACTCACGAACAAATAAGGTTATGCAAATGCTGTGTGGGCAACATGACTACAGTAACAAACTTTTATTGTTATAAAGTGAAAAGGACAATTAGCACCAAGATTGGGTAGAGCGAACAAACGAAATCTTTAGAAATAACGCTGTACATAAGCAATCACTGGCTGTTGTTGCCTCTGTTGCTGTTTCTGTTTATTTTATTTTTTTGGCAGGTACAATCACGATTGCCGCGAGTGGTGCCCCCCAACAATATGCTGCGTGCAATTTCTCTTCTATGCCCCGTGGAATTTAGGGCTTCCGAATGCTGTTACTGTAGAGGAGGCGGAGGTCGGTCCCGCCCATTTTGCTGTCCAAAGAGTCATTTGAGCTGGAGTGCTTGCACAGTGGACAACATAGGCGGATATACGAAGAGCTCGGTAGGCACAGGGTACCCCTGTGTGGATCTGGTCTTATCATGCAAAGTTTTGCCCAATCTCCTGTGCACTTCGTTAAGTACGAAGCGCTCTCGTAGTCTCTTGTGGCATGAGGTCCTCCTGTATAATGTAACGGTTGGGGTCTCATCTGTACTCTTGGCGCATTGGGTTCTCTTTCAATAAGTTCTGCTCCAATGTGTCAAACCAGCCCCAGAATTACTGTTTGGGGATGTATCTGATGTGGATGTCTACACAGCGATAAACCTCGCCGTGAATAGAGTAGAGTGGAAGGCAAATAGGCCATCTAGGCGCTGGTAACCTCACTTAGGGGATTACGCAGAATACAACAAAATACAATACAATTCTCTTTCCTTGACAAAATGGTATAAACAGAATAGCGATACGGGAGGTCGCGAGGGAACGGGAGCCGACCAATGTTAGAGTAGAAATGCAGGGACCAGGAAGTGATTGAGGATAGTACTTTAACGGGTGAGAAGACGACATCGCAGAAGGGTATTGCCTGTTACGTACTTTATTGCAACTCCCTTGGTAGAGGTTGGCAACGCAATGAGGGCCTATTGCTACTCCACAGCTTCCTATCCTTAGACATTTTAGTAGCGTTTTCGATACT
>JADWZK010375684.1_pt1 | contig 10443 bp, 7 predicted proteins | sample 8957641 | NCBI WGS metagenome assembly JADWZK01 (sample SAMN16576796, study PRJNA672827) | algae metagenome | host: rhodolith | place: South Korea: Udo, Jeju | collected 2014-09-18 | reverse complement strand
GCCCCGCGAGCCCTTGCAGTGCACCGGAGGCATTCGGCGCATCGTGCAGGAACGGCGTGGCGCTGCTCGACGTGGGGGCGCCCGGCGGAACGGCCCCCGGAAGGAGTCCAACTCCAGTTCCGGGGACAAGATTAGGGGCTTTGGCGCCGAGTGCGCTCTGCGCAGCCGCGGCGCTCTGCGGCCAGAGCGCCATGGCGGAGGAGTGCGCCAGGAAGGCGGCAGAGGAGAGATGCTCGACGCGTGCGCGTTGCGTTCACGGATTTGCTCGAGCTCGGAGATCCGGTTTGAGAGTTGCTGAAGGACCCCGTCCATGCAATCTTTGGAAACCATGACGGCGTTGCCATTGGAATTTGCAGGCTCGATAGCGTCTGAGGTAGAGCCTTCTTTGGAATTTGCTGGGGCGATGCAATCAGCGGACTGGCTCGTGACTTGTGCTGCAACCTCCTCCGTTTTCATCACTGCATTGTCTTCGGCCGGTTCTGCGGTATCCGTTCGTGCCGGATCAGTACTGCCGTTTAGGGGCGTATTTTCTGGGCTTGCGGAACTGCCGGCCTTGCTGAGTATATTTTCCGATTTTTCGGGGGCTAGGAATGCATTCGCCGGTTGTCCGACTGTCGTTTCGTCACCTTTTGAGGGTTTGTTTGCATCCTGGGCGGTGGTAGCAGGGCCTGCATGTGATTGCATATTGTTCAAAGACTGTGGTTGCACGAGAGGTTGAACAAATTGATCATCGGATTCTGAATCGCCAGAGAAATAAGGAGCTGCCAAAAGTTATCGCAGCTTGAACTGCGGCTTGTTGCGATGGTTCGACTTTTGAATTGCGACGGGGTTGGGAATTTTGGTTCGGGTTTGCAGATGCACGCGCCGATACAGGAATATACTCACAAGAAGGAGAGGATCCTTTCGCTTCCTTGTCAGGGTATGGCGGCATATTTTGGCAGAAGGTCTGAAGGAAGACCTCTTAGGATTTTATGGGAGTGTTTGTGGTGCCGTGAATATGCAAAGAATAAGCAGTGAAAGCGGTGAGAATCAAATTTGAAAAGAAAAAGTGAGCGAAAGCCCAGAGCGGGTTAGGGAGTGGCAAGGACTGTTTTCATAGACAGACGTCAATTGCAATGAGTGGCTGCAATGCAGCCTGTCGCGAAGGACACAGCAGACTTGATTAAATAAATGCGAGCGTGTTACCAGCATGAGTCCCAGCAGCGCTGCGTAAGAAAATCGAGTGCGGCGGCGCGTCCTTGGGGATGGCACAATCTACATGCGCGCCACCATGGCGGCCATTGCGATGCAAACAGAACTGGGGAGAGCTGCGTTTTCGATAACAACCCTTGCGACTTGCAATCTCTGAAGAGAAAACAAGATTGGGAGATGACCCGCTATCATACCGGCTGTAAAACTGTTTATGACCTGTTGTGTACCGACGCGTGTCCTGCACCTCCATTCAGTGTCATACAAATGAGGAATATTGAATATTTTCATGAATTTTTATAAACATACTTTCATCGTAATCTCAATGTGGAAATTCTAACCCTCGGTACGCAGCGTGCCGCTTCGCACATGCGGATCGACTGAAGATTTTCCGCCTCGCAGATGCTGACTGGACGATAATTTAGTTCAGAATACATCAGATCCCAGTATTTACATCACCTGTGGAGGCTGTTTGGGGCTGGTACGTTTGTTCCAGTCCGGACAGTCCAGTCGAGGAGACTCCGGGGCAAATGACTCCCCCCGGGCCAGAGAAAACGCAAGTCGCTCGGAAATGGGATATTTGTTTCGTCTAAGTATGCTCACAGAATAGCGTTAATTCTGTTTTACATGAGGAACAATGTGCTCTTCATTCACCACGGAGGGCACCTTTCTGGATTGTGGTTGGCCATTTAGGATCTTCAAGGATATTACCATGTTTCTATCCTGCATCTTCTATTTGACTGCTCTATGTGCTCTTCAAGCATGAAATCAGTCCACGGAATCTCGAGAGAACTTATTCATTCAGCCTTACTGTATTCTGACGTATTGCAGCAGCGACTCGAGCCATGTAATGGTGGTGCCCCGTCAGCAACCTCTGCGCTTTTTCCATTCTTCTAAATCTTCAACCTCAACTTGATAAGAACTTTATATATTCAACCATGCAGCACTGTGGTGTGCAGCAGCAGCGACTCGATTGCAGTAACAGCAGTGCCCCAAGCTACCTGTGCACGTTTTCGTCTGTTGCAAATTATCGACCTCAATTTGAGGTATCGTACTTAGTTCTAATCAAGAACCCAGGTTTTATCCTGTCATAAGCACATTTAGGGGTCTCCGTCCTTTAGACTTTGGATTTTGTACATACTGTACATTAAATAAATATACTGTGGATCTATTATGGGCGCGTTCGCGCAGACCACAGGATCCCCTTGGTTGCTGCGAGGGGAGGGGACCCGAAAGGGGACCACAGGAGGCAGTGAAGGCGGCAGGGAAGCTATCAGTTTCTCCACTACAGCCCTCGCTAGATGTGCTGATGCGCGCGAGAGACCAATGCTGGAACTGTCTTGGGCACGTACTTGGAATAGGAAGAGCACCGCGATACACGACAAGTCTTGCTTCAATGTGTCAAACCATCTCCAGAATCACTGCTTGGTAGCGTATGTGATTTAGATGTCTACACAGCGATAAACCTCGCCATGAATAGAAGAGTGGAAAGAAAATAGACCATCTACGCGCTGCTAACCTCACTTAGGCGATTACGCAGAATACAATACAATACAATAGATCTATAATATAATATTCCACCATAATACTGAGATTGCCGCAAGCAAGTCAATGACGCCTGTTGCAAGTTCTTGCTGCGGAGTTTTTTTCCAGACTTACCTTGTAGATTTTCCAAAAAAAGACCATAAATTTCGGCGCAACCTGAGCACAAATGGTGCTGTGAAATGCCCTTCAGAAGCCGTCGAATTTGCAGTCATAGAACCGATCCAAAACGGTCCACTCTCTAATTACTGTATTGTAGACTCTATTCTGTAACCTGAAATGCCATTGTTTTATTGGCGATTTGGAAACTTCTCATTTTTTTGCGAAATATTGATAATTTTACATGTGATCCCCTTCGTCACCGCCGTGGATCCAACATCCTCTTCACGACAGTGTGAACTTCTGCAAGCTCTTCTCCTCCATCTTTTCTGGTCCTCAAAGGTTTTCTATTGATAGACTTCTGTTTTCAAGTGAAACTTTCTGTTTCGTGCTTCTTCTGCAATATGAAGGTGTACACGAAAACTGGTGACGGCGGGACCACCAGCCTTTTCAGCGGCGAAAGGGTGCCGAAGAACCATGTCCTCGTCGATGCCTAGTGCGTGAACGAAAATCCAGAGCATTTACCTCATTCGGGTTGTCGTTCTAACCGTATGAAACCTGTCCACTCTACTGTTTTTGTTTTGTATACAACAGCGGCACTGTCGATGAATGCAACGCCGCCATTGGCAGCGCAGTTTCATTTCTGGAAGCCGCCTGCAAGGATTCCGCAAATGAGAAGTCCCTTATCACGAATCTTAAGAAGGTGCAAAACAGGCTGTTTGATCTCGGGGCGCATCTCGCGACGCCCCGCTCCAACGCCTCCGCGTCCCAGGTGGCCAAGACGCCGTTTGGAGAATCTGCAGCAGAAGATCTCGAGCACTGGATCGATGAAATGGAGGCGCATCTCGACCCTCTAACGACCTTTGTGCTGCCGGGCGGGCATCAGTCCGCCGCAGCGCTGCACGTCGCTCGGACGATCGCGCGTCGCGCGGAGCGCCTGGTGACCCCGCTTTTTCTGGACAAGGAGAATGATATTGACTCTGCGGCGTACCGCTTTCTCAACCGTCTCTCTGATTTTCTCTTCGTCGCGTCGCGGTTCGCCAACAAGCTTTTCGATTACCCCGACGTTAAGTGGGCGAAACTTTCCAGTTGAAGTACATTTTAAGAGAGCTATGGGACGCGGGCAATTTCGCCCCGCCTGGAATTGCTTTTTTTCCCCCGGCTTGTGCTAATTGTTACGCATACTGTCGCGAATGTGCGAATCCTTCGACGCTTTACCGTCACGCGCAGACCTTGCGTGCGGAATTGTGACGGACTCGGGATTCGGTTAGCGGAGTAGGTGTATTTGAAGGCCTCCTAGCATGCCAAGTTGGTAGGGTGTTGGCGCAGATTTTTCATAATTTCTGCCCCGGTGCCGAATCTTGCGATGCGTTCTGTAGCACGGACCTCGTGGTACATTTTCTATGAAGACACCTTGGTAAAGATTGGATATTGCGCCACTGTGGGAATACGGTTCCTGGAGTGCGCAAAGACGATCCTGTGCCATCTATACACAGCATTTCCTGCTGAATACCAGGCCGAGACTGGATCTACAAGGGAGAAAATGCTTCTTTTCTCTGATGCTCTATTGCTCGTGCAATGAGTGCGGTGCAACGCCAAAAGTGATATGCACAAGTCACTTTGTTGTGAATTGCATGTATTTACTGACCTCCCTTTTCAGTTGCAATGGCAGCATTCGTCAGACGCCCGCCAGTAGGTACCACGCAGGTACCGAAGATATGTTCATGTCCTCCGCTCGAGAAAAATGTTAAGGGGAATACGGAAGAGTGCTGCACAAACGCGAATGACGCCGTTGGAAGCGATTGCTTGATATGAATTTCTACGAACTTAACTTAAGCGCGTCATTCTTTTACCGAACGAGGCGGTAAAGGGGAAAAGGGTTCTTGTCCTCATGCGGGAAAACGAGTTTGATGAATAAACTTCAAATAGTTTTGTTTACGATTCACCCGAAAAAGAAAAACTCGGTGCATTCAACACATGAGAGGTGCCAAAACAGATAAAAATTTAGGTAATTATTCAAGTATGCACGGAATACAAAGCATGTACTGCACCTTATTCGGCGCCCTTAAGCAAAGCTAACGCCTGAACACCCGACGGCTTGGAAAGCTTGAGCCGATCGATTGAAGTAGAACATGTTCTGGCCAGGGCAATGTGTCGGGAGATCGGGCTGAATCTCACTGTACTCGTGCGGCGAATGGATGAGGACGGCGAAGATTGCCGCCGCCAGAGCGCCCGTGAAAAGGACAGTAAACACCCAGCCAACGCAAATGTAACCAAACTGCTTCCAGTTCACAGTGTTACCCTTGAACTCGACGAGACCGACACCCATGGTGGCACCGACCTGGCAATGAGTCGTCGACACAGGAAGTCCGAGACGAGAGGCGATAATGACTGTAATAGCAGCGCCGATCTCAATGGAGAACCCACGGCTTGGTGTGAGCTTCGTCAACTTCACTCCAATCGCCACAATGATGCGGTATCCCCACATAGCGAGTCCAAGGACAATTCCAATCCCTCCGAGCGCGAGAATCCACAGCTCGACACTCTGCTTGCGCTTGTCGTATTTCGCAAATGCACCCGGGTTGCATTTAGTGACGCATGACACTTGAGTGCCATTATTAATGATCGCGCCATTCTTGTCGTACAGATTTGCCTGCCCAGTTATAGCGCCAGGGGCTGGTCCCGTCAGATAGGGAAATGGAATTTTCGAGCCAGATTTGCATACGAAATACTCGTCAGCGCCAATCTTTCCGCACGAACTCTCACCGTCCGGCACTAAGTCGCCTTTTTTGAAAGGTTGATTGTTACGCAACCCACCCACGTAGGTGCCAGCCTTCTTAAACTTAGTTCTCTTGATCTCGGAAATCATGCCAGCACTTTGGTGAAGTGAGAAGATCGACGCAAACGGTCCGATAGAGTTGGCCACATCATTGGCACCATGAGCAAAAGCATCGAAGGCGGCGGTGAACACCTGCAACCAAGTGAAAAGCTGTTCAGCCTTGGGGTCAAACTTCTCGACGTTGTCGTGCATACGAATGACATCATCTGAGAGCTCCTCGTCCAATTCCAAGTTGACACCGACCTTGGCGAGGGCAGAGTTGAGCTTGTCACTCGTTTCCGCGCCATCGCCATCGGTATCTTCAGGACTCTTAATCTTCTGCATCTCACGAGCTTCCCAGCGGTCAACCCAACGCTTTGCCTGCGGGATGACGAGCCACCATGAAAGCAGGGCGACACCGGCACCGCTGCCAATGGCGATACCGACGGCCTGACCGACTGTGAACTTCTCATCCAGCTTCAACTTGGGGGAACCCTTGTAAATGATGAAAAAGAGCACAATGGCAACGGCGAGGGCGTAGAAAAAGGGCAGGAAGAGGAAACCGTTACGCACAGGGTTCTTCGTGCGGAGCACAGTGTGGCGAACTAAGAGGAAAACGATAACGCCCAAAATTGCCGACAACACCGGCGAAATAATCCACGACAGCACAACACCAACAACACCCTTAAGCCTTTCAAGGCCAGCACCCTTGGACATCCACACCACAGCCCTCGGTCCACGGAAGGTGAGCCCAACTCCGACAAGGGACCCGATGATGGAGTGGGTTGTAGAAACGGGAAGACTGAAGTAAGTCGCGGTGATAAGCCAGGTAGTGGAGGTGAAGAGAGCGACAAGGAAGCCGGCCATAAGGATTTCGGGGCCGTTTGTGGCGCCGTCTGACTTCAGAGGGTCGAAGACAGCGATATCGATAATCTTCTTTCGGACAGTATCGGTCACATTGTTACCCATGAGCAGGGCGCCGAGGAATTCCATGACCGCGGCGATGACGCAGGCCCAGCGCAGGGAGAGGGATCCGGCCCCAACGGAGGTAGCGAAAGCGTTGGCGACATCATTCGCGCCGATACCCCACGCCATAGCGAAAGCGAGGAAGCCGCCGAGAAACACCATCCATCGGTAGTCGGCCACGGAGTTGACACGCACACCGTCCAACAGCGGGAAGGCGGCGCCAGCGGCGTTCGCGATCGGCCACGGGAATTTTTCAGCCATGGTGGCGGCGGTTGTGTGGCGGCTGTAGAGGTCGCTGTGATCGCCTCGCCCTTGTTGAGAGAGCCAAGGTGGCGCTTACCGCAGTGAGCGGAGGTGATAGACGTGTACTGTATATGAGGAGAGTTGGACGCACGGCGGGCGGAGTAGGACGGGGCATCGAGTGGGATGAATATGTTCAGGAATTACACAAATTAATATGAAATCTATTTGAGTATTTTTCAAATGAAAATTTGATGCTTTGCTAATTCTGCGCGGTGGGTGCAATGCAGTCGACCTGGAAAAAAAAGAAACGTTTAAAGGCAACATGTGAATAACACACAGCTGTGACCTTCAACCAGAAACTGCCTCGTATGCAGGAAATTGCCATTCGCACGGAGAGCGGATCCCTGGAGTCACGTCGTGAGTGATCTAAGTGTGACACGGTGCGTGCGCCATTCCAGGTTGCGTGTATGATGCCCTTCATATGAACAAGAATTATTCAGAATATTTACCTATGATATTCTGTGTCTTCTTCTGCAAGGCAGAAACGCTGCGAGGCAGAAAACGCTGTTATGATCCGGACCCTTTATTTCGTTTAAAAACATAAGATTCCCTATATTCCCTCCTGCTCGGCTCCTGTCACAGAGAACGTCTCTGTCTGACATGTGTATCCCAGCAAGAGTTTTTTTCAAGTTTAAATTCAATACTTGTGACAGAGTCTTCCTGCACTTCTGTCATGTACGGGACTGTGACATTGCCTTCCACTCATCCGGAAGAGTGCTCAAACATGTCTATTGACGTTACGCCAAGCGGTTCACATACAACCTTCTCTGCTGAGGCATTGCTGCGCCATTATTGGATATTCGCCTTTTTTGAAGGGCCAATAAATTACCCAGAGAGGATAAGAATATTCACGCAGGAATCTGGAATGCACCAACCACGTTGCCAATCACGCTTTTTTCCAAGCTCTGTCCTTATGATAATATCGTGATCTGCTAAACGAGGTTACAGTTGTTCGGCACGCGGGCAACATGAAGGCGATCATCAACCCGCATCTCAGACAGTGCTGCTAAACGCTGCGCGTCCCCATGTACTTGGAAGGCCCCCTTCCGTTCAGCTCAACAGAGAAGGGAAAATCAACTAGTCTGATGATCCATGTCTTATGTATATATTCAGAATCTACATTTGTTCAGTGATAGCGCCGTCATAAATACAAGTATCAGCGAGGCGCGGTCGGTACATGACGTTTTCATATTCCGAAGCAACTTTCCGAGGCGTGTGCGATGCACTATGTAAGCCGATGGAACGAGATAATCGTGCAACCCTTGAGCGCTGTCTCAGCAGTGCCCCTGCATCCGCTGTAATGAAAACCTCGCTGGTAATAACCATTGCGTGGATATTTGACCAACTTGATCAAGGCTTCAGCCTCTTAACTTTACCATGTGCATTGTACGACGCTTTAGAGGAATTATATCTACGAAAGGAATGTTTGCTCCTACCGTGGTTTGCTCTTGACCGATGACTTGGATGATGATGTTGTCGTTGTAATGCAGAGCTCTGTTCGCACAGATGTGGTCCTCGTGGGCTCACTCAGAGACAGATTTATAGTCGAAGGCAGTAGCGAGGGTGAATTGAATGACTTCAATTGATATCACGTAACTTTTCTGAACTCTCAACCTGTGACAAACTGAATCCAAGCATGTTCAGTCCTGGTCACAATTACACAGGCGAGGCGGTTATCTTTCATCGCGTCCAATACTTTGTCGCTGGTGATGGTACTACTGTACCGCTTCGTATTTCGTCTGCGCATGAGTTGGGATCGGAAAGCGAATGGCATCTACGTTCTCTGATCTCACATTCTGAATGGCGATAGCTCATGCGGGAAAATGTGTACTCCCCCACTGGATTCTCGGAAGGAGATTGTGTGAATATGAACTGAGAGAAGTCAGCTAAATTACTACAGCTCGACAGAATTCACATCGCAGAGGCTAAGGGACTTCATCGATTGGGTTTCAGAAACATGATGGTGTCTCTCAGTGCAGGTCGCACGTAACCAACGAACAGAATTTTCGTAAGAGAAGCAAATACAGTACAGTAGCTGCGATGGAATCGATGTCAAGTTGCAGGCCATCGACTGAGAACTCAGAAATATTCATAGTCAAACGCTAAGGTTATTGACGGTTAATTCCGAGACGTGTCCCAACACTTCAATTATTAGTCGATGAAGATTCAATCTGGCAGTATGCGATCCGCGTGCCGGGCAGACACCGAAGAATTTGGCCTATTTTAATATGGTGTAAGCACGATAATCAGCTTTTGCTCTGTGACCGAGCCGAATTGAATTACGGTAGATTGACTCAGCCGCGATTTTCCAGAGAAGGATCGAGAAATTTAGGAGAAGAATGGATTCCAACATTCAAGTACTCGCTCACCTCCCGGTGGATGTCCATATCGACAATCGTGAGCACTCCGGCGTTGTTTCTGCGCACGCCGTCCAGAGAAGTGCACATGTTCTGAGATCAGAGGTGTAACCTACGGAGCCGTATACAAATACACAAGTTTTCTCTTCCATAAACCCAATCTCCCGGAAGTTGCTTCTTGCCCAGCGAGCCCTCCTCTGTCACTGTACAGTACCGGTACTATGACTCCTGTATGGTACCTCTCAAATTAGGTACCATAAAGGAGTCATAGTATAGCTGAAGGAAGATCACAATTTCCACAACCATTACTTCAGGTTGAAAGGGGTACTGATCACGGTCCTTTTTCCAAAATGTATTTCGGTGCAGTATCGCAAGTCCAGTGCACGTATCGTATCGTTATACTGATAGAGTATTTCAGTCGGCATAACACTTGTGTGACACATGACGCAGTTGACTCCAAGGTGTGGAAACTGACATGTATCATTTTTCAGCGACGCACAAGAGAATAAATCAAGAACCCTTTCAATCGAACATTCAATAAGGAGACAGGGGATGCGCAAGAGAAAACATCTGCGCGCATAAGATTTGACACTCACACCTAACATTAGAACATTCTTAGGGCAATAGTGCACGCATAGAGTGCTGTACGAAGCTGACTGGATGGTCACAGTGTCTTGAAGCCATTTCGAGGTATGCATTTGTCTGATATCTAACAGGCGCCCCAGATCTGCAATGCCTTTCTGTGAGCTAAATCTGTTTTACGTTTGGGTTGCATGAAACTGGTGTTTTTCCAAAATTCAACAGAGTACCAGCGACAACGTGGATACCTATCGTCTACAGATATTAATATGAAAATACTACGAACCTATGATTTTGGCCTTTCCTTGCGTACCAATTCCCATGGCCTTTCATGTGAAAGAGTTCCAGAATTGATGTTTTTCTCGGTTCACTTTAAGCCCGGATCCATATTTTCAACTTCGTATCCCATTCACATCCAGTATTTTTTGAAAACAAAAAAAAGTCTCTTTGACAAGAAATTCTAGGTTTTGTGGATTTTTGTTGTTTTCGAGTTCCTATCATAGGAGTTGCCCAAAAAAAGAATTGGAATTTGTATGAGATGCAAGCTACGCTTTCTACGAGAGAGGGAGAAAAACCTATGATATGCTTCAT
>JADWZK010104709.1_pt1 | contig 10474 bp, 10 predicted proteins | sample 8957641 | NCBI WGS metagenome assembly JADWZK01 (sample SAMN16576796, study PRJNA672827) | algae metagenome | host: rhodolith | place: South Korea: Udo, Jeju | collected 2014-09-18 | reverse complement strand
CGGTTTACAATATGCCAGGCCGCACGTTTTTGTACAAGATATACAGGCATGCGTCTGTCCATTGAAACGGACGATTCTAGCGCCGCGAAAGTCGCCTGGCAGCAATTGAATTGCAATTAAGTGCCTCCCACCAATAGAATTGCAATATTCGCTAGGGTGCCAATATAGGTGCAATCCAATTCCAATTGCAATTTATTGCAATGCAATGCAATTTTCGACACCCCTGACTCCCTCAAACCTCACTAGCCTCTCACCTTCAGCGCAACGGCCGCCCCTCCATTGCGGAAAGCAGCGCTGTGAGTCCTACCTGTCAACGCCGCCGCGAAGTATACATTATGGAAGGGTCGTCGACAACTCTGCATATCGGAGGAAACTTCTCAGTTCTGAATATTGTGCAGTACTCGGCGCAGTGCGGAAGACGCGGGGCACTGAAAACGAAGATTGACAGCAGAGACCCTTTGCTGAATGCCGGCCCAATTTTGCCGGCGGCGGTTGCACTCCCAAATCCGGAAACTGCTGAAAATTCACCTCATTGACAACGCACATTTGAGTACGACAAAGCCATGGACCGGCATCGATAGCGGGATTGAAGATGACACAATAACAATTCTCATGTTGTTGCTTGCATTGCTGCTTTGAGAGAAATCGTTGTCTATTCCATTTTTGGGGACTGCATGTTCTCGTCCTGTAATCGACTCTTTCGTTCGCGGTACAACAGCGCGTTAACTCTCATACGCTATCGGTACGTTGTGCTTGTCCGAGTGTGGAAGGGAGGCAAACGTGTTCTCAATTTTCAAGTCCCTGTTTTCCACAAAATTTACTTGATTTCGATCTTGAAAACCTCTCTGGAGTGCAGGGGTGGACAGACGCTAGGATAGATCTCCGCTCCCACTTCGCACCGCCACGAGGTAGACTTTTATACAGACCAGTGCTTTCACTGTACAGTATTCTCGGATCTCCAGGGTTTTCATGCTCTTGCTTAGCAATGGCTGGGTACAACAGTGCTCTTGTATTATCCTTAGACGCCCGTTCATCTAGCTGTATTCATGCAGACCGGAAGTTAACTGTGTACATCCTTGGCGGCGTCCGCAGACTTTGTGGGGTCGCGTTTACAAGATTAGGACGCGGCAGTATTCGTATGCGGCACTAGGGAAATAAATTTCAGCATGAAGTCATAACATTGGTTTGTGTGGCTGTGCGGCTCTTCTCTCTTTGTACAGGCTATAGTGGTTTTGGAGATGGATGGAACGAGAATATTTCGAATGTAGATCTACAGTTCGGTACTGCAGCTTTATTATTAGCCACGACAAGTTTATACTTACAAATAAATATGGAAGATGCAGGGTTTACAGCTCCTTCCCCCCATCTTCCATATTGTTTTTTAATCTGCTGCAACATACGAGTAACTCCCTGCATCTCTCACATATAGGGTCCCCCGCAAGATACTGCAGCTCACACAAATTATACCTCCATAGGCCATTGGATGTGTGCCAGAGAGGGGTAGAGAGAGAGGTAACTTCGATGAATGCACACTATTTAAAGAAATACAATTGTGAATCAATAATCACGACTGTCGTACTCCTCTGAGAAGCTGAGACGAAAGAATGACCGTATTCAGTACAAAAAATGTAAGCTGTACTGAGCTGCAGTGTACAGCACTAAGAAGCACCAATAATAAATATTTGAGCGGAGATTCGTGGTTGTGTGCGTGCGTCGTTTCCAGCAAAATCTTTAAATACAGACCCCCGCCGCAAGTTTTAAGCCGGAGATTTTCGATTACTTCTTCGTCATTGCTGGTAGAGCTGTCTTCCGCAATATTAGCAATCCCGTGGTCCCGAGAGGTAGACTGACCACTAATATATATACCCATTGTATGTGCGTGTATTCTTTTTTTTGTTCGAATTTCACTTTTCCCCATATCCTTTGGATTCCTGACGGCAGGCGTTAGCAATCTGTCGTCGCTTGAGATACGGTCAGCGATCGGAACTTGAGCTTTCTTATTCCAAAATAGTGCACAGGGAACATGTATCGCAGAAACATTGGTATCGTCAGTGTGGAATTGTCATCTACAGTATGCTCCGAATTTGCACTTCTCACAAAGTCCCTATTTTGCCCTCGATTAGCAGGAGAAGCGGGGATTCAATACGGGTATTTTTAGAAATTCTTGCTGAATTGTAAGTGTTTATATCCTTTGAAAGATTGGATCAAGGGCAACCTACTGTGCGGCAAAAGTTGAGGTCTTTGCTCATAGCATGTTTTTTTTTACTGCATTTCCCCAGGAAGAGGTCAGCAACGCTTTGAAGGCCTAGGGCTTTTCCACTTTTACCTGTCCTTTGCCATTTCGGCTGCCTTTCTACTATCTAGGTCTGGGACATCGCCGAAGAGCGAGTCCGGGGTTGGCCTGACGCAGTTCATGAGTACTCGTCGTATTACCCGGCGCTCTTCGCGGGCCTCGTCGGCGATAATCCGGCCTGTAATTCTTGATAGCATCTTTAACACAGTGCCGTTTGGCTTGCACCGGGCTTGCGCTGTCAGTTTCCAGGATTTTGGAGTCGAGTGGAGAAGCCAATTGTTTCACGGATGTCTTTACTGCCTCCTGGACCCCTCTTCCAGGTGCCTCCCCCCCCCGCAGCAACCGGGGGGACTCTGGGCCGCGCATCGAAGTGCACATTCCAGAGCAGGAATATCTTAGCGTGTTTTCCAGAAAATAATAAGAAATTTTCATCGTATCGTAAGAAATGATCAACTCATAAACGCTCCCTGAATCCTCAGTAGCGAAACTTTGCTTCGTTTTCTGTACAGTACCGCACAATCCCATAGACGAAACCCTCCGTAATTACGGGAAATATGTTCTTTGAAGAAGGAACTGAGCTACATCGCAATAAAGCGTGCTTATTTCCGCTGCAATTGCAGCTTTCTCGACCTCTTTTACTGCGATAGAGGGCTCCAAGCAAGGCGAGAAAAGGTCCCTCCTTTCGCAGGGCTCTTCCAACCAGGGTTGATCCTGCAGGGCGAAAAACAGGGATGTAGAGCATACTGCTGGTCAATTAGCTAGCGGAGTAACGACTTGCTGTAATCTAAGTAGAGGGTAGTCGAATAAAGCACTGCTCTGCAAAAGCCTTTTAGGGGTAAGCAGTAAAATTATTATTAGCATACTGCTCATTTCAAATGCGATGAAAAAATTATTTAAAAATTGTAAACTCCTTCAAAGAGCCACTGAAGGCCAGAGAACAAAAGTTTTCTTCTTCATGCGCGAATTGCGTGTTAAAAATATCTTCCACCGATATACAATCCTATAATTGGGGAAGATCTTCAAAAAGTGACTTTGTCCTGCAGACAAAATTGGTGTCCCATTTTACGTGTTAACAAAGATTATCTATCTCGCTTCACCATTGACTACGTCTTGGATGCGATGACGATTCCTTGCATATAATATTTATTAGAGTTCAGAACTGACGCCGTACATATAGTGGGTACCGTGAGAACGACTGCTGAGCAATACTAAAATTGTAAGCTGTTTGTACTGTACTGCGCTTCAACGTAGTCTTGTGAGTAATTTCGAGCAAAACCTTACTTATTGAGCACCATCGCAGGCTTTCGGAGTGCAGTACGCTGTGCTTTCGGGAGATTTTCGTTTTTTTTCGTTATTCCTAGTACGCTTGCCTCAATAATAGTTTCAATCTGGTGCTACAAGGCACATTGTCTGCAAAAATAAATCCTTTTTCTATGAAATACTCCCGCAGTCTGTGACATCACCGCTGAACATAACTGTACATCTCTCTTTTCGACAAGGGATCTTTGCTGTTCTTTCACTACACACTGAAATTCATTTGCATACTTACGATAGGCCCATTAGCAGCATGTTCATGCCTAGGGTACGGTCTGTGTACAGGGAGAAGTCAGAGAGAAGAGACTGAACTCTTTTCTTCAAATGAAAATTTACCCGGAATACGTATATATATGCAATATTGCTGTCTGATAGGGAAGCTTTTTCAACTTCAGAATTTTCTTCAAGTTCCTTTTGATCATTAACATCTTTACTACCCGTTGTTCGAGAAAGGTGAGCCACCAATCATGAATCGAATAGGTTTCACTCGCGCTTCGCAGTTGAGAATATCTCAGACGTAATGATGATTCTTCGTAAAGATAGCGGCTGATTTAAATAAGCTCAGTACTGTATCAAACAGCCGAGTACGATGAAAAAAACGATGTCTCAGACCAGCATTCACACTTTCGTCTCTCGTTTTTCATCTCGAAGTTGCTGCTGCTCCCCAGGGTAGTTGAATTAAATATCTTGGTTGACCACCGCAACGTCCTCGTTCATCTGCTCTGTACATCAGACAAAGCCATTTATGTCACATCGAGGAAATGGAGGAGAATTGCACGTGCCCGTGTGACCAACCAGCTCAGCGTAGCACTGTGTGACACATTGGCGGAGTTGACTCTCCCGCAAGTGAAAGCGATAGCGGTGCTACTGCACGGTACGCAGCAAAATTGGACAGAATAAAAAAACATCCACCGTTCATCCTTGCCATGCTTTCAGCCGATGCAGCGCTTTCGTCCTGCAAATTAGATTGACGCGGTTAACATTTTCATTCACGTCACTGAACTTGAAGTTCTCCGTAGATATTTCAAAACGCCTATTATCCAACTTGCAGTATATGCTAACAGTGGAAAGTATTCGGTACTGTTTCCATCAAAGAGGGAGGGTTTCCGCATGTGGAGTACACCTTCCATAGAGCTCGCCGACTAACGGATTGTGCTCACGAACTGAATCCGTACATATCCCAATCTCTTTCGTGATGTGTCAAACAGGTGCATCTTGTGTCGACAGAACCGCGGCTCACACTGCACAAGTTTGCGGCAATTTCTCGCGAGGAGAAAATCATTTAACGATGACTATTATTAGCCATAGTCTTTACCCAAGTGGCATCGCACGAATGCAATGTTGATTTTAAGAGTTCCTCACTCATGATTCGTGCGGCGCGCCAATACTGGAGAGGTTTAAAAATATGCTCTTTTATGATCAGTACTGAGGGTAGACACATGCCGCGTACTGAGCTGTGGAAGATAGAACGGGCTTCGATTACATTCAGAAATAGCCGACGCCAATGACGGGTAATGCCATTCACCCCTGGAAGGTCCCATCTTTGCAACTCACATATGATACAGTTCTTCGAATATCTGGCTGCATACCGGTAGTCGGCTCTCTCTCGCTGGGAGGGGGAGCCGCGAGCACACTGTGTTTTTCTGTAAGCAGGAGGGTACGTTTTGCAACGTGTATTTTTCACCACGTGTCATGTCCTAGGAAGTTTCTTCGAGACGTGGACGAGTTGATCTGTGGGTCCGTGCATGGTCGTCGTTCAGCTCTTCGCTGATCCCTTTTGCTGAAGATGGCCGGCACCCTCTCCGCAGACGAGCAGCGTGAGCTTGCAACCCGCTACCAGGGCTTGCGCGAGGAGATTGACACGCTGTACAACCGCCTGGCGGTCGTCGATGGTGACCGCAGCGAGCATGACCTGGTGCTGAAGCAACTGTCCTCTCTCGAGGGCTCACGCCGCTGTTGGCACCAGGTCGGCGCCGTTCTCGCAGAGAAAACTGTCGCAGAGGTCCTCCCAGTATTGAAGACGAATCGCGGCCAGCTTGCGGACACTGTCGTCAAGCTCACAGAGGCCGTGCAGGCGCGGGAAAAGGAGCTGGCGGAAATGACGAAGAAATACGGCATCCGTGAGGTCGGAGCTTCCGCCGCTGCTGCCGCCCAGTGACCCGCTCCGACTTGCCAGTCCCGCGGGCTCGGGAAGGGGTCCTCGGTGTGCCCCGTTGCGGGACCGCCCCATGTCTCTGAGCGTCACTTGCAACATTCTCGGGAAGCCCCGCGTGACTCGCACTCGCCACTATGCTAATTCAGTCGTGCGCGTTTGTGCCGTTCTGGTATGAACGGCGTGCGCGTGCGCGATCCGATGCTGGGAAGAGGATGCGAGTGCGATGTGCAATCTCTTGCGCTCATTGCGTGGTACGACACGATCTGGGTTTATTGTTGTGTTTTTGGACAAACGAGTTGTAAAGATTGTTCTCGATCCTCATGCACATTATGGTCATTGCTTAGCAGAGATTGCAATCTGTGAAAGATGATGTCTCTATTTCTATTTTGCGCGAGCGGGGTTTGCAAAGATTGTGGATAATCCGGAGCGACAGCATTAGAGATTGGTCTCGAGGATGAAGTTTGCCTCGAGAGCGACAACGAGTCCGTACTGGGAGTATTGGAATGTAGCAGTAACCAAACAAACGAATGATCTCCTTCTACGCTATCAACTGTGGAGTATGAACGTTCTCATCATCACCCTTTTAAGAGAGGACATGCCTCAAGTGAGTTTATTCTACGAATCTCGCCATTGATAGCTAAACTTCTCCTTTTCGTCAAGAGAAGCTTCGCGACGTTCAGCAACGCGACTTGATTACCGTAGACGAATTTTTAGAATTCAGATTCAGTTCACGAACGAGTTGTTTTTTTGAAAAAAATATTAGGGGCACACTTGGCAAACTGTACAATACAGGAGGGGTTTCTCATGGCCACACTATTTTGACATACCGATGTTCAAAAAAATGAGATTTCCGGTCCAATGAAAGTGGCGGTTGATGCGTTTGTTGAACAAGATACGCGAACAGAACTACCGTGGACGCATTCAACATACTACAGGAATTGCCTGGGATTGTACAAGAAAAGCGAGTGCAGGACCTGCAATTATGGCAGACTCCCCCGTACTCTCGGCTGGTGCGGCTGCGGGGGCAGGATTCGGAAACCCTCCAATGCCGTCATCAACGTCAATGCCGTCGGTAGCGTCGGCAACAAGCACAGCGACATCCATTCCGCCAGTATCCCAGGAGAATGGGGCGGAATTGCCGAACGAAGAGGACGTTATGGGCAGTGAAGCGGTTGAGAAAGAACTCCGCGAGCTTCTCGGGAAGATGGAAGAATCCTACAAAGAATTTTCAGAAACCGTTTTCAAAAAAAAGTGCGTATGCTCTATTCTAAATTGTGTCACTTCTTTTACAAAAAATGCGTATTGACCTTCGCCTCTCGTTCTGCTCTACTCAGTGGACAGTATGCGCGAAAAAATCGCGGTATTGGACGAGTCCGTGGTTGACCTTAACCAAGGTCTGGAGAATTTGGAGTCGTTAGATTCACCGAGCAGCTCTGGGAAGTCGAGATCAGCCATGCAACGGAAACGACGCGCATGATTTACCAGCACGCAATCTGCTAAATTTCGTTCGGACTTTCTTACCGACCCCTTTGCACGTTTAAGAATGTACCAGTAAAAATTGTTTAAGCCTTGACACCTGAAGCCGTACTACATAACCGCACAGAACGTGGTTCAAGCGTGTCTAAATGGTTGCAGCCCATGCTTAGGAAATGGTAACACCTTCTACGGAGGCGTCCGCAATATCCAATTGCTGACGTATCACGTCAAGAACTTCTTCGCTAGCGTTGTTCCATATCCCGCGACCGTGCGCTTCAAGAAAACGACCCAGAATATTTCTGTGCATAATATATACAAGAAGGAATTGAGCAATGGCCGTCAGAAATGAAACAAAAAAGTTAGGCTCGCATAACAAGGCGCATAAAAGAACTTACTTGAAAGCCTCCGGTGAAGCCGTTCTCAACAATTCTCTGTTCTTTTTGTCCAGAACGTAGCGTTGCGCTGCCTGTTCGAATACGAAGTCATCCCCAAACTCCGCTGTACCTCCCCACCCAATCAGCGCCGTCATCCTCGACGACACTTCGAATGCGCCACCAGACCCATTCTCAAGCATTTTCGAGGCCCATTTCGGATTGAGCAGACGCGTACGAAGCTCCATTCGCAGCACATCATCAAGGTCCTTCAACTCGCGGCCTGCACCGTCATCTCGTGCCTTTCCAAATGACTCGACAATCGATGCCCTTACGTTCGTCGACTTATTTGCCATGCGCGCCGCCTTGAGTAGAGCTCCAGTATTTGCGTAGTACTCCTGAATATCGCTCAGTCCGTACTCTACAGAGTCGATTTGCTGCACGACTCTCTCGGTACTACCAAGCAATTTCTTCAGCGTAGCTTGATCCGCCTTCCCATCACGACCGCGTCCATAAGCGAAAGAATTGCGGTTCACGTACGTCTCCGCAAGTTCTTCCCCACTGTCCCATCCCTGATTTGCCACCTGCTCCGATACCATAGATCCGTAGTCACCGGGTGGGTTGGAAACAGCCTTTGCTTTCCATCTGACGTCCCATCATTACTTTCGGAGCTGATTTCGAGGACGTGCTTGCGTACAAAGTTTAACTCCACAGGTTCATCAATGGAGCCTGCACGCACGAAAAGGTCATCCAGAAGAAAAACCAAATTCTCGAAAGAATCCCGGAATATGCCACTCAAGTTGAGAATTGCATCGCAGCGGGGTCTCCCCAGTTTCTCCAATGGCACTAGTTCGAATTTTGACACCCTGCCGGTGGCGTCTTTCACTGCTTCCGCGCCAACGAGACCGAGTACTATACCCACTGCTTCCCCTTTTGTTTTGATATTATCCAGCCCCCACAGCGGAACCGCCACCGTTTCTGGATATCCCTTTCCTTCTTGCAAATGCGTTGCTATGACGCGTTCTGCGATTCCACTACCGGTTGCGAACGCAGCATCGGATGGAATTCGGTACGGGTCGAGAGAATGGATGTTACGTCCTGTAGGGAGACATGCGGCGCCGTCTCGGAGTACATCCCCAGCAGCTTGCGCAGGGATGAACTCGCCGCTCAATCCTTTTACGAGGGCATCCACTTCTCCATCATTTTTGGACAGAAGCTCGACCGCCTGAATAGCGCGCTTCGTAACAGCACTGTCCCAAACTGAAGAATCAAGCTCAGACGAGCTTTCGGCTTCTGAAGACGCCGACTCCTTCTGTAATACTTTGTTCACTATGCGAACAGCGATGGATTTGCGCTCAGTTTCTTCTAAATGCTCCGTGTCACTATCAAGAATAGCATCTGCGTATCCCAAAAGGTCATCTTGCGAAGGAGCCTTCCCAAATATATGCAAACCCGAGGAGAAAAGGCGTGCCTCAAGAACCTTCAGGTACTCCCGAATCTTCAGAACAAACTGAAGTCTATCTTCCGCGCTACTCGTTCCTTCAACCATGAATTTCTGCACAGCGTCCAGGTCTAAATCGAGGTCTCTATCGAGGCCTGTAACTCTCAATTTTTCAATTATTGCGTCTTGGAGAGGCCTTGTCCGCTCCTCTGAAAGGCTTCCCTGCGCAACTTCAGAAAATTCAGCAGAAAGGGCTTTGAGATCTTCGAGTTCATTGTAAAGACCCGACCGACCATATGGCGGAACGCTATGTGAAACAATGGTACCATAACCGCGTCGCTTCGCAATGGCAGACTCGCTCGGATTGTTTTGGGCATACATGTATCTGTTTCGGCATGGAAGAAAAAATGTTGGTCAGTTCAACGTAAACATGGTCGAAAAACGTAGAAGTATGGCACTTTGAGGATGGAACAACGTACAAGTTCGGCACGCTGCCCAAAACTATATCGCTCCAACTATCCCGATTGTTTCCGAGTTGCAGACCACACAACCACTCAGAGGTCCCATGCATCCCGAAATGCAAAAGTGCATCAGCACCAAAAGCGTTCTCAAGCCAACGATAAAAAGCCACATACTGAGGGTGAGGGGATAAATCTCTCTCAAATAACAAACGCATTGGATCACCAACAATCCCGAGGGGTGGTTGGACACCAATCCAGATGTTGCCAAATCGAACACCTCCAAGCTTCGCATTTGCAGAAGACGAAAGTACAAGAACATCGATCAGGTTAGTTCAAATAACTAGGACCGTATTAAAAAACAGATCGCAGTGAACATACCAAGAATTCATCTCCGTAACTTTTTAGATGCGATGATGCCTCAAAGTCCGCATGCCATGCTTTTTCCACACGTTGCACATCAGCATCCCCCAACCACCACTTGACTTTCCGCTTTGGAACCGTGGTTGTTTCTTCAAGGGCTTCTCGAATAGATCTTCCCACAGGGAGCCTACCTCCATCGATAACTTCATTGGCGTCCTTGACACGCACGATAATGTCCTCGCCCGACAAATTGCAGGCGTCTCCAACATCGTAGCCTTCCTCTTTGAGCCGTTTCAAAATAGTAGATAGAGATTCAGGAACATTCAGCAGAGCTGCAGTACCAGTTGCTCCAAGTGAAGGTGGAAATCCGTAAAGAATAATCGCTATTCTCTTGTCCTTATTCTTCTTTTTACGCAACGCGATCCACTTCCGCACGCGACTTGTCAATCGTGCCAATCGGTCAGGTACGAGACGAATTTCGTTACCGGCGAGTCCGCCGATGACCACTGTGTCAATGGCTCCGTCCAATTCCGGAAGCGCATAAAGCACAACGGATTGTAGTCCTCCAATTCCCTTCTCACTCCACGATTGCAAATCTTGTAT
>JADWZK010006396.1_pt1 | contig 10504 bp, 10 predicted proteins | sample 8957641 | NCBI WGS metagenome assembly JADWZK01 (sample SAMN16576796, study PRJNA672827) | algae metagenome | host: rhodolith | place: South Korea: Udo, Jeju | collected 2014-09-18 | reverse complement strand
TTTACTGCAAATCCCCATGAAGAGGTTAGCAACTCTCTGAAGGCCTAAGGTGTTTCCACATTGAGTGGAAAAGCCGATGGTTTCACGGGCGACTTTGCTGCCTCCCGGGCACTTCTGTCGAGGTGCCTCCCCCAGCAGCATCTGGAGCCTGGGCTACACACCGAGGTGCCCATCCAAGAGCAGGATTTCTTTTTGCGCTCTTATCTACGCATATCCTTGTTCAGATGACTGCCAACCAGAAAACTAAAGAAAAATATGAGTGCGGATTCACAGGCGTCCCTGATTGCTCGAAGCAAACCCATTTTGCATGTTTATCCCTTGATATATATTTACGGTAACTTTTTTCTACTGCAATTCCCCACGTAGATATTAGCAATGCCGTGATGGTCTGAGGCTCTTCCACTTCTCTCATGCGCTATTTCAGCTGCTTTCGTAGAATCTAGGTGAGGGACATCGCCGAAGAGTGAATCAGAGGTTGGTTTGATACAATTTAGAATTACTTGCGTATTACCTGGTGCTATTCCAGGCGGAGGACGTGGCCCAGCCAGTTCCACCGCCTGTCAAGGGCACACAGTATTACGCTGCGTCGGTTCGCATGCGATCTTGCTGCATCCTGGGTATCTCTTTCGAGGTATCCTCCCTCGGCAGCAAACGGGAGGACTACGGGCCGCGCGTTGAGGTGCGTGTTCAAGAACAGGAAGATCCTGAATTTAACTTCATAATGCTGTACGTAACATAGCCGCAACGGGCCTTTTCAGGCGAGTCGTTTTTCAAATTGACCTGATAGCATTGAGTCCAACTTTACTGTGAAACTTCCACGAACATGATGTGCTCTAAACACGTCCATTCTCCATTCCCTGGTCCTTCTCATCATTGAAGAACTCTCCCTGGCTTTGCGCCTTGTCACTCACATGACGCGCATCTGTATTTACAGTCTCTTCCATTTCCACTTTTGATTGGTAGTACGTTGGCGGAACTTCTTGCATTTGCACGGACGGTGCCCCTGTTAAAGCACACACGTTTTCAAGGACTTTTGTCCTCACGATCTCAAGATACTTTTTCGAATTCTTGTTCTCCAAGCCCTGCTTCGGGAAATGAAGTTTGTAATCTGGCCCGAAGTAGTGCCAGTAGTCATTATAAGGAATCACGTCATCAATCTTAGTGTCCAGTAACAATGCAGTTTCGTAGACCCAACAACGTGCAACACTTCGGATATTGTATCCCCCGCCACCGACAACGAGTGTGGGAATCCCGAATTCCTTCACGAAACTGATACAGCGTCCGTGGCCCTTAACTGTCAAATTAAATCCTCCGATTGGGTCTTTTGCTAGAGAGTCTGTTCCACACTGCAAAACAATTGCGGAGGGCCTGAACGTCTCCATGACTTTTTGGACGATAGGCCGGAACATTTGCTCATAGTTATCATCGTCAATGCCTTTCTGAAGAGGGACGTTCACTGCATAGTATTCACCACAGCCCGCCCCTCTGTCCCAAATGTCACCGGTGCGGGGGAAGAAACCGCCGCCGTACTGATGGAACGACACAGTCATTACCCGGTCCGTGACATAAAATGCCTCCTCGACACCATCCCCGTGATGCACGTCGATGTCAATGTACAACACACGGGGGTAAAATTTTAACATCTCAAGAATGGCGAGCACGATGTCATTAGTGTAACAAAAGCCGGCCGCCTCCGACATCTTAGCATGATGTAGACCACCAGCCCAGTTGACGGCGATGTCGTACTTTCCCGACATGATATTTCGAGCCCCGTCAATACTGCCTGCTGTGGAAAGTTGGCAGTACTCGAAAAGGCCGTCAAATACGGGGCAATCATGCTCACTGGAACGACTGAGGTTAAACTGTGTGAGCTCTTTCGTATACTTTTGCGCATTGTCGGGTGTCACTCGCTCCAGAAAGTCAATGTAGTCCGCTGCGTGAAACTTTTTCATTTCATCCGACCCGGCAAGACGCGGCCTGTATACGTCCTGAGATTGTTGTAGGGGAAAAGGTGCATTATTCATGCGGATTGTTAGAAAGGAGGAAGACATATACTGCAGATGTCTTGAGTTTGACTTTTTTATACTTAACGTACCATTTTGCGATAGAGTCCTAGATCACAGGAAGAATGGAGAATGAGCATCAGCTTCATAAGTCAGATTTCACACCCTCACACAATAATGGTGTCAAATGTGTGATTTCGTCTCAAAGACGAAAGACGCCTCAACTTACCGTAGGCCAGTGTCAGGTTATGAGCCATACTGATTCTGTGTGGCTTCATGGGGTGATGCTGACCGTAGTAGAAGCCGCCCATGTTGTTGCCCATGAAGTAGCAAACGCGGTTTTTGGCCATGACGAAGTTGTTCCAACTTTGTAACCCTGTCCAATGATCGCGAGATTGCAGCTCACGGGTGAACGCTTCTTTCGTTTCCCCAAACTCAGAACTATCGTCCAAGAAGATGTGGAAGAAAGAAATTGAGTTCTAGTGCTTTATGGAGATGTTGCACAGGTATAGAACTGTGAGGACCGACGAATCCCTTGTGGACCACTGTATTTATACTAATTTTGGACTTGCATTTGATCGATTTTTTGATCGATTTTGCGCCGGATCATTATTGGCTGAATTTTGATCATCGCTGGTACATAGCTGGCGTTATAATTCTACGATACACGTGCAGATTCCCCACTTTGATGAAGTCCAACAAGAAGGAAACATGCGAAGATATAGATAGTTAAAATGAACGAATGGTGGGTTTGAGATTAAAAAGAAGTGGCATATGTAGAGTTACTGTACTTGGGGTAGTAATTTTGAATCAGCTTGTCGTCGCGTTAACTTCGAATCCGATTATACTTCTCTGTCTGTACATTCGTCGCTCCCTCCTAAATCAAATAATTGCAGTACGAGCACTATCTATCGAAGTAGTTTCCCTATCTCTGCTTGCACTCAACCGCTTCACAACATTTTAACGTATAGCAAATTCTCCTGCTCGTAAATACTTTTTGGGGCTTTTCCTATTAACAGAATGGACTCGACTGCAGGAGATGCTTATCCAATTAACAGACTGGACTCAGTTGCGGGAGATGAGTCCCCGGATTGCCAATTCCTCAACCTAATACTGTATCTTCAACTCTTTTTCAAAGCAATATCAGCGCTTCCCTCCCGTGCCCTTGGAAAATGTTCATAAAAACTTGACGAACAGCACCATGACATGTTGGACGCAGAGAGATGCGACAGTCAACGACATACAATGGATGCTCCCGTCTTTGCTTTTAGTGTAGGAGAGCTTTGTTGCACTTATGTTACCGCTGTCGATAATTATTAAGATACAATAGTGGAAGGATCGAGAAAACGCAAATTGCTAATTTCCGCTAAAATTCTGTAGGTTTCACGTTTTGTGCATGTCGCAAATTCTGTCTTGAGTCGTCCAAATACAGTATCGGAAGTACAGTAGTCTTCTACCGCAACTTATGTTCTACAATGCTTTTATGATTCTGAGCCATATCTTTGTGGAGTTAACCGACATCAGTCACCCTATAGCTGGCTGAAATAAAGCTGGCAAATCTGCAGCCTTACGAATGCTCGAGCGACTCAACATTCCACCAAGCCGTCTATTCTTCATTTTATTGTATTTGTTGGACGCTTATACATCGCATACAGTGATTGGCGCCGCAATGAGATAGGAGAACACGCATGGGCGCGACCGGGGAGCATTCGTAAATCAATCCCCATCTGAAGAAGAACCTTCTGAAGACCCAGCGAGTTGAAGCCTCTTCAAGATTTCTGACTATGGTACGACTGCGATAGAGATTCTTTTCAGAGAGAGAAGTGGTCCCTTGCGTAACTCTTGTACCTCTTCATCTATCGGCGCCATGACATGCAAATACGATGAAACACTGTAGTTTTAGGGCCGAACAAGTTTTCACTTTCCGGCAGTTTTCCTCATTGGCATATTTAGAGCTGAAGGGACAACCTAACCATGCGAACCCTATTTCCAGCTCAGCAAGACTTCTTAGTGACGCATATTGCCAAAGGTTGTGTCAGCCCTGATAGCCTGGTAGTCTGAGCAATTTACACTAGGAACTCCTGAAGCTGGGTGGGGAGATAAAACTAAAACCTGTGTAGCGTACCGCTATGCATAGCGCTTTGTGCAGTCATTGAACATGGCCTGTGGGTTTAATACTGCCGAAGTGCGCTCGAGAATCTGGTGCCATTGGCGCAACTTGACATGTCCTCCTTACGACGTCGAATCGAGGTGGCGCGCGCGCCCTGTTACCTGGATGAACCACATCAGGTCGAACATCTTGTTTCTTGTCTAAGCACAAGAAGAGGAGGTGCTGCGATCTGATTGATCTGGAAGCAAACCAGGTCTCGGGACTTGATTAGTTCTCTGTGCGCGGGGTACAAGCAATCATGCGGGCACCGGTAGTTGGGGCGCACTACGTTTCGACCTCGCTGCGAGAAAAAGCTTCGTTGACGAAGCATAGAAGTTCGGATGAATTTTGAACGACACCTTCACCGTCGTTCAGAATCACCGATGAGTCAATGGGCCATAGCGCGAGTTGCCATGAGAAGCATGTTGCCTGTGCTTCCTCACGGAGAAGCGAGGATTCCTAGGAGACGAGAGAGAAATACAACAGTGAGGTGACTCCAAAGTGCTGTGCGCTAGAAACCCACATCTCTTTGTCACTCTTGGGTATGATGGGAATACCAGCTTTGTAGAGCCACTTCTTCGGAATGAAGGCTTCAGGCTCAGGAGCAATCTACCTGCGGTTCGGCGTCGCCATCTCCGCTTGCCATCTCTCGACTTTTTGCACTACTGCACTGTACTCCTGCTATATGGCTTCGGTCCTGGACTGTCCAACCCTGAAAGAGTTGCACCTGTGCGGCTATGAACAAGTCGTTCCATGTCGAGCGGCGTACCACCATCGAGGTGTGCAAGTTGAGATCCAATTACTTCGCTGGTACGAGGCGTCCGCGGAACATGAAGTTGCGCCCAAAATCCTGACACGGTCAGAAGGTGCTCGGCTTGGTCAAGGTCGTTCTTACCCAGAGCAGACGCCGAGCCACAAGCTTAGTGGCTACGGGCAGCGTAGTGACGCGACATGCGTTTCAGTAAGAGCTGCAGACAAGACACGCCAGCCGCGAGCGCAGTGCCCGGACCCGTGCCACTTGCGTGCAGAAGATCTAGAGAAGGCAGAGCCATGAACTGCCGCGATTTTTCTGTCGATCGGACGCCTTCGCTGACGTCGTCGGTCGTCGTGCCGGTGGCGTAGAAAGCGCGGGCTGGGGCACACCGTCGGCCAGTTCTCGCTGAAGCTATTTGCGGGGCACTGAAGCGGTATCGACTGGTGAGATTGCGGCAGGGGTGAATTTTGCTCCGCTTACGGAGTACTGATAGGACCAAAGAGATGCGGTTCCCGCCGTTTGATGTTCACGAAAAGTAACGAAATGTCATGGCGTCTCAGTGAGTTGCAATAGTCACTTTCAGCTTCGCTTTGATCTCATCGCGCAACGCTGACGAACACGATTGCTACTGGCATATTCTCCTTTTACAAGCAGTCCATGTTCAGCAGTGATCTATGCAGCTTCGTTTGGGGAATGAAAACAAACGAAAGTTTTAAATATCAGTGAAAGTGTGCGGTTCTTGAAGCCTCGCTGTTGGGGAATTCTAGGTGGAAAGAATGAGAAAACGAAAGAAAGAAAAAAACAAAAACCGAGAGAGACTACGGTACTGCAAGAGAATGTGTCCTTACATGTACGAATAGAAAAAACCGACAGTATTGTACAGTACACTGGCTCTACAAGGTGACAAAGCTTGACGGCAGTCGGGATCCACTTGAACAATGGCAACGAAGAGTTGCCGATACGAGGGACTTGGCGCATCATACGAAAGCGCCTGCTGCGACGCTGAAAAGTATTGTTTTCGATTCAGAGGAACCACCAGGAAGAGCGCCGAAAGTGAGGGCTTTTGGCAAGAAGGGAGTGAATGCACATTGGTTTGAAGGACAGAGCCAATTCAAAGTCACAAATTGCTTCCGGCGATCGTGATGCCTACTAGGCAGTAACCCGTTCTACATGTACCGTAGTCCATCGAACGAAGCCGAGATGCCAGCCTTGAATGCGGATTTTTGTATTAGTTTATGTACAAACGAGCAAGATTACACAGCATCGTTCCACCCATGTTGAGATTGCCAGCGCAACCGTTAAGGTTAGCACACATTCTGGCCAAGCATGGTAGTGCTGTCGTTGAATGAGAAGTGAAGCGTAGTGGGATCGGACTGGCACACACGAAAGGTGTGACTGAAATGGAGCGGTGTACGACGACCGTACGTACGGACGGAACAGTCCATAGAATACGTACATTTTTAAAATAAAAAACATTAAAATTAGCTGCTTGCTCCGTGCGAGACAAGAAGGGCAGCTGGCGGCCCGCCCGCACAACAGCGATGACCGGCGCCTCTTCGTACAGTAAGGGCGGACTCCTCACCCAGAGTGTTTGTTTGCAACAGAACAGGCGAGAATAAGGAGGAGATCCTGTATGTCGTTGGCATGAACGAACGGAATTGTTCGGTGCGGAGACCTAAGACGAACTCCGTCATCGCTTCAGCCACGGGATACTGTAGTATCGATAGTATCCAGTGGTTTAACCCGCGACAGTATGCGCGTGTAGTGGTTGGAGCGCGGTCGGGGCGCGAGGAACGAGTTGAGGCCAAGGTGGAAATGAAACAAAACGGTGTATGATAAGACCGAATATCTGGTAGATTTGTGATACCTGTATTGGAATGTGGATAATGACGAATCATTTGGCACTACGTGGTGAAAAGGCACCGAGTTGTTATTGGGCGGTTGCAGAGTGTGGACGTGCAGGTACGTTAATAACATTATCTTTCGGGACGTATGGCCAGAGGAGTTGACATGGAACGAAACTATTGGTTTTGCCGACTCGATAAGACAAGAAAATTTGAAATTCATGAAGAAGAGAGCATGAAATGGGCGATGGGTTCAGTGCCTTCGCTGGAAGTCGCAGCTTGGGAAATTTGCTTCCGTGGGCTGTCTCTCCAAGGCAAGAATCTAATGAAGTGGATGGTTGGAAACTCCATTTAAAAGAGACGTAGACATGGCGAGCAACCCTCCTCCGAAGCTTACAGTAGTGTTGGAGATAGGCGGTTTTAACACCGTACACAATTGTTTTAAATCAAAATTTACGACTGTACTTTGATCCAAATCAAGGGAGTAGAATACAACGGAATCTCGGAAAACAGTTGTGCTGGAAAACCAGGGTCGTCGTCAACAGGAACACTACATACTGTAAAGTTATTGTATAACGCCTCGAATGCACCAGCACAACAATAACAACTGAGCAAAACGCTGTATGATAAATTATAATCTGTTGCCTTTTTGGTGTGACCGGCAATGGACCGCGATGGATGCAAGGGGAAGCACTCCAAACAAGCGAGGCACTCTCCATTCAGCATGATACGTTTTCCACCTGGAACACTGTTACATAGAAAAATAACCAATTGACGAAGCGCGTCACGCCATTATTTTCTGTAGGCGGCGCTCTGCGCCGCGCCAGAGGGCGATACAAAGAGATATCAAAAAATTGTTTTAATATAAAAAGAAGGGCACTTACGACGATGTGTGTCACGTGCGTGTTCAAATATTCATATTATTATGGGCTCACTCTCGCACCGTCACCCTTTTTTCCCTGATGACGGTCACTATGTTGTCACGTCAGTTGCCCCGGGTGCGTGACATATGTCAGTGTGACGTGATGCGAAGAGTTGGCAATCCGACCGGACCGTACAGTCCTTTTCGTACAGCGCCGTGTCGTGCCGCGCTGTACGAAAGGATGGGCCCTCGAGGGCGCTGCTTTTGATTACTTGGATGTGTCATCCGATGGAAACGGTACACGAGGTGTACGCGCATCTCGCAGCAACCGTGGTCAGGGGAGAGAGATTTCGTGCCTCCGCTTCGCACAGCACCTCCGCCTGCATCGACCTATCGAAAAAGGCTTTCACATGCACCGGAGATGAGACCCTGCAAAGCTAAACTGCTCGCCCCACGGACAATTGGGTTTGGAAACATAAACGCCGATGACAGTGAAAAATGCTATAATGCTCGGAACAAGCTTTTAGTGCGAGGACTGGGAGGTTGGGTTTTGAAATCAAAACGAAACGTAACCTTGCGACGGTATGCGGCTTTTCAAATCGAGATCAGAGTCCGATTCGATTTAAATTTTTAATTTCTTGTCAGGAATTCTCCAACTATGCCTGCTGTCGCACAGGATGTCTACGTTATTTTACGATACTGTAGTAAAAAAAATCCCAGTCCGCACTGTTCTGATGATTCGGATACGTGGAAACAGGGCGAACTCGTCATAGTGATGACATTCTCGAAAATAATTTCATCAGGTCTCGAGACTACTCTAAAGACTCCCAGTTTCTAGTAGGCGCGTTTCGCAAGAACATTTGGTGGTTGGTCTTCCAAAAATCGAGATTGGGCACCATGTGTCAGATCATTCAGCCTGTTGCGTTGTCGGTTTCTAAGGCACAATTCAAACGGTCAGGGGTTTACGGTCGGGAAACGGCAAATATGGTGCGGATAGAGTATGTAGATGTGATTCTTGGAGGCAAAATCAAGACCGCGAAATGGTGGTCCGTCGTAATTGCATGAAATGAAATTCCTCTCAGGTCCTTAACGAGGTTCTTTTCAGGGAATGTCAACATTCCCAGAAAAGGACTTCGTGTTGCTTTTTGGGGTTTGAATCGCACAGAGATAATGCCGCTTCCGTGCATTTCTTCCTGGTATGCACTGTGCTCATATAGCCCAATTCTGGAAAACACTTCTAATGTAACGGTCACACTGCGTGAATGACGCATCGAATTTCAAGATACAACTGTATTTCAGAAAAGTGTACTATACATACAGAACAATTTGATTAAAATCAATTGAAATTTACATTTCCTGAGTCGTGATAATGCATTGCTCGAAAGAGGGGGCCTATACGAATGACAGCTTTGTCTCCGCGTTGAATCGCATATTTCAGATGATATTTTGAGAAAAGCATGTTCTATTCACATGATATACGATTACACCCGATAATCACGTATCGAATTTTAATTTTGCTCGCCGTTCTTATGTCACGCTAGCGGGATGTATGATACAGCACGTGGAAAACATCCGCGCTTTGGATCGTGCTTATGCAAAATATCGGCCTTCACACAATCGCTTTTGCTCGCGGCCACCCTCCGGCACAATGTCGCCAGCTTATCGCCCAGCTTATTGCCCTCCGCGCGCGGCCCCGACGCGCTTTTGCCGCACCTTGAATTAATTAGTTCACGATACATTATCGGCCAGGGGGACGAGGCTGCAGGCTAATTTTCGTGCTGTACCAGTACACCGCAGCTACGCTCTTCAGCTGCTGCACACCAACGGACGACGGCGATAACGTACTGTAGTGCAGAGCACAACGGAGGATCACTGTCGAGTTGCGCCCGATATCAAACGGATCGATGGGTCCCACATTACAGCCGAGCGCGGAACTGTCATGAATGCGTTTTGAACTCCCAGCGTACTGTGGAGAGCCGCGACTATCTACTGCACTGTAGACGGTCGCACTGGTCCCCCATGCCTTCGAAATTTAACTCGGAATGCCAGAAGATGAGCACAACCTTCGCGCTGTATTAAGTTGAGTGCAACGAGGAAGGATCCACAAATTTCTTCGGCAGATTTGTCACTGCTGTGCCGAAGCGTAGCAAGATTGCGGGAGGGGACATTCCGGACAAGAGTGGCAGCCTTGAAGCAAGATTTGACCCGATAACTCTGTGGTTAGCAATGCACTGTGTATTCGTCCATCGCGGAGCGCCAGCGACGACAGCGATGGGAGCGGCCAACTGGTGCCGCAGAGCGGGCGTGGCCTTCCCCTCGGAGCCGCCGTCACGCCGGGTGGATGCACAGATCGCGCATTGCGGGTGCCGCGATTTGGGCCTGAATTTGAGAGAAGGTCCGAATGGAATGGCAAGATGCAACCATTGAGCCGAATGCAGTTCTGCAGAGTTTCAAACAATGGACTGCCCTGGGACAGTCCTCGTTGCTTGCTGCAGTCAGCAGGACGTTTTCCGCACTGGCGGCGACGTGGACGCAAGCGTGATATCTGCAAAACGGGACGCAGCTAGCCACAATGCAGTTCTCGCGTGCACTGCGATTCTGAGCAGTTTCTCTCGAGTGTGACGCAAAGCCCTGAGCGAGAGCGACAAAGTTGAATTGCATTTGATACGAAGCTAAGCTCAAGCTTTCGCTGGCTTGGAGAGCATGCTGCATGCGCGGATCCACACTGTGAGATCACGTTATGGAGTTTGCATGTTCGTCTCTGCTTTTACAGTACGGTACACTCTCGGAGCTGTCGCTCCCGCGAAAATGTGAGAGCGTTTGGACGCAGGAATGGACTTTAAAAGTCCATTAAAACGTCGAAGAAAAGTCCTTTTTTCTTCCGTACGTTTT
>JADWZK010322593.1_pt1 | contig 10558 bp, 7 predicted proteins | sample 8957641 | NCBI WGS metagenome assembly JADWZK01 (sample SAMN16576796, study PRJNA672827) | algae metagenome | host: rhodolith | place: South Korea: Udo, Jeju | collected 2014-09-18 | reverse complement strand
CATCGCCACAACGATCTACATCCTTTCTGTTTCTTTTGCGCACGAAGGTTTGGTTGGGCCTCACACATGAAAACTCTTTATCCTCACAACAGTTATTGGAGGACATCTGGGCAATGCGAAAATGTTTTTGCGGGAAAACGTTTGTACACACGTTGACCTGCACAGCGCAATTGTAGCCAAAGGTGCGCTGCACATGTTCCCTTCTCAGGTGTCCCGTCGCACAACGCTTTTTCTAATCTCGATCATCGAGATGATCCTGTGCTCGCATATAAAACTTTATGCCGGTGTCCACAGTTACATAAAACTGCACCGCGTCTCAATCGCGTGTCCCACCTTCATTTCCCGTGTCCGTTTTGCTGTCTGGCATCTCAATGGACCGTGCCCCAGGCCCGCACTCCACTCCTCAGTCCTAAGTTGGACCTTCATGATTCAGCCTGTCCATCATGTGCATTATTCATGTTTCGACGGGACCATCCGCCTCCGTCTTCCGCACAGTAATTGCGTGTGCCGTTTTCATTCGCTACCCGTTCTTCCATAAAACATTTGCACATATATTTATTGCAAAATTGCTCGCAGCATCAGAGAGGGCCAACGCTGCCCCATCATAAACGTGCTCCCAAGAGAGCCCTTCGATACAGCCCTCCTGTTTTCCGACACACCATGCATGAGAAGAAACACCCCCGGTTACAAAGACGGATAGTACACAAACGTGCAATTTTGTTCTCCGTGTTATCAGTCGCTCCTCAATTTGGCTCCATGTCAAACCAATGGACATCCCGCCAGAGCATGGGTTTACCAAGGGCCATGGCAAGCGCAAATTATCCTTGATGCTTTCCATGATGTACATTTCAATGCTTGAAATGCTGCGCATCTGATACTGCACAACACAACAGCTATCAAACTCGGCTCGCCGCAAACCGTAATCACTGCTTTTAAAAAATACTTTGATTTCAAACTGACTCGTAATAAGCGATTCACGTTATCCACGCCTGCTTTAGATATATACTGCAAGTATCAAAATGTTCTCCAACTTGCAATTGCACAATCACAGTCATCCTTTACTCTGTTATCCCTCCACACAAGCCCACGCGTGTTCAATTCCAATCACATGCGCAGCACTATCCCCTCTTCATCTACATGTTGTGCGGTTTTCTCATTAGGTACCCCAAAACTAAATCACGTGCCCGGCTACGACGACCAGAGTTCGTTCGCAAACGAAGCTCACGTGAATCAGTTCTTACTGTCATACAGCATATAAGGCGGAGAGCTGCAGTTCTGATATGCTTCCCTATTTGCCGTACTCGAGTTTACACAGCCGCAAAAGTCCTTTTTCTCTACAAAAAAATCCTTCGTTTTGTACATCACAGCGTCTTAATCTCGATTGTGCTGACGGTCGTCCCCAGTAGCAAGTTGCTTCTTGTTCCTTTGTGAAAGAGTAAGAGTACTGCACGATTCTCGTAGAATTGTCCACAGGCACGTTCAAAGAACATTTTCCAGCTCTCTGTCGAAACTCACAAATTCTTGTGCAACGGCGAGGGTTTCAAATAGAAGTAGAATTCAATTTCGCTACAAAAACCATTTCAAAATGTTAGCAATTGAGGCCTAAGTTGTATTATCCTTCCTGTCGTTCATCCTCTCTGATGCAGGGCGGCAGAGTTCCTCGTTTATGCGAGTACTCATCCGCAGTTGCACCAAAGATTTTCATTTTGAGGTTCAGACATGGACGACCAGGGACCGAACTACCGCCATCAAGGATCACTTCTTCTGACCATATTACAGTAAAACTGTTCCCGCATTACTGCGCAAGATCGTCTCGGATTTTTCATCGCAGTGCACTCGGTGCGAGGTCTACCGGCTGACGCGTACTGCCGAAGCGTACTGCCGAATCGTGGTGTAGTCGGCAATAGCAGGCTTCAGGCGAAGTGCACTTCAAAAACCGTAACCGTCTTCGACACATTTGTTTTGCATGTGACGCGATTCGTGCACGGCGAAAACGCCAATTTTGGATGAATAGGTAGAATTTATGCAGTAACAACAAATACGTAGCTGTACGAATCGCGTCCTGGTAAGAAATTAAAGCTTGCAGCTAAATTAGTTGCTTTCATACATGCTGTATCGAGATACAGACGCGGGATCTTGTGGATCATACAGCATTCAGTCACAGACGAGTGCACCATCTTTCGTACTGTAATTGTCACGAACATCCCACGAGTTGCCAAACACTCCGGGGCCAAGTTTTCGAATGTACGATATTTCGAAGTTTCAGTGTCTATTTATGGCTTTAAAGCCCTTTCGTCCTCGTTCACCATGAATACAGCAGCGTCCCACTGCCCCCGCATTTCACAAAGCAAGTCTGTACGACAGGAGGTCAACATTGCAGTTTGCCGATCCATCCTGAGAGATTTTGTCTTGCTTTATTTGGTTTAATACGATAGCTTTCATCTCTTGGATGTAACCCTGACAGATGGTACAGTGCAATCGTTGCTTTTCTTTGTATCGCGCTTTTTACCGTATTTTTTAAAAGTGTGTAATTTTTAGTTGAATACTTTCTCGAAGAAAGTATTCAACTGAAAGAACATTATTTCGATCGGCAGATCTGCCGATCGAAAAATGTTCTTTTTTTATTGGGGAACTGCAATGGATGGCATGGATAAAAGATACGAGTAGAAAATTTTGCGGGCCATATGACCATGGCCATCCTGAGATATGGATAGATTTCATAGTATTAACTACGTCTTTAAACCGAGATTCTATCGGCGGTATCTGCCGTGATCAATGGAGCTCCGGGGATGAAATCTATCTGCATTTTCCAGCTCTTTCTTTATGTTATGTCCGACAAAAGTTCCATCCTCCTCGTGTTTTTGTTCGTCCGTATCCCACAATCCCACTCTTATCATGAAAGTTTCATAAAGAAAACAGCTCCTGTGTCCTTAACACGTACCTGTAGCATCTAATTGAGAGGTACATCGCACTTTCACTCACCAGTATCACAGTGAGGGCTCCCAGAGGTGCCACAATGAAGTCGACCAGCTCTCCACCCGAATGTAGGGCACATTTTGTATTTCCACTTCAGCTATTTTCTAGTTTAAATTCTAAAACAAGGACGAAAATCGTTGTTTCTCTGTGATACTCCAAACTGCCGAGAATTACCCCCGTCGCTGCAGATATAATGATGACTAGAGCGGAAGAGACGCGTTCCCGGGGTTCTGTTTTCGCGATCATGGAGACATCGTCTCTCATATTAGTATTTGGCACAGAAATGCTGTGGAGAATTGAAGAGATCTCCATGCCATGGATTGTCAACTGGATTCGATAAAAGTAGAGTTAAAATCTCTCACTTATTCCCCGTCATCTCTCCCGATGGGTGCTTGAAAGTTATGCGGATATGTTGTAGAAAATCTGCCGCGCTGCTGTATTGCAGACGAGCACTCCAGTGTAAATTGTCCATCTTCTGTTAGCAATGCCCCAGAAAACCATGTTCAGTTGTTCTGCACCAGTGAAGCACTCTAGAATTTCGAAAGTTGTGACGCACTACAGCAGGCTTGTGGAATGATATTGTGAATTTCTACAGATATAAAAACGATTCTTTTTTATGTTTTCCCGCGGGAAACAGAGCTGTCAAGTTCGATTGTGCGTCAAGTACGGAAACGTGGTCATCCATGAATTGCAGTGCTCTTGGGCACATGTTCAGATCATGTACTACAAGAACATCTGGACAACGACATTTTTTTTATGCCGGATTAAATGTGCTTCCGAGTTACAGAACCGGGCAAATGGTCAGTAAGGCTTTGGTCTTACTCGACGTATAGTGCAGTCAGACGAACACAGCATTCGAAGTCATCCCATGAAAAAAGATCAAATACTCAACGGCGGCTATGGAGAGGCAGATATGCACACGAACTTCAGCGAATGCTGATCTGCGCAATACCTCCATCGATACCTTCGGTAAGTTACATGTATACTTTGTCGCGGGACTAACGTAGCGTTGAAGTCACACGCCTTCCTTTTGCTGTGCTGTAGATTCCTTCATTTATTTTTTCGGAGAGTAATTTGCGGTTTCTGTTACCGTTCTGCGATGCGTCACGAACGGATGTTACTATTAACTCGAAAACCCGCGCCACTTACATCCTTGTTCCGCACCCACAGTCGCTTCCCCGGAGTCTCTGCTATGCACGCAGTACTGAAAATTGGTGACGTCCGTATTCTGAGTCTCGGGAACAACGTTTGATTTCACTAAGCGTTACAAGTCCATGCCGCCCCTGAACAGCCGCTACATCCAGGAATATTGAAAATAGGATTCCGAAGTGGTTCTTCGCATGTCTGTGCACAGCCAACAGGGCAGTATCACAGAATACCACAAGATTTTTTTTTATGTATCTCTTCGTACACTATATCCTTTATGCTTTGGGTTTCCTATCGTAATCATGTGCCACTCATCTGCGTTCTAAGAGAGGTTGCGGTAAGTAGTTATTACCCCGTGGTGAATCCCGCTGAACAATTTTTGCGACTTCGCCTATCTTGCAATTTGTTAAATTGTTTACACCTGACAGCGGTGGGGACGTTTCAACAAAGCAAAAGTGCAATATGAAACCGCTCAAAGGATGATATCAAAACAAGGCAAATCTACATTGATGTTCCCTCACCTAGTGTTGTAAACAGTTCCGGAGACGGCCATCACGACTTCCACGCCAAGTCAGGGTGAGTGGAGAGGATCTCAACTGCACCATGATATAAGGCAATTGTCTTATTCCATTTCGTCAGGACAAATCACTATCATGGGACTGTGCACTCGTGCAATCAATACGACAGAATCCGATTTCCACACTAGAAAAGATAGTTATGTAAACAAGAAGTGCATTTTGAAACCCCATATCTTGTTCCTCGTTGGTAGTGTTACATGTCTCTCAATATCCTCTCCTTATTTATTCCGATCAGAGTACGCCCCCTCAACAAGTCTTTGGACGTGACTCTTTCCAAGTGCATCCCCGCGGTCGCTTCTACACAGCCCTCCTGATGGGGCTCTGCAGTGGCAACCTAGTAAAGTGCTCTCTTATCTGAAAAACTAGTTGTATTTACACAGAGGCCACTACCATACACACCTAAACAAGGTTTCTCGTTTTGGGAGATTTCAGGGTCGGCCATCGAGGTGTGTACCTGGCGCACGAACGGAAGGAATACTGTACTTCATTCTGCAAGATGACTCATCTTGCAGAATGTGATGCATTTATTCCGACACATTACACAACCACGATCAACTTTTCGCGTACAAATCCCACAACAAATAACGAACACTATGTTCCAGGACATGCGCTATTGTTTGTATCTCCCCCCATATCGAGCTTGACCCCTTCAAAATTTGTAACACAGGCCGAAGTCTTATTCTTCACAGAAATTACATACCAAGAATTTCCTGAGCGACCCTTTCGACGGTGTCTCCGACTGAAGTCTCGCACTTGAAATCAAAAAGGTCATCCGCCCTGGTCGGACCAAAATTGACTGCAACAACCGGCACCCCATTCACCTTCGCGCGCCGTACCAGCGAATACGCACTGTACGTCGTCAAAGTACTCCCAATGACCCACACCACGTCTGCCCCATCAATCGCCCGCCTTGCCGCAGCCGTAACCTCTTTCGGCACCGTTCCTCCATGGAACACAACAGCGGGCTCCAGAGAATCCGCCCCGCACTGAGTACAAATTGGCACTTTAAATCTCCGAACAACATCCTCCGGAACCTCGGCGTCGCCATCAGGACGGGGCACAGCGTCTGCAAATGCCCCATTCGCGTGCGCCAATCGCTCCTGGAATCGACCGCGCCCCTCGCTTGCTCCGCACACCCCGCATCGCACCACGAGCACAGTGCCGTGCAGTTCGACGAGCGTGCGCGGGCGCGCCCCAGCACGCTGCAATAGTCCATCCACGTTCTGCGTTACGTGCGCTGGAAAATGCGGCGCATTTTCCGTGTGCAAATGCGCTAGTGCCTGGTGCGCGCGGTTCGGGGCCGCCGTCGACAACAGTTCGTGACCGGCGTAGGACCGCGCCCAGTACCGGCGGCGCGCGGCCGCGCTTCCCGCAAACTCAGACACTGACATTGGCGTCCGCGTCATCACTCGCCCGGGCGAGCGGTAGTCCCGAAGCCCAGACTCTGTGCTCATCCCCGCACCGGATAACACTGTGACCGCGCCGCGCGAAAGCGCCGCACAGAGAGCTTGGACTTGAGACATGCTTGCCGTCTCCGCGCCCACTGGAAGCAATGGTAGAAGCGCGCGTTGCTGCGCCATGCTTTCTGCGCTCTAGATAACTCGATTTCGCAGCAGGTGACAGAGAATGTCCAGACATGCGGCAGCCATGGTGCGCTCAGAGTTGTTGATGAAGGATCCTCAACCGGACCTGTACTTCAAATAAGCTGTTGTGATCATATTCCACAGTAAGCAAAATCAGATGCAAGGTCGACACATCGCCAAACGGCTTCGTTTACAAATCGACGTAGTCGATGTCTGTTATTCTTCCATCGAGGTCTATAGCGCTCAATTTTATACTGTCATCGGGCGACGCTTTGCATCTTCGTCTTATTTCCAGAATCGGTGGGACTTGGAACTCTTTTGGTTCATCGTTCAAAAGCTCTTCGTGTGACGCATTGTCAGAGTTCTTATAGTACCCTATGTGACCTATCCCCACTGTCGACTGACATACGACATTGCCATTCGTGAGTTTCAAAAACTTTGGTCCGGTCACCTCTAAATCTTGTACGGGCGCTTGGGAAGGCTCTGGTCTGGGTGTTGATGTACTCACTGAGCGCATTCTGCGAAATTCGCCTTCGCCTTCAAACTGCAGGAACCGGTGATACCTAAGTCTGACTGCGCCTCCTCTATCCCAAAATGGTAATGGATCGCCTTCTTCGGGTTGGACAAAAAGCCTATGCAAAAAGTCGAATCCCCGCGCCATTATTCCTCCACCGTCCTTGTTAGCATCGGCCGTTGGATGCGGAAGTGACAGGCAATGTCCCAGTTCATGCAATAACGCGCCAATTGTTGTAGAAGTGCATGCGCGACGACCCATTTGTTGAGCTCTTCCCGCAGAGTCGTCAAACAATGCGTCTGGGTCAAACTTGCGGCAGTCACACAGTCGCTGCACAATTTCTGACGTGTTCGCGGGCCAGCAGAACATGGATCCACATCCAAATAGAGCGAGGGTGCCTCCTCCCATCGCCGTATGCGCTCGAGCTTCACCATTGAGCAAGCGAGTAAAGCTCATCACAGCTACATCAATAGAATCGTCGCGCCGCGGCAGTTGGCTAAGATTGTCCGCGATGTATCTCCAGAGCTCCGCGCCCGACATTGCATGGGCCTGGGCAACCGGTAATTTCGAAAGGCGGTGGACGAGCACAGTAGGATCGAGTGCGAAAGTGCGGCGCTGGAAACCGTGGGCGTGCATCATTTCGGCACATGCGGACTGAATCATGGATCCGGCAACTTGAAGACGGGCCTTGCCGGCATTAATGTCGCATTGTGAGGGAGGTTCGTCGGACTGAAAGGATCCGTCAGAGTCGGCCGCAAGTAGGTACACTAAGCGCACGAAGGGGCGAGTGGGGAATGGCGGTGAATAAAAAAGGTGAAGCGTATGGGCCGAAGAAGTGTGCAGGGCTTCCGCAGTGGAGGAGAGGCGAATTGTGTTGGGGCCTGGTTTGAGCTTGTACAACGCAGTGAAGCGGGAGTGTAGTACAGGGTACGCGCAGGATGCCGACGGGATGGCTGTTGAGATATGAATAGCGCTCTCGTTGGCACTTGTTGTGCCACGGAGAATGGCCAGGGAATAAGTTAAGACGTCGCCGTCCGCCACATTCGTTACTTTGATCTTTGGCACCCTCTCCCGATTCATTTTCTTGAACACACTGAGTTGCTCAATTGAGCAAAACCTGTCGAGGCCTCTTCAACAAGGGTCCGCTCGGAAAGATTCTTACGATCAGACACGTGTGCTGTAAGTAATGCGCCAGATCAGCATGATTTCCCAGGGCACTCATCCCATAGTACCTCAACTCCTACCGAGCAGTTCGATGGCATGTTGAAGGGGCAGAGCTTAGTGCGAGGCAACTCGTGAATGCGACGGGCGCTCAACGGCCCTGACTTGTTCTCGGAATAGTTTAGAAGAGCAAGCGAATATTTCCAAATCCTTCAGCTCTATCTTGACCTCCAGTGGGTCATTTTGTGTTTTGCTATCTGGAATACTTTTCACGGAATCTTATTTTGTCTTCAATCATTCTCTGCCTTTAGGCCCCTTTTCTCCGCATCAGCTCTTCTGTATCACGCATTCCTCCGCGAGCGAATACGCATTTCGTCTCCACGGCTGTCGGGACGCGAAACGCGACAGATATGTCTGGTGAACGCAATCCGACAGCAGCAACTCACACGGCAGACGCTCTTCGCAGTCCTCCTTTGCCGCCGTTTGACACACTACGCGAGTCTCCGGATGATCGGACACATGGCACTCGATCTTTAGACCTGCCGCACCTATTGGAAGACGTCGGAGGTGAGTTTGTCGAAGTACGCCCGCGCCTCTCACCTGTTGAGACCCTTCCAGTGTATCGCGAACTGCGACTTCCGTCGTCAAACCAAGCCGGGCCGTCGTCTCACGCTGTCACTGGCCGGAAAAGAGGCAGAGATTCAGAAGGCGTGGGTCCGATATCAGGTTCATCTCCCAGAGCCTCTCCGACCCCCCGTGAACCAACGGAAGATTCTGTTCGTGTTGAAGCGCGGTGTAAGAGGCGTCGCCTCAACAACAATACTTCATCTCCGGCTGTAGTGGCCTCTGTTAATGCTGATGTTAGAGATCTTGCGAACACTCGTCCTCGGCCAGTTGTGCCACCCCGTCTAGAACGATCCAGTCGAATTTCAGCAACTGACGTTCTCGAAGCGGGCGAAGTTATAGAAGATGGGTACAGGCGTACTCGCTCTAGTTTGCCACCGCACCGGGAAAGACCCAGGCGTGTACGAGAAAGGGACGAGCTCAGGGAAATTATTTACCGACGTACGCGTCGAAGTTTTTGGCATGCGCTCCAGAGCTCGATGCAAACGTACCATTCTGTTTTGGTCGCCAGTGCACGCCCTTCGTCGGACGGGACCCAGCGGATATCGCCAGAGGGTGTAGTGCGGCAGGCAGCCGCACCTGACACTGTTGTTGATGAAGAGGTTCTTGAAGAGGTTCTTGATGTTGAACAGACTCTTGAGAGTGGGACTCAACGCGTACAAAGAACAGGTTCTCAAAATTCTATCCTGAATTCAGCCATCCCACAGTCTTCCGATCTTCGTCGCAGGTACAGGTATTCCGGGCTTGTAATGCGGGGATTGCACGGGAGGTCTAATCCTTCAATGCGCTCAACTGCGTTTCGGCCGCGCGTTCAAGACAATGTTTCTCCTCGATCCATGGCTGTTGAATCTACAACATTACCGCATAGCACAAGCGTAGCTGCGGACAGTGTTCGAAGAGCTCCGGGATTGTTACGGACCTCTCGACGGCTTCGTCTCGCAGACTTTTTTAGAAATATGAATGCGAGAGACCTTGCCAGCATTGACGATCAGATGATGCGCCAGAGAAATGCGGCTCCGAAAGCCGTCATTGCTGCATTACCTGAAAAGGTGGCCACAGAGTCTGATACTGAAATTCGATGTGCTATTTGCATGTGTGACGTTGAAGTGGGCGAGAATCTCCGAATTCTTCCGTGTACCCACCGATACCATAAGAAATGCATTGAAGGTATGTATCCCCATGACTTATTACTGCGTACTACAGGTTGTTCGACACTCTACTTACCTCTTTGTACTTCGGAGTTTTGATGATTTCTCCAGACTGGCTTTCGTATAATGCGTGCTGTCCTATGGACAAAGAACGAATTTGCCCTCCGCAGCCGATTCGACCAGACGATCTTTTCAGCATCGGCAGTTAGCGATGATGTCTCTTGACGGTTCAGAACAAAAAATTTTATGGTTATTGCATTGTGTTCGGTTTGTGATCACAAATATTCCTACGACGTAGGTTGCATGGCGTTCGCAGCTCTACGGTAAGAGGCAATGCTGTAATGGTGCAGAAAACTGAATCTTCCCACCGCTTGGAAGAGATGAAGCTTTCTTCCGTTGGTATTCGGATGTAACTGTGGCGACGAACATTCCGGGGCGAGGCATTGGGATTGTTGAGCTGTAGCAATATACGCGGTATTCTGCCTCGCCGCTCAATTTGCGCTTTCTTTCCTTACATTGATTGTTCCGTATTAGCTCGTAGGGCACAACGTCCTTTTTCCGACGGGTTGATTCCAAGTACAGCACCGATGGTCGCGGTGCACAAACGCCTTACCTATGGAGTGACTGAATGCTTTACAGTGCAAGAAGATCCAATTCTCGAAACTGTTTTGTTCTAGTGGGTGTCGATCCAGAAGAGTGTACAGTATCCAAAGCGGGAGCATGTCTATGCTACCCCAGGACTTGGAGCTCACAGCACTCTTACATGAGGCTCACAACTTTGTATGCGAGGAGTTGAAGACAGCACAGCCGACGCTGAGTGCTTGTACT
>JADWZK010274389.1_pt1 | contig 10571 bp, 8 predicted proteins | sample 8957641 | NCBI WGS metagenome assembly JADWZK01 (sample SAMN16576796, study PRJNA672827) | algae metagenome | host: rhodolith | place: South Korea: Udo, Jeju | collected 2014-09-18 | reverse complement strand
CCGTCGTGTTCGACTTTCCAGGTCCCACTACCTGCTCCACCGTTTCCTCCGTCGCAAACGTCACAAACCCAACCCGCGAGAGTTGCCAGTGTTGTGATCAATCATCACCTGCGCGTCAACCACATCTCCAACGTCTGGAAGTACGATCGGAAGTCATCCACCCCGCACTGGGACGGAAGGCCCCCGACAAACACTTTGCATTTTGTCGTGTGATGGCTTCGTACGTTCGCTCCACCGCCGCCGGAACCGCCCGCACCATACCCGGACCCCATACCGCCATCTGTGCCGTAACGCCCTCCGTGGGCACCTCCACCGGACCGACCGGAACCATATCCTCCGCCGCCCATAGGTCCGGAACCTCCGCCCACATTCCCCCGCACCAGTGAACTCGTTGCGCGGCACCGCGCGCTTAGCCTCCACCTGACGGCCATCGAGATCGTGGCGGCGGGACGCCGCGCGGCCGGCGACCGCGTCGTCGGCAAAACGTCACGAAGCCAAATCCCCTCGGGTGCCCCGTGTGTCGATCGCGCATGATGACGCAGTCGAGGACCTCACCGTAGGTTTCGAAGTAACGTCGTAGGGATATCTCATCGGTCTCCCATGATAGCCCACCGACGAAGATCTTTGATCCGGGCATTCGAGCTGCCGGACGGCATGACGCTAGAGGCCGGGGGGTTGTTCTCCGTTTTCGGTTTGTGGTCCGGGTTGCCTTGAATGTGTGGAAAAGTGGAGTGAGCTGGCATATTCGCGAGACCAGGGTGGTCTGTACCCGAATCCTGAGGGGCCTGATAAGTAGATTGCTTATGATCGTAGGATTGCTGGGCGTGAGAGGTGGGATCGTAGGCATCATCTACCGAATTTTGTTTTGCCGGTGGGTGTGCCACACCTGCTGCATCACCGTTGCCTTGGGTGACGTCCTCCGCGTTCTCTTGAACGAGCCTCGGACCGCGTGGGTCCTTCGCTGAAGACTGCATAATTTGGGGCGCGGGTTCGGTAACTGCCTGGTTGAGTTGGCGAATACTGCCTCCGCGGGGATCGATCTTCTTTTCGACTGCTGCCGGTTCCATGCGAAGTGCCGGGACACGGTATGCGCCGGGTGAGCAAAGAGTCGAACTGGGTCCGAAAAATAAACTTGTTATGGGGAGATAATCTTGTTGTGTCAGAATTTCAGTTGTTTTTTCGGAAGTCCGCTGCTGTTACGACCTGACGAAGATCCTTCTGCTGAACTAAACGACAGTAGATGTTACACATGCGCTGATACAACAACCGGATCCAATAGCCACAGCGCCAATTTCAGAAACAATGAGCGAATGCCGAGATCTCTGGGACGAGGTGAGGAAATCCGATTGCCAAAGTTTGCAGATTTGCTGGGTCCGTTGAACGTGTGGTCGGAGGATACTGTAGTCGCAATGACGATAAAAGTGAGCAAACACCTGGACGGCAAGGAGAATGCGAAAGAACCCGCGTTCTGCTGCCGAATCAAATGTGAAAGTACCTCTGCAGGATCTTGCTTTTGTCCGACAATCACGAGCGGCGCGAAAGTCGAGACGCACCAAAGGCCGACGAGGACGACAAGATGGTCGAAGGCCCTAGTGCGGATCAGAGTGCCGATGCGCACGTCTCCCAAAGGGAAACACCTGGTAGAAGCGAGGGGCTCGGGGTCCGGACTACGGCCGTAACCCGGGAATGGTCGCCGACTGAGGGTTGCTCAAGCGGCTTTTGCGGCATCTCCGCCGTGTGTACGAAGGCGGCGGCTGAGGTCCAGGGGCTCCAATAGTGGTCCACGGTCCGTTCGGTTGTTGACCTTCGTCAATGCATTACACTGTCAGTAAGGTCCATAGGGTTGCAGGATATGATACCAGTGCTTCTGTGGCGGAAATCCGAAGCAAACCCTATTATGAGTTGTGGGGCTAGAATGAGGGGCGTCCCAGGCCCGTTCGGCTCGAAACGCTGGAGAGATATTCTTTGCGGCTCGGATTCCGAAGCGTTCGAATGTGCCCCGAAATGCCCCTGAAATAGTTCCGTTTTTGTAACCGAAGCCAATTTGGCCCTTCGCTGAATCTGAACATGAAGTGTCATACCTGCGATGCTCTTTACAGAGCCCCTCACAGAATCTAACTTCAGAGGGTTTGGCACGAACGGATTGAGCAACAATTCCTGGGACATGACCCGTTGGCCGCGTCGAGCATGTAAGCGGCAGGTGTGGTTGGTGATTACCACATAGATATTTTCTGGTCTGAGGAGGATCAGAGGAAGAAAGTTGAATTGGATTCAATGCCATTGGGATGTGAAGGGCTTGCAATGGCCGCTTTGCCGTGTCCTTGCTCCATGGCGATTGATTAAGCGATCAGCAGAAGGATGCAAATGAATCTCAGTTTTTTCTTCTGCGGTATGTTATCCATGTGCCTGTTCGCCGCTCTATGTTGTTTTTGCATGAACAGATATTTGCAATGGTTCAGATAAAAACGGGGAGCTATGGCAAGTCCGCGAGCATAGTTGTCAAGCGGATTCTGAAATGTGCTTTTGTTTGATCATGTGATTTCAATGCCTGTACAGACATTTGAATAGAATAGGAGTGTTTTCTATCAATTATCAATTACAAAATTTCAGATTTGCTAACAACCTTCCGTATTGTACACGTTTCTGTGTTACTGGACACATGCGGAGTGCGAACGAGCAGTGGTTGAGCACAGCGGGGCAAAGGTCGGCTTTTGCTTGTTCTTCAGAGGGCGTTTTCTACAGGTCCTGTGTACACCAATCGCATTGCGTAAACCCTGAAGAATAAGTGTACGCATACTCCCTGTGGGGAATTGAAGAAAGTCTGCAAACGCGGCAAGTCCCCTGCTAATCTGAAGCGCCTTCTTTTACAGCTCGCGACCCCAGTGGTTTTCAACAAATGCGCTACATCTTACGAGCCGTCCGTTTCACAGGTCTGTTTTGCCGCTATTATCTAGTCTACACTCGCCAAAGTTTGTCTATTCTTAATCGTGTGGTGCTTTGCACAAGAACGCGGGCTGCATTGAGCTAAAGGTTCATGAAGTATGATCAATTTCTGCTTGCGCAGCCCAGCTGCACAAAGCAGGAGCAAACGTTTATGTGCTGCCGTAGTGCAATGGATTTCGCTGTTTTTTCGGCTTCGGCAAAAAACAGGTCACTTTCCTGGTTCGTTTCAGAGAGCATTGACATTAGACTTTTTAAATGTGAACGCTTTGGATGAAAGGATTACTTATTGGGGGAGTGAGGAATGATTCCGGCGACTGCGCATCGATCCACTGGAGGGATTAACTAGGATGAACTTCATTTCCGCTTCGCAAAAGTTTCTAGACTACGATAGATTTCCGACTGCCACGGTGAGAAAGGTACATCTGTATTACGACTGAGAATACAGTACGATTGACTACAGAAGGAAAAAAGGAGAGCTCTCACTGTCGTCCCTACAAAGCTTCTTGGAGTGCCGTCGCCTTGAGCGCCGCCTACTGCCATAAATATAGTTTCTTTTTCGTCGCTCAATATCGATATGGAGTTGGAGCGCGTCTTCTTCCGCGGAAGGTACAGTACAGCACATGTACAGTATGGGCCACGCTGGAGGCAGGCAGATTGCCGCGGCCCTGTGCAGTAGGTCCGCAGTTTCCTTCCGCATATGATAACAGGCGAGGTGCTGGAAGCCAACGAGAGTGTAAATTTGAATAAATTTTGGAGAATTGTGTGTTAAATTAAGAGTCCATAATTTGGGCGCGGTGGCTTTGTTGAAGGGCTAAAAACATCGAAAATTTCAGTTGCAGTGCATCGTGGTTATGATAGGCGTTGTTATGTTTTGTCGGATAGGCCTTCGTTCTAAAACCATCTTCGAGCAATCGAGGTTTCTCTCGTTCATGCCCTGCGCATCTGAGCTTTGCGCGCTCTCCTGGGTCTCTACGACCCGTTAGTCGGCACCCAGCGCAAGTTCATTTCGGTCCACGCCGCCGCCCCCTTCTCGCCCGCAGTCTCTTTCCCCGCAGATCGCAGCCCAGCCGCTGTAATGGACCGCGAATCTTCGTCTGACCCAGTCGGCATGGACGTCTGCCCCTCCACCATGTCACAGGATGCTGCCCCGGATGAAGTAAGTTCTTTCATTCTGCTCCGCATAGCTGCTTCTCTTGCAATCGCTGCCTCCCGCATCGGTCCCACTCGATTCTTCCCTTCATCTTTCGCTTTGCATTCCGTTACCCATGTCCCTCCGGCACATACTGTATGCGAGTATGTCGGCCCCGCTCGAGAACGTGCCTGTCAGATTCTAACCGCTCCTTTCTTTTCCTTACTTCTCCCTTTCGGCGGTTCTTGCGTGCATTCTCCGTTTGTTCACCGATTGTCTCTCCAACTTGTTTTGCTTTAGAAGGAGAATTGTGCTGAGAAGCAAGAAGAAATGTCTACCACCCCGCCAGTCGCCACTGCCCCTGTAGCTCCTGTTGTCGACGACAAAGAATTTACCTTCACTTATGTGCTGTACCGCTACACCTCAATCGACAAACCGAAGGTCTATTCCCCCTGGCGTAACTTTGCGGGTTTTCGTTGGCGCCTTCTCATTTTCCCGCGCGGAAATCAAACCAAGCATGAGCTTTCAGTTTATCTAGAGTGTGGTGGTCCCGTAATCCCTGAGGCGTCGGACAAGCGGGCCGTCAATGACACGGCCGGAATGGATCACAGCGTCTCCCGCCATTCCATCTCCTCCCACGCTTCTGCATTGCCCTGGAATCGCGCCGCGCACTTCTGGCTTCATTTGGTGCATCCTTCGAGGTGGGCTGCGCTGGGCATCCCCGACCTGGATGCGCAAGTGAAGGATCAGGAACCGGCCGCAGGTGTCACGGGTGCTCGCGACCCGGTCTCTCCGACTGTACGCGCAGGGTACGAAAATGCTCATGGTGCGCCTCTCGATCCTGCTCATCACCGAGGGCAGCCGATGCAAGACATTGTCAAAGACACGGTCCATGTTTTTAAGGAGAGGGAAAGTGACTGGGGCTTTTGCGAATTTGCCCCCTTCAGCCTCTTGCGCCCTGGCAAGCACACGGACGATAACTTTAATATCGTTATTAAGGTTCGCATTCGACTGGAGGATTGCTATGCTGATGCAATGCCACATAACAGTGTTACTTACGATTCCCGAAAGGAAACTGGTTACGTCGGATTTAAGAACCAGGGCGCCACATGTTACATGAACTCTCTGCTCCAAACGCTCTATATGCTTAATGCTTTTCGGCGAGCAGTTTACGATATGCCTTTGCCGGACCAGAACAGTGAGAATTCTGAATCCGATATGTCGTACGCACTACAAAAAGTTTTCCATGAGCTCCAGTTTTCTACATCCGTTGTGAAAACTAAGAAGTTGACAGAGTCCTTTGGTTGGGAGTCAACGGATGCTTTTACGCAGCATGACGTGCAGGAGTTGAACCGGATCTTGTGCGATCACTTGGAGGAAAAAATGAAAAAGGTGTCAGCGGAAGGCTCGAACACGATTTCGCAGCTATTTCAAGGCAAACTGCTGAACTACATAGAATGCATCAATGTGAACTACGAGTCCAAGAGGGAAGAATCCTTTTACGATCTTTCATTGAACGTTAAGGGCTGCCGCAACATTCTAGAGTCGTTTCAGAAATATACGGAGGTGGAAATGATGGATGGAGATAACAAGTATCGCGCGGATGGGATTGAAGAACTACAAGAAGCGAAAAAGGGAGCCAAATTTTTGAAACTGCCACCCGTCCTCCAGTTGCATCTAAAGCGGTTTGAGTACGATTTTACCAGAGACGCCATGGTGAAAATCAACGACCGATATGAATTTGACACGGAAATTGACCTATCTCCGTTTGTAGAAAACTCTGATAACACAGATGTTTACTTGCTGCATTCGGTGCTTGTGCACATCGGGGATGTGAATGGCGGGCATTACCACGCGTTTATTCGGCCGCACTTAGAAGACAAACCTGGTCAGCATCCGGACAAATGGTTCAAATTTGACGATGAAACAGTCACAATCGTCACCGAGAGGGAAGCGGTCAACGATAATTTCGGTTTCGGAGGTGAGAAAGATTTGGCTTTAATTAATGCCAACAATGGGTTGAAGAGGGGAAAGCTCGAGATGGATGACGATATTTCTAACATGGGCCTCAATGGGCAAACGCATCCGCCAAGTCTCACGCCGACGAGAACGAGAACTTTTCAGTCGCGCCGCTTTACGAATGCGTACATGCTGCAGTACTTGCGTAAGAGCGAGGTACCGACGCTGCTCAAGCCGTGCACGACAGCAGATATCCCGCAAGAGCTTTCTGAGCGAATAACCAGGGAGCAGAAGCTTGACGAGCAGAGGAAAAAGGAGCGAGCAGAGCAACATCTGTACATGGTGATCGCGATCGCAACGGACCGTAATTTGTCTTTTCATCATGGTGCCGATCTTGTCGATTGGGAGAAGGTGCCAACAATTCGGGTGAAACGCGCATTGAAACTTGGCGAATTGAAGCGGCAGCTGCAAGGAGACAACTATTGCCTTGATGCTACACAGGTGCGGTTGTGGAAGTGCAATCGGCGACAGAACGAAACTATTCGACCCAATGAACTGGTTGCGGACGGTGATGACACCCGCCCGATCTCCGACAGTGCTCCCAGGGATATGCTTCAGCACAACACCTATAACATGTCCATGTATAACACGCGCCACTACGATCATTATGCGGAGGACACTTTGAAGCTTTTTGTGGAAGACTTTCGTTCCTCATGTTGCTACGGAGCGGGCGCTAGTTTTGCGGAAGCCCAACATCGTGCAAAGAGCGAAACTGCTTCTAAAACGTCTGTGCCCATGTCTAAGGACTCTGATTCTCCGATGTCGACTGAGAATGGACCTGCGGATTCTAATCCAATGGATGCTGATGAAGCAGATGCAAAAGCTGTGTCCACTGAGGTGCAGGACGAAATTGTTCCGAGTCCCCGTCCGCTCGGCAATGTGTCCAATTTTCCGTTGAAGAAAGATGAAATACTTTTGTTCTTCAAGATTTATCTGCCGCGTCCGTTTCCTTCTCTGCGTTGGTTGGGGCATGCTGTCGTGGACAAAACCATAGACGTCAAGCATCTTCTCTCGTCTTTGAAGCGTCCTCTGCAGGGCTTCGGCATTCCGAATGCTGAGGTGTTGACCGTTTACGAAGAGCTTTCAGTTGGAAGCGTCGCGGCTCTGCAGGGCAACCAATCGCTCCATTGGCAACGAGTGAATGGCGGGGACATAATTGTTTTCCAATCTCCTCTGTCCAGTGAAATGGAGTCGAAAATCAAGGTGATGAAAGGTGGAAACGACCAGTTTACTCAAGATGGATTGGTTGATTGGGACTTTGTGCAGGAGCCATTAAGAGATGATGACTCTGACCGCCCTCTAGGGGGGCCGTCCGCTCCCGACCGTTCGCGATTTCTATTCTTTCCTTGCGTTCCGTATCAAGATTGAATTTAAGAACAAGTGGTCCTACAACGACGTCGAGGAACCTGTTGGAATTTGTTTAGAACTGTTGCGGCGTGATTCGTATCTGACAGTTCGAAAAATCTTGGCGAATGCGATTGGCAATGATGCGCACCCGGACTATTTAAGGCTCTTTCCGCATGACATCCAGCGCCAAGGGCCAGCTCATGACCCAGTTAGGATTGGCGATAACGAGGAATTGCTGAAAATCCCGCCTATGCACATGCTCTCGTCACACCTTGTTACATCTCAACTTTCTCGAATGGACTATCGAATTTTGTGGTACGAGCAGACCGAGTATCGATTGTCTGAGATTGAACAAAAAGAAGAAGTTCGAGTCGTTTGGCGTGGTGACGGTGGAACCAAGACGAACACACCCTTGGGGTCTCCAACAAACACTATTGGTATCAATGGCCCTCTTATCATTCGAGAGAGCAATGAAACTTCCACAACATCTGAGGACATTTCCCTTGATGATACAGCAACGGATACTCCGTCTGTAGACAAAGACCTCAGCAGTCCGCTCATAACCCCAGTTTCGACTGGACCAGTGGTGGCGGAGGAAACGAATGTTTCTTTCTCCGTTTTAGTCCCCCATATGTCGAAATATCAAGATGTAATTGATGAAATCAAGAGGAGGCGGAGGTTGGACCCAGGGCTTCCAGTAAGACTTTTGGAAGTGAAGAACTGCAGGATTTACAGGATCGTTGATCCTACCGACCCTGTGCCGCATATGATTTCTAGCTATGAGTTTCCATCCGAGCTTCGTGCGGAGCCAATCCCCGAGGACGAAACGAATGAAGCCCTTGGCGACGATTTCCAACTTGTCTCTGTTGTCCACATGGCGAAAGACCGGCATCGTGGAGCGAGGCACACTTTCTTCGGGGTTCCTTTTGTCCTGCGCGTTCGCTGCTTTGGCCAGTCCATCCAGGACATTCGCGAGCTTATCCGCATAAAACTCGGTGTGAATGAACAGGAGTTCAGTTCTTGGCGCCTCGCAGAGGTTTTGCATCACAAAGTGGAGTACTTGGACGACCCAGCACAGGTATGGAGCGCCGGATCGCGCACTTCCGTGATGGATTATTGTACGCTTGCAGTAGAGCACCGATGCCCCACTCCAACGAGAAGGTTGAATATTGGGCAGGGGAGGTTCGCGGACAAGCCGCTGAAGATCAGAAGCTAGAGCTTATGTCGCTTTTGAAAATGTAATTTGGTGAAGCTCTTGTTTTGCGAGATCCGAGTTTGCGTGACAGGCACTACGACACCTTGAATATTGTTTGGGCTATCAAATGATGTGGGGCGTCGTTTGCTTTTCTGCGACGCTGTGCTCTTTGAGTTTTTGGCGGGCGTCTTGCTTACTATGACATTCTCGGCCTTCATCTTGGCCTTTGCCTGTCGATGATGTACTCTGCAAGTTTAAGAAATCGGCGGTCTTGTTTTCACAGGGTCCTTTTTTGCAAGCGTTTGAACTGCGCATCTCGTGCTTGGCGACTGCAAGGGATTCGATGGAATAAGGTCCTGTCCGTGAAACTATGTCATTGATCTACTGGTTTATTCAATATGCGGGGACAGTAGTGTACAGGGACTGAGTGCAACATAGCCCTTGGGTACCGTTGACGGTTGTGGAAACACTTAACTAAGTAAAAATGCAGATAGCTCCCTAGATTAGCGCTTTCTACAATCGCAATGTGTCCAAAATGCCAAACCCAGTGTGCCTCACCTACTTCGTGCCTCGTTCACAGATCCCGATTATCTTGCAACTCGTACGAATCTGTCGCGCTGTTGGTCGGGTGACATGCACTCCCTCAAATGCTCGCATGCCCGGAATGAAATGAAAGTGAGGAGGGGTGTCTTGACCACCTTCGTCACTAGCTGCAAGTCGTCTTAGAAAACAGGCAAGACTACGAAAGACCTCCTGCGCTCAATTCCGACAAGTTTGCTTCCTCAGAGGTGGTTTGCAATGTAGTACGGAATTCCCGATTTTTGTCGGGAGTTCATTCTCTGAGCCGCCGCCTCCATAGCACCGACCGACGGTACCATGTGGTCGAAAAGAAATGCTACCGATAGTAAGCATATGCGAAGGCTGTCGCATAATCTCGACAATTTTGCAAAATAAATTGTCACCAGAAATTTATTCATCATCAAACTTCTCGAGCACATCAAGCCCATGCATGATCTCAATACACCAGACGAAGCAATCCCTAACTTGCAAGAGCCTCAAATGTAAATTCGCGCTCCATAAAGACGTGGCAAGAAGAACAAACGGGAGTTCTGCTCTTCGTTTAGCGTTCGTGGCAGCTTTTCTACATGGCATAATGGGTCAGTATCGTATCTGCAGTCGTCATTCTCCTCTTGTATCGCTGAAGCCCCGAGAAATGAAAGTTTCCGGAGTCGCAGGGCGATGTCGAATATTGATGTTCTCTTTAATACTGTACTGTCTATGAGCTGTACTGCCAATTTCTAGTTGAAATTTCGCCGGCTTATATGTCTCTTTCCCTCTGGAAAGGATCCAAAGTGCATCAGCAGACTATCGACGTTACAAATTACCAAGAGAGAAGTACTCACGCGAACTGACCATTCATTGGTCTACACCTTCTCCAAGTTCAGGCTTTCCTGACGACATGGTTTGTGTCGGTCAACTTCGGTGCATGCAGAATAATGAACTTCGCTAACGAAAGCAGATGTTTCATGGATGGCTGTGTTCTAATGCAGGCGAAACGAAGGTATCCGGAAAACCTGCCACGCGCACGTCAGTATTCCCGGAGCGTGGTGCCTGTAGGTAAATTATTTGCTTAACTTACTTACTTACTTTATTGCAACTCCCCCCTTATAGAGGTTGGCAACGCAGTGAGGGCCGATTGCTACTCCATAGCTTACTATCCTTAGACATGTTTGTAGCGTTTCATTTATTGAACGAAATGATTTCCTACGTTTGTGTACTTTCGTGTGACTCCACTTTTATTCGCGAGTCTACGGTGGGGAAACCGACTGAGGTATCCGTCTCAAAGGCACATTTTTATCCCCCAAAAAAACGCCCTCACACTCTGATTACAGAACGATCCGAAAGAGTTCCGTAATGATTGTCGAGGTAGCAAGAATC
>JADWZK010205666.1_pt1 | contig 10579 bp, 8 predicted proteins | sample 8957641 | NCBI WGS metagenome assembly JADWZK01 (sample SAMN16576796, study PRJNA672827) | algae metagenome | host: rhodolith | place: South Korea: Udo, Jeju | collected 2014-09-18 | reverse complement strand
ACGGCTAGCGCGAGATGCCACAGGCACTCCAAACCGACGTCGCTACAGGGTCATTGGTTCCTACGCACCACCACATGTGCATGCAGGAGGCCTAGAAACGCAACTTTCGAGGCCTTCCGTCCTCCACGTACATTTTTCCTGCATTTCGCCTCCCCGGACGGCATTTCCAGCAAAAATTATTCCCACTTTACACTGTAAATCGCACGACATTTTGTAGCTTTTTTTCTGCCACTCGTGCGCTTGTTCCCGGTTGTCATACGCTTCCGCGGAATCCGTGTCGTTTTTTGACTGTTTTTCAACAACATTTTTTTTCCGTTCCGTGAGCAGTATCATACGACCCAAAATTTATCCAAATTACTTTATTTTGGCTGTCTGTCCCTCCGACGTGTCCCACGCAGGCGACTTCCCTCTCACTGCTCCTCTGCGTGGGACAAATACTCCCAACCAGGCGCCTCCTTACTACTTCCAGTGTGCGAGGGCCTAATCGATGCTTGGCACAGCGCTATAGTTGCACCGCCCGGATGAGAACGGGCATCCGGAGCTTGGCAAAATTACAGATTATTCGCACCGTTCCTCGATTCCTTGATTCTGGGTCTGAATTTTTAGCTTCTCTTTTTCCCCCTTCCTCCCACCGAGATCCGCAGTTACAGTCACTTCAGCGAACCGTACTGTAACCGTTCTGGTTCAAAATTTGAACTCCGGCGAAAGAAAGAAAAAGCGACAATTACTGTACTTTCTGCTGTCCATTAGCCAATTACTACCAATTCCTTTTAGATTCAAACGCATAGACATCCAAAAGTCCTCTTCTCGACTCCAGCCCAAACCTGGTGTTCCAGCATTCGCGCTCGTCTGCGAAATGGTGCCTCCTCCAACTGCTCGATCTCGAGAGCGATCAATGTCGTTTATGAAGCGGTTGCAAACAATTCTGGGTCCCCAACATGCGACGACCAAAAATGCTGCCATCGCAGCTCTTTCTATCCAATGCGCTCTGCTATTCCTTCTAATACTCACAAATCATTCCAAGAGCCTCACAATCCAGCGCCTTAATTCAGCAGACGTGGCAATCTCTTCTTCCTCAAAGGATAGCAGATATGCCAAGGATGAGCTCTACAGTCTTCCACCTCCCGAGAACAGCCGTGTTGTGCAAAAAGCAATTGACGAGGCTAATTACGATGACACCGCACCCGAAATCACAGGGATGAAGGAAGTGAAGAAGTACACATCTTTTTTTGGTCGTTTTTTGCGCTGCAAAACGCAGCCCTGTAACTTTGACCATTGGGCATATCTCGGCGACAAGTGCTTTTACCGGGATACGCATGTGAAAGACAAACACGGCCACAACTCCTCAATTTGGAGTTTAGTCCAAGAAGGCTTCTACTACACTTTCGACAACGACTTCCCCTGTCCCGTTGATATTTGCAGGCAGCAATGGGAGCAGGAGCTAAAAGTGACTCGAAACATTACCAAAAGAACGCTCCTGAAGCACTACAAGCACGACACACCTTGGAATATGGAAAACATGTGTATTGGCAACGCCTTCACTCGCGTTAATCCCTTCTGGGGTTTTGAATACAAATTTCATGGCTTTTTTACTCTGAAAAAAACGGACGACAACGGAGAAGAAACTATCACGAATAAGACCGCTGCGATTACTATTCGCCGAGGCTTCACAGGCAAGTACTGCGACGTGAGTCTCAACGACGAGGTCCCACCTGCGACTGAACCTGTGTACATCATAGTGCCCTACACAGGCCGCCTTGATCAACTGCGGATATTCTATCAGAACATTCGTGATCTCATCGACGAAGGAGTCAAACTAAGAGTAATTCTGTCCATCCACGGTGGGGCGGTCCACGTACTCGGAGCTTCAGAGTTGCTGCGTGAGACGCAAATTGGCTTGGCCGAGGGCGAATTATCGGACGGGCACGTGGTGCAGATAATCGAAGCGCGGGGCGACAGAAACAACAAATTTTCACGTGCCATCGCGCTCATGGACGGACTTGAGTACGCACCTGCGGATGCTCTCGTATTCTACTGTGACGTTGACATGACAATACAGAAAAAGTTTTTTGATAATTGCCGATATAACACGCACCGCAACTACCAAGTCTATTATCCCATAGTGTACAGCTTGTACCCTTACGGCAAACGTGTGTCAAAAGAGCACGGATACTGGCGCAAGGGCGCATTCGGCATGGTGTGCGGATACAAAAGCGATTTCCTGCGCAACGCGGAATGGAAGCTCTTTGCGAAGAAACTCACCGGGTGGGGTCTGGAGGACGTGCTTTTGCACCGAGGGTTCAATCATCATTGGCAAATTTCTGTATTTCATGCCATCGAACCAAATCTCATGCACCGTTGCATCCGAAGTATTGCCAATTTAACATGAATGTCGCCGCATGTCTCCGCACCATTTTCCAAAACATGGGCAGTCAACAATTCCTAGCATCCATTGTTGCTTCTCACGGTGTCGACGTGCGTACAGTTGCCTATAACCCCGCCCCAGTCACTTTTCAAAGTGACAAAAACTCGAGCAAGCCGCCACATAGTGATGACAATATCACGGTACCCCCTGCAGAGGGCATGACCGATACTGCGAAGATGAAAGACCTCAAGCGGATGTATGAGAAGGCAATACAGAACGGAGAGGGCGGCCTGCTCTCTGTGTTTGCCAAAGAGGCACAGGAAGCGTTGACTGGATCCACAGTTTTCCCCTCTCGAGCACGCTATTACGCATATTGCCCCTGCTATGCCTGACATGCAGTCCCATGTCGGTCCTCTTGGGCGACCTGGCAAACCCCTACTGTCAGCTCAGCAGGCGCAGCAGGTCCCGCCATCCCTGCAAGGCGCCGATTTTGACGCTGTTCGACAGGCCGCATAGCATGCACGAGCGGCACAGGTTCCTCCTCAAGTCTTGAAGCATGCACCCCCACCTGCGCATGTCGCCAATCCGATGGCTCCGACTGAACCAATACAGGAACGACACACTGCACCGCTGCAGATCGGAATAACAGGCGCTAATAGAAATTGTTAGACACTAACTTTAAATTCCAAAACTTTTTAACTTGACATATTCGGACTACCTGTATGTGTAAAATAAGTTTTTAAGTCGCGAAGCAGCCTCTATGCAGACCGACTGACGTGTTCGTACTCTACCTTGTTAAGAACTTTATCGCTACCTTCAAGCCGAACTGACACAGAAAATGAACTCTCGTCAATTTCTAGAAGGGTGGCCCGACGTCCTCTGTACTTACCTTCAAGCAAGACAACCGACCCACCTGGCTTGGGAATCACGGTTTCTAGATCATCTTGGTCCAATTCGACGACAGTTCTTGTCTCACACAGTCGGACTCGCGCACCAAATTCATCAATGACATCCGTAACTTCGCCTTTCTTTCTATAGTAAGCGCCCCCTCCGAGAGCTTGGTTCATCACCTTTACGGCAATTCCTTTCATAACCCATGCACGTTCATCTTCTGGAACTCCTTTGCCTCCTACAGCATTGTGAGGGCCATTGCCTGTACCTTGTTGCGTCTTCGATCCATCGTTGTCGTGATGTGCGACTGATGCTCGTTTTCTGGCAGTCTGCTGAGTCAGCATAATTTCTTCAAGCGCGCTAAGCTTTGTTGCAGGCCCCCATCTTGACCTCTTCTTCTTTTTCGGACCCGCTGGCTTCTCCGCTTCACCATCGTCTAACGTTCTCTTGGACAGCCCGTCAAAAACGTTTCCCCCTTCCCCGCCTTCCTTGTTCACGACGCTCCGCGCAGGCTTCGCATTCAGCTTAACAGGTTCATCAAAATTAGTCGCATTCGCAGGAACCTCTTCCTCGCTCTCGCGCGGTGCGTCCGGAATGTGCGCCGCAGCCATGCGCATTTGGTACTGCAAAACAAGCTCATTGCGTTCCTCCTCTGCGAGGCGGGCGCGGTTCAATTCGTGCGCCTCGCGACTGCGTTCGGCGGCGCGACGGTCGATGACAGAAATCCACCATCCATCATCCCGTTCTTCGACACGGCAATGCGCAGTCCGTCCTAGCTCCTTGACGAATTCCGTCAACGTCGTCCAGCGCGTTGCATTCATGTGCAAATGATGTCGGTCCTTAATGTAGTCCTGGTATGCCGTGTTCGCCTGCACCGCATTCGTGCCATACCGCTGGCGCACGACAGTGAGGAATTCGCGCCTAAAGTTATCAGAGAACTTTTCAATAAACTCCTGCGGAGCGTCCGCAAACACCGCCAATAACCGTTTGTGCGACTCGGAGCGCATGTGACACTGGAATCCATTTTCGTCACGGCACTGCTTCTCGCACATCTGACAATACCACCGCAGCCGTCCTAACCCCTTCGCCTTTATTTTCTTTGCTATTGCCTTCGCTGTCATCGAGCCTCCATCCTTGCCCATCGTGGAGGCAAACAAGCGGGGACGATAAACGTCTTTTCGCCTTGTCCTTACCGCTACCACCTCAAGTTGATAGATTTCTCAAGGTACGTAATGGGTATGACATTATTCCGTGCAGGTCAAAAACACCTTTTTTAATTTAGTACACGTGGCGTCGACAGTTTGGTCTTTCCATGATGGGAGTCGGCAAGGACCTGCACGCCCATCAACTCCGGCCAGGGTGAAGAGCACCGTCGCCGCTGGATCTCTACATGCTGCGGTGCGAGAGACACTGAAGACAGTCATGGTTCGAACTGAAGTAATTAGCGAGGCGCTGAGGGGCGGTGATGCGGCGCGCGCGTCGCGGTGCGAGCGGAGAAACGACTTGAGGCTGCGGATCGAGCCCTGCGCGAAACATTTGGTGACGCTCCAGCATACATTGCGGAGTCAAAGGAGCGGCACTTGGAGCTCAAGAAATCCTCAGATGCGCTGAATACAGAGCTGGATATGCTTGCAGATTCCCTTGAGGAGATCACGGCAACTAGTCAGCAGCTCGTCGAGCGTTCACGGAACAACGCGGCAAAGGCGGCACTTCTTGATGAACTCGCTGTGGCCCTGCCTCCATTCGTGCAAGTTGCGGAGGCACTGCACATATCCGACTCTATCGAAGAGCAGGACTTCGTGTCCTTGCAGAAGACGCTCCAGACGATCCAATTTGCGACAACCGCAGCCCTTGCCTCTCAACGACCACTACTGCTTCGTGTCGTCGATGACCTAGAGGAGCGCGCCGCGGAGACAACGGCGATGATGACTGCGCGATACATGGATTTGTTTCAGGTTAAGTCGAATTCCGTCTCGGTGCGCAATTTGCAAACTGGTCCCGGTGGCGCAAGTAATGTCGGAATGGCCTCAAGGGCTCTAAAAAACGCAGGCCTTCTTCCGCACGCCATCAAGAGTATTGTAGCTGAAATTATCCGCAATGATGTTGCAACGGGACTGCGTGCGGCGACCGTATTTTTTGAGAGCCCAAATGAGAACGGGGCAACATTGGAGTGGAATATTGGCGACGGCAACTCATCTGAACTGCTTGAGTTCGACTTCGACGACATCGAAGGCGCCTCTGATGCGGACATCGAGGCAATGTCAGAATCACTGGACATTGCAAATGCAGCAGCGCGCGCATTGAAGGTATTCGACCTATTCCGCCACAATGTGCTTGGCGACGAGTACGCCGGTGAACTGGCCGTCGCGCTACAGCCCTGGTTTGCAGACAGCATTCTACCACCATCTGGCGTCGTGGTCAGCATGCGCAGAGCATTTCAAGGGACTGGAGTACCGAAAGAGGCGCTGCGAGTGCGTGCCCTCGCAACCACAGCTACGGCTAAAATAGTGGAATCGGCATTACGAGCACGTGGCACGCCAAACTTTCGTCTCAACTTGGATACTGACGCATTGGAACAAACTGTAGGCGCCGAGTGCCGTGCCGAGGCCGTGCTTGCGGCGCGGAGAGCAATCAGCACATTTGCTGCGGCGCAGCACGACGTGTCTCACATTGTGCCAACACCCATTGCGTCGCCGGCGTCGTGCCACGCGAGCAACGCACGCCGGACTACTTCCCGTCTTGCCTCATCTCGCAGTGTGCGGCGGCCGTGCTGGCCATCTTCAACGCTACGCGCACAGACGCAAAGGAGGCCCTCGCCGGCGGCTCGTTGGGTATTGCTAGCGCGCTCAACGGCGCCGCGGCGGAGCTGCTGCGTGCATACGCGCAGGACGTGCCGGTGCAGCACGGGGAGGAATTGCGCGCAAGTGTGCGACTGCGTGCACTGTATTACAACGATTGTTTGACGCTGGCGCATGCGTGCCGCATGTCGGTCGCCGCGGAGCCCGGGCGGCCTGGTGGCGATTTGCTGGCAATTGCAGCCAAGTTGGACAGTACTGCGCAAAACGCTATGCGCAGCATACGGATGAGCGCCGAACAGCGACTGGACGACAATCTGAACAATGCGTGCCGCGAAGGCCTGCTCGGGGCGTACGGTTCCTTTTTAAGGTTTCAGCGCGGGGCAGCACTATCGGCAGCGCTATCGGCATTGAAAGAGGTTGTGACGGTGCTGTCAGACATAGTTGCAACGGAGATTGCAGAGCTCGCGGCGGCAACCTTGTGCGATAAGTACTTGTCGCGCTTGTGTGATGAGGTGTTGGCGTTGCAGGAAATTAGCGCGGAAGGATGCGAGCAAATTGATAAGATTCTCGCAGACGCGCACGAAAATGTTGAAACGCTTATGTCGCTTGTGGCGGGGATGGCGAAGCTGAGGCGGGGCGCACCGGCTCCGGCTCCGGTTGAGAGGTTGCGGACGACGAAAATGAGACTATGTGCGTATCAGGAGGTTCTGAATGGGAGAATGGAGGACCTGGTGTTGAAATTCCGTGAAGGGAAGTACAATGGGCTTATTGATAGAAATGCTATAGAGCACTTTTTGGTAGCTATTTTTGAGGATACGCCATTAAGAGCTGGGTTTATCAGGGATTTGGATCTTAGCGTGGAAGAAGAGGTTGGAGAGTGGGACAATAGCAATTGGTAGGTAAAGATTAACACATGGCGGGAGGAGGTTCCTCCTCACGCTGAATATTTAGCACTCCAGAGATGAATGACCAAGAAAAGAGACAGCGAGCAAACCGCACTTCCGTTGACTTGTTTTGTTCCCCCTTCGCTTTGCAACCTCAGAAAAGAGAAGTTGGCCCACTGGGTTTCTCGGGCAGCGACCTTCATTCTGCGATCTTTCTGGGGCCTACTGCACCAAGGCCACTAGTCCTACCTCCACGCACATGGATAACAAGAATTTTGCAAGTCAATGCGCTTGCATCCTAAGCAAAATTGCCATGACTTTCCAAATATCTCAAGAATCTTCTCATGAGAGCGAAAGCGAAGTCGTGGATCATAAACATGGCGCTGCGGCGTTGCGAGTCATGAGAAGGTCGTCCATTCCATATCTCCGAAGTACGAAAAGAAATATCGATGATGTCTGACGAGGGGCCTCCAAACGGTGAAGACCGGGAGGCCAAAAATCGACGCCGCTTCCTAAGTCCAGGGGGGCCTTGTACAGGCTTTTGAGCAGGCGGCAAAACCTAGTTCTTGTGCTACAGCCGACAAGTTCTGCGTTTGTGCCTTCTTTTTTGAAGGGTGGAGAATACCGCAATCTCCTGGTGCAACAGATTGTATCGCGGGCAGTTCGGCAATCCAAATCGAGGCGCAACTATCCTGCGATTGACACTGTCGAAAAAAAATCTGCGAGTCCGCCAGATTGATCGCCAAGGCGACGTGACAGTTGATACCGTCATACAATACATCTGCCCCTGAGTAACTCAGAAAAAGGGCTACAATACCGCGCGGGCCGTAGGAACAAAATCTTGAGTCAAGAAGTTCATCTTATTTCCAAACAGTTACACTCTCTCTTATCATCACGAACCGGAAGCAGCCCTTGCTTGATGCATTTCCGGAAAGAAGTCTTCAATCGCTTGGAAACCTTACATGGAAACCCTCGTCGAAGCAGCAAATGAAAACAGTCAATTCGTTTTGCTCGTGTCTTGATACGAAACATATGCGATCACTCTGAGAGTCTCTGCAATTCAACATTTTCTCTGCAATTCGTAAACGTGCCTCCTTTTTATTCAACATAGGTCTCCGCGTGGGTCAGTATGGGTTTCCGCAATGACCGTCGACACTCGTTCGAGCTCACCGTCACGATCGAAATTTCAAACATTGCTCGTGAACCAGTCATGAGGTCACACCATCCAGTCCTGAATGCCTACTTAAACCAGGGGATCCTGCCTGTTCCATTGGTTTCCCGAAACCAACGTACTAACTCCTGCAACTCTTCTGGGATTTATTACACCAAGGGCACTACTTCTACCGCCGTATCGCATGGATAGCAATAATTTTGCGAGTAAGTGCATTAGCGCCATTATGCGCTTCTCGTCGAGGCTTTTCAGAGGTTTCCAGAATCTTTTCAAGACTAAGGACTATGAATTGGTGGACGATCGTGACGACGTTGCGAGTCAGGAACATATCGTCCTCTACATATGCCCTGTGTACGAAAAGAAGATATCAATGATATCTGAAGAGGAACGGATTACAGCACGCGAGAAAGGGCATCCAAAAAGGGCATAATCGGGAGTTCTTCCAAGGTGAGAATACCGTTCCATCGGCTGTTCAAGAAACAGAGAGGCCTTAATGTTCGTGCAACCACAGAAGATTACGCGGAAAATTCAGAGGAGTCACTGTCTTTTTGAGTGTGTAGACAAAGCTGTTATAGCCCTCTCCGGCACACTTCTCCGGCAGAAGATCATTGAGAACCTGCAGTGTACGCTTTGACCGTCTATTAGCAGCTTTCTTGTGCCCAGGAAGCCGAGCAGTCGCATGGAGAAGAATAGAACCTGCAAAACACGCTTCTACGATTGATCCTCTGCCACAGTTTCACACATTTTTAGATAACTGGTACTCCTCAAACAGCATCCTCATCAGCTGTAGCCAAGTTTGGAGATCGGGACAATAGAAATTAGCCGGCAGCATAGGATCGCAGAATGCGATGAGTTCCATCCCACATATAGATCAATTCCCATCACTTACGCAGCATGCAAAAAAGAGCCATAAGTTGCACATGATTGTGCAAGACCATTTCCATATTCACCAGTCCTTCTTCGCAGCAAGCATACGGTTTTGTGATCTTCGCCAGACCACCGAATGAAAAAGACCGATCATTGCTCCAGCCCGACTGCTTCCACGTCGAGATGCATACAATAAATTAATGTGCTCCTGACCCCCGGGGAATAGCTGTCCAAAAACGCTGCGCATAGTATTGACGAATGTCACGAGCATTGGTGAGAAATCGAAGTCCATTTCCCTGGCCTATTCCGACATTTTCAAAGCCAGGACTGCTCTCAGCTAGCACCAAAGTGGGACAATGCTGATGTACCATATCCCCACACGGCCTATCGATCGGCTGATATCGAATTTCTGCGCGACCTTTGCTCGCGGGATAGCAGCTCAGCAGTCCCCAAAGCTCTGCGCATTTAGGACAGTACTCTCATCGAATCCGGGCGGTAGTAAGAATAGTATGTTCCGCGGTATCATGCTTCCCAGCGTTTTATACTCGCCTCGTTGCAGTGGCAGATTTTCTCGCCAAGAATTGCTTTCGGGATAAAGACGAGGCTTCGCAGTGGCCCACGCAAATCGAGAGCGTGTGCTGGTGACACTATCAAGTCGAGTCCTCACGCTGCAAGGACTAGAAAACAGTAACCACTCCAGTCGCGCCGCGCAATTCGTGAACGGGCACGAAAGCCGACTAGCGGTACTCAGAAATGAATATTCAGCAGTAGTGTGTAATAGTCCAGATGTACACGGGACCGTCAATAAGGATCGATGGGAGCTCCACCATAGTGCTCTAATGGCATAATATTATGCACCACAATGCACAAAAGAGTGCACTAAACGTATTCCCCTATGACTGTAAGCCATTTCAGAAGAAGCAGTTCGCATCATTTGCTCTACCTGATTCCAAAGGTAGCCGAGAAGCTCGACACAGTGTTCCCATGACTAAGCAACGTGCTCGGCAGCTCTGCTTTGATCCGGCTCTTCTTGAGGGCCCAGACTTTAATGTGCAGCAGTTTGTCGCATCGGTTCGATCCAAGGTGCCATTGAGTGTGCTACGCGATGACCTGCGTACGAATCTTGAAGAGCTTCAGGCAGAGCTTGTAGCCTGCGTACAGCATGATTTTCAAACCTTTGTATCTCTCGGTCCTTCCATCGCGGAAGTCGAGCCGCTCGCAAAAACAGCTCTAGAGCCTCTTGCTTCGCTTAAGTCAGACCTGAGCACGCTCGTCGCCTCTCTCGACGAGGAAATATCTGAACTTGACACAACTCTTTCGCGCCGTGCATCCACGTCTGCCAGAAAGGCGGCACTCGAAACGATTCTTCGTACAAACGAACTCCTTCAGAAGTGCGAGCGCTTGTCAAGAACTACGGCCGTCTCAAATGGGGCTCTGAGGACGCGCTGCGCCTCTCGGAGCGCATTGCCACCTCCTTTGCGCAGCTCGAGTACTCGCTATCCCGTGCGGATCCGGCAAATTCATCAAAAGTATCGGCGTGCGGCTGAGCGTCGTCAAGCGCGGCGTGCGCAATATCCTCGAAACCTGGCTCCGTCGAGCTTTC
>JADWZK010070849.1_pt1 | contig 10594 bp, 12 predicted proteins | sample 8957641 | NCBI WGS metagenome assembly JADWZK01 (sample SAMN16576796, study PRJNA672827) | algae metagenome | host: rhodolith | place: South Korea: Udo, Jeju | collected 2014-09-18 | reverse complement strand
CAGCGAAAAGGAGTGTAGGAAAGGTTCGTAGGCTATTTGGGGTGCAGGCGGCTGTTCGCACGCCTGTCAAAATTGAGAGCTCATTAGAGTCGGCGTACTGCGGAAAGCGTCTTTGATTTGTTTGGCCTGTCACATAACATTCCGATGGTATTCCAGTTTCGCGTCAATCAACGAGAGTTGTCCAAGGGGAATGCAAAGATCGGATAGTCATGATGGGAAACTTGCATCTTTGCCACGTCGAAATGACGCGTGAAATGATTCCGTATCTGGAACGTAATCTATAAACGACACAAAAAAGATTAATATCAGTAGATATAGATTTTCTCGTCCAAATTAGTTTATCAGGAAGATAGTGTTTTCGACGATATGGACATTGCCGGTATTCATTGGATGTTTTCCAAGCTTCTGTTTCCCATATTCCGTCGATTGTTCCTCTGCATTTGCGAATAAAAGTGCCCGTGTGATTCTCTTTACAGATTATTGAAAACTGATTTTGAAGGATCAGATATATTTATTCTCGAATATGGGGTTAGCCTCGGCGACCGTTCCTCCACTTACATCCTTCGATGACGATATTCGTAGAACTGTTGTTCTCCTGTTTGGCGTTGCAAGCAGTAGTAGTGAAACTGGACCCAATTTTCCGTCTGTTTGCCTCGAAAACAACCGGGTCTAGTTATCTCCAAGGTGGCACGCTTTCATTTCTGCACAAAACTGTGCACGCGTCCTTGAAAAACTCGTCTCCGGCCCAAAATTGGATTTTTGGAAACATTCCGATGTCTGCCGGACCGATCTGCTGCATTTATCGTGCCTGCGACCCTGAGCGCAAGTGGGTTGCCGAAGTTCGCGGGAACTTTACGAAGTTCGGTCTCCAACAGGATTCAGAGAATGCCGAGGAACGAAATCGTGATCGCCAGGTAGAGCCGAATCCTTGCGGCAAGTCGCAAGAGTCATCGAACCAACGTCGCTCAGCCAAAGTATCTCCTAGTCCCGTACAAGGAACTCTGAAATCGGGTTTTCATCCGAGTTCTGCGCGTGGTAGCGGAGAGAAATCTGATGTTTAAAAAAGCTCTGGTAGGACAAAAACGCCGAGCAAGGTCTTTATCTGGCGATGATGACGGTTCGAAACTGTCGATAAAGAAGTACGCTTGCGAGTTTTTCGGATGCATGTACCCTTCACACGTCTCTCAAATAGGAAAGCGAATCTTCGGATCCGTATGGGTGACCAACCGTACAGTTGCGCGCAGTGCGACCAGTCCTTCACTTGGCGCTCTAGCTTAAAAAGCCACATCAGGGTCTGTATTCCGAGGAGATAGATTCATCATACTACGTACAACATGATCTCCCGCCACCTCCCTAGGAAATCGCTTGACACATTTCCTATGAATGCAGAGTCCAGCTTCCGAGAAATGTGTTACAGCGACATTTGGAGGCGTATTATCTTCGGAAACGATTAGAATTAGACAGATTCAATGTCCAGGAAGGGCGTCCCGAGTGCTTGAGATTTACCGTTACGAATATAAATAAATAATGGAGCTCTTTCTTTTTCCTTCGAGACCAAGAAGTCGCCTGGCGTAGAAACCTTGGTGTGTATGTGTGGATGCATTCTTCCCAAAGCTGATTGACCACGATTTCGAATTTCTGCTGACGACGTACACAAAATTACGAAGGCGGATATAACACCCATTCCAAACTGCTGCCAAGATCTTTCCATATAAGCCCCGAGTTGGTATCCGCCTGAGCAGTCCGTTGATGTTCACTGCTAAACCAGCACCGGTCAGTTACACTCAAGGTTACGTTGTTCCCGATCTTCGCCGTCTTCTTCGAGATTCTGTGTAATATTAATATATTACTTCGAAGTTCATAAAGAAGATGGAACAGTGGTCTCTTCTGCTCACAGAGTGCAGGACGGAGATGATGCAAAAGAATCGTCGATCGATTCTGTCACGTTCCAGCGGCCTTCGAGTGTCCTCAAGGAACAATGGAGCGATCTGATGAACGCGATTCGAGCGCTTAGTGGAGCGGACTCTACGCCAGCGCAAGTGGTGAATCCTAAACAGAATTCATATTTGGCAGACCGCGCAGATCCGAGGCCTTGAACACCTTAGCGTTATAGGAAGGAAAGTGAAGAACGAGTACGACTGAATGGCGAAGGTATCGGCGTATCTCCCGCAATAGATAACGCGCCAATCGAGTCCACCATTTCTGCTCGTAGGAGTACTCGCCTTGGCACCAACACACGCGCGCTAAAGATCCTCTTGGCTTTATCCCCCGTATTCGAATCGAAAAATGTCTAAACGCCACTTACGTCACCAGGGCCGTAATCGGCATGCTGCGTCCTCCATCTCGAGTTCGTTGCCTTCCATTTCTCAAGGAATGTTTCCGGCTTGGAACACATTCGCTCAGCGTTCTTCGACAGTTGAGATGTTTCCACTCCGATTCGCCACTCCCGTTCCATCTGACTGATGGCCAAGACCGCAGTTCCAGAGGCGATTTCATCGACCTCCCTTCGGAAACCCGTGTTTCTGAAAGTCTATCAGATTCCCGATACTATTTCCTCTAGCCTCTGCTTCGCGGTGGATTCGAGCCATGCCGATTATCTAATCCGTCCGGTAGACAAGCCAAATGTTAGAAATTGGGAGCCCGGAGCGTTTGACTTAGAGAACTCGAATCCCACAGGTGTATTGTTCACATGTTGGTGCGCGGTAGCCATACAACGGTTACCCGTATGCTTCACGAATGTTCACTACATGCGAATTCGGGTTGGTTAATGTCGGAGGAGAGCATTCACCAGGCGAAGATTCTTACGAAGAACGTCCAGCATATCGGAATGCCGAAGAACAGCTTTTGGATTGATATTACGGCTGAATGTTGCACCCTGATATCGCCAGTGTACAAGCACATCAGCGCCACTTCGAGTAGTCGCCCAGACGATCCACTATACGCCACCGCGTTCGCCGATCAGATCGACATGATAGAGATCTCTGTGTTGTATCACGTGTTCGTGCTTCAGCGTATGATCTTCTTGGAATCCGCGGTGCCTTCAAAATTCCAACTATTCCGCCCAGTTCGCTCGTCAAAGACTCAAGAGTCCGCGAGGAAGATGCCCAAATTCTATGGAATCTTCTTCTCTCGGACGGGGCGAACTCTTTTCCAGACAGCGGAAAGCATTGGCTAGTCTTCAACTTCGACAAATTGGACATGGAACGAGGTTCCTATCAACGGCGTCAATTAGCATTTGAAAGTCCCAAATATTGCCGTCAAGGAAGCCGGTATCAAACAGAGGCACATGACGTTGGGTAGCTTGCTACATCCATATAAGAGGCCGAACATCTCGAGTGAAGAGGATACGGGGAAATCCCAAGTTGAGCTTGAAAAATCTACCGCGTGCAATATGGAGCTGATCATGCTGAAACCAACGTATTGGTCTGCTGCAACAGAAGTCGAAGGTGAGGGAACACTGCTGCAGAAGGATTTAGATACCTTAAGAGGTGAAGTTCTCACCGTTCGTGGAATCTATGTATCGCTTATTGAAGCGTCAAGAGAATCAAAGCAGGAAACGATTTTGGCCACCATGGAGACGACTCATTTGAATGAAGAAAGTTCGCAGTCTGTGCTGAGTTGACAACGACCTTTAGCACCGTGAACAGCCTCCAAAGTACTCCTGGAACGGAGAAAGCGAATACTAAATGTCTTTTTCATTCCATCGATCATTCCATCGAAACTGCTGCCACTGGCCTCGGATGTTCGGCGACACCAGGAGTAAAATTCGACTTGGACGTGTTTCAGAAGTTCCTCAGCAACTCGCGGAACTCTGCGCAGGGCGAGATTGAAGAACGGCATCTCCCGCTGCCGAAAGACCGAAATGCCATGGCCGGGCTCGGCGAATTCTTTGCTGCGATGTAGAAGCTTATTGATGTATCTAGAGAAGATATTGACAGGAAGGAGGCTTCGTGGAAGCCATGTGTCTCTATCCTGAGCAACGAAAGTGTTGCAAAAACGAACGAGATTCTGGAAACAACACGCGGTCTCTTGGGAATGAGCGAGGTCAAGCTCAAGGCGAAAAGTTCTTACAAAGAGAGCAATAAAGGGAAGCATGCTCTGCGGCCTATACGCTCTAAACCGGCACCGGCGTCCTCTTCTTCGAGGACGCTAATGCTGTACTAAAATGCACTGCCGCGGAGAAGAAGCCCATTGCCATCAACCTTGTTGGTAGCAATGGCGAGAATTACGAGAAACCGGGCACTTACAAACCGGGAGAGAGAAAAGCTAGTCCGGCCGAACCGCAAAAGACTGCAAAAGAAGTTGCTAAGGCTCGACTTTCTCCGGTGAAAAATGACCCTAAGCTTCACGACTTTTTCTAGTGAATACGACGAGTAGATATTACCCGAATAAGGCGAGCATCCTTTCCGACTCATAGGACATACTCAGCCCCCTAGGCCTGCCGCATGTGCACTTCCTCCTGATCCTTCTTCTCCTTTGTATTTCGTGAACGAATAATTTATCTTCTTAGTTGGCGAAAAAAATCTATTCCTCGTAGTTAGTCAGCGTTCTTGTGTACTGGAGCATCAATTATCCCACAGTACGTTTTTTTCGAATGACTGATGAAAACCCACCATTGGTATGGCGTGACGCGTTCATCCGTGCGGCGAAGCACACGAGCTTAGGCGCGCATGACTTTTCAACGCACGTCCCGAGCGGATGTTTTTACCTTGTCAGAGTCGCATCTGACCCCTTTTCCTTTCTTACTTTGACGATTTTAGCGTTTACACTCAGCCAAAGAGACGACCTGTCGATTCCATGAACTTTTCGCCCGCGCGCCACGTCCTATCTGGAGAAGAAACTAAGCAGCGTGTTGCGCCGATACTGTCGGGCGCCGTACGCGTGCTCAGGAACGCGACTCATCGCTCTTGACGTGCTGCAGGTGTTGCCATGACGTGTGGGCGCCTCCGGAATAAAAGGTCGAAAATGTATCATTTAAGACGAGTGCGCTACCTCTGTGTGTCGATTCGTCGCAGAGCACAGAGTGGTGCGCGCACCGTATATACACATCCGCTAATGTACCTTCATCATAACGCATGGCAAGTACCGTATTACAGAAAATTGCTTTTTCTTATCTTTATCAAAGTCATGTAACGACATAGAAATTAGATCACGTTTCCTGTTCGAAGATAATAAAATCATTAGACTACACGGCGGCGCGATCTCGACTGCCCCAAGTCTTATACCTAAATTCCGGAATCGCATTATTCAATTGTAAAGAAATTAATGAGTTGTTTCTACAAAAAAAGGGGCGTTCCCTCGTTATCGAGATGCGCGTTTGCTCTTCCTCGATTCCGGGAATCGGGATAGCAATGGTGCATGAATACTTCCGTTATTAACTGGTTCCCACATGCTCCCTTCTGCGGGAAAATATTTCTATTTTACCAATACGTATAGCGTACCGTATTAGTCGACTCCTTGCTTTTCAATTCTTTAAATTACAAACTCTTTCCCAGATTGTTCTGCAGTCGTGTGCTTATCTTGCGCTTCTGAAGATATTGCTTGATTTTTCCCCTCTTCCGGAATTCGCAACTATCGGGATTCCGGCGTTTTGCAAAGATTTGTGTTTGTCCTCTAGATTTCTGATGGTTCCTTCTATGACGCTATCAGTGCGAGAATCAACCGATGCCTGTTGTTCAATGTCTGGATCTGTCCGACGCGATGCATTCGAGTATTCCGTGCGCGTCAATATCGAGGGTATGTCTGTGATTGTTGATCACCGCGATGGTTTTAGAGTCTAACTTATTTCCTCGCCTTCTCAACATGACTTTCTCCGCCGGACACATCTGAAAATACAAGATCGCCTGTTCTAGGATTCTTGTTGGGGAAAGTATTAAATTTCTTGTCAAAATCTCTTTTGTACCGCTCTCTGGTTTTCAGCATGCGAGATTTTGCCCCCGACATGGAAGCTTCTAGGATTGTCGGATAATACTGCTTCGAACATGATGTGCTGCTCGAACTTTCCGGTTGCAAGCCCTCCGCGCCAAAAGTGGGTGGCGGACGAAGCAGTACGAGATACAAGGGAGTCGTTCTAATACTAAAGTGTATACGCATACGCCAACGCAGGGTGGTATTCTTCCCATTTTTGCTGGTCATCTGCGACATAATTTCTTAACAAAGATGCAAATGTTCTGTTGAGCTTTCACGTCTGACCATTAGTCTGAGGACGGTGCGTCGGGGTATCAACGTTCTTTACATCCAGCAGCCAACATGCTTCTTGGAAGAATTTTGCCAATAGCTGATGTCCATTGTATGTGATCAATGTTTTCGGAGGTCTATAGGTGAAGACCCATTCTTCGCAAAATGACTTGGCAATTTTCGGTGCAGTGGTGGAGCGAAGAGCTTTGAACATAAATCTCTATCCAGATTTGACTTCGGATGGCGACCAAGAAGGTCCAAGGCGGCGCTTCAGCTGGAAGAAATTTCAAACGGATCGTGTGCTTCCTCAGATCTATTCGATCTTTCGTGGAAGACGACGCACGGTGTTGTGCATATCGATAACAATTGAGGGCCAACAGTAATCTTGGCGCATGGTCAGATACATCATCTTTCTTCCTAGATGTCTCGACACCGCTGGATTATGGCTCATAGCAACAACCATATTTCGAAGTCTCTTTGGGACAACAACCAGAATCCCTTTACGACCGAGAAGACTATCTTCTCCAATCAGTAATCCTGATAAATGATTTCTCTCGGCATCGATCGGCAATGTGTGATACAGTGAGTCGTACGATTGCTCGGCTACCAATTCTTCCGCTGATATTGGTTCTGCACTCGTGGGACACGAATCAAAGTTCCAATTCACTTCTTCCAGGGGTCAGATTTGCGCAACTTCGGAATGTTGATCGTTCGAAGGGACGATCCTCGGGCAAGGGATAAAGCTATCCAAGGGACCGGATTCTCCGCCCGTGCTTTCTATTCGAGAAAGTGCGTCTGGAACGTGATCTTTCACGCTTGAGCGATAGAAAAATGCCCATTTCAGCGTATAATAATCCGTTATTACAATGAACCGCCTTTAGAGGTACGGTCTAAGGTGAACGATTGATCAGATCACGCCTAGACATTCGTTTTCTGTGGCGAAGTAATTTCGTTCTGCTTGGTTCAGAGGTTTACTCCAATTCCCAACTGGTAAGAGATTTTTGTCTTCCTGCTCTTGCAATAGAGCCCACCAAATCTGTCCTTTGCTTGCGTCTTATCGATTGTGTAAGGTTTTCTATGCTGGGGAGGATATAATATCGATGGAATGAGAATTTCTTGCTTAAAATCGACGAAGGACTTCAACTGCCCTTCCAAAATTCACTTAACTTTTCAGGACTTCTCTTCTTCAAAGATCCGTTCGGCTGTTCACGATCTTTCGCAAATCCCTTCAAGAACGGACGGTATGCATTGCAGAATCCTAGGAATCTGCCTACTTGAATTTGGGTTTAAAGACATTAGAAGCCCTCTAAAGCTTTCGTGTTCTTCATCTTGCCCGTACGTATTGTATGACCCAACTATTCTATGGACTTCTTAAAGAAATGGCTTTTCCGGAACATCAGGAAAAATCCTACCCACCAAAGTATGCAAGAACTTGATCGACGTGTTGGATATGCTCTCTCTTGGAAATGAAGTGAATGACTACGTCATCCAGGTATAAGAGGTAGAATTGCCAGTTAACAACGGCTAGCAGAATATCCAAAGCCCGTTCAAGCGTCGCCGGTGCATTTGCCAAACCGAAAGGCATTAGCGTGAATGAAGGGGATCTAATGTGAGACACGAATTCCGTCTTGTCTTTGGCATCCTCTGCATTGGGTATTTAAGAATATTTTAAATTACAATCTAGGGTGAAAAATATTTTAACTCCATCTAAAGAATCGATTCAGTCATCCATCCTCGGGATGTGGTATACGTCTCTGATTGTCGTAACGTTCCCCTTCTTATAGTTCATACAAAAGCGCGGCGACCCATCCGTTGTTTTCACGTACTACAGGACTTGCTCATTCAGACATAGCTGGTTCAGTGACTCCTCGCGTTGCCATTTGATCAATTTCGCCTCTAATAGGCTCCCCCGCTTTGTGTTCGGCGGGCTACGGTGCTTGGCGTATCGTTCTGGTCCCTTGTCCTAGATCAATCCGATGCATCGTGGCTTTCATAGAAACCCTTCCACCTGCCTTCATGCTCGCCTGGCATCTCCAAAATGTGTAGCTTGAGAGTTTTATCCGACAATTCCTTCATGTTCCCCTCTAGAATCTCCTCCCGGGGGCGTGAGTCTTCCTTACAACCTCCTGTTGAAATTAACCGTGAAAACGGACATTCCACGTGTTTGAACACTTTTGGGAGGGTTGTCCCCGACTAAGAAGAGGCCGGGACGAAACACTGTGGTGCTTTTTAGACAGAAGAAATAGATGCAGAAAAAGATATACTGCGGATTTGATCAAAGGAAGTCTCTGCAATACCAACACACCCAGGCTGCTGACATTGCTTCCAGTGTCAGCAGTGTAGAGACTGTCATCACTGTAAGCAGTATCGCAAGTGTAAGCATGGGAAGTATTATGGTGACTGTCACCACGGTAAGCGATACCAAGGTGAAAAGTACTGTCAGCACAGTAAGCAATACTAAGGTAAAGAGTACTGTCAGAACTGTCAGCAGTACCAAGATGAAGTGTACTGTCAGCACTGTCACCAGTACCAAAATGAAGAGTACTGTCAGCACTGTCAGCATTACCAAGATGAAGACAACTGCCAGAACTGTCAGAAGTTCCAAGATGAAGAGTACTGTCAAGAGAATAGTATCATACTTTGAGGAGGCAACTAAGGTCTAATCTAGGGAGGCGTTTGGGACCTCTGTGAGGAGGTAAGCAAATTAGGTCCGCCAGCTTGTCTGGGTTATTTTGTCGTAGTTTTTCTGGAACCTGTTTTGTTTCCTCTTGCATGGTTTCTCGCCAAACTGCCCCCTCTTTTTGTTATGTCTCTTCATAGTGCAGAAGTGCGAGAACCGAGGATGGCTGTCCCGAGCTGTTATAAACCTTTTTACATATCCTATGATTACATGTTGAGGTATAACTCGATGATAGCGTTCGCAATTCGCGATATAGACCTGAAATAGTGTATTTATCCGTACATTGCGATACCGAGACTTCTTGGCGACTTTCTGTTGGAAAAGAGGTTGTCCAGGTTAGATACCTGCGGAGTGACACAAACTGTCACTCTTTATCAGGGCCCTACGAGCCGTTCTGGGTCTTTTCGAACGTCTAGTTGATAACGATATCTTAGATACACCTGGGTCAATTTTCACATTCGGCTTGCGCATCTTTGAACTCATATCAAACCAAGTTGTAACTGATGAAATTAAGACTCCTTGGGCAAAGTCGACCTTTTCATCCATCGAATGTATCGCTTTGACGTGACGAAGGATGACAAACGCTCTCCAAGGTCACCGTAAAGGATACACTTTTCACAACATAAAGCAATATTCGTAAATGGGAATTCCCTAACTTCTCGGTTTAATAAATCTTGCACGAGGTACCACACTGTTTCCGTTCGCATCCACAATACTGAATTTGAAACACAGGGGTGTCCGATACTTCTGCCGCTTCTGCGGAAGGAAGCTCTCACGGACCAAGCTGGCTCCTGCACAAGTGTCCAGGATCGCTCTGGTTACGGAGCCATGGAAAGGCGACATATTGACAAAAGCGTTCCATTATAACTTGGAAAGCAGCGGACAACACTCGCACGCAATCAGTGACGGGTGCACAGCGATGGGAAGGATGCATACTTTCGGTTTCAGCGCTAAACAGAGCTAAAGCTTCGGCATTGAAAGATATGCATCTACTCAGATGGAAGGATTCGAGCCCATCTTATTTCTCCCTTTCTAGGTGTTTAGAATCGTCTTGGGAATAGTCTGTTCCATTTCTGCCCCTGTTTAATGGAAGTTGATCCTCCGAGCAGGAGGCGTATTCCGGACCTGCGAAGGCGCTCTCTGGGTATCTTTTCCCAGCATCTGGGCAGCCTGCTGCCTTTGCTGAGCATCTTGAAAGAGCTTCTTTGTTCCAGAGAGATTAGCGGACACTGCACCAAAACGTGGCCTTCCGGAAAGCAGCTGAAGCATAGGAATACTCTGGAATTTCGTGACGGGAATCAATAACGTTGACGGGGAAGCCGCGAGGGCTCTCGGCTTGTCATTGAAGTAGTAACCGAACTAATTTGCGCCATCCGACCTGGATGGGAAGAAGCAGTCGACATCTCGTGTGTAGGTTCGACCGCGAATAGGCCCGAGAGAGGCGTAGAAGCCGGATGTGGTATCTCGCGTGCTTGCACACGTAGAGCTGGGGATCGCTATGCTGTGAAATCAATGCGATTCTTCTCTGTTCTCTGGGAACCACAGATGCTTTCAGGTTCCATTTTCATTGTTAAAAACAGTATGTTTGTGCCTCTACTGCCAGCACGATAAACAAAGGGGCACATACTTCCGTTCCGGCTATCGATAAACATCTGCGTCAGAATGTCTCCATCGAAAATGATACAACAGCGGAGAGCCTCGTTGCGGAGTCTATTCGAAAACTCTGCCTCTGTTTTC
>JADWZK010158961.1_pt1 | contig 10628 bp, 8 predicted proteins | sample 8957641 | NCBI WGS metagenome assembly JADWZK01 (sample SAMN16576796, study PRJNA672827) | algae metagenome | host: rhodolith | place: South Korea: Udo, Jeju | collected 2014-09-18 | reverse complement strand
TCTCTTTGTTCACGTTTCCGCTATTCCGTTGTCCAACTCAAAAGTGCGTGACTTACCTCCGAAGCTATGTCGGGGTCCATTGCAGACCACGCATCGCCTTTCGTGTATTTTATTGTATTCTGTGTAATCCCCAAAGTGAGGTTAGCAGCGCCTAGATGGTCTATTTTCCTTCCACTCTACTCTATTCATGGCGAGGTTTATCGCCGTGTAGACGTCCAGATCAGGTACATCACCAAACAGTGATTCTGGAGGAGCTGGTTTGACACACATTGAAGGAGGACTTGTCGTGTAACGCGGTGCTCTTCCATTCAACTTATGAGAGAGTCCACAGCAGTTCCATATCGCTATGCGTAGCTGAGTGGAGAAACTGATAGCTTCCATGGCGCCTTCACTGCCTCCTGTGGTCCCCTTTCGGTCCCCTCCGCTCACAGCACCCGAGGGGATCCTGTGGTGTGCGCGAACGCGCCCATCACAGGACAGGAGAAACTACGTATTTCTGTAAGCTCCTTTATCTCACTCGAAGGTTTCTCACGAGCGAAATGGAATTTCCTTCCCCTGTTTTTAAATGTAGACATCTAGAGAGAGAGAGAGAAAATGCACTTTCACTGCTCAACTGAGTTCAACACTAACAGGAGCAAAGTTCTGCTGCACAGGAAACGAATGGTACCCAGATCTAAAAGAACTCAAAAGCACAATTGAGGCCAAAGTTTGAGACCTAAATTTTCTGTCAATAAAGCACATAAACGATGTTCAGCGCTGAACAATTCGCAAAAAAGCACAGCTTTCTTAGGATGCGCAACACAGAGATGTCAACGTGTTCTATCAATAACTGACTGCGCATGATGGCTTATGGCTTCAAACCTATGCATTTTGGAGCTTCAAGAAGGTCCAAGCCTTGAAAAGGTGCACAGGATTATGTCGAGTGGGAACTTTCTCACGACAATTGGGGCTTAAATATGCACACAACTCACTTCAATAAACCGGTAGATCATATTTGCAGACTTGGAAGATCCAAACAGCGTGAAAGATTTGAAGTTCATGTCTTCGGCTGGGCGTCGCTCAAAAGGAGAACAAGTTATTGGATACCAACATATAATTTGCGACGTGATCAACATCTTTTATTTATTTATTTTTCACAAACAGAACCGTGATATTTGCTACTGAAATAAGAGTGCACACAAACAGCAGCGCACTAATTGTACGGACTCGTAAGATTTTCGAAGTCGAAAGACGTACAACGACAAACGGGTGAAGAGAATTTATCTCTTACTTCACGAAAGCAGCATTTGATGGTGATTAACATTTCTTTTTCGAAGAATTCCGGAAGAAACTTCTCGCGTAGGATATCTCTCTCTTTTTGCTATATGAGTGAAGCCAGGATGAGACCATTCTCTGTTGCTCAATTTATTGTGTTCCATTGTTTCTCTCCATTCCGACGCGCTTCGTACATTCCTGTCGCAGGTCAAAAAGCACTTTACAAATTAACTGTTTGTGCTACGCCTTCTGCATAGTCTCGTTGCATTGCTGAATACGCTTCGCAGCAATACAGCAGCGGAATCGACGCCTGCTGTCCGTCCCCGACAGCCTCTTTGCTGTTTGCCGAAGCTTCTCAACTGCGTGCTCCCAGCTCGGCCCTGACGTCACGTTGAGAACAGGAGAAATTTGACGATATTTTAGATAGGCTTTGTTGAAAATGAATAATTTTGCGGATTTTTTCAATACGGTGGACGATTCGCAGTGTCCGGCACATAATTGTGTATGATTCTTTGAAACAGGGGCCGATTTGGGACCTGCATCATCACCAGCTGAGAAACAAAACGCAAGGTGGCGCCCCCACACATTGCAGAGCTAATGACTCGCCAGCCTGCACCAATTGCCGCTCCCACTCCCGTGCGATGAGCGGTTATCTCGGCAAATTCGTCACCGCCGTATCTGCAGCCCTCGAATTCAATACCGCCACCTTGTCCGGCGCCATCGACATTACTCGTCATCGAAGATGACACGGGTAAGCGCCAGTGCTCCCCTTTCTACATTCGCTTTGGAAAACTCCAGCTCCTCAAGTCCCGCGGAATGCCAGTCGACATCCAGCTCAATGACGTCAAGACAGATCTCCGCATGTATCTCGGCGCTGCCGGCGAAGCTTATTTTTATGATCCTGCGCTAGCTGACAAGCTCTTCACAACCTCGGGCGAAACCCCGTTTCTTTCCGCTTCCACATCTACAGACCCCGCGCAAATTCCCCCCGAAGAGGATCGAACCTGTTGCTGCTTCGGATGATGTTCAGCTGCCTTCTTCGCATAGCGTAGACGCCGACCCGAGTTCCTCTGCTGAATTGGCGTCGTCGATGAGCTCCTCTTCTGATGTTACCGCGACAAATCTCAGTCCTTTGGACCCACCTGCAGAGAAGAATGCTCTTCGGTCGTCCGCTCACTTCCCTTGCCAATCCTCGTGCAAAGCGATGACGAATTTCACACCAGAGCAATCCGAAGTACATCGGACCTCAGCTTTCAAAATTTTGGCTACATGTCAGACTCTGAGATAGAGCTCACCCGTGGAGAACGTGACGGTACTACTGAAGTTGTCGATGAACCGCGTTCACCCCCGGTAAGCGATCCCCAGCGTCGATGGACCACCCAGTGGGCCCGGGGGAGGTCTGCATTGCAAAAACAGACAACTGCAACCTCCATTGACGCCGTAAAGCAAAGCCCTGCTTCAGACGTCCCTCCCAAGTCGCCAAATACTGCGTCAGAAGGTGCGACTAGCCCGTCAAAAGTCCAGTTATCCTCGGTTACACTTGTGCCCAGTGAAGATCAGCTTTCATCTTTGTTCGGCCTACCTGGGCCGGAGGGAAGTCCCGACAGCTCACCTAACGAAACGCCTGGACAGTCAGACGCCATTTCTAGTGAGACGGATATAACGGGAGGGAATCAGCGCGTCAAAGCTGATGGCGACAATCGCAGCGAAAATTTTGACGTGGCCGCAAAGAGCGCGATGCTTAGTGACAACGACGTTGAAACGCAAAACCACAATCACGCAATACCAACAAACGCCAGGGAGACCCCGTTTAATAATCCCTCCGATGTTATCACGTTGCCCGTTGGTGACGCCGATGTGGAGCGTGACGAGGACTGTAAGCTGGAGTTGCGAAGCTTGGACGGCTTCGAAGAATCAGCAGAGTTTTTACATCTGGGGATTGAAGAGAAATTGGTGGAAGCCCTGCAGAAGAGTGGCGATCAGGGACCGGGAAGCTCGCAACAGGAAGAGGCTGGGGATGCGGATAAATCTGAGTGGACGGATGACGAGAGTGATGCTGAAGGGGTCATTGAAATGTCGTTGTGTGGGACGGCCTTGCAGGAGGGAATGGATGAAGACGACATGATGGCTGTTTTTGAGCAGCATCGTGTCACTCATTCCCAGTTCGTAGAGGATCCAAATATTCTCTACAACAAGTCGCTTCTATTTCGTATTGAAGACCGACTTGTCGATTTTCGCGTTGCTGCACCATTGTTATGGCCATGCTCGCCTTTAAAACACCCATGGACATCGATAAGCTCTCGAGGATGCTCGCTAAACCTGTTGAGGAAGAGCCTCCAAAGCCGGCGACTTCGCCGCCAAGACGATTCGGATGGTTTGGTTGGTCCTCGTCCGCTGTAGAGGGAGAGCCGCTATTGGGTAAAGAGGACTTGGACGCTATTGCTTCCGAAAATGCAGAAAAGAGCCTTGTCGTCGAGGAAATTCCTACCGTCCCTGCGTCAGATGTCTTAAGTCCCGCAGCGGAAGAGCCGGTGCCAACTATTGACAGTGAAGTTCTCGTCCTTCCACCTGATGTTGAGTCATCTTCACCTGTCTCAGAGCAGATGGAAGAGAAAGGCCAAGCATCTAGTGCTGCTGAGACTGGGACAGCACCCATCACCGAATCAGGGGATACTGAAGGGCTTAAGGACTCTGTAGGAGAAAGCGCACCTGTGAGCGGAATTTCTCGCGAAGAAGCCGTGTTTGCAGAAGCAGACTATGAATCAGAGTGCTTCTCGTTCATGCCGAGCCCTGAGCAACTGAGCAAATTGGATCTGAAACCCGGGGCCAACGAAATTCGGTTCGTGGTTGAGTCAAGAAGTGTGGAGCTGAGGTGCCGAGTGTTTTTGTGGCGCAATGATAGCAAAATCGTGATTTCCGATGTGGACGGAACAATTACGCGAAGCGATGTTCTTGGTCATTTGTTGCCTGCCGTTGGAAGAGATTGGAGTCAGGTCGGTGTTGCAGGTTTGTATTCGCAAATTGCGAAGAACGGGTACAAATTTTGTATCTGACTGCACGGCCAATTGGACAGGCCAGTCAAACGAGAGACTTTCTGCACAGCGTGACACAAGGCACGGCCCGTTTGCCGAATGGACCGGTGCTTATGAGCCCGAATCGTCTCGTAGAGAGCTTCACCAGAGAGGTCATCCGAAGAAAACCTCACGAGTTCAAAATTGCTTGCCTTCGGGATGTGCGATCGTTGTTTCCGCTTGCGTACAATCCGTTCCATGCCGGGTTTGGGAATAGAGATACGGATGTTATCTCTTACCGCGCTGTTGGACTTATTCCGCAGCGTATTTTTGTCGTGAACCCCAGAGGGGAACTAGTGGTGATGAAAGCCATGTACGAAAGCACTGCGTCATACAGTAATCTACAGGCTTTGGTTGAGAATGTGTTCCCCGATATCAACGGAAAGTCGGGCCAGGAGTGGATTCGGCAAGTGACTGAAACCGCAACATACAATGACTGGAATTACTGGAGAGGATCATTACCTGTTATGGACTTTGATGCTCTTTTAGGCGGCGGAACGTCATGACCGAGGTCGTATTAATTATTGCGTGCGATATTAACAGAGCTTTAGATAACTCACAGATTTTGTGACTGTGCGTGTTCTGGAGATTCATTTTGAGTAGGGCGATAGAAAAGTGCAGCAAGAACTGCATAAATATTTGTACAATAACCGAGAAGGTAACTGGAAGAAGTGAACCTCTTGCAATCCCAAACGGGCAGAGAGACAAGTAAATCAAATTAACTCAGTTTAGATGACTAATACCGCGATTTTCCCGAGGCTCGGTATTTTACCTTCGACCAAACTTCTGTCGAGAGACAAAACCAGATCTCTGCATGAATCATCTGGGAATGTTCCTCCATATTACGAGGGATACTGGAGTTGGATTGAAGAAATTAGGGATGAACGGAATACCGGTACACGGTTACCCTCCTATCGTCATCCGGATTCACGAGAAGCCCTTGCTTACAGTATTTTGAGATTGCAATTATGACACGATCTCGAGGAGGATTTCCGCTCTTCTGGCTGGAGATCGAAGACGTGGCAAGTGTCGGCGGGCTTTCTCAGGAGTACAATGACTCTTCTGGGTGAAGTAGCAGCTATAAAGACATCACCGAAACGGTTCCGCAAGACAATAGCAAGAGCACAGTGTACAACTGGCTTTGCGGCCCCAATTGCGCTTGGAACGCAAGCATTGTCTGCCGCACTATGCACGCGGCCTGCATGTCTTTCTGGTGCCCATGTTAGGCGTTCGGTAAGAATGAGCGCGCAAGCGCCAATGATTCGAAAGCTGAAGACCACGAAGGACACATTTGAGAGTCTTACGCATCAATTGGCGGACCCTGATGTCTGCGCTGACACCAAAGAGCTCATGCGCCTCAGCAAAGCTCGTGCGGACCTCGAACCCATTGTCCAAGCGTACGAGAAGTGGGACAAATCGACGCAAAGTCTGGAAGAGGCGCGAGACCTTTTTTTTAGACGTGTCTGATGACCCCGAAATGAGGGAGATGGTGCGTGATGAAATTTCAGATCTGGAAACGACCATCACAAACCTTGAAGAAGAACTCAAAGTTCTGCTCCTACCGAAAGACCCCAATGATGAAAAAAACTGCATGCTAGAAATTCGAGCGGGAACTGGAGGGGATGAGGCTTCAATTTGGGCAGGCGATCTTGTTGATGTATATCGAAAGTATGCGCAAACGCAGAAGTGGAATGTTACGCGTTTGTCGGAAAGCGAAGGTACCGACGGAGGATACAAGGAATGCATTTTGGAGGTCACTGGCGAGTCCGTCTATTCCAAACTCAAATTTGAGGCTGGCGTGCACCGCGTGCAGCGTGTCCCCGCGACGGAAACCCAGGGCCGCGTGCATACGAGTACCGCCACGGTTGCCATCATGCCGGAGGTGGATGACGTGGATGTGAAAATTGAGGCGAAGGATATTGAGATGAAAACAGCGCGGTCTGGGGGCTCGGGCGGGCAGAACGTGAACAAAGTCGAAACTGCTGTGGATCTCATTCACAAGCCGACGGGAATTCGTGTGTTTTGCACACAGGAAAGGTCGCAGATGAAGAACAGGGAACTTGCTATGCAGATTCTGCGCGCAAAATTGTACGACATTCAAATGGAAGAACGAAATGCGGAGCAGTATGGCCGTAGGAAGAGTCAAGTCGGGACTGGTTCACGGTCAGAAAAAATTCGGACATATAACTACAAAGACTCTCGAGTGACTGATCACCGGCTGGGTCGTAATTTTTCTTTACAGGATTTCCTTGACGGGAACATTGAAAACATGATTCAAGGTTGTATATTCGAGGACCAGAAGGCTAAGCTTGAAGAGATGGCAGAATAGAAAAGCGGGAATTCCCAATGTTTTAGGAATGACCAAAAATTTAGGGACGAGATAAATACACAGTCTTGAAGTTAAGCTGGCGTCGAGTACGTTCTACAATTGTTGTGATATCATTGCCAAATTTCTGACGTCATTTCTGCCTTGACCTTTCTTTTCTCAGAGTTCTTGACGACGTTGCGTCGCGCAACTTGGCGGCGACGTTGTTGGTTTGCGCGTTGCCGCCTCACTCGTTCCGCAATAAGACGTCGATTCAATCCAGAGTCCTCATCTACAGCGCCGCTTTCTCTGTTGTCTTGTCCCGCTGCAGATGTTTCTTCGTCTGTATCATTATTCATATTCGACGAGGTACTGGGTGCATCCTCCTTTCCTGGCTCATCACTGAGAGAAATGGCCAAGGTATTCAAATCCAAACCTTCAAGGACGCTGGCGTCTTCCTCAGCACCTTGTGCTGGACCGTCGTCTTCTTCAGCAGTTCGAAACCCGCTTGCCGCTACCAGTATGTCGAGTCTTTCTTCTTCTTCTCTAGCTGCCATAACGTCTGCAAACTTGGGTACCTTCATCTCCGCAATTGGTACACCGTATTTGTGCGAGAAGAACTTGACGATACCGTCGACATCTCTGTCGAAAAGCTCTTCTGCGTCAGCATGTTGCGTGGAAACCATTTGCGGAAAATCGATTACGGTTACTTTCTCGTCCTCGTCAATCATGATATTGAACTCATTCAAATCACAGTGGACAAGACCATGAAGCGCAAGATTCTCGATGATACCCAAAATGGTTGTTGCGACTTGCAAAGGAGAACCGATTTCCATAACCTGGGAGAGTGGGATGCCGTCGACAAGCTCCATAATGACCACATGGCGGGAGTGTCCTAGCGGTCTGGGAACCGGAAAGCCTCGTTCGTGCAGCGCGCACATAAACGCGTATTCCTTAATGGCAGCAAGACGCGAGAAGTAAATCCAAAGAAGCCGCTTTCCGATGACATAGGTAATCGCGCTTGCTTTTCACGTTGCGGAACGATGTTCGCCCCAGGCGGTGGAGCTTCATTGCCAGATGCGGCTGGTCGCTGAGCTCTGGAACTTCGTCATAGAGACGTTCTGAAGGTGTCACCATGAAAACGTCGGCCTCTTTACCGACTCCGACAGACGCCCGACAGACTCGATAACACCCCGCTTGACCACGCGCGCATAGCAAGATAGTCATAGCCAAGGCTGGTGAGACGAAAGCCCACGTATCCTTTTGTTTCACGATGAACGAGTTTGTGCTTGTGAATTTCTTTGAGAGACTTCATTGAACCACCGTGGCGAAGACCAGAAATAGCGCTGATGAGAGCGACAGGAACCAAATCGTGGTTACGCATCCCCATTTCCACTGCGGTGAGAACCCGAAAATCGTCATCGCTCAGATAGCGAAGCGCGGCCGGGTCAAGCTTCATGGCGGCTCGACTGTTTAACCAGCGCTAGGCGTTCGCAGAGCGAGAACTAAAGACAGGCAGGTGGCGGTTGAGAGTTGAGACCGCCGTTGTGGTTGTCATGGTCGTCGATTGTATCACTGATATCATAACTCTTTAGCAATTGATCCATTCGTCCTGCAAGAGGAGAAGTGTTATTAAAACTATAAAAAAAATATGATATACCTGCATCATAAAAAACTACCGTATTGTAAAGTTATTCTTTGCTTTTTACTGCAAAAGCGCGAAGCTATCATACCGCTTTTACGCCAATCAAAACTTCAAATATGCTTACAGCCAGATGACCATGTTTTCTAGGGGGCGCGTATGACAAAGTCGACGTCCACTTTTTGTTTCGCGACACCTCCCTTTGCACGAAGAGTTTTGGCGGGAAATTCGTATTTGGCGTTTCCCGCGATGACTGCAGTCCCGTACGATTCATTCACATAGCTCATCACACTGTGGGACGTAGAACCAGCGCATCCTTCTGCGACCACCTTCGTGTCGGTAAGACTGGAGACAGTGCTTGCTACGCTCTCACCGCTTGCACGAGATGGCGGAAAATAATTTGCGATTGTCTCAGGATGGGCCGAGCTTTTCGTTCGGCGAGATGGCTCTAAGCGCCGAGCCCGCCCGCGCTGGGTTGGGTGCGCTGGGTGGCGGCGGTGGCAGTTTCCCAGGCGTCGCCAATGGCGAGGAAGCGCAATCAGCGGCGGAGGGTCTTCTGCGCGAGATGCGCATTCTGATGCTGAATGAGGAGTTTAGCCCCGAGGTACTGCAGTACGCAACGGAGACGGTGGACGGCGTGCGCGCGCTGGTGGCGGAGCAGGAAGATGCGCTCGACGCTGTGGAATTTGGCGGTACTCAGGGCGAGGCACCGACAGGATTCGAGACGCATATCAAACGGATGGAGATTGACCGTGTGAATTATTTGCTGCGCGCATACTTTCGGGTGCGTATTAAGAAAATTCAGCAAAGCATTTTGTTCATATTCAAGGACTCGGCAACCTTCGACAGGCTCTCCAAGGCGGAACAGAAATTTGCAGTGTCCTACATGAACTTGGTGGAAAACCACTTTAATCGAGCGTTTCTCTCCATGCTCCCGGAGAAATTGCGCAAGCTCGATAAGGACGGCCATGTCCATCATGCCGTCCCCCCGAACCTCGATCACTTTGCCTTCTGCCGTATGCGGAATACGGTTGGCTCGTACGCTGTGTCCGAAGAGGCGACGGATGACCCCATTGACCTCAACGAGGGGGACATTTTATGCACAAGGTATTCTCGCATCCGTGAATTGCTCATACGTGGCGACGCCGAGCTCGTCTAGACTATCGATAAATAGGTGCAATTTCCAAAGCTCATGGAGTAAGCCCGTGTCTTCGGGTTCCTTCGAGATCAGAGAAGTCTTCTCCGCTGGCAAACTGCGTGTGACAGTTGATCAACGCTTGTACTAGCGGCACTTCAATTGTGCATTGTTTCTGCGTTTGCAACTTCTGAACATGGCTCTTGCTGACCAGCGTGACCTCTTCGTAACGTGTATGCAGCACGTTGCCGACTACCAGGTGAGTGCTGTACCGCTTAATTGCTGTCTTGGCTTTATGTTGGAGAACCTCGGGATCCGTCTCCAACTGAATTGCATGGAAAGAAGAAAAGACAAATGTTAGTCGGGAGGAGAAGATGCGTGAAAATTTTGTGAGACGGTCCCACCCCGAAGAGGTGTCTCGTGTCACAGCGCAGCACGGTGCAAGGACTATTGAGTAAAATACCTTAAAAGATACGAGAAACGCTCGCGGTGCCCAGATAGAGCTGAGTAGGCCGAGGCATTTGGGTACCTGACTGAGAGTAAGCACCAAGTTGCCACCGGTCGCCTCTATTTTATGTTCAGACATTGCACTTTCTGGCAAGTAAAAGTCGGATACCGCGGCCGCCAAGCAGAACATAGCCCTTTGTTCAACGAAAGCGCATTGCTTTGCAATATGCCGTAGCGAAAACAAGTACTCTTGTACTGTAGTGTACTCCGCGACGAAAAGGCGCTGTTCTTCCACCATTTGATGCATACGGATACACGCACTCTTCGCCTTCAAATTTCCAAGCTGTATCCCTGACTCTGAACACTGGAACCTGAGAGCGTCAGTGAAACTGTTGACAGTAAAATCTCGCACATACGGCAATGCAGCACCCTTGCGCGTGAGTAGGATGACGCTGTACGGGCACAGTTGCGCGGGATCCAGAATAGCTTCCACGCAGCGCGCCCCACGAGTACCCGTGCTGAAATTTTCCAGCGTTCGCACCGCGCGCTTCTCCAGAGGCACTTGACTACCACCCGATGTGACGATGCAGAGAGAACGCCCGGTCCCTTCCTGCGCCGCCAAAAACCTCTTCAGTTCATGATCCGGGACGACGGATCGGCCGGAGAGACCGAACGCATTCTCGAGGGTTTTATCGGTCTCACTGTCTCCCATTCCAAACGCGCGTATCGAAGTGCCACTTCCGCGTTCACCTGCGACGTCGGATGCACCCCCAG
>JADWZK010354804.1_pt1 | contig 10667 bp, 12 predicted proteins | sample 8957641 | NCBI WGS metagenome assembly JADWZK01 (sample SAMN16576796, study PRJNA672827) | algae metagenome | host: rhodolith | place: South Korea: Udo, Jeju | collected 2014-09-18 | reverse complement strand
GCCTTGGATACACCTGCTTATTTCATCAGCAATCTGGTTAGAATACGGAGTGCACAAAAAAAAATATTCGATATGATAACGGTTTGCTCGCTTCACTTGTCAGCGATATTTTGGTCGAGCACTTGATATTCTAGTCGAGACTTGATATTTTGGTCGAGCACTGGATATTTTGGTCGAGCAACTGACAGCTTACACAATGAAAAACGAATAAAACTTTTGTGACACAGAAGCTGACGAATAAGCGGGTTATCGATATGATCTCGGTCAAATATTGCGTGCTCGGGTGCAATATATTTTCCTCGGCTGCACCTCGGCATATCATATATTGCACCCTTGCACGCAATATTTTGACCTCGATCTAATCGATAACCCCCACGTATTGTAGCGCTACAACTTCCTTGATAAAGGAACTCGTGGATAGCAACGAGTTCCTTTATCAAGGAAGGATCGACTATAATTTCACATCGAAAATCAGAAGAATGTTATTCTGGAGATATCAGTACAGCATCAAAAAAATTGCTGATGCTGCATCAAAGAGCTCTTAATTATTGATGACCATCACTATATTCTTAATGGTATCATAACTGCCAACAGTTTTGGGGGGAACCAGAACCAAAGGTGAGTCATTAAAGACCACTTCGTCGTTCCCCCCGAGCAGTTTCAATCCGTTCATCGCCGTTCGTGGGTCGTTGTTCCCCGAATTCCCATTGACCACATTCTTTTCTTGTGGATTGCAATGCTTGTGTCGGATTAATCGAGTTTTTTTGGTTTGCAAGTACAACCCAATTCCGTCGAGCAAACTAGAGACCAGACTTCCTTTGTCACGTTGAACCTGGAATTTAATTATGTCTAAAAGCCGTCCTGTTGGTATTACCGACCCTGCGGCCCGCTATGCCGTATGGAAAGAGGGACATGTTCCGCTTCTGTATGATTGGGTTTCTTCGCGCCGCCTTAATTGTGGCCGCATGCCGCTGTTCGGTGGGGTGCACGTGTGCCCGATTTGGACAACCGACGGACGAAATGGCTCCTCGTATTCTACACGCTCCCTTTACCTTGCGGAAAGAACGGGGTCGTCTACGCGCGATGCTAACACCTTGCTTCACTTTGAAGTCCGGGTCATAGAAGAACACGTCAACAAGTCGCTAGACATTGCAAGCCCTTGGTTGGATGAAGCCGTGGTGACCTCGCGACCGGATCATATGTCAACGCCGGAGTTTTTGGCTTAAGAAGCGAATTATACATCCCGGCGAGGTTAATAAGATTCGTGTAGTTGCTCCGGACGTTGTCGTCACTCATACGGACAGTCCTGAACTGTACATTTGGGATTTGCAATCGCAGCCGCATCGAAAGCGCGAAGACCTGAAATCAGACACCAGCACGCCAACATGCACGCTCTCCGGTCATACAGAAATGGCAGAATATGCCTTGTCTGTTTGGTCGTCCAACGGCCCCTACCGGCATTCCGATGACGTTTGGATCGCGAGCGGTGGCTCCGACCGTCGTGTTCTTGTGTGGAAATTGCGAGATTATGAATCCCAAGGTCGCAATCTTCAGCCCGATATTGTTCTGGGACCTGGTACTGCCCTGAACGAGTCATCGTGTCATCTAAACACTGTGGAAGACGTAAGTTTTAATCGAGTTGACAGGAATTTGATTGCCTCTGTGGGCAGAGATAAGTCCCTGATTATTTGGGACATTCGTCAAGCGAATCGCGCTGCGTCAGTTGTTCGCAATGCACATAGTGGCCACGTAAATTCGTGCGACTTCGGCGGGGCAGATGAAAACTTAATTGTGTCTGGAGGCAGTGATGAAATCGTCAAGGTTTGGGACAAACGATTCCTCGTTAACCAAAGTGGTGGTGCGGCCCCACGGCATGCTTTTGTCGGTCACACTGGTCAGATTCTTACTGTGAGTTGGAATCGGTATGTTGCGAATGTCTGCGCATCGGGCGGGGAAGACGGGCAAGTCTTGGTGTGGAACTGCGCCAACGATACGAAGGCACCTGTGCAAAATCCGGTGACGAACAGTCCTGCCCTCCTGTTCCGGCACATAGGACATGCCGTTGAAGACTCTGTTGTCGTTGATCTTGAATGGCAACCAGACGAATCTGACCCCTGGTGCATGGCTTCTCTGAGCGAAACAATTGGGGATGCTGGTGGTTCTACTGTGCAATTATGGAGAATGTCTGACCTTGTCCATCGACCTCAGGAAGTTGTGAGTGCAGAGCTTCGTCAGTACAGCAACGGGAACGGTAGATGACGATGAGTTCTCGTTTGAAATTTATCCGAAATGGCGTTCCACTTGCGGCAATTTGAAACAGAGCAAGCCGGAAGCATGGCCAAGGTGCTCGTCTTAAGTGACCTCTTTATGTCGCCTAAGTTCGTCCGCGAGAATTTCGACGCTGTAGGATATACCAGTGACTAGTTTGGATATCTCCTCTCTCAGTGAGGAGCGCACCAATAAAAACTCAACTTCGCAAATATACATGCCACGTGGGACAGAGGACGACGTGGATGGTACTCTTTGGTTGCACCCATGTTTTCATCCCATCATGGTAGATGTGGGAAGAAAGCTTTTTTCCACCGACTGCAATACAGTAACTATGGCTTCTCGAGCCCTCGTTTGTTCCGCTGGTGCAGCCTTCGTTTCCTCCTTCACCGGAAGGGGAATTGCGCGTTTCCGCACAATGTCCTCGATTCGATGCGACAGTACAACGTCCATGAGTGCCGTAAAAAAACCGAAAGCTGATATCAAGTCATTTCGACTAGCGCCATCGGACTTCGCGTTTCTTTGGGAAGAGTGCCAACGATGTTTCTATTTGAAGGCGCACAAGAAGCTTTATCGGCCGAGAGCTCCATTTCCGTCAATTTTTGGAGCAATAGACCTCGCCATGAAGATGCACTTGCGCGGACTTCCTACTCACGAACTCCTTCCAGAAATGCCAAAAGGTGTTTTCCTTTGTGAAAAGGAAGACGCATGGGTAGAGTGCAAACCAATCACCCCACCTGGTCACGAAAACAGTGTCTACATTCGAGGAATGGTAAGTCGAACGGCCAAGCTGGCTCACATTATTTTACGAATGATAGCTGACACTTCTCTTCTCAACACCGAACTTTTTCCAAATGGATTTTGTTCAGGTCGATTGTCTGGTCAAACACGAGGACGGTACTTTCGGGGTCATTGATTTCAAGACTTCATCTGTTTCAAAAACGTCCCAGATTTATTCTCGGCAGTTGCACGCGTACGCCATGGCGATCGAGAATCCTTCAGAAAATTCCGAGCTTATCCAAGGTAAAGTAACAGATATGGGTCTCGTTGTGTACAGCCCTTCTCAGTTCAATACGCCGCAGTGTCCGGGAGGAAATTTTTCTGCTGCACTTACTGGAGATCTTTCGTACGTGCACGTTCCGCGAGATGATGCAGCATTCCTGCGGTTCATTGGAGAAATTGTCGATGTGCTGAGCTTGCCAGAACCGCCGCGACCGCCTCCCAAAAAAAATGGGTCTTGGACTGGCAGTTTTACATCTTGTCCCTACTGTCAGTTTTTGCACGCTGCCGGTCACCTCGATTTTATCCCGTAACTCCCGGTGCCAGTTTCAACTTTTCAGATATCGTCGAGAAGCCGTGTTAGCTCTGCGATAAGTTTGGATGCATCTCCATTAACACCCAGAACTGAGTCGATGCGAGCAATTGTTACATCCAAGGAGCGGGGTCCAGCACTGACAGCTGAACAAGTGACCAAAGTATGTTGACCAAGGTCGTATGTGCTTACCATTCTGGATTTTCCGCGTACATGCACAACTGTTGGTCTCTTTTGTAGAAGGTACTGGCCGACTTTGTCCGCCGATTCCCGTAGTCGGCGAACTTTGGGAGCTATTTCAACAAATGGCTTTGGTGATCCAGCTTTGCCTGTCAGTATATCGCCATCTTCCGTGACTATTGCACATTCTGTTCCGGCAACTTGCGCAGTGCTATATTCCTCCCCCGCCGGAGGCGAATTAAAAATCCGTGACACTTCGTCAAGTTTCCGCTGTATCGCTCTTCGGCTTCTTATCTTCGCAATTAACGACATCACGAAACGTATGGCCGCCGGGGAACCTTTGAGGCAAGTTGCGAATGAACACGTGCAGAGAACAATGCAGAGTACGGTACCCGGAGATATCTCAGGCAATAAGGCAGGAAATAACTACCCCACTCGACTGAGCTCAGCGGCATTTCATGCTCACGGGATTTGGCTTGTTCCACGACCACGTTTTGGTTTCCGCTTGGAAATACTGTATGACACGCCGCTGCTTGTGGCTACTAACGCACTGTGAACGACCAATCACCTGGACTATTTGCAAGCTCCACCTGGGTAAGGCGTGGTGACCCTCACGGTCCCTCCGACGCAGTACCGCACGGACTCCATGACGGGTGGGCAACTCTGGCACCCAGTTGAGGAAGATGAGATCGTTCGTGTAAAGTACTAACAGAACTACACCTGCACCTTCGCGCATTTACTGCAAGAACACTCGGCGAAACACGTGACCAGCATGACCCTGAGCGCGGAATATTCTGGAAAACAGTGCATGCACGTTTCAGCGCGTTGCAAATGCTGTTTAGTACTGATTGGTGGACTGTGTACACCGGAAATGTTTTCATTCGAATTATTTTTCGTTTTTCAGCAATTCTTGTATAAATCGACGGAAAAAAGAATTGAAAAAAACAAGCCTGCATATTGTCATATGTTCAGTGCGTCCTCGTTGAGTGCCAAGCCCATGATTTGTTTCATAGTTCCTTCGAAGAAATGAACTAGGGTAAACTATTTTCTTCTGGGCTCCTCCGACAACAGAGGCCCAAATACAACGGTATGACCCTCGATTCATTGTTTCAAGACCAGCACAACGACAACCTTGTTGACGAAAGTGGGCAGCGCAGGAGCATGTCGAGCCCTCCTTCCCCTAAGACTGCACCTCCACGAACTCAAAACGACGCCGGGCAGAAGGGTTCCGTCAATACTTTATTAGCTCCGCCAAGTCAGAATGTAAATTCTGTCTCCCCCAGCAGACGCAATGCAGAACCAAGATGCTACGAAATCCACTACGTCCACCCAAGAGCCCTCCGTCAAGTTCCTGCGCATAAAGCCCCCGGAATATCCCAACGCCCAGTATTACAATTGCAATCTGATCGAAGCACTTTTCCCGAGCAACCAGTCGGCGAACCCTGGTGCCACCCTTTCTCAGCCTCATGCCTTGCCTCAACCGATTGCCGAAACCCATATTCAACAACCTCTCTCACCTCAACCATCTCAAGCTCAAGCAGAGCCCAAGTTGCACACATCATCCGCTATTGATTTGCAGTCCAAGCCGAACAGTTCTCTGGAAAATGACTTCAGCAACCTTGTGAAACTCCCCGTTACTTCTGTGTCCATGCCTGTTCCCGTGCCAAAACAAACTAGTGTGAGCAATCCCATGGCAAGCACTGCAATTGCACATGGTTCCCCTGAGCGTGTTTTATATACAATAGCCCCCCGAAAGCCTACTGGAATTGCTCCACATACCCGCACCACCCAAAAGGCACCTCGAGCCAAGAGAAGAAGGCTCACTGGTGCAGGGAAGCGATGGTCAGCAGCAGCTGATCAGTTTGTTCAAGAAATTCCGCCTGTTCCTTGTTTTTCAGATCCAGACGTAAGTCCCGATGGAGGGAGTATGGCGGGGATGGATTAGCAGCATTGCGAAGAGTTCTCAAAATCTGGTCTGGGATCGCTTCATGAATTTATTGAAGCAAGAAGATTTAAACGAAGGGGGCGACGTTGACATATGTCGATACATATTGTCGTCTGTGATTTACGAAGCGCAAGATCCTAATTCGGCAAAAAGTCAAACCCGACAAGCAGTGAATAACGCGATTAAGCGTGAATTAACATGCCCGAAATCTACAGGGCAGACTGGCCGTGGTCAGACTTTTCGAGAGTTGTTTCGCACCAAGGCAACTCAAGCCGGCTTCTTGACATCTGCTCCATTTCTTCCCTTGGAATCAAGCAGGATACTTTCTATAGAAGACGATGCAATTATGCACGAGAGAAGTGATATTCCCGAGTCTTCTGTGGATAGTCGTGGTGCAGGATCTGGTCGTCAGGTGGTGGTTGTTAAGGGTGCGGACGGGAAGAATATGCCTGCACGATACGCAGCTCGTATTCATCCACAATATCCTGTTGGAAAATCAGAGAACACTCCTACTATTGGAGGACGCGGCGTTGATGTCATTTTGGAGGCTGCAACCTTCGAAGGCTGGAATGCACTTGTGCAAAGATGTGAGAGAACTTATGCGGGTGATGTGGCGTACTGGAGCTCTCCAGACTTAGGTACGCCGGAGAGCTTGCGCCATTTCATTGCCGGCTTGGTGGACAGACGAAATATACATGACCTGAAAAGAATCCTTGTTGATTTTCAATGGATTCGGAAACACGCCAAGGCTCGCGAGCCCGGAGCTAACGAGCATGGCATTATTCATTTGGTCAAGTACGGGTACGACAAATTGCTTGCTGTGAAAACCCCAGCGTTGAATATGTTTGAGCGAGAAGGGTATCGCCTGATCCGAAATGCGCTTATGCTTATTCGCCCGGTTCTGCAGCCAGGGATTCCAACAGCAGAAATGGCTAAAGGAATTCAGACAGCGGAAGGTCGTGCAGATCAGAGTCCTTGTGCTCATCTTGCCACACAGCTTTATGGACGACTGCTGGATGCCAGTCGTCGTTACGCTGTTGTTGCGACTCTGTTGGAAAGCATAAGGATTCACGCAAAACCTCCATGGTTGAGACCGTTAAACCCGTGCTTTGAGGCACCAAAAACAGACATTGCAATTGCGGTTAGAAGCGGAGTTGACGCTGTGTCGTCAGCTATAGCCATGTCACATGATGGACAACTTGTGCTAACTGCTGGTGACAATCACACATTGTCTACTCACGTTACGTCCACTGGGAGCAAAGGATCATCTTCTGAAGAAAGGACTGCAAATTATTCTGTTCGAATTTGGGATGTTGCAAGTGGGAAATGTGTGTCCACAATTCAGGGTCATCACACGTCGTCAGTATTATCTCTCGCAATCACGCCGAACAAGAAGCACGTCATTAGCTGTGCTGGGTCTCACTGGTGTTCTGGAAGATAATGGATGACAAAGGAAATTTCATTACAGAGGTGACACAATATGTTAAACCTGAGGAGCAAGATAGCATGGTGTTTTCTGTCGCTGTGTTGCCGGATAGCGAACGTATTGTCGCAGCTCACCAAAACGATATCAAAATTTGGAATGTTATCACTGGAAAATGCGAAGACGAGTTTGAAAAGCCTAGGAGCATGATATACAGCCTCGATGTCACACCGGACGGTAAATATCTTGTATCAGGGGAACAAGAAGGGTTCATTTGGATCTGGGACATAGAGACACGCAAAAAAGTTCTGCACTTCGACAATCGAGGTTGCAGTGTGTTTAGCGTGGCATTCATGGTACAGCAAGAAGCAAAAAGTGGTACGGAAGCGCCGCTGAAAGTTGTTACTGGGTCAACAAATTCTATACTAAGAGTGTGGACTGTGCCTCCGATACAGCCAAAATCAAAACCGTATTGCTGCGATACTCCTCCTGAAGATCTGACAATCCCTGGACGAAATGTCACCATCAACAGCATTCGATGTTCTGGGAAAGGCACAATATTTACTGGGAGTGATGATGGAGTCGTCCGCATGTGGAAAGAGCACAACAATTCTTGGAATCCCACCACGTTAAGTCAAGATTCTCCGGCACGTTCGGGTTATAAGCCTTCCGTTTTTATTGCTGCGAGTGGTGATGGAAGATTGGTGGCGTCCTCCACTAACAAACCCCTGATTCCTGTCTTCGATATTGCGCAATATGAGGAAACCTTAAGGGCACAGAGCGGAGTTCTCGATCAATCGTATTTTCCCTATCGACGTGACAGCGTGAGCTTCACGGATATGGAGCACGATGAGAACGTGGTCCCTTCTACTCTGCCGAGGAACCTGGGACAATACTTTCTTGTGGGTGGTTCTGACGGCGATATACGGCATGTGAAACCTATTGAGTCGAGTACTCCTGGGAACTTGTTGGAAGTAATTCTTTTCGATATTGATGCGAGGTTGATAGCGTTCGACGAGAACATTGAAGCTCGGCGAAGTGGAATATTCCTAAGTCAAGATACGAACCCAAAGCGACGATTAGGAGTCGCGGTTGCGTTCAAAGAAGGTGGTCTGGCTTTCTTCGAAGTCGAAGTGGACCCCGACAATTGAGCTATGAGAAAAGTAAACAAGGGATAGCGCATATGCGAGCGTCATTACTTGGTAGAACTATGGGAGCGTACACCGGCTGCATCGATTCTCTACTCAATGAGCTGCATGAACGCTTGCAACACAACTCTATGAAATAAGAGACCACAGCTATGAGATCGACTGTCCAATGAAAATAAAACTACTTCCGGACATAACGCCTCCTCATTTAAAAACAAATCCCCCCCCTGCATGCAGCTTCTCTGTCCACCAACGAATATTTCCTTGTCTACATTGGCCGCCATGACAGGTTAAGGATGCTTCAAATGCGTCAGTGCGTCATCCCTCCTTCGACTAACGACGGAACAAGTTTGAGAGAACCAGTGGTTTTGACCGGACTCGCATGGCAACTGTTGCAGAAATATTCGAACGCGCTGAGCGATGCTTTGAAATGCGAGTTGCTCAGCTGCTACGAGAGAAACGAGAAAAAGCCGAGGAAACTGGGGCCGTTCTTAATCCGCGAAAAGCGAAACGCGATGCACGCACAGCAGCAGGCAAGGAAAAACTAGACGCTTTGGTTCGGCGGCTTGCGGACCTTGCCGTTGTGCAAGAGCGCGTCATTGCCCTGCACTGCCCCGACCCACATATCGTTGGCAAGGTGCTGCACGGTGCCGCTGGGATTTGGCTTTCTGCAGCTGCAACATCCCCTCTAGTCGTTGGGATTGACAAAGAGCTCGCGAGATCGAAAGATCTGAATGCTTATCGCGAACTATTGGACGTAAGAGGCAAGTCAAGCGATGGCGGTAGCTTCTTTGATGGTCAGGAACAGCCTGGTTCAATGTTCCACGCTACAAAGTCCGTTGTAAATTATGTTCTCGGCTCTGATTCTGAAGCTGAGTATACGTCTTATTCTCCTCGATCCGTCTTGAATACGAGTATGCAGCGCAACGACCGCTAAGTTTGTCCTCTTCGCACTAGAACACGATGTCAAAATGATTATGATCAGCAACTCGACGTACAACTGATTTGTTTCTTAAGGAATAACAAGTGCATTCGCGGAAAAAACGGAAGAGTTCAACACTTGCTATGCCAGTGGAACTGTTTCGCAACTCTACGATGAACCCAAAAGGGTTCAAAAGCGAGAAAAGTAGATGGCACAATCACATTTTAACTCTTGTCATTCTTCCATGTTCTGCTTTGCCGCGGACTGAATTGAAGAGCCTATCCATTTCTACCACCACAATAAACTAAACATAGCATTACTTGAGAAATCTCTACAGTCTTTCTGCTTCTTGCAGATGAGTGCTCTTCGAAGCGTCTTTTTAAAAGTTACAAGGGGACCTACAAGTAAATGAACATCAAGATCTCTTTCAAAAGCATTCCCTTGTCGGAACAAAAAAATTTTGTTTAATGTCTGTCCTGTAAAAATAACATCAGGAAGTCGAGTTACATAGGGTTAAACCGAACGTCGATTGCCCAGAATTCTCTGTGATTGCGAAAGGACATCGTTGAAACTCCACGACCATTACTAGAAGACGATGATATGTTACTGACGGCGCTGACTGGTTTCTCAGCGGGTGGAATCAACTGCAGAGTTGTCAGAGATGTCATCTTCCATAGATTTTGAAGGTCGCGTTAGCTTTCAGAGAGACAACATTGTGTGCGAAAGTTAGCAGACCATGAGCATCCAGTTCCAATTCAAAAGTGTACGCAGTATACAAAACAGGGGGCCTTCAATCTCGTGCCTATTTTGATGCCTGAAAGTGCACTACTCTTGTGATAAATTTGCGTCCAAGAGGACCGTCTTTCAGCTGTTCTACTGCTCATGCTCAAGTTAATACTTCATCGGAAAGATTCGGGAGGCAATCCATTTTCGAAATCTCGTCTTGGTGCCGCGTATACTCCAAGGAGGCGCACCACGCAATCCTAAATTTTATATTATATTACCACTCTGCGTATGAAAGTACTCATATTCTTTATGTTATTTTCAATTTTTACATTAACGCAAATCTCATTTCAAAATTTAATTCTCAATTTCGAGATCCAAGTGTTTAATCACATGCCTATAATATTTACTGCAAATTCGAGCTATTTGGATACAAGTTACATATAATACCCTAATCACTGAGAGGGCAATTTTGATTCGAGTATTTTCACTAAGTGGATAACAGAGGGTCGACTTCTTCACTAAATACGAAATTCAGTGAAACGTCGAATTTCCACATAAATTTCCAGAGCGCGGCGGTGGAAATCAGAAATTCGTCTTGGGAATTACTCGTTGAAGTTGGTGAGGTCGATCTTTGCCAACTTCTTAAGACACATTCACACTTCCTTGTACGCATTTTAATACGTCCCAAAGTGCGGTGCATCGCATGCACACGTCCAACCCGCAGCGGGTAGTATTTTTCGTGG
>JADWZK010125387.1_pt1 | contig 10708 bp, 8 predicted proteins | sample 8957641 | NCBI WGS metagenome assembly JADWZK01 (sample SAMN16576796, study PRJNA672827) | algae metagenome | host: rhodolith | place: South Korea: Udo, Jeju | collected 2014-09-18 | reverse complement strand
TGAGCCGATTTAAAAAGGAGTGTGACCGGCCGGAAATATTTTTAGAACACGATCCATGCGTTGCGAAACACGGAGTTGACTGTGCCGCGTAGGAGTCTTGCTCGTGGGCTCCGACTGGATGAAGGCGAATTCAGCGCAGGGAGCGACGCTGGAAAGGTTTCTTTTTGCAGAATCGCACTTCCAATCCGCAATACTATGTGGGCTAATTCTCCAACATTTGCTGCATACTTGGTGCTCGTGCAATTTCCACAACTTTGTTTTCGTGTCTTCATTGCTTTTTTCATAGGCTTCAGACATAGCGCTTCGGCATCATGCAAGCATACGGGGACTGAGACGAAGGAATAATCGTTCTCCTAAATTTGCATTTTGTTTTGCGTGCGTGTACAATTCAGTGTAATGTTCTGCAGAATGCCAAACGAAAAGGGTTCAAGTACTGGCACCAAGTCGAACACAAGAAAAGGGCTATCCAAATATTTGATTGAATGATCATGGAATCATCAGGTTCTACCGGCTGTCACAGTTATATTTGGGCTTGCACAGCTTGAACTGTATGATTCCGCAGATTCGGAGCGTACGTCGCTGCCGTAGGAGCAGCAGTCAAGTCGATAATTTTGCAAACTAAATTCCAAGCTTATGCTAAGCAAACATCTTCCTTCAAGCCTCACTGAAAAAACGCGCCGCGTAGAAAACTTTTCCTAATTGCAAAATACGGAAGAAAGACATGTGATGTAGAGTAGAATGCTTTGCACGTCCTACCTCTAAAAAAGGAAAATTTGTCCCCATTTTACGTCTGGTTCCCTGAGCTAGCCGCCTGTTTTTATGCTGAGGAGGAAATAGGGTCCGGAGCCAAGGAACGCGCGACCAGGCACTTGATTGGGCGCTGTATCCCTCTTCCTCCACCATACCCGCCGGCAGATAATGGTATTTAGTATGTCTTTGGCGGCCTGAGAAGCCGGGGACGGCTTACTCCGAAATTGGGAAATTGTAATCACCTCCTCAAATAGGTCACTGTCCCTTCCCTAGACTAGACACTAGTTTCCTCCTCCAAGTAGTATTCGATTCTCTTCGTAGTGCTAACAGTACTCTTTATTTTCGTACTGCTGACAGTGCCGAGAGTCCTCTTTATGCTGGCAGCACTAGCGGTTCTCTTCATCTTGTTTCTGCTCACTGTGCTGACAGAAATTTTGATATTAGTATTGCTTATTGTGCTGACAGTACTCTTCACCATGGTATTTCATGTCTTGTTGACAGTCTCGATACTGCTTACTGTGCTGACAGTCACGATGCTGCTTGTAAACACTTTCACAGATGCGTTTGCGGCGAGCTACGGGCCCTCCAGGTCCAGGAGCCCCAGTATTACAGAGACTTCTTTTTTATCCAATTCGTAGAATATCTCGTTTCTACTCCTCCCCAAAAGGCTGCTTCGGGCCAATTTCCGAGACGCGCGAATAAAGTCTTATAGAGTTGCTTTTACAAATTTCTCGTCAAGTATTTAGGATGAAGAGCTCGTCAGGATTAGATACAGTTGCGATTTACTCCGGTTTGACTTGTGCAAGAGGCACAATTGGCCCGCGAATATCTGCATAAAAATACAGATTGTTTTCTCAAGGTTAATATGGGCACCTCTTCGTTTTTCAACCGGAAGTACGATTTCTTGAAAAACGCGTGTGCATGTACTTTGCGCACATATAGCGCATGATCACTTCTAAAGTTGGTTTAAACACTCCTGTACATTTTCGGATCTGTTTTGTGGACAATTTTCATTTCTTGAGAAATAAATGTGCATTTTTCCGACCTTGAGCTACCATTTCTGCCTTCACGTCTTTTTCCGCATGTATTTTGTCATCCCGATGGCATACGCTGTCTATCTATTTTCCGAAGCAATGCGTTAAAGCTTCTTTTCTGAAAGGAAGTCGGAGGTAAGAACCCAAACGCCATCGCCGTTTTGCATTCGACTTCCCCTCCTGTTCATGTTTCCATTTCCTGGGAATGCGTTTTAGGCACGTACGAACCAAATGTACTTCGGCCAAGTGCTCAACATTTTTAAAATACATATGGGCCAGAAACATATAACAATTGCTGGAAATGCTAAGTCACAGTGGAGTGTTTCCCAAGTAGCCCAAATTACCCTGTCGCCTGAATTAGCATTTTGGGGAACGGTAGATCTATTTCCTGTCGCAATAAAGCACTTGATATACCCATATAGACCACTTCTCAGTCGGCGACAACTCCCTCCACAGTGTGCCATGTTGTGCGACCCCGTACCCACAGGAATGCTATTTCAACAAAAACTGTGATTTTCACTAAGGGAAGAACAAAAATAGGAAATTTCTTTACAAATCACGAATTTTGCATTCACTGAAAAACTGAAATGGAACTCAAATTTCTAAACAAATTTCCATAGAGCAGAAATTGAATCTAGAAATGTTTTGTGGAAATCTCTTTCCCGAATTAGTGATGTCGATCTTTGTCCGCTTCTCGGAGCTCCCCTTCCAGCGCGGCGACGTTCGCGCCAGCATTAGTAGCCGCATTTGTTATTGCGCCTCTACGAGAAAGGGCTCCAGCGCGAGCTCTTTCTCCTTATCGTCCAGCTCATTACCATGTATTTGAGGTGCACGGCATGGGAGCGTCTCACGACTTCCGCCGGCGCACTGCGCGCGAGAGGATTGATGAGTGTAACTTTTGGACGCATCCGGGGCGTGCTAGCGCTGAAGAAGTTGTTAGACGCGTACGTGGGGGGCTCCCGGTGAAGCAATTGGAGTTTTTTACTTTCGAGAAGCTTTGAAGTAAGCCGCTGGCAGCGACAGATTACGTTTCTCTGTGCAATACGAACCATACGATTTTAGTGGAGTGTGTGCACGTAATTGACGTTGTTTCTGAGAGGAATGCAACGCGAGACATAACCACGATTATAGATGAGGCGTACCGCGTAACAAATGCATTCTATGTCAACCAATAAAAACGCGTAGAACGACGTACAGCCACACAAACAGAAAGACAGACACACGGACAGACAAACAAAATCAGCCCGAATTTTGCATGGGCGACAGTAACTTCGTGCCCTGCGCTCCGTGCCTCCGTCTCTAAGCTTTTTCGCAAGTTTTCACATAGCTGATAATCTGTGCAGACAATAGATTTGTACATTTTCTATATGTTTTCTATTTTACTCTACAAAATAAATATGGAAATAAATTAATAAAACACAAATGAAACTGTTTACCGTGAGAAGTCACGGATGGTGTTTATCGGTACACTGCTCTACGCGTTCTACAATGCTCCCTCTTCGTGCACACAGTCAGTTTTTCAGGTCGATTACTCGAACTCGACCGCGTGTAAAGCAGTCCTCAGACTGCCTCCAAGCGACTGCACTTCTGTGATATTGACTGTCATCCCGAAGCCCGTTTAGGACCCTGGAACAGGACATTTCTCATCTCCTGATCAGCTAGCACCCTTAGTATTGTAGGGTGCTGCCAGTGCGCGTCCCTCAAGCAAACCACAAGTGCTGAAAATTGCTCAGCATTTGCTCCGCAATGCACCTTGCGCCGACGACATGTCCTTTCTCAGAGCGCAAATTGCAAAGGAGCTACGTCGGCGCTGAGGAGTGTCTTGTGGCTTTGGTGTTTCTTTCACGAAATCTCGAGGCGTTCGTGGACAGAATCGCTCTTGATGAGAGTAATTTCACTCGAGGCTCTCAAATGCCGTGCCTCGAAGATTGTCTATGTCGAGCTCATCCCAAAATTACACTGGATCCGACGGCTAGCATTTTCCCAAAAAGGCGGCGAAAACGCGAAAAATCGAGACTAACTTAGGCGCAAATATTTCCCCGAGTACCCTTTTCCACTCTATATCCGACTTTTCTCCTTTGGCACGTTTAAGAAACAGCCGGAGGAACTGTCTTTCGCCTTCTCTCGGGCTTACAGTATACTTTCTGCCTATGACAGTCTCTCCAGTGCCATCGAAATTGTCCCCTGGAGGCACTGCAGCACCTGCAGATGGCGGCTGAGCTCTGCGAGTACTTCTACTTCGGAATTTGACTCACGGTAACCACACCTTTTTACTGCGATTACAGCTGAAGAACCGCGGGAGCGTATGCTATCGGAGGTAATTAACGCCTCGATATTTGGTGCTGGCTCTGAACCACTCCGCCAATGTCGGTTGTGGGTCCCACAATGCCGCTGGCATCAATTCACCTCTCGAAAGCTCGCAGTACGATGTCCTTTGTGTGAGTTTAGAGGCGGTACACGGCGGAGTCGTTCTGGATGATGTCAAAGGGAAGAATTCTCCAAGGACTAGTGTCTTTGAACTGCTCAAACTTATCATATTTTCTTGTTTCTTCAACTATTCTGCCACTGCCTTCGCATAATTCATTAACAGGAACTTGATACCCCCAGCACGAGGCACGCACTGCTCTACATTCATGTCGCAGTGGAACATGCTCATCAACTTCGGGTTCTAAGAAACACGCAAGGATTCTCTACTTTCGGCTGTGGTTTCTCGCGCATGGGGCTCAACACTTGGATCTTGAAGTTAAGATTTAAAATTTTAAACAAGATTTGAATTTAGCAAATTAATAGCGTAAACCTTATATGTACTTGCCTACGGAGAGCGCTAATATTGAAGCCCCGGTACCCCAGTCACTTGTTGATCATGTTCTGAATAACCAACAGAGATTATCGTATCTACTCTCGCTGGATCTCTAAGTATATTCTTCGAGGCTTGGTCGAGTACAAAGATGCAGTGCGCATGTGGTAGTCCTCGTTCTGGAAGTGGATCACCCTGACAGGTGACATAACCTGCCCGAAACCCGTGTCCATGATGATTTCTTCCATCAATGCCTTGAGATTCAAGTCGAAGACTTTCAATAGATCCTGTGGAGATGGTCTTGATAAGAGACATCTTTGAATCTCGTGGCATTTCTGGTTGAAGACCACTGTCAAGAAAGTATTCGGATGCTCCGTTTTGTTCCAAAACTCAATTTCGCCATGCATTCTCTGACACATATACCTCTCACCACCACTTTTCGTAGAACAAAGCACAACCAAGCGTCCACAGAGCTTCCAGAGTCTCCCAGCAGTTCTTAAAGAGCTGTGCAGCACGGAGGCTTTGCCGATTTTGGAGAAAGGAAACTAATCTTTCATCTTCCCTCTTGCAGAGCTGATACACCGAAAAGTGCTTGAAATGCCGACAGCCAGCAAGAACCGTGCTAAATTCACCACTTCTCTGAAGCATGCGCCAGGTGTAGAAAGTCAAGCGTATGAGCTTCCTTTCGTTTTCTCCTGCTTCGAATCGCAATTCTGGATGCCATCTATCTGCGCTATCGGGAAACTGTATAAAGTTGCTCAAGAGGTCGTACGATCTCTGGCTGATTCTCACTTTGTCCAAGACCTCATTCTCGATGGGGTTGGCTCGGCCGCATTTCCTCACTAAGATGTACCGCTTCCCAATCATTCCATCCTCATGGTCACGTATCACCGTAGCAACGTTAGAGCAAGACGGCCCATTTCAGCGACACACAATCTTCGCTGGTATCTTTCCACCAAGGATGACGATCTCCAGCGGTCAGTAGTCGCATTGATTCGCACCAACTCATGCAGACTCATGAAGCTCTGAATATATGTTGTATTGGTTAAGCATACTCGCGGGATTCGCCGGGAGTGCGCGATAAACGCCAACGAAATCCTGACATTGGGCTTCAAAGCGATAATGAAAAAACGGATGCGACCCTGTCGAGTCACAGTAGGGCTGACCGTTGACTGCCGTCACCTCTGCTCACCCATGTTGCGTGCACTGACGCCATGCAGAGAGCATTGTTGTACTTAACAATATTCTTGCGGAACATTTCATAGCGCGTTGCGGGCCCACAGAACCACTCTGCCCGCAGAGACTTCGAATCTTAGAGAAACGGAATGTGATGCGCAGCAAGGATTTTCCTGACAACAAAAAGCGATCACTGAATTGATCTATTCACTTCCAACATTTCGATCCACCGGGAATCGTAGCACGCGACAATTTTCGCACTCTACATCACCGATTTTAATTTAGTAGGTCACTGAAAAACCTTTCTTCGAAAAAAGGTTTGGATCCACATATGCAGGATCCGAAGCGGCGGAGGGAGCAGCTTGAATTCAAATTGGCGGAGTATCATTACCAGCTTCTCCGCGTTTTCGGAATTGGTTAGGAGTATCCTCAGAACGGGCTGTGCGCGTTGCATCATTAACAGCCTCTCAGCCTGTTCTGGATTAGCACGTAGTTTCCTGGGCGCGTGAAGATTGCGTTGCCGCATTGTCAGATTCCCTGCTAGTTTGAACGTTATAGCTTTCTGCGGATTATGGCGATTACGAGCTGCCCTCATGGCCTCTCGACTTGCTCTTAGGCGATTTTCAATCAGCTCTGGAATCTCGCGAGCACGATCTGCTCGCATCGCGTGTCTTGTCGACGCGCCATCTGCTCTTCAGTCAGCACTCGTTTCTTCCGAAGAGGCTGCTTTGCATCCTCTGTACCCGACATTCTGTTTTTCTCCGTTTCCTTCTTCAAGTTCTTCTGCAGATACATGCCTGAGTAGCTTACTGACTTATTTTACGCTTCCCGATTCCTGATTTTCTGAGCGCAGAAGTGATGGATTCAGTTCAAAGTATCCTGTAGTATCTATTCTACGTCAGGAATATCAGAGTCTGCGAAACAATCTTGACTGCTCTGGCGCTACCAGAGAGACTCCGGTTTCCGTAAGAGACCATGAGATTCAATCGCAGGAAGTAGAGATCACTACTCCGCGGCAACGTTCCCTGCGCAGGTTGCCTCCCGCGAAAACCTGAATCTTTTTCGACAGTACGTAAAGAAGGAAAGAGCGGACCGTAACAGTTACTTTGTTTAACTCTGCTCGAGCTTGTCTTTGCGTCGCTCAGGGTAGTTGACAGGCGTTGTTAACCTTTTATTTCAACCTTTGAGATTAAAGAGATGTTCCCGCGGATTTAAATACACTGGAGGTCCTTAAGCGCATGCATCGAGTAGTTCACATTTCCCAGCCGGCTCTGAAACTGAAATGCGGTACCACGTAGTTAACTGGGTTCCGTCGTCTGCCATTCCAGCGCATCCCTTCCCTTTTCTTCGACTCTGCGGCAGCCATGCCCTGTTACCCCTCTTGCTCACACGCACCCATGTAGATCAACGAATAGTGGTACAGAGTGAAAACTGACTGCTAGCACTGTAACACGTCTATTGGCAAGTTGGTACCCTAAGTACAGCCCAGATGAAACAAATGTTTCCCATTCGTTGGATGGAGTTCCCGCCAAATTAGAAATATTTCAAGGCCATTAGAAGGGAACGAATGATTATCTGAAAAGGTCCTTTCTGTAGGACAGATGTCTCCCCAATGTCATACTAGCTGCAATCCGTTCTTTTATCCTGCTATTACACACTGCCGGAATAATTAGAGGTGTTTTGTTATTCATTACCTATTTTACAATAGTTTTCCCAGTTGAGCTCGCGAGTACCTCGCGTTCCCAGAGATATGCACCCCACCATACCCTCTCTCTCTCTGGAGTGAAGGCAGCTGTCTTAGAAGAACTAACTAAAGTATGAAAGATACCTTTCCTAAACCTTTTCCCCTTGTGCTAGTTGATAGCTCAACGCCGAAGTGCGCGACTACTGTGGACTACCACGCCCCCGTCTAAAACTTTTGGTCGGCCAGTTCAATTACTTTTCAATGAGAAAAATCTGATCGAGCAAGACTTCGTAAAGTTGTGACCACTGCGGGGCCAGTGGCTTCTCGCTGGTGTCGCGAACGATCCACCGCCGCTCTTGCAAAGGTAAAACATTGCAATGTAAGATTCCTCGGCTCGACGGCATAGCCCTAGTGTTATTCTATTGTAACTGACTGGAGTGTTAGACCGAAACCCGATTGACTATCTCGCCTAGATAGATGGTTGTCTCCCCAGGTAAGACTTCTGCGGGAGGAGGTGTGGGCACTCGAGACCCCAAGGATCCGTTGGCTGTCCATAATAGGATCGCCAGGACGACTCCTTTGTGCTTCGTTCTTGCGTTTTTGTGCTGACGGAAGGATCGCTTTACATACAATTCTACCGCTGAAGCTACCGCGAGGTGTCAGAATCCCTCTTTATCTAAATGTCCGCGCACCGTACAGACCCCTCAGCATCAGGTGCGCTTTTAAGTGTGTTTAGCTTCCATATCGACGCCCCGCGCAATTCTAGTAGTGGTGCCACAACCCGCCAAACGAAGTTACCAAAGGGATGCCAGCAAGGCACCCCTTAGGCGTGTGGCTTCGTCGGGCGTGAATTAGAAATTCATTCGCGCAGGACAGTGCACCGGTCTCGGAGGGATTGCTCACTTGCCCTTCGAACCTTCAGCACACTTGCGCGCAATCGAATGCGACAACGGGTGGGAGGAATATGCAGTACATATCTCAGAATCCCAACTGGTTCCTTGGACCGCAAACTCGGTCCTAAATTCCCCACCATCTGAAACCATTCGACCACTGTAAGACTACAGAGCACACTCGCAGAGAAACTGTATGCTAAGAGCATGACGCAGCTAAGAGGTTTGTGCGACCTATGCATGAGCCTACTTTGTCCAAGACTTTATTCCCTTCGGAGTAGGCTTGGCCGAGTTTCCTCACCAAGATGTCTTGTCTCCGAATCACTCCATCCTCAATCCCAGGTATCAGCGCAGCATCTTCAGAGGAAGACGGCCCATTGTAGAGAACCCGGTCGTTTTTCAACATGGATGAAGATCTTCTCCTTGTCAGTAGTCGCGTGGTCTCGCGCCAATTCACGCAGACCCAAGCAGCTCTGAACATACATTCTGTGCTGGTTCAGCACGCTCGCGAGACTTGTCAGGAGAGCGCGATCACTACCGACGTAATTCTGGAATCAGAACTCATACAGCACATCAAAGCCGACGTCACAAATGTACACGGACAGGAAACCTGGCCTTCTGCCCGACGCGGGCTTCAAAGCACCAAATAAATGTTTATTTCGGCCCTATCGAGTCAAAATTGGGCTTACGTTTGACTGCACGTCGCCTCTGCTCACCCAGTTTGCGTGCACTGACGCAATGCAGAGAGAATTGTTATACTTAACTATATTCTTCCTCAACCGTTCATCGCGAAGTGTGAACCTGGTGAGCAACTCTCTGAGAACGGAAGGCAGATCTTCGACTACCGGCATGCGCTATAAAGTGAACTTCTCATCTTGAAAGCAGCTCGAGAAATCCATACTTGTCTCTGAGCTTCAGACCTTTCGTTTGGCCACGAATCGGATCGCGCGACAATTTTTGCACTCTTTATTCCTGTTTCCAAAGTCCAAGTCGGCAGGTCAAGAGGGAGCAGATGGCGCAGCTATAAATATTCTAGGCAGAACTGTCGGTGTATTTCGACGTGCTTCTCGGCTTCGCTGAAGATTGCAGTCCGCGTCGCCTCATCAGGATTCTTCATGAGCCTCTTGAGCACAGGGAAATATCATTGCCTCAATTGTCAGCTTCTCGGCGTCAACGGGATTGTTCAGGAGTTGCTGAGTACGGGGACATCGTGTTGCCTCTTTATCAGTTTCCAGGCGAAATTTAGCTTACTTAGGAGTGTCCCGGGCGCGTGCTGCCCTCACGGTCTCCCTACTTGCTCTCCGGTAATTTTCCGTTTGCTCTGCAGTCTCGCAAGCACGTGCGGGCGCTTTGCTATCCTATCCTTCTCTCGATGACGTGCCCTGTGCTGTGCAGTCGCGTTCGCCGCATCCGAGGAGGCTTATATTCATCCTCAGTACTCGATGTTCTGTTCTTCTCAATATTCTTTTTCTAATTATTCTACTTCTTCTTCAGATACCTGACCGAATCCACCCTTTTTGATACTGTCAAATGTACCCTGGACTATTTAATCTACGTCTGGAAAACCTGAGTTGCCAACTAATTTTAATGGTGCCGGCGCTATCAAGACAGGCTCCTCTTCTCGTGAGCGAGGATGAGATGCAATCCTAGAACACAGAAACCATCACCCCGCTGTAACGGTACTTGCGCAGGTTTTCTCTGACGGGAATTGAATCCTCCTCAAGAGTGAAACAGGAAAGAACTGGACGCAACACTGACTTTGTTGGTCACTGAGTTCTTCGAACTCGGTTCGAGCTTATCATTGTGTCGTTCAGGGTAGCTTGACAGGCCGGCTCAGCCAGTTATTTCAACCTTTGGAAGTGGAGAGATTTTCCCGTGGATTTACAAATGTAGAAGTCTTCAGGCACCTACAAACAGAAGTGCACTTTCCGTCTGATCCGTTTCCCAAACTTTGCATCTAGAAGAGTGTGGCACGTTGATTGGCGCCTCCGAGGTTCGTTTTCTTGCTCTCCAGCGCGTTCCATTCCTGTTCCTTCCACCCTGCTATCCATTTTGACGAGACGCACCCCCAAACGAAGCTTCGAAAGAGCTGCTTCCCCTTCAGGCAAGGATGCTTTGTGCGCGCGGAAATTTGAAATTCCCTCGCGAAACGGTGGGACAGCGCACCGGGCCCTGACAGATGGCTCACGTGCCCTTAGGACTTTCACAACACGTGGACGCAGTCGGATCCCACAATGGGAAGAGAGAATCCGCAGTATATATCTCTGCACACCAACTGGCTCCTCGGACCGCAAACGCGGTCCGAAATCCCCCACAATGAAAGGGCCTTGCACCGTACTCACTGAGGGACTGTTAGCACAGGACAAGGGCGCCGGAC
>JADWZK010353915.1_pt1 | contig 10710 bp, 9 predicted proteins | sample 8957641 | NCBI WGS metagenome assembly JADWZK01 (sample SAMN16576796, study PRJNA672827) | algae metagenome | host: rhodolith | place: South Korea: Udo, Jeju | collected 2014-09-18 | reverse complement strand
ATCTTGCGCCCACGGGGTGCTCATGCTTATTGCGTGCATGCGTTCGGAATGGGAAATTGTGACGGATGCTTTACGCAAATGAATGCAAGGTGCTTGGGCACGAGAGTGATTTTTGAGAATCACTCTGAAACCGGGAGAGGGCTGGTTATATTGCGGCTTGTACGGAAATGAACTTATAGACAGTGCAGCAAAGGAGAGGAGGACCGAGGTGGGGATTGCTGCGGTGGGGAAAGTTCGGTGAGTTTTGGGGCGGTGTAAGTGTTCGAAACGAGGTGGACGTGTCGGGCAACGGGGCGTTACAACACCGGCAGGGTGTGTAATCCCGGGAAGGTCTGTGCGAACGTGCGGGTCGAGGGCGTGGGAGTGGCTGTGCACAGGAATTCGGGAACGGCGAGGTGGGAAGCGGTGCGAGTGTTGCGCTGGACAAGTTTTGGGGTACACGAGTATTAGTTCGCTGGAGGCTGTTGACAGTAAGCTAGCAGCAAGAACGATCAAGTTTGCAAGCCGGAGCGTGTGGGGAGGCGTGGAGGAAGGTTTTGAGAAATTGGTTTTTCGGATGCCCGACGCGGCAGGCTGGAGAGGCGCGCGCGCGACGGAGGCGATGCGGCGTGAGGAAGAACCGTTGGCTCGAAGTGTGCGTGGACTGCTCTGGAAACAGGGTGATCCCCGACACTGACGCAAATATTCGCATTTGAGCTGCTGCCGATGGTGAGACAGTGGTGCGTATCGTACTGGATCATAATTTTTTCTTACGGCGCATTCGCGTGCCGGAAAGCAAACGAGGCCGCAGGGCGAGATTGAGCTGTGCATCATAATGTAATTCGCCGCAGCCGCTGGTGCCGCACACGGCCGACAGAATTCTGTTTTTCGCTTTTTTCCAGACCGCTCTGCAACATAGTTCTCTAATCGGCAAACCTAATTCATATCATAAAATTGCCATTTTTTCCAACATACGCGATTGTACGAGCCGTGGGACGGGACAGCACCCAGTTCTAAAATGTACACGCAGAATCTGCCCAAAATTTCTCACAAATAAATTATTCGTTAGAAATCGCCGAAGGGCAACTCGAGCGCATCGTGCGTCCCTGTATAACATCGGACTGCACCGTCCAGACTCGCTCTTTTTGATACGAGATTCATGCTCCACTGCTTTCTTCACCATCCGCATCTTGTAGGGTCATACCTGCACCTCATCCTTTGATCCGGCTGGCACACCTTAACTGCTGCCGGTTGTTTTTATTCGTCGAGCACAAGTCTTGTCATACACTGTCCCAACTTACATCACTTTATGATTGATTCCCAAGGGGACAACAATGTGCAAGCTGCCGTGATTGGCAGAAATTCTTGCAACGGACGTGGCGAAATCGCCCTGCACGACCCACGGCAGTACAAGTTCCATATCCAGCCAATTACTGCAGCTCTACCTCAAGATTGTGCGATGAGCATAAGACGGTATCATATATTTTACTGCATTTCTGCATTCTCCGTAAAAAATTTACTGTTTGATTGGCATTTAACTCACGCAACGGAGCGAGTTTCAGACCCCCACGGTGAATGAGGCAACATTCTGTGCTTAGCGTCCCCGCCCGCTATTCCAACTCGTTCGTCGTAAGCAGCTCAGAAATTCCGCGGAAAAGATGATCCGACTGGTGTAGAGCTTGCCTACGGCGCACGTTAGCTTCAAAAGTTGATCGCAGATTCCCTGCCAGGCGTTCTTGTGTTACGGCTAGTTCCTTGTTCGATTCTCCAATTTTCTTGACCGCCCCTTTCTTCAACTTTGTTGTTTCCTCTCTCAGCGCCACTATCTTGTCATCCATTTCCCCCAGCTTTCGCAATTGATTCCGCAGGCCCTTCTTAAATTCCCGCTGACATTCTGAGATCCTGCCTCGCTCACGATTAAACTCTTGTTGCATCAATTTCGCAAAAGCTGCACTTGCTTCTTTGTTGGCTTCGATAGCATTAGCGCGGATTCGCTCTACTTTTCGACGAGTCTTCTCTATCAATGTCTTGGTTCCTTGCTTGCGGACCTGTACGGTATGAGACATATACATCCATTGGTAAACATTACGATTACAAAAAAACAAGTTAGATACCAGTTGTATCACATTGACTGAACTTACCAGAAAGCGGAAGGAAACTCCGAACGAGAGACACAGCCTTTCCAACATTTGCTTGCACCCGTTTCCACAGGAAAAAATATAGTAATTGAGCCAATACATACCTTAAGCGTAGATTCCACCACCTGCAGCAACTTTGCAGTGAACTCAGTTCCATTATCATCAGTAGATACGTAACTGTCAATAGCGTCATCATCATCAGGGTCCAGTTGCGCGTTTGTAACCGCGCGGGATGACATTCCTGATTTGCCCAATGCGCCACCATCGTTCCTGCCACTAATTACTCCCGTACGAACACCAACAGGAACAGTAGCTTCGCTTCGTATCATGCGCACGATATGAAGGTCCCCTTGGATGCCGTCCAATTCAGAGGACTGTGACAACGACCCCGAAGAAGTAGTAACTTGTTCATGCTCCGTCGCATCATGGGTGCCTTGCTTTACAATTTGATCACCAATTTCACCGCGACTCTTACCTGGATTCAATTCCTTGATGTTCTGAATATTAACATCTTCACCCGATGAAGATTCTCCGGAAGAATTCACAACAAACAAATTATCCATTTCATCGTCCTCGCCCGTACCAGGTTTTCTTGAGTATCCATTACCTGGAATTGAATTACGATTTGGAGCAATATTCAAAACATCTGGAACGTCACGGACCACCTTCCGAAAGGGTCTGGGGCTCTGCATTGACGTAACCTTGTCCTTCATACCCAGTCCTCGTTTCCGGCTTTCGACATCCCGGGACTGAAGTAATGTACTCGAAGGTTCGAGCTCAACTGAATTATCCACCACTCCACCCGCAACATTTTTCAAATCCTCCTTTCCAGCAATACGACGATGCTTTCTTGCTGGACCTATATTCCGGACGTATGGCTGAGACTTCTTCTCTTTTGCAACAGGCTCAGAGGTATTAGCATTTTGCTCTAAAGAGCTGTCTGCACAGTCTTCGAGGTTCTTCCCCTGTGGCGAAGTGGAATACAGCGGTGCTCTATGAGCCGGACCGAGACCATTTGTATGGTCCTCTGGATTATTTGTACCAGTCAGATTCGTGCCAGGTAGTTCTCTTGGCAGCAATACACCGTCACCGAGCAACCCGGAGAAGACAGTATCTTGCAATATAAACGGAGATTCAACGGTTTTCTTCCCAATCTTATACGCTGGACTTGACGTGGTTGCAGTGCTTTCCGCTCTCATTTCATTTCTCGAAAACTTTCGTACCGACCGAAACTCGTGCTCGATATTGAGGTCATATGAAGTTGTAGGGACTCGATACTGCTGCAGTCGAGAATACACTTTTTGCGCCATCGAGTCGCTCTGAAAACGGTTTGACTTGAATCCAATGCGAATCACCTTCAGAAATGAATGGGACGCTTGCAGCGAGACGTCGTCCCCAGTCTTATTCCATTCCACAGATTTCACATGATGCCATGGAACTCGCAAACGATTGAGACTTTCATGCTGAATAGAAAACGAGTTTTCGTCCCAATCAGCTGAAGCTCCATCGAAACTGTACTCAGAAACACTATTCACATCCACGAAAAAGACCCTGCACGTATTTGTCACGAGACATGAAGTGTACCCCATATACGCCGTGGCGGTGTTGCGAAAGTTCTCAACTTGCAAAGCAGAGTCTTCGTGGCTGACTTCGATCTGTTGAAAAAGAGTCAATATAGACTCTGATTTCTTCGATTTCTTCCCATCCTTTCGCAACAACGACGCAACACTGCTCCGGATTTCTGGGAATCCAAATTTGCGGCCCTTTCTGAACTTGTACAGAATGCTGACAAGTCGAATTAAACTTCGCTGGATGCTCGCTTCGGACGACTGCAACATCGCGCATATTAAATCCTCGCGGTGATCTTTGAGTGTATCGTATATGCCGGGTATCGCAATTGGGAAGGTATCAGCCACATTAGCAAGCACATAGCTTGCACTCCGCCTGAGGCAATCTATTGCATACGAGTAGTCACGATCTTCTCCAGTTTGACTTTTGCAGCTCTCGTGAAAAAGAGATCTACAGGCCAGTTTAGCCAAGTTGACCATTTGTTTGGCAGAGTCATCGCACACCACATCACAATAATCCACGGAAAGTTCGAGGACTTGGGTCCCTAGTTCAACGCGTTGCCTGGAAGTAAATAGATGGCCTAGATTCAAATCACTCTTTAGGGGAGTCTTCTCCAATGCATCTGCGTTCAAGTTGCAGAAATCAGATAAAAATGCAACACCCAGTGTATACAGGAACGGTAAAACTCGAGCTTGTCCGGCCAACAACCATTCGTCGCTTCGGTTTGCTTTCGGGAAAAAATTGAACAAGGAGAGAATTCCAGCGGCATCGCCTTTTTTGGACAGCGCAATGCATCCCTTCACTAAATGTTTTAGGACAGATTGCGCGATTTCCGCGTTTTCATCAAGCACAGCCTACGCATGACGGATATGCAATAAGGAAGAGAGAATGTCAGCACAAGTACGGACCAACCGTGTCATGCGTTTGCTTCAAAAGAAACGAGCTCCATATTCCTTTCCAAAGATATGTTACGAACATGGAAAATGATTACACATACAGGACCGGCGCTATTAAGGAACTGGATAGATTCTCGCACCGAGATTACATCGTGATGCTTTCCCTGCAGAAAGAAATTGAAGTTCGGCTCGTTAGTACGCGCGATGCCCTGCATTCGCTATCAACCTAGGATGAACAAACGCTTGTTACATACCGCAATAACCTCCGCGCATGTCTGCAAAGTGCGCGCCATTGCACCTGCTCCGACAACAACGCTCGATACGTCCTCCTTGCAGCAGTCAGAACACAACAATGCGGGTGCGATCTTAGTGTAGCATTTGAGGATGCAGAGATGTCTAAATCCTTCGGTTTTGCACTCCACTAGGCCTGAGCGCGTTATTAGTTGTCGGACATTTTTTTGTTTTCGGTTCGACAGACATGTTTTTTGTGTATGCGGAAAGAGTCAATCTGTGTATCAAACATCAAATTGGTGCACAAAGGCTTCAAAAAAGCACAGTTCAGACATACAGCAAATTTTCTTTAAAAGATCTTTGAAAGTGATGATAGCCTTGAGTCGCTCCGGACAGCCCATTTCACAATATTCAACGAAGTCGGGACAAGTATGAAAGCGAGTGCAACGGCTAACGTGGGGTTGAAGGGTGCATCAAAATACAGCTCACCCCACTTGACCACGGCTGAACCCAAGGCAGAGGCCACCAATAGCTTAGCTAGAAACACAGGTTCTGGATCAAACTTGGCATCCAAAGCGATATTGTCACTACGCTTTGGATTGCTCACGCCATCATCCAGGGCTGAACCCAGAATGAGATCGCTCTCTTTTCCAGATGTTGGATTGTCCTTAAAAATCCTGTACGCCGCCCAGCACATTGTACAGTTTCCGAAAAACGTTAATGCAGCTTGCAACGCAACAAGAATATTTAGCGACGGCGCATTGTAAAACATGTGATAAGTACAAGCGCAAAGCCCGCTTGTATGAAGAGGAAGCATTCCCCAAGTTAGACCCCGCCAGCGCTTGTTTCCTGTCAAATCAGCATAGGTCCACACCAGTCCCATCGCCGCGAGCCATTCGAAAAGACTGGAAATATGGATGATCCACGTCGGGTAACTCAGAGCATTGGCAGGTTCAGGGTGTGTTCCAGGGAAAACCAAAGGCGTCGCAGCCAAGAGTACCAGGCAAGCAGTGCTAATAATCGCAGATCCCCAGTTCGACGAAATGGATGTTGAATACTGGGCAAACGACGTGTCGCTCTTATCAATAGCAGAGAGAAACGCCTTTTGAAATCCTACAACAATCAGCAAATTTGTAACAGTTAGTAGTGACTCTGCACTGCCGTGTAACCAATCGATGTTGGCCAGAATATCGTTGTAGTGCACCTTTGCCCAAATACCGGCAGGAATAGACGCGCCGACGAAGGCGAGGAGGAACTGAAATCCAAAATTGGCCAGCTTCGGGCAATCCGTTTTTTCCTTGCCGAGGAAGTACAGAAATGCAAGGTACGGAAACAAAGATGCTGCAAACGATTGCGCAGCCAAAACATCCAAGAACTCTGGGGACACGGACCAGGGGTCTATGGCCATTTTTGTCACTGTTGGCGGTGCGGTAGCGACACAAGACGTTCGCATTCTTTTTCCATAGAAGCTCGTGCCCAGTCTTGCGCACGTGGAAGAGGGCATAAGAAATTGTATCCCTGCGCCCGAGGAACATGACAGAGAAGCATTCAAACTGTTTCGGGACACAGAAAATGCCGTTAGCGCCGAAAACGCAGAGACACTTCGCGAGATGAGAACCATGATTTACTGAGCAATTGAACCAAAGCTCGAATGTTCCAGGATATCTTTCACGCAGTTGAGCAAAATCAGAGAATTAAAGATGTCCCGCACTCGCCGAAGGTGAGGGGCGAAAGGCTCTATGGCGGCTGTATCATAGAAGGTGGCAAGACTCGTGGTGCCAATACCTGTATCTCCAAGTTCGATAATTCGAGCTCATCTGACAATCATAACGAGCACAACTCATTTTTCATCTTCGCATAAGAATACACCACATTTAATACGGTCAGTACACATGAGAGTTCCAAAATTGTTAAACCGGTAGTAAAATACATCAGGTAAAAGACTCTATGACGGCAGAGAAACTGCCATAGCATACTTGGACCACCTAGCCAAGTGCGGGTCATCCCGGGGGAACTGTTTGTACACTTCTGTTCGAAAGCCCCAAATCGATACAAAACGAAAAGGTTTCACGCCAAAAGCATCAGCTCTGTATCTGACGATATGGCCAGTGTCGTGGTCCGTAATCGCATAATGCTCGCATAGATGAAGCAAATTAAAAGCGCCAGGATGCGTTGAATCCACCGAGAAACGGTAAAACATAGTACCTTCTCGCATGTCGGGATACTTTGCCTGCGTCATAGGTAAAGTGATACTCACAGTGCCAGTTTCCTCATGGAATTCGTATCGCCCTGTGTTCGGATGCGCTTTGTCGCGTTCATGTAATGCCGGTTTCCAAGATTTCTTCAGTCGCCGATATGCCTTGTCCAACGGCTCCGGTGTAGTCAAGCTCACCACAGTTCCATCTGCATAGAATCGAAGAAACCGATGATATGTGACCAAGAACACAGGTGCTATAGCTTCTGAAGCAATGACGCGCGTAGAACACTTAGAAAACTGGTGGCGCACGATGTAAATCCCGTTCGTTCTGACTTTGGGTCGAAATATCACCATACGCCGCCATGTTTTAAACTGATACAAACGTCGTTCTAGTGCCCGCGGGGATTCTGAAGGCCATGCCTTGAGTGCCAAGACCCTCCAATGCCGTGGTTCGTAAACATAGATTCGCCAGTCCTTACATACCTGTGCAAGAACAGACAACTGCTCTGCATGCAAAGAAGAGAGTATTTTGTTGATGACTTCAGTTGGAAGTCGCCAAAAATCAAACCTGGGTACCCGGTTTAACACTTCCTCATCTTCTGAAGAAGAATCGGCGGCTTCCGTGTCTTCCCCTGACTCTACAGCTTTTTGGGCATCAAGTGCCAGCTCAGAAAGGTTTAAACTGTACATTCCCAACCAGGGGCGACAGTCATTTTCTTCAGATGGCATCTTCGAAATATGCGTATGCATGAACGGCGCTACGTCACACGAACGCACATTCAACCTCCAGTTAAGACAAAAGGGATTGCTGGTACTCTCGTTCGAAAAGGGAACGACAGTGGGGCACTATGGTTCTGCTCCTCCCAGAATCCTAGCAGGTGTGGGGGGAACCGTGAAAACGTCAGCTGGATACCGAAAATTCTTACTGGCTGGAGTGGAGTATAGAAATTCGAAATTACTGTGGTTGAATCTGGTCGTGTAATAGCATCATCGCTGTTTTGCACATAATTTTGAAACGTTCGCGATAGCGAAGGGTGGACGCCCACTCCTTGCTAAGCGCATGATGCAGCTTCCTTGAAATTATTCAAAAATTTTCTCTTTACATCGTTTCTTGGTCAACTGAAGACAACACCAGAACGCAACCACGGAACACAGTGTCCCACGAAGCCAAACTTAGTGCCGAGCAGAAAGCGAAAAGATGGAGAGTGTGCCTCCCAAAGAAGGTGACCCTATGGAAGGAGTACTTCGAATTGTATCTAACCGGTGCCGCAACCTGAAAAAAGCAATTGAGCGTGCAACAGCCTTGGAAAAAGCCGTGGAGGGTGGAAAGACGGTCAACGCAGAACAACTCGAGAGCATCAAGGTGAAGCCGGTTCGGATTTCAATGCTTCATGAACTGGAGGAGATATTGCGGAAGCAAACGGCGATAGTGACGCCACCGAAGCTAAGCAAGCGGGCTGCAAAGCGACTTCAGAAAGAGAAGAACATTGCCTCTTCCAACAACGGTTCGGACTTACCTCCTGAACAGGAAAAGAAGAATGACACCGTCAATGGGCAAGATCCGGTGGAAGATAATATCTCTAATGCCAACCTCTCGACTGATAGGGATACGATCAGCTCCAGCAATACTGAACCGGTATCAGGCAGGGCGGAAAGTCAGTCAGAGAAGGAGCAGTCAGATAAGGAACAGTCGGAGAAGGAACATTCGGAGAAGGAGCAGTCAGTAACGGAACAGCCAGTGGCAGATACTAAGAAAACTGAATTGGCAATCGCTGCGCAATGTGCGCGAGAAGCTGAGCACACTCGCCAGCTGAAATTCGCGACTCAAGCAACGATGGACTCTGTACTTGAGATTGCTCACGTTGTTACCTTTATTAACCAGCCCGGAGGTCGTGAGTGTATTAACCGTTTTTTCGAAGCTGGTCACCGTGGTCTCAATGGAAGAAAGGTCAACTACATGGATATGGAGGTTTTACTTTATTTTTATAGGATGCTGACTTCGCCGAATGGAAATATTCCACATGAACAGGCATTGCAAACATCTGTTGCTCATTGCTCAGCATATCTTGAGTTCTCCACGAACGAAGCCTTTCCTGGTACTACTTACAAGACCCTGCGCGAAATCGTGCGTTCAATCGCAACATGTCCTCTGTTGGCGAACCGTAGTCCACATGGTTTGTCTTCTGGGAATCAGAGACCAGGTGGCGGGACTCATTCTGCGCAGCGCAACGCAGCAGGCCTTCCCAAAAATGGCGAGAGGCTTGTGAATCCGAGCTCTCTGGTGCATGAAGCTACAATGCAGTCTCACTTTTAACTCGATACCCGAAGTGCAATTTGTTCAAGTGATAGTTTGCAATTAAACTTGTATTTCTTGGTTACCTGCTTCGACCGTCTCGACCGTGTCCTACCTAAATCAGGTTGATGTGGATTATCCTTCGGACGAGAATTGCAGATATAAAAAATGCTTAGGAAGAGCGATTCATCAAGGACTGGAATGCAATAAACGAAGATAACCACCCCAAACGCCTTCTACGTTTATTAGCATCTCGTCCTCCGCCACTGTTCGGCAGAAAGGCATTACCAAGTAAGTGCTCAGCAGATACTAGTAGAACCTAAGAAACGCGACGCTTGCACGGTCTATTTGCTCTCCCCCATTGTCGCGGGTGCATCACCTGCTGCGCTTGCCTCGGTGCTCTCCTGAGCGACCGTCTCTTCAAAGTTCGCGTTCTCGACGAGATCCGGGATATCGTCGTCGTCATCGTCGTCGTCCGCAGCCTCAGCTTGCGCGGCCCCGGACAGGTTCCCACCAGTAGCGGCTCCGAGCTGATCCATGAGACTCTTCATCTGGGGCATGTTGTCGGCACCGAGTTGGTTCACAATGCTGGGGAGCATTTCCTGGAGCTGCTTTGTGGCGGCCGTGCCCGAGATAACGTAGGTATTGGCGGCGATCTGCGCCTGAACCTTCGGGTTCTGAAAGTTAATTACCTGCCCGTTATCCTTGAAAATATTCACTTCTTCAATGCCCGGGAGCTGGTGCAGCTGGAGGCGCTTGAGGGTGGTCTGAAGGCGCTTGTCATCGGTTGGGGCGGCCTTGTGCACGGCCTTCTTCTTCCTGCGCACCGACCCCTTTCCTCCGGTGCGCACAGCCCCAGCCATTCGCTGCAACTTCGCAATCTTCTCTTTGTCCACATTCGAAGCGCCCTCCATGTTGAAGGATCGCTGCCAGACGGGAATGTGGATTTCCTCTCGAAGTCGACGGGATTTGAGCTGTACTCGACTACCGGATCTGGAGTGCACGGTTGCACGGGCCTAGTCGACAGAACCGACGCGAGTGCAGCGAGAATTGGCTCAGGCCTTGATGCCGCCGCCGACAGCAAATGAATCAGCTCAATATTTTTATCATATATGCATAATTTCATACGTGACTAGCGGTGGTACACGTGTCCATCGCGTCGATGAACAGACTGTCTTAGGGATACCGAACAACAATTTCAGGATTCCAGATCAATCCCTCCTTTTCACTGCTTGTGGGGAATCCTTCATAATATGGAGGTCATATTATGACCTCTTGGACCCATCTCATCTGTCCTTCCTGATCAGGGGGGCAAACCCTTTGGTCCAGTGGTCTAACACTGCTTTAATTAGTGCTGGGACATTAACCAATCCTGTCGCAGTTGATGTGACTTTCACCTGCCCGTAT
>JADWZK010124468.1_pt1 | contig 10722 bp, 11 predicted proteins | sample 8957641 | NCBI WGS metagenome assembly JADWZK01 (sample SAMN16576796, study PRJNA672827) | algae metagenome | host: rhodolith | place: South Korea: Udo, Jeju | collected 2014-09-18 | reverse complement strand
TTTCCAGTCTGAGTCAACGCTCCTAACACTGCGCCCATCCTGTGCGACCCCCCGTTCCCCACATCAGTTTTATCTTGATTCACCCAATAACGGGGACAACTTGCAGAGCAACAAGCACATAAAATGCATTCAAAATGATATAATTAAATACTTACTATAACTGATATTTAGCAAATAACGGAATAATTGGGAAAATTACAGAATATTCAACAGATCTAAAACTATGAAATACTAATTAGAAGCAGATTTTTCACTATAGAAAGCGTGTATCTCTCAAGATCCACGGAGGAAGTGGTGCGTACGCCGACGTTGTGCATGAGACCCTGTCTGTGATGGTTGCAGAGCTACTGACGGTTGGGCGAAGGTCGAAGCATTTTTTCCCGATATAGAGTAATTCAGCGCGTTATGCACCGCGTGGCTTCGACTGCGGTCTAAGGCAGAAAACTTGTGCCGGAGCAAGTCATAAGACCGATATCTGAGCGGGGTAGCAACAAAACGGATGCCGTGAGGGAGGACGTCAAAAGGCGCCGATGAGGCGCAAGCAGGAATGGGGAAAGCATAAGGAGAAACGCCACGTCGTGTTTTTCGGCAAGGCAACCTTTGGACACGGCAAGCATGGCCCTTGTGCGCGCAAGGGGCTCCTGAGGTCGATCAGGTTGCTTGCGCCTGTTGTGCTGATAGACGAATACAACACATCAAAGTGTTGGCACGGTTGTGGAACTGAGCTGGAGCAGATTAACGGTTCATGTGCGTTTCTTTGTCCAAAAAGCCAAACGGACGAGAATCTCTGCCCAATTGGCCACATTGACCGCGACGTGAACGGAACCTCGAATATCGCTAATAGAGGAGTCTACCAGCTTCTTGGGACACCCTCCTCCATTTCTACGGCGATCCTCAGAGGACTAGATCACTTTTAACTTTCTTCTACCTAATAGTAGATAGCACAGGCAAGGAGGCAGACCGGAGCAATGTCAATTTCGCCTTGGTTTCAAATGATTCGTAGATAAGCGCCACCAAAAACATCTGCAGACCTTGGAGAGACCCTGAGACAAATTGTAGAGTTGAATGCCGCGAGAACTGTGAGCCCAGATTCATCTTTTGACACGTTTTTAAATCCCGTAAAGTGCAATGTTTAGGATCCACTGCCTCGTTTATTTGCAGACGCGGCAATGAGGCACAAATGGTAAATTCTTTCCAGACGTTATCGATAGCAGGTTATTGCCGCTCAATCTGATTGATGACATTGAACTGGAAGTGGGCTACCATCAGGATCTACACAGCAATGCATCTAATTTTAACAAAATCAGGATAAATCAGAGCTTGCTTATCATACCGGAATGAGCAACAGCACTATTGATCGTGTTACCTGTTGCCCGTCGGTAGCTTCGCTCGTCAAAAGAGGAAAACGCTTCTCACATTTCCTGGCCTTGTCTGCGAAAGAACACCGAACCCCGTACTGTATGTCTCTGTGATAAGCACGCTGTAATGGATCCAGTTCTGCGACGGCCTCGCAATGCCCGCCTCTCCGCTTACTACGGGCTGCAGGGCGCCGCCGACAATTCGCGCACGCTTTCGTCACCCGGAACCCCGAACATTCACGCCGCAGAGGACGGTTCATGGGCACCAGCTGATCTCATAAAGCGTCTTCCCCTTGCGCAGTTAGTCAGAACTTCCACCAAAATTCGCAATGACGCGGAGCAAATCGAACGCTCCTTGCACGGCTCGGTCCGCGACTGCTACGCTCAGCTCGATGAGGCCGCTGCAGAATGCAGCAAAATTACTAAAATAACAAGCCAACTCGGCAATGACACCAGTGGTACATTGCAAGCAATCGCAAGCGCCTGCCAGAAATGTAACGACATTTCCGCCAAAATGCAACCAGTTCGCGAGAAAATCGAGAACCTCGAAGAATCCCGCCGTGTCATGCTTCTCTTCCGTGCCGCCGGGTTGCTAGCTAAGCAGCTACCGAATCAATTCGCAGAACTCACCGAGCTCTGCACCGACCCGCAAAGCGCCAGAGATCGACTTTTCTTAACCGCCCACAGATGCTCCATAATTGCCCCGCAGCTCGAGCGAATGTCGACCGATTCTGAATCCTTTGCCGACGCCCATGCCCAACTGTCAACCGCAATGTCGGATGTCGTGTCGGAATTGCATTCTCAATTGGAAGAGGACAATGGTTCATTGGAGGGACTAAGTTTGGCCGACGTCATGCACATTCGAATTTATTTGCTCATTTCGGACGACGGTCTACGTGCATTCTTTTTGAACACTGCAGAGGCCATTCTACAGAGTAAGAAGCCTACCAGCGAGACCATTCGCATTGCGGCGCGTTCGAAACTATCCCTTGCCGCTTTTTATCTGCGGCATGCGGCCAAGGTCGTCCTAGAAGACATCAGATGTGTATGCGCTGCGTATGACGACGTTTTTCGAGGGGATGATTGCTTTATGGCGCAGAGCAAGAAAAGGGCTGGGGAGGACTATAGGGAAGACTCGGTTTTGTCATCTGATGCGTTCACAGTTTGGATTTCGAGCACTGTGGATGAACTTGTCGGTACAGCGATACGCAGAGCGTTAGCGGGCAATCCTTCTGAAAGTGCGAAGGGTGAAAATTCATCAGGTCGCGGAAATGTTATCGAAAGTGACATGTTTTCTGTGGAAGACATCGTCGACTTTAAAGAAAGCTTATTGATTGTACGGGAAACAGCGAAAATTGGTGCGGGTGCGTCTGGCACTTCGCTTGGACAGGTTCCAGTTATTATTGGGACGCTCTGTGACTCTATTTGCAAGCAAGTACAGCAAGCAATAACAAGCAATGTGACTGTGCAAATCAAGTCGATGTTTGATAGGGCTTTATTCTCAGACTTCGATTCGGTGAAAGATGAAGTTGTCGCGCGTGGAAATCGAGAAGTTCTACCATCTGTACTACAGCTGCGAAAGGTTGTATCTGCCGTTCAGGAGCTGGCGGAAAAAAGCAACTGTTTGTTGGAGGAACTCCTTTCGGAAGAAGTCGAACAAACAGCCGTTGAGGCAGAGGGCGTTGGTGGTGATGCATTGCAGAGTTTGCGGAAGGAATCGCTATTCCGAAACAGCATTGAGGTGGATATAGCACACCTTTTGGTGCAAATGGGGAGTGATTTTTCTCACAGCAAAGCGGATAGAGATATGCGCTGTCGCGCTCTGTTGAGAGCCTCATTTTTGTGCAGCGAACTTGGGGACGTGTTGCGAAATATGTCTCTATCACGGGCTCTTAGTGAGGTTGTGGAAACGCTGAACGAAGAGTTCACGACCAAAATTGTAGACGATGCAAGCGAGATATTTCGCCGGTTTGTTTTTCCGCGGGATTCTGAGAATCATTTGGATCGTTTCGTTGACGGGTCCTCTGTTGCACAACAGGTTATCGATTTGATGGAACGAGCGCGAATGGAGGTTGATAACTTCCCTGCGCAGAACAGCAGTTTGCACGAAATTTGGAAACATGTTCTTGGAGCACCGGGAAAGGCCAATGGCATCGGTCTGCACTCTTCTGAAGGATTGGATTCAGGCGGAGTGGTCCACCGTATCGCAGAAAATTGGGTGCAATGCGTGCGTGGAAGCAGTATTTCACGCGAAAAGAAGACGGGTATTGAGCGTCTTGTGGGCGAAGTAGGGAGGCGTTTAGAAGCTGTTGATATATTTGAAGCTGTGTCACGAACCGCAGCTGAGCGGTGCAGGACGATTTAAAGCCGTTGCTGTTTCTGGATGGGTGGTTTCTGTTCACTTGGCCCCATCTTTCTTGAGTGCCGAAGGTACCATGCTTGCATACTTGTATTGTGCAGTACAGTTCTCTACAGTACTTGTGCCATATGTGTGAGACGTATTTCTACTTGAATGATGTTGTCGGACACTGAGGTACAAATGTAGTACAGTAGCGTACATCACGAAAACCATGGTGGACCGACGAGCTCAGACCAATAACGGTGTTGTTGCTCATCATTGGAGTTTTCGCCTTGTGGAAGTTGGAAAACATAGCGTGGCACCATTGGTTCATTTTTGAATCAAGATAATGACTTCCACTCTCCATGAAAGTGGAGGCTGTTGATCGCAGCGCCTCCGTCTCCGGGGCTAATGCAAACTGCGAGAAAACCCTTCTCGTGTGCTGTCTGAGCTCTAGCGACACTCCGTAAGTATTCAATGTGTGCTCACTCTTTAAATCTACACAGAAATCTAATATCCCCCGCCTCCATTTCTGGTCATGACGTGGCGATCTTTGAAGAGCAAATTTTGTATCTCCGCGTCTGCGAGATTCGGCAGTCTCGTTTCCAACTCTATATGAGCAAATTGCGGATCGTGCTGCTGACTAATTGCTTGCACTCAGCAGACCTGCTGCGCTAGAGTCGAGCAATTCTTGCAGAGCAGTTCAGCTTCTGTAACTCCAAATGAAGACCGTGCAATACGGTGTAGTTGGCGTCGGCCTCATGGGCATTGAGCACATCCGAAACCTCATCGCCATGGATGGAACTGAAGTTACATGCATTGCCGATAACTATTCAGGCTCCATTGTCGCCTGCGAAGCGATGCTCAAGAAAGAAGCCGACAACTGGGCCGACATTCAGTCCTTCACCAATGTTAGCGACATGTTATCCGTACGGCCAAGTATCTGCGATGTCGTTATAATTGCCACTCCGAACAATACTCACTACGATGTTTTGATGAGTGCTTTTAAAGTCGCACCGGACGATATGAACTTCCTCGTTGAGAAGCCTCTGTGTACAACCATTGAGCACTGCCGTATTATCATTGACGCCGCCAAGAAGAGGACGGGCATGACGTATGTTGGTCTTGAGTACAGCTACATGCCTCCAATTGCTCGAATAATTGCCGACTCAAAGAAAGGCTCGTAGGACCTCCGATAATGTGTGGAATACGTGAACATCGATTCCCGTTTCTCAAAAAAAGTGAGGGACTGGAATAGATTCAGCAAGAACTCAGGTGGCACTCTTGTCGAAAAGACATGTCATTTCTTTGATCTTTTCAACCGCATTTTTGTTGGCCGCAGCCCTGTTACCGTCTTTGCATCTGGAGCACAGGACGTCAATCATTTGACGGAAACCTATAATGGACAGATACCGGACATTTTGGACAATGCATATGTCGTCATTAACTACAGTGAAGGACGAAGAGCGATGCTCGACCTCTGCATGTTCGCTGAGGCGAGCCAATCGCAGGAGGAGGTTGTAATTGTTGGCGCCAAAGGAAAACTGGAGGCATTTTTGCCGCAGCTCGAAGTTCGAACGGGCATACGTGGGAAGCACGGACTCGCAGATGTCATTATTGAAACAGTCGATGATGACCGTATCAGGTATCAGGGACACCACCATGGCAGCTCCTACCTCGAGCATCTTGACATTCTCGACGTCGTGCGTAATTTCTCCAACGGAACAGGGAAGTCTATCCCCACGGCAGGACTCTACCAGGGGCTTTTGTCTGTGGCAATCGGCATTGCAGCCCAGATTTCAATTGAGGAAGGCAGAGTGGTGACCATGACCGAAATACTTACGCCTCAGGAGCTCGTCCTTGCACAATACGTTCACTGAGAACTATCTCATGAGGTGCCGCATGAGTTTGAGTATAAACGTGTGTGGTACTGTAAGAAATTGATGATAGATTCATACATACATAATACACGTACGGGGAGAACTGAACTGGTGTTGTTTTATGATAATGATCAGATCAAGTTAAACTTCGGGATGGAGTCGACGGCGACCCGTCGTTTCATCCTCATTGCTTTGCTCAAACGAAGTTCTGCACCAAAATAACCAAGTAGCCATGACGGCGAGAAAGAGGCAGAGGTCCAAGAGGGGGGCTCCTCAAGATGGCGCAGCGGAAGCGAAAAAAACCTCGACTGTCTGGCGCTGACGTTGAGAAAGCCACTGCCAGCATTCCGAAAAAGCCGGGTAAGGCCGACCGCAAAGCGCAAGACAAAGCAATGCGCAGCGCTGAAGAGAAAACTGTCTCGGATGTCTCCACTGCGAAGCCGCCTGCACCTGCAGTGGAGAAGAAGAAGAACGAGAAAATTGAGGTAGCTGTGCCAGATGCGCGCGACGTAGCTACTAATGGTGTGCTCACCAGTCGTCGCTTTGATGAGTTGGACCTTTCTGAGAAAACGATGTCGGGTATCAAAGATATGGGCTTTGAGCGCATGACTGAAGTCCAGGCGCGTTGCATTCCGCACGGAATGGCTGGACGAGATGTGCTTGGTGCGGCCCGTACAGGGTCTGGAAAAACGCTCGCGTTTCTACTTCCGGTCGTGGAACTCCTCGTGCGTGTCAAGTGGATGAACCGCAATGGCACTGCAGCCGTTGTAATTTCACCAACGAGAGAGCTCGCGATGCAGATATATGGCGTCGTTACTGAACTCTGCAAGTATCACTCTCAGTCACACGGAATTCTAATGGGCGGTGCCAACCGAAAAATGGAGGCGGAGAAACTTGCAAAGGGCGTTGCCATTGTTGTGGCTACCCCCGGCCGTCTGCTGGACCATTTGCAGAACACGGACGAGTTTATTGTCAAAAACTGCCAAGTTCTTGTGATTGACGAAGCGGATAGGTGCCTGGAGATTGGATTTGAGGAGGAAATGCATCAGATTATCAAATGTCTCCCGAAAAAAAGGCAGACAATGCTGTTCTCTGCGACGCAGACCACAAAGGTTGAGGACCTCGTGCGAGTCTCGTTTAAGAACAAACCGGTTTACGTCGGCGTTCATGACAAGGGTTCTGTGTCAACGGTAGCCGGGCTTGAGCAGGGTTTTGTGGTTATTCCCGTGGAACGTCGGTTTTTGCTTCTGTACACATTTTTGCGCCGCAACTTGAAAAAGAAGATTATCGTGTTCATGTCCAGCTGCAATGCGGTCAAATTTTACTACGAGCTGCTCAATCATGTTGACATTCCTGTTCTTGACTTGCATGGGCGTCAGAAGCAAAACAAACGCACTACCACATTTTATAAATTTTGCAAGGCAGAGTCTGCGATCCTTATATCCACCGATGTTGCCGCCCGAGGACTGGATATTCCTGACGTCGATTGGATCATTCAGTTTGATCCGCCGGATGAGCCAAAAGAGTACATTCACAGAGTCGGAAGAACAGCGAGAGGAGTTGACGGCAAAGGGAAGGCACTTTTGTTTTTGCTCCCGTCTGAGCTCGGGTTTCTGCGACACTTAAAGGCTGCGAAGGTACCATTGAATGAATATGAATTCCCGGAGAAAAAGATTGCCAGAGTCCAACCACAGCTGGAGAAGCTTATTACCTCGAATTATGCTTTGAATCGTTCTGCGAAGGACGCCTATCGCTCGTACCTGCAGTCTTACGCAAGTCACAGTATGAAGGACATTTTTAATGTGCATGAGCTGGATCTCAATGCTGTTGCGACGAGCTTCTGCTTTGACAATCCTCCAAGGGTGAACCTGAACATGATGGGAAGCAGCAAAGGAAATCGTCGCCGCGGCCCCAACGCTGAAGGTGGTGGTTCAAGTAAACCTGACCGGCTTCGCGAAATTGTTCGGAAGCATGCTACGGGCCATGCTTTTTCTGCTTCGAACCCATATGGTCGTCGAGCAGAGGGCGACCAGCGTCAATTTTCGAAATAGGTTCCCTGAACTTCCTACATGCAAAAGTTCTAGACCAACCGTGTTGAGCAGCTCATTAATTTAGATTTAATGCATTAAACTTTGCATCTTCAAAAAGCATTTTGGTATCACAACGTTTTCAATGCATCGCACCACTTGTAACTTTCCGGACTGCAGCAGAGGTTGCGACTATCCGGAACTAACACATTTCTGCTTGTCTAATTGACGGACGCTGCGGAGGGATGGATTGCTGACTTGCTACTTGAACAGGAAGCAAATATTGTTATTTAGTCATTTAGTAGTGTGTATCCACAGGTATTCCATCGATGTCATCCTCCGAAGAATCCTCACAAGGCGATGTCCCACGTTGAACATTGCGAGACTCGGATATATGCTTATCACGAACGGACCCGGAATCAACAGGATCTGCATCATCAACATATTCCTCAGGCATGGGACCAGGGCTCACCAACACTTCCTCTTCCAATTTCGGACTCTCTACGGGAGATTGAGGCTTACTTATTTGTTTTCCATAAAATGCACGCTCCAACCGCAAGAGAAACTCATTCGAGAAGATCTGCCATTCTGTCCATACCGTCAGCACGACAGAAACTTTTTTCGGTGAATTCCTCACCTGGCTTCTCGTCTGTCTCGACGTTGCGGAAAAACATGAAAACGTGTTCCAAAATGGCTTCAAATCGTTTTCGAAAAGCCCAAACTCCTTTTAAACTCACGGACACGCTGTTGTGCAAAACGTCAGAAAATAGATACAAACAAGCCAGACGCTGGTCAGCAGTTGCTTCAGCGCTCATAGCATGAGTCGCAACCATAGCCGTCAGGCTTCCAGCATTCGCAGCATGCTCTATGCAAAAACCATGGCATTGCTGATATTCTCACGCCCTGTGCAAAGCCCTTCAAGAATCTCTCCAAATTCTTCGTTCACATGGCTTGGGAGAGGGCTGTCCAACGTCGACAAATGCGCCAGAAGACTTTGAACTTCTGACGGACCTTTGGCGTCGCCCGTTTTCCCCACTGTCTCGTGCAACGTGGTACTGAATCTTTCTCTACCTGTATCCGTTTTGCCAACTGGGGCACTAGCGCCTGGCGATTCTCGTTTGCGTTCCGGAGGATTATTCCTTGGTTGGCTACATGATGGTGGAAGCCAGAGGGGACCTCCCGGAAACATGGCAAACTTCTCGGTGCGCCATTCCGTCAGGGTTTCCCCCTGTGAGAATGAGTATAATCGCCAGCGAAAGTAAACGGCATCATCGTGGTCTTTGCCGAGCATTTCACGTTTGATTCGGTCCTTTTCAAATTCGCCGGCATCCTTCCCAGCCACCAGGACTGCCGCGGCATCGATTTCTTCACGACGATACACATCAATCGGGGGCTGAACAACAACAACCGGGAGCGCGTCGTCGCCTTGCAGCATTACAGCGTCCGGCTCATATTCCACACTGCAATGCCAGACTTGACCCGGCAGACACGGCAAGGGTTCCTCGACGCGCGGGACTGCTTTTCCCCAGGACAGGCGAACAGTGCGACCGTCAATGCTGGCACCATGCATAGTGTCATGAGCGCGCTCTGCGTCGCGGCGGTGCATGAAACATACAAATCCCGAGTTGAAGCCCCTGGCATGACCTCCGGAGTACGAGGCCACATAACCTTGACGCTCGACAGGGGACCGAATTTTCCGAATATAAGCTGAAGGCGGTCCTCATCGGTATTGGGGTGCTATTCCACATACCAGTGTTGTTTAGAAGAGGAAAGATGCCGACGGACAAGACAGCCATGCCCTCGTGAACGATAGACAAAGTCAGTACAATGCGCCAGACGAAGCACCTACACGGGAAGGCGGGGGCAAAGAAACGCCACGGGAGATGAACTGATGTGGCACAAATAAACGAACCAAATTTCCTACGTATACATTGGTCGTCATTGGATCGTCCAGTTCTGCAGCAGCGCCAATGCCTCGGATGGGCGGGGCGGCGACAGGGGCGGTTCCATCTGCACGGCGACTTTGCTGGGCCTTGATTTTAGTGAGAAATTCGTCAATATTTTTCTTCTGCTTGTCTTCAACGAAGATGCGGCGCTTCGTCTGCGGTCTTGACGGAGGTTTCGCGACTTGTGTCGAGCCGCCTTGAGAGAAAGCCTTGGTCACATCAAGCTCACCGCAGGAGTCTGCGTCACCCTCATCAGAGTCCGATTCGCCAAACGCAAACTTCGAGCTCTGCATAGTTCCCCCAGCAAGGCTGCCGCTTAGAATTCGGCCGGGTGTTCTCTACGTTCGGACCCGGCCGTGGGTCTCGGGTTCGGTACAGTGCGTTTACTGCGTGCAACTCGGATTTATCATACCGGTACCTTGGTGCGGTACAGTACTCTGCAGAATGAGGTCCCACCCGTGGCCAGCTTACCTCGCCCTTCCCCACGTAACATCCGCATTGCCCTTTCCTCGTGTTCTGAACTGGCTCACTCTTAAACCAGTGCCATCGTGAAGGAACGGAGGGTAGGAAGAAGCTCGACTGTATCACTTTTTCATCTTCATCCCTGTGGGCTTGAAGGGACTTGAATAAAAGAAGGGCAGACAAGAGAAATGACGGACACTCACAACGAAAAAGAAGTATCGCGATTGCCGGGGTGGTTAACGCACACGCCAGAATTTTGCGTTCAAGTGCGCAGGGTAGAGTTCTCGTAAAGTGCAGGACACATGCAAGGCGGTCAATTTTAACGGCCATAAAATCTTGTCAGTTCAAACGGTGGCATCTGCTCTCGACACAAAATTCCGCCACCGCAAAATATTTTGCTTTCCGGCAAGGGGCGCCCCCGTTGAATCCCCAATTATGCTGTACCAACACTGCCCCTCCGCTCCGTCCACTCCCGCGCGGCAAGTGCGCGCTTGCGACGATTTGCCGCACCCCGCCATATCCCGCCCGCCGCAGCTCGTGCTGCCTCCGCACCGCGGGCTGGCTTGCGCAGCCGATGTCTGACGCTCTCCGCGGCGGGAGCACATTGTCGGGCCTGCGAATCATGCTTGTGCAGGCGGTCAAGTCGCGTTCGCCGCGCTCGCGCCTCACGCGGCCCGCAGTCATGGCCGCCCTGCGCCCTTGTCACCTGCC
>JADWZK010289463.1_pt1 | contig 10741 bp, 13 predicted proteins | sample 8957641 | NCBI WGS metagenome assembly JADWZK01 (sample SAMN16576796, study PRJNA672827) | algae metagenome | host: rhodolith | place: South Korea: Udo, Jeju | collected 2014-09-18 | reverse complement strand
CTCACCAACGGCACGGCTCGGCAGTGCGAGGGCAACGGCGGGCAGTACTACCGCGTCGATGCGCCGGGGCGATACGTCGTCGAACACAGCATCCGCCGGGTTGGCGACGCCGTCGACGCGGCGTGTCGCCCCGCACTCAAGCGCCCCGACGGCTGCGACCTCCAGCACCCGTTCATCGCCAACCACGTCTGAGGCACCGCCTGCTTCTTCGTCGCCGCCCGCGACGGGGGCAAGTGGACCGAGCTCACGGATCGTCGAGCGCAGCGCCGCCGGGAACGTCTTCGCAGCGCAGGTGCGCACGAGCAGGCTGGAGTTCGCGTTCACCGACGGCACACAGCGCTGGGACTCCAATGTAGACAGAAATTACCGCGTCGGACTCCCCGGCAAGTACACCAAGGCCAATGGAGAGGTGCGGTTCCTCGGGCTCGCGGATGTAGACTTCAAGAGGGAGATCGAGGATGGGAAGGCATCGGGGTCGCCGGGTTCGCGGAAGGCAGAGAGAGGAGGCGCGGGGAGCGATGCAGCTGGGGAGGTGGCACAGGGAAAGGGGGTTTGACCGGAGAAGGGAGTCTAGAACTCCTGTGGGTGCGAAATGAAGCAGGGGCGCAAATATTAAACGCGGGCTAGCTGGTGAATGAACGACAAGGACACAATGATTTGATAGCCTCGTTCTCCGGCATCGAGGGTAGTGTAGCACGATATATAAGAGAATCCGATTCGCATGTATGGGAAACAAGTACATTCGGAAAATGAAGCAAACGTTTTGTACTGAGCATAATGCTTCAACGCCTGTGAATTCGAGCAGCATCTGCTGTGACACAAGAGAGAGCGAAACTAGACGACTCATGCGTTTGAATTTCATGACATCACAATCTTCACGCCTAAGGAGTTCAAAAACGATATTTTTCAAGACTTGGGTACGCAAGCTCGTGAATGAGAGGCCGCATCGTCATTATCGTTCACGGCCAGTAATGCAAAGTGGCTTTTGCGGGTGATGACCCTTCTAGTCGGCAGCTGACTCATGAAAGGAAGAAAACTTTACTTGAATAATGTGAAGGCAGTGCGTTAGAGTTTTACATGTATCCGTTTCACGGCACAAAGCAGGGCAGTCTTGGACACACAGCTAAGACTATCGCACAAATCTTTGCGCCCACCGGTGTCGGCAAAGATTTCTCCGTTCGAGCCTCCATGCCTACCTAATCCGGCAAAAGGCAACGTGACCATAGAATTTCTCCGTTCGAGATCTGCGCTGCCCATCATAGTGCCCAACTGGGGCAACAGCCCTGTGCGGTCGGCCGATATGGAATGATGGTGCAAGATGAACTTCTAATTCCAAAATATGCACACCTCTCCTCTCACCGAGAAGGGGAAGTGTCTTACGTCGTTATGCACGTTCGTGGAAGAGAGGCTGGCTATTGCAGCCCGGTCCAATACCTACACGAAACTAATTATGTGGACGTAGTAATTCACAGTTCCATGTCATTCATGTCTTCTTTCCGCTCAATACTAAACATTCATATCATGGATACGTAATCTGCGACAAACACCACCTCCACTGCAGTACATCCCCCGTTGGTAGACTGAACGTGCGATAAGACGTGGTCAAACATCTTTTACTGCACATGTCGAGATTTCTGCCACAATCCGTGCTGAATGTAGCTGATAATAACCGCCCTGAAATCAATTTCCAATGGTAGTATGCAAAGAGCGACGACACGTCTAGGCATTTCAATAATACTCAGTTTGTGCCAAATTAAAAAAGCCGCCGTCAAATTGCAATTTGCAATGAAGGAATTTGCATATACTTGATTACGTGGAGAACGAGACGGTAAACTGAAGTGTGCAGTTTGATTGTACACCGATTAAGAATTCTGTGGAGCAGTGAAAATCAATACGTATTACTGTCCGGTTTTTCCTGTCCTGTGATGCGCACACGCGTGCGCGCCACGGGAAACCCCCGGTAGCTGCGTGGGGAGGGGACCCGCAAGGGGACCACAGGAGGCAGAGAAGGCGCCGGAGAAGCAACTAGCTTCTCTACTCCACTACGCTTTTCGACATGGAAATGCTGCGGACTGTCCAACGTCACGATGAGCCAACCCAACCCCAGAATCTATCCTTGGCGACGTATCGGGGCTGGAAATACAAGCAGTGGAAGAAAAAATAGGCCTTCTAGGGGCTGCTAACCTCATTAGGGGGATTATGCAGAAAACAATACAAATATCGGTGATCTCAACTTGAGCATGATGAGGCACTGCGGTGTAGGCCGTGTGGCGACTTGTCAGTATCTGCTATTTGTAGGTACAGTAAAACCTCACTTATTGCATACCTCACTTATTGCATAACCTCACTAATTGCATACAAAATCCGTCTCCCGACCTCGTTCCAGGCTAAACATAATCAAATTTAAAGGGTGTATGCAAACTCACTTATTGCATACCGAAATTTGCTGACCAATTTTTATAATTTGCATGACATCGATTTTTCATTGGTCTATTTTTCAAGTGCACTGGCACTGTAATGTAAAACGTGTATGACGTGGACAATGTGTCAAAAATTCTAATCGCTTACACATTCCACACGTCATACACGTTTCACATTTTCGCGGTATGATAGACCTCACTTATTGCATAACCTCACTTATTGCATATGAAATCGGTCTCCGGACGATATGCAATTAGTGAGGTTTTACTGTACAGTAATGTAAATGGTGCTGACTTCTGATTTTCTTCCCCTCGCTGAGCTGAACTTTTAATGAACGCAATAGTCATAGGCAATATACCTTCCTCTTCTACCGCCGGGAACGACCGCAGCAAAATAACAAGCAGTGGTTAGCAACCCTTCTTTTCTTTTGTAGAACAACCGTGCTCTACGACAGCAGTACATCCAGGCCTGATCTTCTCCAAGTTACCTTTGGCAATCAACGCGACTAGCCCATGGTTGCGTTCCCGAGGGCCCTGACTTTGCCATGCAGAACTGACGACGAAATCACCCGTTCCAACCGAAACGCTTTCGGTCGTTTCTAATTGTTCTTTCTCCTTAGACAAATCCACAACTTTCGCCCAGTGCTGATCCACTTCCTCCTGCAGCTCAAGATTAGGGAGCAAACGATCCTCATATGCCACCGGAATACTACGAAAAGCAAAATGCGTGCTTACTGTATGAGCGGCAATAAGGTCAGCTTCAATTTTCATCATCTCTAAGTCATGCTTTGGAATTGTTTGCCACGGAGCCAAGAGCTGGCGCCCTTCTTCTGCTTGGATCTTCTTTCTCCGCATGCGAATGAGTTTCTTTTGGAGTGTCTTAACTGCCCCCGCAATACTTTGTAGGTATCCATGCCTCGATAACGCTGTTCGAAATGCGTTTGTTTCGATTTCGATTGCCTTACCATTCAGCGAGGATTGGTGTTCAACGTCGCAGTACGCTATAAAGAGAGTATGCAAGCACGGAGAAGCGAAGGTCAGTTATTCAACGAACAAATTTGGAGCAGGAAACAAGATTAAGCTTTTGCTTCTACCTTCCAGTCGTGCTTTGACAAACTCAACGGCCTCGACTCGAGCACTTGAAGACACAGGGTGACATTTAGAGCCGCTATCGTTCTCCACCTCTGTGCTAGTCATCCTAGCAGACAGCGAGGGGCAGTTCGTAGGGGCTGGTTCTTCCGGGCTGTCAAGACGGCGCTAATCGGAGAAACTTCCTGCCACATACTGCACGGCCAAATACGGCTGTAGAGTATCCCTAATTTTATGTCGCACTCTGAAGTGCTCAACATGGTTCCTGTGTTCTCCTCTTGGAATAAATTCAGCGCAGAATGGATCGCCTTTGGCCTATTACGACTGAACACGCATTAAAAGTGTTTCATGTCGAACAAATACGGTAGTGCATCTGAAGAAACACGTGTCCCAAGAAAATATCAAAAAAATAAGCTTTTACTATATTGTATGCAATTTTAATTACTTTCTTAGAGATCGGCTTCGGTCCACATAAATGGACCGAAATCGATCTCCAAGACTTCATCTTCGGGTTGGGTATAAGTGTACACTGTATACAGTATCTAAATGTTCGGAGAAACACTTGTGCCCTCGGGTGCCGTCAGTAATCCTCGGGCTACAAACGGTCCTCGGGCTTCGCCCGCGGACCCATTTGTAAGGCCCTCGGATCACTGACGCACCCTCGCTTCCAAAATGTTTCCAATTTGAACATATCCTATTCATAACTCCCGAAAACAACCACGACAATAACTCGCGTAGGTACACGTGTACAGGGAACATATCAGGGTATCTTCCCGGTACGCGTGTATACTGTACAAAAGTGCTCAGGTAGGCTGCAAACGGTGGTTTTGTGCCCCAGTAGAGTTCCTATATGCACTTAGCCCGTTCTTGAATGTATATATTTTCACAGGATGCTTTCACAATGTTGCAGGGATTGAACTCTAAATGGCGTACAACTTTACCACTAAGTCAGGCAAGCCCATCCATTCATAAAGCGTTTTCATTCGTACTGCTTCTTGCTTCTATGCTGCCTTTTGTAATGTATTGAATGTATTCTGCGTTTATTTCCCAAATAGGACTAGCAGCGTTTCGAGGGCCTATTCTTTTTCTACTCTATCCTGCCTTTCGCGAGACCAATTGCTGCATTTACGTTCGGGTCAATTAGTTCACCAAAGATCGATTCCGGCGTTGGCATGACGCAATTCAGCAATACTTGACTGATCGATTGTTTATCTTTTACTCATATAATGTTAGTACGACAACAAGTGCTTCGATTTTTGAGCACCTCTACTGTTGGTACTTGGAATCCAGTGCCTATCACATAGTTTATTGCGGGCAAGCTTCTGGTGCATCTACAGCGCAAAATGGTCTGATGATTACCAAGAGGGAATGCTACTCGTTTCTCTAAAGGAAAAATCGTCGCCCCACTGAATCCCTTCTCCGAGCTTTGCACAGTCAAGGCGAAGAAGAGCAAGAAAACCCTGCATCTCTGACCTTGCCTGTCCTGCCGTTCGATTTATTAAAAAAATATCTTTTCTTTTACTTTATTGAACGTGAGTTTTCGAGTCTCCAGTCCAGGTTTAGCGCCGCGTAACAGCAATAGGACAGACTGCCCTCTGCAATTGTTCATAGAATCTTCGTCGATTTTCCTCGAACCGGTCTCTACATTATTTTGCCTAAATTGAACTTAATATACAGTAGTTCGAAACGAATTTCATGCAGTTCGACATAAGGGGATCTTTCTGTGTGCATCAGTATGAAAAATTTCCGTTTCTAAGTGCCCAGTACGCCAGGGAGACGAATAGTACCAAATGTATCCAATGCTTCAAGGTTCAACTGCAGTGGCGATGATTTTGTCTAGAGGACTTGTGTTGTGGCCTGTTTAGTGTGCGAATTCTGGGTGGTATGTGTCACACAAAACGCTTTCGTGGTGAGTAAACGAGTTATTTCTTCCAAGTAATATCGTGGTCCACATTCAGACAAGTAACATATCGTTTCTCATGTCAGGACCTGGTAACTCTACGAATGCCGCTTCTATCAAGCTTTCAGGGCTCATCTTTTCTAAAAGTACAAATCTTAATGACAGTAGATGCGATATGTATGTACGCTCAAATTACAAATGGTTGAAACTCTGTTTGCGCTCTGGTGTGCTGAGCTTCTTTGCCAGAACCCTTCTCGCTGTAACCTTGTTTCTGTTTGTTCGTAACGTGCAAATGGCATACAAACGCACGCAGCGACGCATTTACTTTCCTTTTGCACCCCTTCTGCAGAGTCAAATATGACACTAAGCGGGAAAGGCTCCAACCACCTGATAACGAGTACGATTCGAAGTTCGACGGGCCCGAGAACAGGTTTCAGCCACTTTACTCAAAGTGCAAAAAGGGAAAAGAAAAACTGAAGAACAGTTCAATTGAAAGTTCGCAACGCGCCAGGAACAACTTTTTTCCATGGTGCAAATGTTCCCTTGAAAACCTCGGAATCCTCCTCTCGCAGCATCAAACGGTCGAGTTGCGGTCAGAACATCCTCCTAACATCTGCAAGCTGTTTGCGGCTCTGAAGGCAAACCCAAAATTATCTGCTTCACACGCCCTCACTTTGCTCGTTAGTCAATGGCGGAAATCATCTAGCGCAAAAGGCGATGACGCATTGTACGCATTAATTTTTCGAAACATTCTACGTCCATGGCGAGAGTTGCTTGATCTGCTCGCGAGGCAGGGCTCTGAGCTCCGCAGTTTCATTCCATCACAGCTACACGCAATTGCACCGCGTACCACTCGAGACATGGATCAGCCTTATGTAGCGGTTCACGCTCGAGTGGGATACGGACTTAATGAGAGCCATGCGTACCCCCTCCGCTTCGATCTTGAGAGACAAGGGGGAAGTCTCGAAACAGTCGCGTCTTGCTTGGCAAAACGTGCGTCAGCTCTGCCTTATAAAATGAATCACCCCGAGCCACATCGGTTTTTTCTCGCGTGCGACACGCCAGAGCTTTCACAGCTTTTCAAGAATCATCTCAAACAATACAGCAAGGATGCAGTTATTCTCGAATCGCCGATCAAGAAGGTGCATTCGAATGCTATGCGTGGAGATTCTCAAGAAGACCGCGAACGGTTCCTGTATACCGCAATAGACTTATTTTTCCTAAGTGCAGGGGACGTCTTGTTGAGTTTGCCGAGTGGTTTTCCGAATATTGCGAAATGGTTTGGACAAATCCCTCATCTAAGTGTTGCGATTTCTCAGTGCGTTAAGGAAGTTAGTGAGAAGCGCTTCCAGATAGGGTCGTTCTACTAACTTGTATACAATTCTTCTATAGGACTTGCTCAAGTGCTAAGACACATATCCATCGTAAGGCTGCGATCTCAGTTTGCATTTGCTCTTGTCAGTACAGCATCCCAAACATCTCCACGGCAAGACTTGCAAATTCGTATAGTAGGAAGACCAACTCAGTTTTGTCATTCTCGACTTCAAACTGATTAGGTCTGTATTCAAGAATCATGCTGTGCGAGGAACTTCATGATGGGCATTTGAAGCATAAATTGCGGACAAAGTCTGCGACCAGTCGCGAAAGCATAGAAGAGCTTGCATGCTATGAAATTCAAAAGAGGGCGAGTGCTTGCCATGGATGTTGACGTAGGACGTAATGCAAGATAACACAGTCTTGCTATTAGTGGGCTAAGTGTCCTGCTTCTTGAAACATTGGAAGGGTGCGGTGCAGACCAGTCTTGAATACAAATCCAATACAGGGAGAATTTTCCGGATTCCGAGTTCCATTTCGGCTTGAGTGTGCCACATTAATTTCTGTAGATACAGATCAACTTCGATTTTAATCGGTCGACATGAAACAGTATAGTATATCGTGGAGGCATGGGGCTCGTTGAATACGAAATGTATTTGTGTCAGCACTTGCCGCCACATTTCTATCACAGGTATGTATCTCTTCGCTGCACACCGTTGCACATTTTGTTCGGAATGGAAGCCGAAGCCACAGAAGCAGAAGCTACTGACAAGCAGTTTAAATATTTTCATGGCGCCATACGCGCTATTGCGGATGTTACATTTCATGTCAGTGTTACAGCGCGACGTTCACGCATACAAAGCCCCCGATGAAGTTGACCTTCCGCAGGAGAGAAAACCATCTGCTCCGCTAGGCTCCATCTCTCACAACAATTTTCAACGGTGCCAACTCCCAGATTTGATTGTAGAGTATTCTTCCATCCATGTTCAAAATGGACTTCTGGGGCACTGTACTTGAGAAAAATGAAGCAGAAAAAGAGGAGAAGAAGGCCTGCAGAGAACAAGAAAGGCGCCGACACTGGGATACCGTGCTCTCGAAGTCGGAAGCTGCAAGCAGCAGTCACGGTGTTGCCGGTGCCGCTACAGGCATGAGCAAAGGGTTCAAATGCAAGATCTGCTCCGTCACTCTAAAGCGACGCTATGATCTCAAACGGCACGTCGCAGCTGTTCATCTCAACGAAAGACCTTACAAGTGCGATAGATGTGTGGATTCCTTTGGACATCGTGGGACGCTGCAAAAGCACATTAGAACAGTGCACTTGCGTGAGAAGCCTTTCATTTGTAAGGTCGATGGATGTGGAAAAGAGTTCAGCGAAAGAGGAAACCTAAACAAACATGTGCGAACCCACTATCGTTGAAACTGATCTCTGCTTTCGTTCAACTTTGCACTCGCAATATTGGTTGTGGCAATCAAGCGCAGGATGTACGTGTTTACTTGCCCCTGCTCTAAGCGGAAAGAATCCCGTAAAAGTGACGTACCTGATATATAATGCATTGGAGCAGGTGCGCTGCCTGTTTCGAATAGAACTACGTTACATTTCTCCAATTAATTCGTCCGCTACAGTACTACTGTAGTTCAGAATGTTCAACCCCCTTCCTGGTAATCTTGTCAAATCTCTATCAAAGTGGAGTTCAAGTTTTCCGTATTCCGAGCCAAAGGGAACACTGTTTATGCCACATGCGTTCAGATCCGCTGTATTCCCGAAAGGTCTCTAGTGCGATGCGAGGCCCAGACACGCTTCTGAAAAGAAGCCCTCCCCAACACATTCCCGCCTCTTGTTTATCCTGAGGTTGACTCTTTATAGATGGCTCGACTTCGTCTTTACTCTCGCCCATCTGCTCAAAAGACCCGCCGCTCATGCCACTTTTTTCAGTCTTCTGTGAAAGGCGGTAAGTAGTCCACCGTTTTGCGCACCGTTTTCTTCACTTTTATTCTGCGGAATGTCTGCAAACTTAAGCTTTTCTATTGTCGTCCCCGCGCCAGTCGCGCAGTTTCACAGCCTTCTGACCACCGACAGGGCCCTGGTTTATGCTCAAAAAAGTTACCAGGGCTGCTTCCTGAGAAAGGGGTGCTGCAGAGAGGGCATCGCGGAAAAAGCTGCGAAAGCGTTGAGTAGATGTATTGGTCGAGGCGAACAACATCCTTGACGCCCTCTGAAGTGAAGCGAGTAAATCGCCTGCAAATATCATGACATTCAAAGGTTTCATTTCATTGTCTATACGAAAAGAAAAGAACTGCACTCAGATGAGAGCCAAATTACAGGAGTCGCACCTCTTTCATTTGGAACTGGCAGAATAATGTTGTCTTTAAACTTCATCCATACTTCGTTCTAGAAAATCAGCGGCAGCCGCTATTTGTGCTGAGGTGTACGAGGTGGCTGCTAGCTTCCCATGCAACGTAAGCCCACCGTCCGGATATCAGATCCTGTTTCAGTTCTTCGAAATACCGCATGACATCGAACGCAACGCTTCATAGGAAGTACCGGGGGGTCGTCAGGGAAGGAGAAAGTGTCCAAACGAGCTGGTTCAATGGAGTATGTCAGTAGTTACTTCAACGAACTTTTAATTCTCGGTACCACGACGACACACAACACTCTACCTTAAAAAAATTATTCTTCCTTTTGCCGAAGTCAAGTAGAAGCGATGACACTAATAGCATGCCCCACAATACAATTTCTGTTGGCAAACCCTTGAAGCCGCCTAGACGACCGGTGTATGCTGCGTTTTCCTAATCAGTAATAGTCGCCCGTGGCTTTTCCCGTTGCGTCCAACAAGCCTCTCCAGTAATCTGCTTCGAATTTTTCTTTCGCCTTGATGTCGAGTAAAGCCTCAATTTTGCCGTTAGTTTCGCGCACCGGAAAGACGGCAAGCTCACGCGGACCTTGGAGCTTGCCAAGAAGCGGGCCGACGAGCGGTGGGAATGGGCACCACTCCCCGGCAAGTTTGCCGGTCGCCAGCTCCCACGAACTCTTGTGCTGCGTGCACGTCAGGACTCCATCGCCGATAGAGCCGTCAATGAGCGGCGTCCCAAGATGGGGGCACACATTCGTCGAAGCGTAGACCTGGCCATCGTAATCGCAAGACACCAAAATGCTCTGCGACGCCACCATGACCGACTTGAGCTCCCCCGGACCGATCTCAGATGTGGAGAGCAGCTCCACCCACGCCTCGGTCTGCATGCTCGGCGCAACACGACGGGCATGCTTCACGCGGCCGGGGGTAGGGGGCGCACGCGCAAACGACGGGCTTGCGCCGCATATGGCCTCCGACTTGGCCCCGACGAGGGTGCGCGCCCCAAGAAACGACGACACGGGCACAAACGCCGACATTCTTACTCGTCCGGCTGGCCAAGACGATGAACAGAACGTCGACCTTGCGCAACAAGATGGTGGGGATCAGGTGCGAGTCGTGCCAGAGGAGCGAAAAGGTTCAAGGCGAGACAGATTCTGAACGCCGTACAAGTAATGGGTGCTCCACCACAGATTCACTTGAGATTTAGAGATTGGCAAGCTGTTATTCGACCTCGCGAGGAGCGAGATCTGCTTTCAAAAGGTAAAAAATGGTTAATTTTTTCGTAAACCCTCCAATTTGGTCACTGCCGTGTCTCCCCACGTAGTGCACGTGTCACCGAACTTTCCAATTCTCTGCCCAAAAAAACGAAACAAAGAACGAAAAGTTTCCAATTGCGTAAACTTTTGCCTTTTCGCATCATCGGACCTCGTGACCCGATAGGGTCTGCTTGGTTCTGCCATGCGAATAAAAAAATTCATATCATAGCACAACAATTTCAAAAACCTTGTTTTGCGAATTTTGGAAAATTCTCATGTTTTGAATCATGATCCTGCCCTTCTCGGACCTCTGTGAAATGGGCTATGGTCCGTTCGGGGAGTTCGTGTCGAAGGACAGCTGAATTCCCCACAGTGTGTCCATGCTGAGCCGCCCAAAGCACCTGCCGCGCA
>JADWZK010362203.1_pt1 | contig 10750 bp, 7 predicted proteins | sample 8957641 | NCBI WGS metagenome assembly JADWZK01 (sample SAMN16576796, study PRJNA672827) | algae metagenome | host: rhodolith | place: South Korea: Udo, Jeju | collected 2014-09-18 | reverse complement strand
GGCTGCGGTTCCGGCTGCGGTTCCGGCTGCGGTTCCGGCTGCGGTTCCGGGTCTACTACAGGAGACGAAAGTGGTGGTGCGTGTGATACTTCAGGGCCAGTTTCTTCACCTGCGGTCACTTCCATAGGCCTATCCTCGGGAAACACAATTGGGGACTGTGGCGAAAGCGGCCGTGTGAAGGTCGGCTCTGCTCTTGTAGATACATCAGTCACGGCGTCGATTTGCTCTTCGAATCTTGTTACGATTGGAGACCTTGGCGACGGCGGTTCAACAGCGGCCGCGGCCGTCGTTTGCGATGGTTCCATGACGTTAGTGCGGGAGATCCGAGGTCGCGAGAAGTTGCCCTTCTTCCGTGCACACCAGATTAAGAGGCAGGCATGCAGGACCCCAACAACATATTCTGCATGGCCTCAATTTTGCAGAAATGTGGGTTAGCACCGGGACAAGGGTGGGCGGGGGTCGAGGGTGGAGGCGACGTAATGCTGTATGCGTCCCGAATTCCGGGACTCCACAAGACGACCGGGATCTACAGCATCGAAGTATGACAAATTCTCACCCTACGAACTTGATCTCCTCGATTGCCTAACGGCTCTTGAAAGTTCTTGAATAAACCGCCATGTTAGATGCCAGGCGAAGAAGACCCCGCCAAACCCTATTCTTCTCCCAGTTTTTGCGAGTCCCAGATACTTTTAAACGCTCTCTGCAGCAAAACCGTACCCCTCTTTCTGCGCACCGTGCAGTTACACCATCCTTTCCAACGCGCGCCATGCTGTCGGTGTCCCTGGATCTGGACCTCTCGCTTCCCTGGACAGAGGCACATGACTCAAGTTAATTTGCATCGCGAGCTCACACGATGTTCCAGCAATCGAAATACAGCGCTCGTGTACGCGCTAGCGGGTGCGGACTGCACCGATGTCGCTGCTGATTCTGCCGTGCTTGCGGCGGCACACGAGGGTGTCACGAGCGCGCTGAAACTCGCAAGTAAACTTGAGGTCACGCCACCGCCTTCCATCCCACTGCTGATGGTTTCAGTCACTGACAGCGTAGACCCGCACTTCCGAAAGGCAGAGTTTCCGAGCGCCGACTGTTCCCGCGACTGCCCTGGGCCATGCGAGCGTGTGTGCCCTGCGGCCGCTATCGTATCCTCCGGTGTCATCGCAGACAAGTGCTACGGATGCGGAAGGTGCGTTCCTGCTTGCCCGTTGGGGATCATCGACACATAGGACGTCGTGCACAGCAGAGCGACCATACGCAGGCTGTTGCAAGACCCTACGGTGGGAGCTGTTGCAATTCACACATGCCGGAACTTTTTGGCAGAACTTTCCGCGCCCTGGGCAGATATTGGCGCCGTCGTCGTGCGAAATGTGCGCCTTGTCGCTGAGTCCTTCCCGAACCCTGGGTCTGATGCGGAATTGAGGGCATATTTGACTGACGTTTGGGATTTAATGCGCAGCGGTACAGAAACGTTCTGGTGTCATTCTGGTACTTCTGGAGACATCCGACTTGTCTGGCAGTGTGATGGATTGCCAATGAGCGATGACATGAGGCGCGGCACGGCGAAAAGACGCGTGAAGCTGGCAGGGAGGGTTTGTGAGGCCTTGGTTGAACTCGGGATACCTGGACACGTGCAACTAGCTGGAGGTACAAATGAAGCTACGGGGCCCCTTCTGCTGCGCGCTGGACTTCTTCGAAATGGAGAAAAGCACGGAGATGTTTCAGTTTCTGGAGTTGCAATGAGTGGTTATGCCCGGAAGGTACGATGTGTTCAGCTTTCCCCTTTTCTCTGATTTTCATGAGGTTTCTAACTGTTTTTCGCATTCTGTCGTGCGTTCATTAGGTAATTCGGGACGAACTGGAGGAGCTTGCCGAAGTTGGATCACTGCGTTTGGAAGAAAATGCAAACCCCTTATGCAAAGCTCTTCGCAAGGGCCAAAGAACGAGCGCATGAGGTGGTACAGTAGGGCCCGTATCATAAAGGCAATACCTGAACTGGCCAACAAAATCTATATATAATTACAGTTCTCATAATTACAGCACGCTTTGCTCTTGTAAGCTATGAGTTTTTGATTTCAAAAACCAACTAATTTATGAACTTTCAAATCTGACGCTGTCAGAATGAATTTGCTTGATGCACTATTGTCTTATTGCCACAGGATTGCTGTCCAGCCTCTGTTAGCGCGAATCACACCTGATCAGCCATCTTCTACTCTGAAGGAATATCGTTCATTGAAGTTGGAACCGGCATCGTTCTTCAAGCAGTTCTCAGTACCAAAGGTTGTTTTGTTGCGAAAGTGAACATTACTTTCTCCCCTATTTGCCTATCTAAGTTCTCTCGGCTTTGTAATGTCTATGTTCATTTCCAAAGCGCTGCGACGCGCCGAGGTTTTTCTCGAGCAAGTGGATGACCGTGTTGCACAGGCTTCACGGCGCCTTGCAGTTGAAGGAGCTACTGGCTATGTTGAGGACGATGAATACGCGTCAGAGAATGAGGAAGGAGAGGGCCCGTCGCGAAGAAGAGCGGCTGAAATTGCGCGACCTAAGGATCCGACTCATTCCGCTCCCGTATTAGATCCTCAGGATGCATCTCGTGTCGCAGGGACTAGACTGGAGAATCGAAAAGGCGAACATGAGCCTACGTCTGCAAAAACTGATGTATCTAGCTCAGTGCATTCCGCGGAGGGACAAGGTGCGGAGATCGGGTCCGTTCCAGCGAATACTGGTTCCAATTCTCATGACACATCGGCATTGTCGAAAAATTCCGAGAGCGCGGCGTCTGGGTCAGACCCAATTGTCCAGTCGCAACTCCTCGTCAAACACCCGCCGCAGAATCCTGCTAGGCCGAGGGGAAATATACCAAGCTTCACAGAGGGAAAAGGTGGTTCGGTGAAAGAACTCAACAGGAAATTTAATGCTACAGCGACTGCCACGACTGCTGCGGCTGCGTCATCGGAAATTTCCGTCCCGGAAGAGATTCAGCCTCAGAGCGCAGCCGCCAAGTTTTTGATGGGTATTAACAAGGCCAGGGAAACAGCAGGTTCTTTGTTAGGAGAATCTTTGATGGACGACAACAAGTACATCAGTGAATTGCAAACAGAAAATAGCGAACTGCGGAAAGAACTCGAACAAATCGAAGAGGACTTCGAAGACCTGCGAAAGGATCGCAGCAAGATGGTGAAAAACTTGAAGCGCATGAAAGAAATTGTTTCGGAAATGGACGATTCCCTACAAGAAAAATCTACGGAAGCTCGTCGGTTGGAGTCTGAACTCGTGGAAGCCAGAGATGAAATCAGGAAGCTCCAAAATGACATGAAAGCAAGTAACGTGAGCGACAAGGAAGCGTTGGAATCTTTGCGTACGAAGTTGAACTCTGAATTGCAAGCTGTAAGGAAGGAAGAAGTTGCTCTAAGGGCGGAGAGGAGCTCCCTCGTAGCAGAAAACCAGAGTTTGCGTGAAGCCCTGAAGAGCGGTCAGGATATGGAACTCGCCATATCAACCGGGGCGAGAAAGGAGGCGATGGAAGCTCACCATGCGTATGAAACGGAGGTCGCCGCCCATCGTGAAACTAAACGGCTCGTGAAAGAGAGGGAAGAGTCTCTGGAGGCACAAACAGCGCTTGCTGCGAAAGCTCTTGCAGCGGCAGAGAGAAAAGCGGATGAATGCCTTGCAATGGCGAATGCCGCGAAAACGGTTCAGAGAGCTGCAGATGCAAAGTTAAATTCTGCTGTGACGAATCGAGAAATTGCCTTCGCAAGGATTCAGGATTTAGAACGGACCTTGCGCCGGTACGAAGGCGAGGATGGTGCCGGTCCTCCTGGCAAAGAAGAACTGGAGTCCTTACAGGTCACTATTTCCGAGCTGGAGAATGCCCTGGAAACGAAAAACGTGAATTGAAGCGCCTTGAAGGCGAAGTTGAGGCAATGAAGGATGCAATGGTGGCGAGGCGCGACCTCAAATCCCCGCGGTCGCCACATATGCGCCCAGTGCCGGAGGTGACCCATTCAGTGGAAGTGGAACAGAAGTTGCGACATATGGCTGACGCCTCGCTGAGAAAGCAAGCGCAGTTGGAGGTTTTACGGTCCGAGAATCGTGCTCTGCAGCATCAATTGGACACTGAGCGGAAGCGAACACGGGAAGCGCAGGCAATGGCCGCCGTCGCGTCGTCTTCTCGTCAGAGTATTCGTGGTGGTTTCCGTGGAATTTTGGAAACTGGTGAAGAGGAGCGCGGGCCGCGAGCGTATGGTATTCGCGATGGGCCTCTGTCGAGATTTCGTGCCCCTAGAAATTGGCCGCGTCAATTGGTTCGAGTTATTACTGCTGTGGACCGATTTTCGGCACAAGCGCTTGGATTCTTGCGCAAAGAACCGCTGCTACGGATAGTACTTTTGGCGTATTTGGTCTTAGTGCATATTTTTGTTTGGAGTCTGCTTCATTACCATACTGCGGCGATTACTAGGTCAGGTGAAGATGGGCTGACGAAGGGAGGAGGAGCTGTAAATTAATAAACTTGAAAGAAGCCGCTTGGCATATAGCGAAATTCCACTGCTGCATTTTGCAAGTCGCTGCACTGCAAGAGAAAGCGAGAAATCGAATGTAGTTCCTTCATCAACCCACATGTCACGAATGATACATGATTGAACCGCCACAGTCCTTGTGATTGCGCCCAAGCAACGCACAGGACAGTGAAGTTGGAATTGTGACATAGTATAGAAGCTTAATGAGAAAACAGGGTTGCGATGGTGATTTCTTGTGTCACAAATGTTTATGGCTATAATCAATATTTGACTGTCCGCAGGCGCAAGCTTGAGGGAAAACTGCACTGATCGCAATACCCAAGTACATAAGCCAGCCCACGATTCACTTTCCCGAACTCCTTAGCAGATAGATGACATTGACGGTCAACGCTCTGACTCTGGGTCGGGTCTAAAACAAATAAATACATCGTACAAGGTCGAAGACTTGGAGTTTGAAATCGATAGGAACCGTCGAATGCTACATGGCGAAGGGCATTCCAAGAGAAAAAAAATGAAAGTCGACTTCCCTATTCAGAGAATGTGTCTTACTTTTGATGCACAGTTCTCAAAAACTGCTTCTTGCTCATTTTGGCGAGCTTTTTCGGGTTGGTGATAACCACTTTCTGAGCTGATCGAAGCTCGTTTTCTTCCTTTCGCCTTTTCTTTTCCGCTCTTCGCTTGCGTTCGGCCTAGAAAAGAAGAGCATGATGAATGTCAGAACAGTCTCAAGTGAAAAAACTGGGAGAAACATGCACCCAAGTAATGCGAGAAAAAAAACATACCTCTTTGGTCGCATTGTCCGCTTCTCGCGCGGCTGTCACGACAGCCATAAGCGCTTTACGCTTCTCACGTTGCTTAAGTCTCTGCTCCCATGACGGCTTGAAGCTTGCTACTCCGCGAATTCGCGAAGCTCTGCGAAGTCCAAAATCAATTGCCAACTGAATAGGTCAGTATTGATACTGAAACTGCTTCGCATCGTTCCACAGAAAACAACCTTAACACACTTACGGTTTCTTGCTTGGCTTTTTCCACGGCCGATGGCCTTTAGAAGAAGGTACTTGAAGCTGCTCCATGTTCAGTGCTCGGGACAAGACGAGCGTTAAGATTGTATGGCCCTGGGCAAAAAGGTGGATAGAGATTATCAGACGCCGACGGTAACGTCAAATAGCAACTTATGATATCTATTCATTTTATGAAAAAAGACAGTTGCGTTTTTGACTATTTTTCATCAATTTGAGGTAGAGTGGATTTATCTTTCACAGGTTTTGGGTGATTGCGGTTTTACAGTTTACGTAGAGGTAACCGTATTTGGAGTCTCAATTGTTGGACTTCCCTGGCAGCAATGGGCTCCTCCGTTGACGATGGAGAGGCCTGGCATGCAGCGCTTCAACAGGGAAAGGATGAAAGGAGGGAAAGAGATGCTGTAATTTCTCGCAGAGAAAGGACCGATACGGGAAGGAGAAGACCAAGGTCGCGTTTCGGAAATAACGATTATGTTCCTCCGTTTAGGGCTGCAAGGCGAAACCGACCAACAGGGGAGCGTGAGCAAGCTGTGCAGAAGCAGCAGGCTGCGTGGTTGGATATGAAGAAGAAAATCAATGGCGTCATTAATCGCATTAATGCAAGCAACATTCGAGACTGCGTTGTGCACCTTCTTCGCCTCAATCTCATCAGAGGAAAGGGAGTTTTCTGCAAGGCATTGATGCGTGCTCAATTGGCCTCCTCTCATTTCTCGGATGTCTATGCTGCGCTCATTTCTGTGCTCAATACTCGAATGCCAGAAGTCGGTGAGCTTTTGGTTTGCCGTCTCATCATGCAGTTGAAAGACGGGTACGCGAGTCGGGAAAAGGCGATATGTATGGCGTCATTGCGATTTCTCGCACACCTGTTCAACCAGCAGGTTATCAATGAGCTTCCGCTGCTTGAGTTCACGTCGACGTGTTTGATAGACCCATCGAATGGTTCCACAGAACTCGCGGTGCTTGTCATTCGAGAATGTGGGCACTTTCTGTCGGAAAAATCTCCACAAGCAACTGAAATGGTGTTCAGCAGACTGCGTGAAGTGCTTCATAACAACGATATTGATTATCGAACTCAGGTGCTCGTTGATGATGTTATGGAGTTGCGAAGGACGAAATTCAGGACCCCGGCGATGTTACGTCGAGAGCTTGACCTTGTTGATGACGATGACATAATTCCCCATTTTCTGTCTCTCGAAGATGTGGGTTCAAGCGAAACGAAAGAAGAACTGAATTCGTTTTCATTCGACAAGAATTTCGACGAGAACGAAAGCAAATACAGGGCAATTCGCGATGTTCTGCTTGGGGATGAAGCGCAGCCAAAGCAGAAGAAGGCCGATGCTGAAAAGGGTGAAGCCGAAGACGCAGTTAAGAAAGAAGGCGATAAGGACGAGGTGGCTGAGATTACTGAGGTGGCTGAGATTATTGAGAACGGTGGCGAACAAAAGAAACCAGTTTCACCTTCGCGACCTGAAGACATGACTGAATCTAAGCTTGTTGATTTCCGCAGACTTGTTTACCTGAAGATTATGTCCGCTGCGTCTTATGAAGAATGTGCGCATAAGTTGACAAAGTTCATGAGGGACAAGAAAGGTATGGAAGGAGAGCTCTGCAACATGGTCATAGAGTGTTGCTCTCAAGAAAAGACGTTTTTGCGGTACTACGGACTTCTCGGACAACGTCTATGCTTCTTGTCTGAAGTCTACGTGAGTGGGTTTGAAGAGAATTTTGCGAAAATTTATGCCACGGTACATCGATACGACACGCGCAAAATTCGAAACATCGCCAGCTTCTTCTCGTCCCTGTTGGCCACCAATGCCTTGACGTGGTCTCTGATGATGGTTGTGCACCTTATTGAGGAAGAGACGACCGCGTCAAGCAGAATTTTCTTGAAAATCCTGTTCCAGGAAGTGGCGAAGAGTTTGGGAGCTGCGAAGCTGATTGACCTGTTCCGAGAAGACAATACTGCCAAACTTTTGACCACAGTACTACGTCGAGATGAGCCAAAAAACACTCGTTTCGCAATCAACTTTTTCACTTCTATTGGGCTGGGTTATTTGACGGAAGATCTTCGTGAATACTTGAAACAAATGCCGAAGACATCTTCGAAAGCCGTGGTGGTCGCGAAAGAAGATGCAGATGATGACTCTTCGTCCTTGTCGTCTTCGAGTCTTTCTTCAAGCAGTCTGTCTTCATCTTCGGGGATATCCGACCGTGATGATCCACCTACCCGACAAAGCGATATGGAGGAACTGCGAAGAGAACGAATAGAAGAATCTTCAAAATCAAAGCGACTTGATGACTCCGCGCGGGAAAGTAGTCCAGTGCGAGAACCTGCCCCTGCAAGAGAGTACGATGTCCGACGATCTTGGAGTCCAAGAAATCTTGTACGGGATGAAGAAGACGCGAGAAACTTGTCGAGACGCTCGCCCCGGTCAAGGTCCGGAGGGCCTTACCGCGATGACGGAATAGACAGTGTTGGGCGCCGTCCTCCAGATGCAAGGATTTCAGCTAGGAATGGTACGCGATCATTAAGCTCGTCGGACTCAAGAGGCAGAAGTCGCTCCCCCGAGAGCAGAAGATACTCTAGAAGCTACTCCCGGCGTTCGTCAAGTTCTCCGGATGTGCGACGTAGGAGCCGCTCTCGGGATCGCCCAAGACGTTCTGGAAGCTACTCCCGCGGAGGGCGGTCTGCCTCTAACTCGTCAAGTGAACCGCGTCGACGCTACAGGAGGTCTCGTTCCTCTTCTTCGTCAGCAGGCACACGCAAACGAAGAGCAAGCCCACGTGTGGACAATAGGGAACCTCGAAAAGAACGGAAGATAGGTTCAAGCTCTCGTTATCGGAAGTCGTACTCTTCCGACTCCGATTATTCCTCTGAACGTCGACGGCGGTCTTCAAAGGTCAGTGGTGAAGCATGAATATAGGATTTGTTGGAAAGACTGTACTTTATAAAGCGTGTAACATACATATGCCTGTCGCCGTTCTCATTACTTGTCGCATTCTCAACCTTCTGCTCTTAAAGGAGCTGAATATTCAAATAGATGTGTTCGGACTGGACAACATTCAAGGAATTGCCAACTCTTTTACATTCGGTAATATCTCGTCCTTCGGCCCCGAGGCGACAAGCCTGCCATGCCGCATACTGCGCACCACACGACACGGTGTATTATCAACAGTTAGAAAAAAAGTTACACATTATACCGACGGTCATTACTACATAATGCGAGATTTACAGACTTACACATGGATAGTGTCGGCAACATCGAGCTCGTCTAACAAATGAGTGATCCTGAAGATGTTCAAAGAAATGAGTCAGAACGACCAGGTTAGAAGTCTACCGCTGAAGCGACACTGAACTATATTTCTCATGAATGAGATAAACATGTGTGTAGCACAAAAAAGACACCGCAAAGTAGACAGACTATACCCACGGCAACACGATGTCCACAACGTTACTCTAGCATCGGTTTTGAGCCGTCAACCGAGGGTTTCACTGCTAATGCAGCATCCTCAGGCGGCCTTCGAACGATGCGAAATTCTACAGAAATTGAAAACGGAATGAACGTACCAAAACGCAGCAACCTGGCTCTTCGAAACCAGTTTGCGCATACGAGAAATCAGTTCCAGCCGGTTCTCCGCATCCATACTTCCCGTTACTTCGTCCAGCAACAGAACTTTCGGATTAGCAGCGAGCGCAGAGGCAACAGCAACTCTTTGACGCTGACCCCCACTCAACCGGAATGAACCCATAGTTATGAACTTTTCCGCAGGTTCTAAGCCCACGGAGCGCAAGCATTCCAACACCTTAGCTCTCGCGACGCTGTCAGGAGTTGATCTTGGGAGCCTGAGGAAGAGCGCAATGTCCGTCCCCACACTTGGCATGACTATTTGTCGAGTCGGGTCTTGATCCACAAAAGCCGCTGGTCGCCCAAGCTGCACGGTTCCCAAAGTTGGTTGCAGAAGACCGCGAATTATCTGCATTAGGGTGGACTTTCCGCATCCGTTGTGTCCGACAAGCATGGCCAATTCACCCGGCCGGATTGAGAGCGACACATTGCGAAGTATTTGGCGGCCATTAGACCGCCAATACGAGACATTTCTCACCTGAATTCCATTCTCGTTCACGGAATCCAAGCTGCACGTTAGCTTTTGTCTCTTCAAAACGATGTTCTTGCGGTGCGCGGGGAAGAACCTGCCGGCGATGAAGGCAGTGGGACGTCGTATCATGGTACGATACCGGTAGAACAAGGTCGACGGCGATCAGCAGCTACTGTAAGTAACATTTTGTAAGGGGTAGCTATGATAAACCCAACAACAAAACATGAAAAGAAAATATTTTGACAATTTTTTTAACACTGACAAGATTTCAGCTTACAGTACTGACTGACAATTGCTTACAATAGAATCACAGTTGCAGCTTTATATTGTCGTCCCACGGAAGTGGGACACTTCTCTCTCTCTCGAGAAGAGAGGAGAGGATATAAAGAAAAGTAAGAGAGAACGAGAAACTAGACCTAATTGCGCTGTCGGAGCTCTGGGCGCTTGAGATGGGGCGGGCGCGGTAGACCGAGTAGAGCGCGAACACCACAAGTTCCGATATTCGCCGCCGCATTAGTGTCCCGATCGATCTCGTCTACAGGGCATGCGACCGCGCCTGCTTGGTTGTTTTCGCAATGAAGCACACGCGAGCGGTAGCGGCCTTTCAAGACGGAACCACACCCCTTGCAGCACTTGGAGGTGCAAGACTCACCGACGAGGACGATTGGACACAGCAGCGCCAGCGCACTGAGGAGTTTCTTCCGAGGGCACGGCCCGCGCGGACCGTGTCCAAACTGCGCTTACACAAAAAAGACTACGCGCTTCTTCTCGTACAATGCATTCTTCAGCTATCGCTTGGCCTTTCCGCGCAGTTTGGTCTTGCGCAATTTTCCTGTTCCGCACCATATGCACCAGTCCTGGCTATTTCTTGTAGGTTTCGAGCTCTCGCTCTAACCTTGGTAAAGCGAAGGCGCCGCCTCTGTTCGGACAAAACTCCTCCATCATGACCGGCAGCGTCTGATGGACAACTTGGGCGTATTACGCGCACTTGTCGGCCGCTTGAGCGACACTTGAAAAATATATCAAGGGCATCCTTGTACGCTCCCGTTCGCCTTCTTGATTCCCATTTTCCGGAAACTTTGCAAGCGATTCGTATCGGTATCGCTCCGCCGTGACACA